>Ga0207646_10000223_pt1 | contig 77586 bp, 78 predicted proteins | sample KBSK5502metaG_FD_184343 | JGI IMG/M metagenome (GOLD analysis project Ga0207646, IMG submission 184343) | Corn, switchgrass and miscanthus rhizosphere microbial communities from Kellogg Biological Station, Michigan, USA - KBS K5-50-2 metaG... | ecosystem: Host-associated > Plants > Roots >... | reverse complement strand
TCACCGATGGCGACGGGCGGATCGCACAGCTTGCCGGGTCGCTCGATCCCGGGCGCTACCGGCTCGTCTTCGAGCTCGAAGGACGCTTCTTCCGGCGGGCGGCGCTCGACGTCGAGATCGGCTCGGACTCCAAATACCACGTCCCCCTCCTCGTCCAACCCTTCGGGTTGACGAGCTACCGCGGGTCGTGATGACGATCGCGCGTGAAGAGCTTGCGGCGATATTCGAGCGCGCCCCTTCGCTGGCCGGGCGCGTGCGTGGGAGCGACCCTGCGTCGATCGTCGCGTCGGCTCGCTCCGCGATCGCACGGATGTCCGAACCAGAGCGCGTCGCGGTGCTAAACGCTCACCCACGGATCGGGGCCGACCCCACATCGCTCTCGGCGCTCTCGCGCCGCGAGCAGAGTGGCGACGCCGACATCTCCACCCTGCGGGAGCTCGCGGCGATGAACGACGCGTACGAGCGCCGCTTCGGGTTCCGCTTCGTCGTGTTCGTCGCCGGCCGCTCGAAGGCCGAGATCCTACCCGTGATGCGTGACCGCCTCGGGCGCTCGCGAGGGGACGAGCTCGCGACCGGCATCGAGGAGTTCCTCGCGATCGCGCGCGATCGATTGGAGCGCATCACTTCGTGACATCGACCGAGATCAGCTACGGCAAGGCCCGCGTCGTTTTTTACCGGCTCGGAGGGCGCGACATCGCGCCGCTCGCCGCGTCCGTCGACATCGACGTTTTCGGAAAGCGCTTCGTCGCCGCCTACACCGAGGGCGACAATCGTGAAGTCGTCGCCACGGACACGATGAAAAATTTCGTTTACGCGATGGCGGCCGAGTACACCGGCAGCACGCTTCTCGGCCTCTGCGCCTTCCTCGGCCGCCGCTTCATCGAGACCTACCCCGCGATGGAGGCGCTCCGCGTCACAGCGCATGAGGTGCCGCTGGACGCGGCCGCGGGCGAACGCGGCCCGAGCGACGTCCTCTTTCGCTCGACGCGAGGCGATCGCGCCGTCGCGCAGGTCGCGGTCGACGGAGTCGGCGGAAAGCCCGAGATCACCGCCGCGCGAAGCGGTTGGGAAGGCATGGTCCTCGTCAAGACGACCGGCAGCTCGTTCGCGACGTTCGCGCGGGACGACTACACGACCCTCCCCGAGCTCAGCGATCGCCCGCTCACGATCCGAATGGACGTGTTCTGGCGCTATGGCGATCTGAAGGACAGCGTGGCCGAAGCCACCGGCTTCCTCGGACCCCTGGCCGTCCGCGACGAGATCGAGCGCATCTTCCACGAGTTCAATAGCCGCTCGATCCAGCATCTGGTCCACGAGATCGGCTCGCGCCTGTTCGCTGCGCATCCCCAGCTGGCGGAGATCGAGTTCGTCGCGGAGAACCACACGCCTGACCACGTGCGGGACGGATCCGGCGGCGTGCGGGTCTTCGCGGAACCGCGGGCGACATTCGGAAAGATCGGTCTCGTGCTCAAGCGCTGAGGCGATTACGGGCCTTCATCGCGTGAGTAGACTCGCAAAATGAAGAAGAACCAGCTCCTGGGGCCTGCGCGGGTGTTGATCGTGGTCGATCAACCGCTCGCGAACCTCGTCGCTTTGACGCTCGATCACGGCAAATACGTCACGCACATCGCTCGCGACGTGACGAGCGCCGAGGCCGAGCTCGAGACCTGGCGGCCGCACCTTCTCCTCGTGGATCTCGACGCTGACGATGCCGATGGCCTCGGCCTCATCGGACAGCGGGTGGCGAGCAAGCGCGTTCCGACGATCGTGTTCACCGTGCGCGGGGACCTCAAGACGAAGCTCGCCGCGTTTGATCGCGGTGCGGACGACATCATCACGGTGCCATTCGTGCCTGAGGAGCTCGTGGCCCGCACGCTCGCCCTGATGCGCCGGAGCTACGGCGATGGGGTAGCGTTCATCCCGGTCATCAACGTCGCGGGTCTGGAGGTCGACCTTCTCAATCAACAGGTGAAGGTCGGGAAGCTTCGCCCGGAACTGACTGCCATGGAGCAGGCACTCCTCTACCTGCTCGCGTCGAATCCCGGCCAAACGCTCGGGCGCGAGGAGATCCTCGACGCGCTGTGGGGCGCCGACTATGTGGCGGGGAGCAACGTCGTCGATCGCCACGTCCGCAACTTGCGCCTGAAGCTGAAGGACGACTGGCGAAATCCGCGATTCATCGGCACCGTTGCAGGCAAGGGGTACCGTTTTCTCGCGACCCCGTGAGTTCACGTAATGACGGGGCGTTATCTGCCGCGTAGACATGACCCGTGGCAGCCCCCAGCGGGCGCACCCGCGAGGGCGCCGAACCCGCTCAAACCGAATCTCCCCGGGCGTTGATCGTGATGAACGAGACGCTCGGCAACCTCGTGGTCCTGACCCTTCAGCACGGTAGCTACGACACAAAACGCACGACGGATCGCGAGGAATGTCGTGATCTCGTCAACGATTGGGCTCCGCACATCTCCTTCATCGACCTCGACCTTTTTGAGCCGTTCATCGACATCGTCGGCGCCGGTCTCACGCACGGCCATACCCCGATCGTCGCGTTTACCCGCCGGCGCGACACTGCGCTCAAGCTGAGCGCCTACGAGCGTGGCGCCGATGACATCATCGAGGTGCCGTTCACGCTGGATGAGATCGTGGCCCGCCCGTTCGCTCTCATGCGAAGAGCCCACGGCGCGTCGGTCGCGATCGTGCCAAGGATCAAGCTCGACGGCCTCGAAGTGGACCTGATCGAGCAGCGCGTGACCGTGGGCGGTCGCGACCTTCACCTCACGCCGATCCAGCAAACGCTCCTCTATCTCCTGGCCGCGAACGCCGGAAAAGCACTGAGCCGGGAAGACCTGCTCGCGACGATCTGGGGCGGCGAATTCGAGATCGAGAGCAACGTCGTCGACCGTCACATCCGCGAGCTGCGCGTGAAGCTCAACGACGAGTGGCGCGCGCCTCGGTACATCGAGACCGTGCCAGGTGCGGGTTACCGCTTCAAGTTGCAGGCGAGCCTGGCCAGCGCGGCGGAGTAAAGCCGCGGCGCAATCAGCGATCCCATGAAGTGCCGTAATGACGATGCGTTTCCGGAGTGATGGAGTAGACGGCCGTAACCAATCAGGCTCGGCGAGGCGCGTTGGGGGAGGGCTGAGCTGTCTACACGAGACATCATCCACTGGGAGTGCCGGTCGCCCGCGCACCGCGGTCTTCACTCGCGCCATGGCAACGGTGGCCTCACGATCCACGATGCCGCGTGGGCGTATTGCGACGGAGCGGGTGCTGACGACGCGCACGAATGGTCATCGACCGGTGGAGTCGCATTGGCATCGCTCGTCCGTTGGACCGCGCCGAACGGCGTCGGCGCTGACGGTGACGGTGCGCTCGCCCGCCCCGCTACGAACGGAACCCCGAACGGTTTGAGGAAGACGCCCGGAGTGCGCCGGACCTAGCCACGGAATAGGCGCCGACGAGTCAGATGATCCGAAGTCTTCTACCGGGTTGGGTCGGGCGTACCAAACAAGCTCACCTGCGGAGGGCGTACCCGACGACCCAACCGCTGGCTAGCTGGTCTCCCGCGAGGTTGACCTCGTACCAGTCATAGCCGTCCGCTGCGAGCGGGCCATCGCGAACGACCACGCGCGCACCGTTGTCGAGTGTCCGGCGGACGGGGAATCCGAGGCCGGCGCTCGCCCGCAAGTTCGCCGAGTCCGCATACGGATTGCACACCGCCACGGCGTCGCCGGCGCGAAGCGACGCGGTGCCCGGTGGTTGTTTGGGGAACGTTCCGAGTGGCGCGTACCAGTCAAGGATGCCGATCCCCGAGACCGTCTGGCCACCGGTAACGGTCACCCGTGTGAGCGAATGGTCCGTGCATTCCGTCCGAAGGCCGCAAGCGACGGCGGGCGTGTACGCGCCAGCGAGGTCGCCACCCTCCGCATACGCGAGCACCACGTACGTCCCTGGCTCGAGGGCCGCGATCGTGTAGGGGAGAGCCCCTCCTCTCAGCACCGTGGTGTGCAGGCTTCGAAAGACCGTGGGGTCGTCCGGCCGCATCGCGATCAGCATGAGCGGCGGAGTGTTTTCGGACGGATACCAGTAGGTCCCGCTGATCGCGCCAAGCGAGATCTGACGTATCGCGGGACATGCCGCTCCGGGGCCAGTCGGGGCGGGGACGCTCGCGGACGCTGCCGGCTCAGGGGGGGCCGATGATGGCGTCGCGGGGCCCGGCGCCGCCGTACAGGCGAGGACGAGCGTGGCGATGAGGATCGCGATCCGACCCGGCACAGGCAGAGTTTGCGCTTGTGGCGTGCGCAGAAGGCGCCGCGGTCGACATCGCGGGTGCAGGTGGAGAAAGCGTTGCCGCCCGGCTAGCCCTCGCGAACGGGAAGCGCCGCGCCGATCACGTCGCGGATCGAGGCGAAGCCCTGCTCTCTGACGTACGCGGCGAGCCCCTCGATCACCTTGAGCGGCGCGAGCGGGTCGGCGAACGTCGCCGTGCCGACCTGCACCGACGACGCGCCTGCCATGAGGAACTCGAGTGCGTCTTGCGCACTCGTGACGCCGCCCGCGCCGATGATCGGAATGCTCACCGCCTGCGCGACCTGATAGGTGATGTGCACGGCTATCGGCCTGATCGCCGGACCCGACAGGCCGCCGCTCCCCGTCCCGAGAATCGGACGCCGCCGGCGCGTGTCGATGCGCATACCAAGCACGGTGTTGATCGCGGTGAGCGCGTCGGCGCCCGCCTGCTCGCACGCGCGCGCCACGGCGACGACGTCGGGCGCGTTCGGGGTGAGCTTCACGATGACCGGGAGGTCGGTCTCCGCCTTGACCGCGCGCGTGACCTCCGCGGCCAGGTCGGGATCGCAGCCGAACAGCATGCCGCCCTTGACGTTCGGGCAGGACACGTTGAGCTCGTACGCGACGACCCCCGGCGTGCCGGTCATCTCGTGCACTACATAGACGTAGTCGTCGACGCTGTATCCGGCCACATTCACGATGACCGCGACGCCAAGGTCAGCCCACGCCTTCCCATATTTGCGCGCGACCTCGGACGCCCCGGGGTTCTCGAGGCCAATCGAGTTGAGGATGCCGCTTGGCGTCTCCGCAATCCTGTATTGAGGATTCCCGGGACGAGCAGCCGGTGTCGTGCCCTTATTGACGATGGCGCCGAGCCTCGAGACATCGATGAGCTCGGCGTACTCGACGCCCTGCCCAAATGTTCCCGAAGCCGTCATGACGGGATTCTTCAGACGAAGACCGCGCGCCGCCTCCACTGAAAGGTCGACGGACAGCTCTGGATAAGACGCAGCGTGGGGGCCTTCCGAGCGAGCGGCCCCTGGACGGCGGTCCATCGCGATCCCACGGGGGGCCGAGTAAGGAAGGCCCCCACGCTGCGGCTCTTCCTCGAGTGCGTCCCGGAGCTTCGTCCCGAGCTCGCTGGGCGCGCGATCTTCGTCTGGCTCGCCCGTTGCTGCTTCGGTGATGGTTGCGCCGTCGAGCTCGGCGAGCTCCGTGGCGTCCTCCTCGGACTCGCCATCGGCAGCATCGTCGAGCGACTCTTCAATCGATTTGCTCGCATCGATCGGCCGCTCGACTTTTTTTCGTAATCGGCGCCAGGGCATCAGCCGATCACCCCCACCGTCGCGGGCTCGCCGGCGTCGAACGCAACATCGCCGAGTCCGAAGACCGGTCCCTCACGGCAGACGCGCGCGTTTCCTTGTTGGGTCACGATCACGCACGCACGGCAGACGCCCATCGCGCACCCCATGTGCTGCTCGACCGCGATCTGCGTCTCGAGAAGCGCGACACGGCCGGGATACGTGGCTGCGGCGCGCTCCGCCTCGTCCCGAAGCTGCCCGAGAGCGGCAAGCATCGGCCACGGACCGCATGCGCACACCTGATCGGCCCATTCGAGGAGAGGCCTGATCGCGTCCGTCACCCGTCCTTTGATGCCGAACGAGCCGTCCTCGGTCGTGGTGACGTACTCGACGGACGGGGGAAGACGATCGCTCGGCCAGAGGTGCGCGACCGATCTGCCGCCCATGAGGAGCGTGACGTTGCGCCGCCTGGACTCCTGCTCTGCCAGCACGCGCATCGGTGCGATGCCGGTCCCGCCCGCGACGAGCAGCAGATTCCGTGTAGATCGCTGGATCACGAACGACGAGCCGAGGGGGCCGAGGAGATCGAGTCGATCCCCTACGCGTCGCGAGGCGATCCACTCCCCGCCCGTACCGAGCGCCTTGACGATGACCTCGACCTCGCCAGAGGCGCGGTCGATCCCGTTGAACGAGTAAGGCCGGCGCAACAGCGGGTCGAATGAAAGGCCGGGACGGATATGGACGAACTGCCCGGCGCGCGCCTGGCCGGCGACGCCCGGCGCCGAGATCCGCAGCACCGTGCCGAGCTGCCCGATCTCGGCCGTCGCAGCGACGCGCGCGTCCTCCAGGATCACAACGGAACTCCGACGGCGAAGGTATAGCCGTCCGGATCCTCGAGCACGCAGTCGCGCCAACCGTGTGGCCAGTCGCGCGTCGGGACCGCCACGGTGAACCCGCCGGCGCGCGCGCGCTTTTCGGCTGCGTCGGGGTCGATGCCGAGGATGCGGATCTCCGCTCCCAGGCCGCGTGGCGCCTCCTGCCGCAGACGGGCGGCCCAGGGCATTTGGGCATACGTGTGGTCCGCATGGAGCTGAAGCTTCACTCCCTCGCCCTCAAAAGCGGCGAAGTCCTCGTCCGAGTAGAGAAGTCGCAGTTCGAGCACACGCGTGTAGAAAGGAAGGCTGCGGGTGACGTCGCGAACGATGAGGTTCACGCTGAGGCCGTAGAGCGTCCGACCGTAATCGGCGGCGCTCATCCACGGCTCTGTCTTCCGTTTCTTCACGTCAGTCCGCGGCGGTCGTTGCCACCGCCTCCAGGGCGCGGTACTCGGCGAGGGGGGCCACGTTCGTTGTGACGGCGCTGGCGCGGAGCGCCGTGACCACGGCGAGCGCGGTGTCGAGCGAGGTGAGGCACGGCACACGAGCCTCGACCGCGGCGCGGCGGATGAGGAAGCCGTCGCGATCGACGGTCTTTCCAAGGGTCGGGGTGTTGATCACAGCGGCGCACTCGCCGGAGCGGATCAGCTTCAGGATGTCCTGACTTCCCTCCGCGAGCTTGCTCACCTCGGTAACGTCGACGCCGAGGGATCGCACCAGTGCGGCCGTCCCGGACGTTGCGACCAACTCATATCCGAGCCAATGGAATCCCTCGATGATCGGAACGACCTCGGGTTTGTCCTTGTCCGCGACGGTGACGAGGATCTTCCCGCTGCGCGCGGGCGCGAGCCCGGCCGCAACGAGTGACTTCCACAGCGCCGGCGCGAACGAGCGATCGATCCCCATGACCTCGCCGGTGCTTTTCATCTCCGGACCAAGATACGTGTCAACGTCCAACAGCTTGGCCATCGAAAACACCGGCGCTTTGAGGGCGACGAGCAATCCGGTCGGCCAGATACCGTCCGCGCGCGCATACCCCTCGGCCGCAAGCGACGACCCGAGCGCGATCGCCACCGCGAGCTTGACCAGCGGGACGCCCGTGACCTTCGTGAGGAACGGCACCGTTCGGCTCGCTCGGGGGTTCACCTCGAGCATCCAGACCCGGCCGTTTTCGACGATGTATTGGATGTTGAGGAGACCCTTCACCGGTAGCGCCTGCGCGATGCGACGCGTCAGCGCGACGATCTCGTCCCGCTCCGCGGCAAGCAGATTCTGCGCGGGGTAGACCGCGTAGCTGTCTCCGGAGTGCACGCCGGCACGCTCGATGTGCTCCATGATCCCGGCGACGAGCGTCTCGCTGCCGTCGGAGACCGCGTCGACCTCGACCTCTTTGCCGCGCAGGTACTTGTCGACGAGCACACGACCCGTACCTGCTTCGAGCGCGGAGCGGAAGTACCGCTCGAGGTCCTCGGGGCCGTACGCGATCTCCATGCCGCGACCGCCGAGCACGTAGCTCGGGCGAACGAGCACGGGGTAGCCGATCTCCGCCGCGACCGCGAGCGCCTCCGTTGGCGACGACGCGGTTCCGCCAGGCGGCTGCGGGATGTCGAGCGCCTCGGCGAAGTCGTGGAAGCGGCGTCGGTCCTCGGCGAGTGCGATCGCATCCGCGCTCGTGCCCGCGATCTCGCCACCGATGCCCGCGAGACGATCCGCGAGGTTGAGCGCGGTCTGTCCGCCGAACTGCGCGAGGACCGGTATCGGCGCGCCCTCGTTCTCGAGGACCGCTGCGATGGATTCCTCGTCCAACGGATCGAAGTAGAGGCGCGCGGACGCATCGAAGTCGGTGGAGACAGTCTCCGGATTGCTGTTCACCATGATCGGAGCGACGCCTCGCTCGCGGAGCGCGCCGGCGGATTGCACGCAGCAGCAGTCGAACTCGATGCCCTGCCCGATGCGGATCGGCCCGCTCCCCAGGATCACGGCTTTCGGGCCGGCGAGCGGAAGAGCCTCGTTCTCCTGCTCGTACGTCGAATAGAAGTACGGGGTCACCGCCTCGAATTCGGCGGCGCACGTGTCGACCATCTTGTAGACGGGACGGATCCCCCACTGCGTGCGGAGACGCCGCACGTCGGCCGGCAGCATGCCTGTGAGGGTCGCGATGTCGGCATCGGCGAAGCCCATCCGCTTCGCGGCGCGGAGCAGCGCCGGCGTCGGCGTCCTGCCCTGAAGATCGTCCTCAGCGAAGCGGACGATCCGCGCGATCTTGCGCAGGAACCAACGGTCGATGCGCGTGCGCTCGTGGATGAGATCGACGGGGGCTCCACGCCGCAGTGCCGCGAAGAGTCGCCAGAGTCGATCGTCCGTCGGCAGTCCCGAGAGGAACTCGTCGACGAATTCAGTGGGGTCGGTTACTTCCACCCAAGCCGGCGCTTCCCACAGCAGACCCTGCCCCTTCACCTCAAGCGAACGCAGCGCCTTCTGCAACGCCGCCTCGAACGACCGGTCGATAGCCATGACCTCCCCGGTCGCCTTCATCTGCGTGCCGAGCGTGCGATCCGCAGCCGCGAACTTGTCGAAGGGCCACCGCGGGATCTTCACGACGACGTAGTCGAGCGCGGGCTCGAAGGCGGCGGTCGTCTTCTGCGTTACTGCGTTCGATATCTCGTGAAGCCGCTTCCCGATCGCGATCTTCGCGGCGACGCGCGCGATGGGATAGCCCGTCGCCTTTGACGCGAGCGCCGAGCTCCGCGAAACCCGCGGGTTCACCTCGATGACGAAATACGGCACCTGCCCCTCTGGATCGCTCGCGGGCGACCGGTCCGGATCGAGCGCAAATTGGACGTTGCAGCCGCCCTCGATCCCGAGTGCGCGGATGATCCGCAGCGCCGCCGAGCGGAGCATCTGGTACTCCTTGTCGGTGAGCGTCTGCGACGGCGCGACGACGATGGAGTCGCCGGTGTGCACGCCCATCGGGTCGATGTTCTCCATGTTGCAGACGGTGAGGCACGTGTCCGCGCCGTCGCGCATGACCTCGTACTCGATCTCCTTCCAGCCGAGAAGGGACCGCTCGACGAGCACCTGACCGATGGGCGAGGCCGCGACGCCGCTCGTCACGCGGGCCGCCAGCTCGGCGGCGTCGTTGGCCACGCCGCCGCCGGTGCCGCCGAGCGTGAAGGCCGGCCGAACGACGAGTGCGTAGCCAACGCGCGCCGCGAAGGCGAGCGCCTCTCCGACCGAATGCGCCGTGATCGATTCGGGAACCGGCTCTCCGATCGAGAGCAGAAGCTGCTTGAACGCCTCGCGATCCTCGGCCTGCTGGATCGCCGAGAGCGGCGTGCCCAGGAGCCGCACGCCGTACCGCGCGAGGACCCCGGATTCGGCGAGCTGCACCGCGAGGTTGAGGCCGGTCTGTCCGCCAAGCGTCGCGAGAAGTCCGCCCGGCCGCTCCTTCTCGATGATCCGGTCGAGGACGTCGACGGTGAGCGGCTCGAGGTAGGTGACGTCAGCCACACCGGGGTCGGTCATGATCGTCGCGGGGTTCGAGTTCACGAGGACGGTCTCAATGCCTTCCTCGCGCAGCGCGCGGCACGCCTGCGTCCCGGCGTAGTCGAACTCGGCCGCCTGGCCGATGAGGATCGGTCCGCTCCCGATGATCAGGACTTTCACAGTTCCAACCATCCAGCGCCCATCGCGACGCAACGGCCGCCGACGCGCACGGCGGTGATCGCCGCGCCTCCGCGATCGACCTCGATGTCGAGGATGCTCGGTCGTCCGATCTCGAAACCCTGCTCGCTGCGTATCCGCGTGGTGGCCGCGGCCTGCACCAGCTCGTGCGCGACGATGTACGCGCCGAGCGGACCTTGAGCCGCACCGGTCGCCGGGTCCTCGGCGACCCCCAGGCCCTCGGCGAACATGCGCCCGTGAACATGCGAGCCGGAGCGCTCGCCGCTCATCGCGAACACGTAGACGCTCGCAGCGATCGCGCCTGGTCGGCGCGCACGGCGAACGGCTTTGAGGTTTGCGAGTGGCACGAACAGGAACGGGACGCCGGACGACCCCACCTGGATCGGGACGTCGCTTCGGACTTCCTCGACCGCGAGCCCCAGCGCCTCCGCCGCCGACTTTCGGGTGATGGTCGTTCCGGCGAATGTGGGCAGCGGCTGCTCCATCTGGACGAAGCCCTCGCGTAAGGTCACGCGGATGACGCCGACGCCCTCCTCGAGCCGGATCGTTCCGTCCTTGCCCTCCGACAGGACGAATGCCGTGCCGATGGTCGGATGGCCGGCGAAGGGCAGCTCCGCATCAGGGGTGAAGATCCGCACGCGATGGTCGGCCGCCGCCGCCGCCGACGGCGGCAACACGAAGGTTGTCTCCGAAAGGTGGAGCTCCTTCGCGATCGCTTGCATCGTCGTGGCGTCCAGCTTCCCCGGCTCGCGGAACACCGCCAGCGGATTGCCTCCGAACGCCTTGTCGGTGAAGACATCGACGATCCTGTAGTCATAGCGCGTCATTTGCGCGACACGGCATCCCGGACGTCGTCGAGGAACGCGTCGAACACCGGCTCGTTGTCCTTCGGTCCGGGCGCACCCTCGGGGTGGTATTGGTAGGTGCGTATCGGGAGACGCTCGTGCGCGAGTCCTTCCACGGAGTCGTCGTTGAGGTTCCGCGAGGAGACGACGAATCCCGAGTCCGACGGGATCGACGCATCGTCGACCTGGAACTCATGATTCTGGCTCGTCATCGCAACGCGGCCGGTGCGAAGATCCTGCACCGGATGATTCGCGCCGTGATGACCGAACGGCAGGCGTGAGGTCGTCGCACCGATCGCGCGGCCCACGAGCTGATGGCCGAGGCAGATTCCGAGGATCGGAAGCGCACGGTTCAGTCCTCGCGATGACGCCGCTTCGATCAGCGTGCGCGTCGCGGCTGCAATGAGCGGGATCGCCGCGGGGTCCCCCGGCCCGTTCGAGATCACGATCCCCTCGGGCGACCACGAAAGGATCTCGCGCGCCATCGCCGTCGCCGGGAACACCTTGACCGTCGCCCCCTTTTGGACGAGGCAACGGATCTGGTTTTCCTTGACGCCTGTGTCGAGCAGCGCGACCTTGGGGCCGCTTCCGACCTGGCGCTCGAGGCCGCTCGACTCCACCACCAGTGGCTTCGCTGCGAGCGCCGGGATCGAGCGCGCGGTCGCGACCGCCTCGCGCGCGATGTCCTCGCTCTGCGAGCGATGCGGCGGCACCTGCAGGATCGCGCCGCGAAGCGTGCCCTTCGCGCGAAGGCGACGAACAAGGGCCCGCGTGTCGATGCCCACGAGACCCGGGACGCCGTAGGAGCGCAGATAGGCCGCGAGATCGATGGTCCCCTCGCGGCACGTGTCGACGAGCTCGCGGACGATGAGACCCTCGACCCACGGACGCCGGCTCTCCGCGGCGCGCTCGAAGGTTCCGTAATTTCCGATGAGCGGATACGTCAGCACGACGATCTGGCCGTTGTAGGACGCGTCCGACGCGATCTCTTGATAGCCGGTCATCGCCGTGTTGAACACGACCTCGCCGGTCGCCGGCGATCCGTCGCCGAACGCCTCACCCCACCACGTCGAGCCGTCTTCCAGCCCGAGGACCGCCGCCCTGGTCATTGGTGCATAACTATACGTTTCCGATGCATAAAGATGCAATTGCCCTTCCAGCTCAGCGACGGCCGACCGCTTCCGCATTTCCCTCCCGCCTTTCACCAAGCTTCGTTTCTCCCGCGAGCGAGACATGCACGACGCGGCCGATGACCGTGCGGCCGAGGAGTGGTGTGTTCTTTCCCTTCGATGAGAGCTCGTCCGCGGTCACGAGCCACTCCGCATCACGGTCGATGGCGATCCAATCGTCGTCGACGAGCTTCATCCCGAGCACGCGTGCGGGTCCGATCGTCAGGGCATTGATGACGGCTCCGATCGGCGCCCAATGAACGCGCACACCGCCGAGGACGAGCGCGAGCGCGGTCTCTAGACCGGAGATTCCGAAGGCGGCCTGATCGAATTCGAGGTCCTTCTTCACGGAGGCGTGGGGCGCGTGGTCGGTGGCGATGGCATCGACGGTCCCATCGGCGAGCCCGGCCCACAGTGCTCGGACGTCGGCGTGACCGCGGAGCGGCGGATTGACCTTGGTCGACGATTCGTAGGGAACGCCCTGCAGCGCCTCGTCGGGGACCTCCCACGCGAACGCGCGAGAGCCCGCGACCCAGTCGTCGGTCATCGCGAGGTGGTGCGGGGTGACGTCACAGGTGATCGGGGCGCCCTCGGCCTTCGCTCGTCGCACAAGCTCGATCGAACCGGCGGTCGAGAGATGCGTGAGGTGGAGACGGCCTCCGGTCATCTTCGCGAGCGCGATGTCGCGCGCGACCGCCGTCTCTTCCGCCGCAGCGGGCATCCCTGGGAGACCGAGCCGCGCGGATACCGCGCCTTCGTGCATCACGCCCTTTGCCGAGAGAGCGAGATCCTGGGGATGCTCGATGACGGGGCGGCCGGTCACCCGGGCGTACTCGAGCGCGCTCCGGAAGAGGCGTCCGTCCTCGACCGGCGATCCGTCGTCGGAGAACGCGACCGCGCCGGCCGCCGCGAGCTCCACCAGGTCCGCGAGGTCGCGGCCTTTCCGGCCGCGGGTGATCGCCGCGATGGGCAGCACGCGGGCTCCGTCCGCCGCTTTCGCGCGGGAGATGAGCTCGGCGACGAGGCCCGGCGAATCGATCGCGGGTTCCGTGTTCGGCATCGCGCACACGGTGGTGAACCCGCCACGCAGAGCGGCTTTCGCTCCCGTCGCGATCGTTTCTGAATCCTCGAACCCGGGCTCGCGGAGGTGCGCGTGGAGATCGATGAAGCCCGGCACCACGAGGTAGCCCTTCGCTTCCAACGCGCGACGATCGAGGCTCATGCGGTCGCCTCGAGCCGGACCGCGGGGGCAGGGACCCCCGACGGGGTAGGGGCCCCGGCAAGGAGATACAGCAGCGCCATCCGGACGGCCACGCCGTTTGTGACCTGTTTCTCGATGAGCGACTGGCTGCCGTGCGCAACGGCTGCGTCGATCTCGACCCCTTCGTTCATCGGACCGGGATGCATGACCGGCGCGGCCGGCCGCATACGCGCAACGCGATCGGCGGTGAGGCCCCACACCCGCGAGTACTCGCGAAGGGACGGCAGCAGTCCCGACTCTTGACGCTCGCGCTGGAGCCGCAGCGCGATCACGGCGTGGGCGCCCTCGAGCGCTTTATCGAGATCGGACTCGTACGTCACACCCGGCGGAAGCTGCCCGCCCCGCCACGCGGTTGGGATCAGGGTCGGCGGCCCGGAGAGCGTGACCCGAGCGCCGAGCGGGATCAGCGTGTTGATGTCCGAACGCGCGACCCGGCTGTGCAAGACGTCGCCGACGATGACGACACGCTTTCCATCGAGATCACCGAGCGCGTCACGAAGCGTGTACGCATCGAGAAGGCCCTGCGTCGGGTGCGCGTGCCATCCATCGCCGGCGTTGATCACGGCGGCGTCGGTGCGCTCGGCAACGAAGTACGGCGCCCCGGATGAGGCGTGTCGCATCACCACGACATCGCCACCGAGCGCCTGCAGCGTGCGAACGGTGTCGTAGAGCGACTCACCTTTCTCGACCGACGACCCGCTCGCGGTGATGTTCGTCACGTCGGCGGAGAGGGCCTTCGCGGCGAGCTCGAACGAAACACGCGTGCGCGTCGACGCCTCGGCGAAAAAGAGGATGACCGTACGTCCACGCAGCGGCGGCGCGCGGCGGATCGGGCGCTGAAGTATCTCGGTCATCGCTCGGGTCTGATCGAGCACGGTGTCGATCTCGTCGCGCGACCAGTCGTCGGTGTCGAGGACGTGGCGTCTCGTCCAGTTCACGCGGGCACCTTCGTGACGACCTCGACCTCATCGCGTCCGTCGACCTCGGTGAGATGAACGCGGACGTCGTCGCTGGCGGCGGTCGGCACGTTCTTGCCGACGAAATCGGCGCGGATCGGAAGCTCCCGATGCCCGCGGTCGACGAGGACCGCGAGGCGTATGGCGCGGGGACGCCCGTAGTCGACGAGCGCGTCCATCGCGGCGCGGATCGTGCGGCCGGTGAAGAGCACATCGTCGACGAGCACGACCACGCGGCCGTCGACCGAGAAAGGGATCTCCGACTCGCGCACCACCGGCGCGTAGCCGATCCGTGTCAGGTCGTCGCGGTAGAGGGTGATGTCGATCGCGCCGAGCGGGACGTCGACACCCTCGTTCGCGCGGATCGCCGCCTGGATGCGCGCCGCGAGGGCGTCGCCGCGCGCCCGGATACCGACGATCGCGAGAAGGGAGAGGTCCCGATCGCGCTCGACGATCTCGTGCGCGATCCGCGTAACGGCTCGGCGGACGTCGTCCGCCACGAGCAAGGTGGTCGTCTGGCGCTCCTTCCCGGCCTCACAGGACCGGTCGTTAAAGGTGGTGGCGCTGGTCGGAGTATAGGTTTGATGAGACCGCCTTGCGCTGGTCTGGCACGGTTCCGGCGGTAGGGTAGGTCGCCGTGCGAATCCTTCTCGCGATCCTGTGCGTGCTGTTGTTCGGCGTGGTCGCCGTGACGGCGTCGGGCTCCGCGCCGCTCGCCGCAGGCCCGGCGCAGGTACCCATGCCGCGCTACACACCAATGCCCGCGGTCGCGCCGCTGGCGTTGCCCGATGTCGGGGATCGCGGAGCGCGGACGTACGCGCGCCTGTGGGGCGCGTTCGCGTTGCCGATCGAAGGCTGGGATGTCCCCGCGGACGTCGAGCTCCTGCCTGGCGCGCCGCGCGACTACCGAGGAGGCATCCACGAAGGGATCGACTTCGCCGCTCCGAGCGGAACGCCCGTTCTCGCTGCCGCGAGCGGCACGATCGCGCGCGCCGACATCAGCTTCCTCGATTGGAATCGGGAGCAACAGGAAATCGCACTCAACGAGACGCTTACGCTCGGCTACACGCCTGCTGCGACGCTCGACCGCATTCGCGGTCGGCAGGTGTGGATCGACCACGGCAAAGGCGTGATCACCCGCTACGCGCATCTGTCCGCGGTCGAGCCATCCCTTTTTGTGGGACAGAAGATCGAGGCGGGTTCGCTGATCGGCGAGGTCGGTAGTTCGGGATACCCGCAGGGCGGGCCGCATCTGCACTTCGAGGTGCGCGTCGGCAACGACTTCTACGGCGACGGACTGAGCGGCGATGAACTGGTGCGCGCGGTGTCGCGCCTCTTCCGCTAGTAGTCCGAGTTCGTCCCGTCGAGACCGCACCGCGCGCAAAGGCGCTCGATCATCGAGTTACGTTTCGCCGCAACCGGACTGCTCATCCGCACTCTCTAGCGCGTGTGTCTTCGGGATGGTGTTACCGACTGTTTCTTAGCGGAGGCCGGTGCGGCGGGCGCGAAGCGCGGCCTCGAGAACCACCTCGACCGACTCCGAGGCGAGTGGCGCCGGCAGCGTGCGGAAGACGCCGATCTCGGCGACCTTGTCCTTGTCTGGAGCGTCGTACCACCAGGAGAGGTGGCTGACCTCGCACATGTAAACATACGCGGTCGTGCTCTTGGGGGTCTGGTAGCGAATCGCGCCGAGCAGATCCAAACGCGGTGGAACGATGCGCGCCGAGTCCCAGAGCTCGCGCTTTGCGACCTCCAGGATCGTCTCGCCCGCCTTGCGGCTACTCGTCGGAAAATGCCACCCAGCCGCATCGGCCTTACGGATCCACACGGTCAGCTCGCCGTAAAACGGGATGATCATGGCGAGCTGCGCGGACGCGGGTGGGTACTCGCGGAAGGTGTTGTCTCGCCGAGAAACGAATGAGTGTTCGGCCACTTTGTCGCACACTATGCAAGGGACAAAGCGAGCGTCAATAGCGCGAAGGGCTCTGATTCCCTCTAGACGCGAAGCAGTTCGGCTAAACGGAAGGGATCGGCGGCCACGACGCTCGCCGCGTACAGCTCCATGCCACCGATGTCACTTGTCCTGTTCGCTGGGTCGCCGCGGTCGACCAGGCGGGCGTGCGCGGGGAAGCGACGCCAGTCGTTGCCGTCCGCGCTCAGCGGCGGGAGCATCAGCGCCATGTTGTAGGAGACGACACCCTGTTTTCGATATGCCGAAATGACACCGGCTATCCCCGCAGCGAGGGATGACTCGTCCTCGCCGGGGCGCCCCAGGACGATGACCTCGCTCTCTTTGATGGGAGCCAAAGCGGCGAAAACACGCGCGCCGTCGCGCTCGTGGCCGAGCCCAAGCGCATCGTGGACGAGCCACAGGTCGTCGAAGTAGTCGCGCCCGTATTGCTCGTCGTATTCGACAGAGCGACGGCGAAGCATCTCAACTCGCGGGTAGTGCATCCCGCGGGTCGTCGTCATCTGCATATGACCGTGAACGATGGATCCGCCGGCACGCCAGAGGCAGTTCCAGATCAGAAAGTAGTACTTCGCGCTCGGATCCTCCTCATTCGCGGCGAGCGCCCAGCGACGCGCGGTGAGAAGGTGATCGCGAATGATCTCCGCGTCCATCGCCGCGAGCGGGTCGTGCTCGTCGAACACCAGGACACCGTGATATCCGTCGTACTTCGCCACATTCGAAGCGGTCATGCCGTGCTTGCCTCGTATCCGACCGAACGTGTCCGCCGGTGTTCCCGTCTCCGGATGACAGAAGGGGTCGTTGCGGGATCGCTCAATGGTCTCCCGGACCTCATCGGCGCCCTTCACCTCAAGCGGACGGCGGGCGCGAAGGTCGTTGAACAGCGCGCCCTCCAGCATCACCAGATTGGTAACGCGGACGATCTTCTGTGTCATGACCGCGTCGACCGAACCGAACTGTTTGGTGATCCATTCGCGCATCTCGGCGGGGGGATCGAGCCGCCCGACCGTCGACGACACCGCGAAGATCCGCTCGGCGGCGGCTCGCGCCTCGGGAGGGAGCGCCGCGATCCGCTCCTCGAGGTCGGTGATCGTCGGTCGCGTATCCGTCTTCATGCGGCGCGCCGAGCCTTCGACGCGGCGGCGTACATGTCGGTGTACTTCTTCGCCGATGCTGCCCACGAGTGATCCTCGCGCATCGCGCGAGTTCGTAGCTGCCGCCACGGATCGCCGTCGGCCTTGAAGCGGTGCAGCGCGCGCTCGACGGCGTCGGAGAACGCGGCCGCCTCGTACGTGGTGAAGGAGAAGCCGTTGCCTTTCGGATCCGCGTCAACGTCGCGGACGGTGGTCGCGAGACCGCCGACCGCGCGCACCACCGGGATCGTCCCGTACCGCAGGGAGATGAGCTGGCCGAGTCCGCACGGTTCGAATCGAGACGGCATGAGGAACAGGTCAGCGCCCGCGTAGATCCGCTGCGCCAGCGCCGCGTCAAAACCGAGCGTGAGCGCGAGACGTCCCGCGTTCTTCGCTGCGAGATCGCGCCATTTTTGCTCGTAGGAAGGATCCCCCGAACCCAGGACGACGAGCTGCGCGCCTTTCTCGAGGAGCCACGGCGCGATGGCCGTGAGGAGGTCCACGCCCTTCTGTTCGACGAGGCGGCCGATGACGCCGAAGACCGGCGCGTTCGGATCCACGCTGAGCCCGGTCTCCTTCTGGAGCGCTGCCTTGCAGATCGCCTTGCCATCCTGGTCGTCCGCGGCGTAATGCGCCGGGATGTGCGGATCGTGTGCGGGATCGAAGAACTTGGTGTCGATGCCGTTGGTGATGCCCCAGAGGTCGGCCCGGCGCTTACGGAGGAGCCCGTCCAGGCGCTCGCCAAATTCTGGCGTGAGGATCTCCTCGGCATACCGTTCGCTCACGGTCGAGACGATGTCCGCGGTCGCGATCGCGCGAGCCATCAGATTTGCCTCACCTTTGTCTTCGATCGGAAGGCGGGTACGCGGAAGACCCACCAGCTTGAGCACGTCCGCGCTCGTTCGTCCCTGATATGCGAGGTTGTGGATGGTGAACACGGTCGCCGATCGCCTGAGCTGGCGAGCGCGCGCCGCGAGCGGGACGAGAAGGGCGGCGTGCCAGTCGTGCGCGTGAACCACGTCGGGCGGAGTCTCGATGAGATCTTCAAGTACGGCGCGGCAGAAGACCGCATAGCGTTTCGCGTCGTCAGCGTATCCGTAGACCTTGCCGCGCCCGATGCGGGCGTTGCGGACGAACACGATCCGGACGCCGTCGGTCGTGATCTCCGGATACTCGATGCGCGCGTGGGCGGCACCATAAGGGATGGAGTGCGTGCGCGCGCCGGATGTCGGAATGCGGAACTTGTGTGCGTCGATCGACGCGTGAAACGGCATGTACACGGTGACGTCGTGCCCGAGCGAGGCAAGCGCCTGCGGAAGAGAGCCCGCGACATCGGCGAGGCCGCCGACCTTGGCGTAGGGGGCGACCTCGGCGGCCGCGAACGTAATGCGCACGGAGTAGAAGGATGTTAGCGGCGTGTAAGGACCTGCCGCTCTGCCCGCGTGCAGACACGCTTTGGGAAACGGATGCGTTAGACAGCTGGTAGGTAGGGCAAGAAACTCCAAGGGGGCTGACGGAAGTGAAGACAATGCGACAGAAGCTCATGTTGGCGGGCGCGCTGGGCATGGGAAGCATCGGTCTGTTCGGCGCGGCGGCTCTCGGCGCGTTCGGTCCGGATGCCTCCGCGAGCGTGGTCTCAGCCGTCGCCCCGGCCGCCTCGGCCGTCATGGGCGAGGACAAGACCGGCGACAAGCTCAAGCATCTCCTCGACGGGCTCGTGCAGAAGGGCGTCATCACCCAGCAGCAGGAGGACGCGATCATCGCCGCGGCGAAGGACGAGGCCGCGAAGCACGTCCGCCACGCCAAGGTCGTCCGCGACTTGCTTGGCGAGTCCGCCAAGTACCTTGGGCTCGCGCCGAAGGATCTCGCCGCAAAGCTCCCGGGCACGAGCCTGGGCAAGATCGCCGACGCCACGCCGAACAAGAGCAAAGCTGGACTCGTGACCGCTCTGTCGGTGGCGGCCAACGAGGACATCGCCAAGGCTCTCGCTGACAAGAAGATCACCGACGATCAAGCCAAGAAGCTGCGGGACGGGCTCCCGGCCGAGATCAACCGGTTCGTCGATCGCACCTGGCCGACGAAGCCCGCGACCGGTCCGCGGGCGACCGTGCCGAATGTCAAGGCGTTCCTCGGCGACTTGCTCGAGACCGCGCGCGACTACCTCGGTGGGGTCACGCTCCAGGACGTCACCACGGCGCTGCGAAGTGGAAAGAGCCTCGGCGATATCGCGAACGACACGGGCAAGAGCCGAGATGGCCTGGTGGCCGCGCTCACGACGGCCGCCAACGCGAACATCGACAAAGGGGTCGCGAGCAACAAGCTCACGGCAGATCAGGCCGCGACACTCAAGACCAAAGTAGCCGCGGAGATCACAACCTTCGTGGACCGCAAGTACTCGCCGAAGACCACCACCGGCAACGGGGCGACGACGAAGACTCCGTAACGCACACATTTCCGGTATCCATTCGGTCGCGAGTCAGAACACGCCTTTCGGCCTCCCGTTTCACGTAACGGCTGGGGAGTCGGGAGCGGAGGCGGAATCATGTCGAACCCGCTCACACATGTTTCAACGCGAAGTGCCGGCGTTATAGTCGGCGCGCCAGCGAGAGCAACGGAGTTGGGAATGGAGCGGGTTCTACAAGGTCGGTACAAGATCGAGGAGCCGCTCGGAGTGGGCGGCTCTTCTCAGGTCTACCTCGCCCGCGACCAGGCGCTGAACCGCGACGTTGCCCTGAAGGTTCTCGATCCCGCGGCCGCCGCCGATGGTGACCTCCGCCGGATGTTCGTGAAGGAAGCGCGCGCGCTCGCGCAGCTCTCCCATCCGAACATCGTCGCCGTCTATGACGTTGGTGAGGTCGACGACTCGCCGTTCATCGTGATGGAGTACCTCCCCGGCGGGTCGATGAAGCAGCGCATCGAGCAGGCCGGCCCGCTCAAGACCGGTGACGCGGTCCGCATCGCGATCGAGGTGGCCAACGGGCTCGCCTTTGCGCATTCGAAAGGCATCATCCACGCCGACCTCAAGCCGGCGAACATCCTCTTCGACGCGAACGACGCGGCGAAGATCTGCGACTTCGGCATTGCGCGCTCGCCCCAGGAGGATGCGGACACGCCGCAGCTCTACGCGACCGCTATGTACGTCGCACCCGAGCGCGTCGAAGGAAAGAGCGCGTCGGTGCAGTCCGACGTCTACGGTCTGGGACTCGTCCTCTACGAGGGTCTCGTCGGCAAACCGCCGTTCACAAGCACGAACGCCGCCGTGCTGCTGCGCGACCACGTGGTCCGCCAGCCGGTGCCGCCGAGCCACCTTCGGCCGTCGCTTCCGCGGGAGCTCGACTCGGTCGTTCTGAAGGCGCTCGCGAAGCAGCCGAACCTTCGCTATCAAAAGGCCAGCGACTTCGCGACCGCGCTGCAGCGCATCGAGAACGTCGACAAAGAGCTGGCGACGACGCGGATGGTGATGGCCGACCCGCTCGAGGACTTCGTCCCAAAGACTGAGCAGAGCCCGGTCGTCGCGCTTCTATCGAATTACGGACAGCCGCTCCGCGGAGCTTTCTTTTCGCTCTGCGCTGGCCTTCCGGTGTTCGCCATGGCGCTGCTCGCAGGCTTTGAGGTCGTCGGCGCACTTCTCGCGGCCGGACTCGTCGCGGTCGTCGCATTCGCAGGCCAGCTCGGCGTGGCGATCGCGATCGCGTGGGTCATGCTGACCGCGTTCGTTTTCATCTTCGTGCCGGGCCTCGCATTGCTTCTCGCGATCCTCGGCATCTTCCTGTGGGCGCGAAGCGCTCCGACCGAGCAGATCGCGGTGGCGATGGCGACCCCGGTACTGACTCCCCTCGGACTCGCCCCCATGATGATCCTGACGACCGCGGCGGTCTTCGGGCTCACCGGCGTACTGACTGTGGCCGCGAGTGCCGCATTGACGATGCTCGTTGCGGTCGCCATGGGCGTTCAGTCGCTCGGTGCGTACGCGCAGACCGGCCTCTCATTGCGGCAGGAGTCCCTGTTCAATCCCGTGCGCGCGACGGAAGTGAAATCGGCGCTGCTCGCCATGCTGCAGAACTCGAGCGACCGGTTCGGCCAGCTCGGCACCCAGCTCGATCCGTCCGTCCTCTGGTCGCAGATGTCCGGCCTCGTCTCGCGACTCGCCACCGCGACGCTTGAGACCTGGATCGCGACGGTCCTCGCGTGGACGATCGCCGGCCTTACGGTCTGGACCGTCACCCGGCTCCTGCGCACCTTCTTCGACACGCTCCTGCGGCGGCCGAAGCGGTGGTTCGCGTTGTACGTGCTGGCTGCCGGTGCCGGCGTCTTCGCCGGCGCGGGGATCCTCTTCATGATGGCGATCAGTCTCTCGATGCTCGATAACGCGCCCGACCGGCCGACGAACGGCGTGCTGCTGCTCTCAGCCATAACGGGCGCGATCCTGGCGCTCGCGCTCGGCATCATCATCGGAGCGACGGAGAAGCCTGAGCCCGAGGCGCACGAGTCGATCTCGCTTTCCGCGCGGAGATTGCCGGTCCGCTAACGCGCCTTCTTCGCTGGGAGTGTCTTCGCATAGGCGTGTGCGTGATCGATCCAGGCGCGCAGCTTCGCCGGACTCTTGATCACTGCCTCGGGAACGACGAGGTATTCCTTCATCGCGCGTCCCGGCATCGGCTCGAAGCTCTTCGCGGTCTTCGCGCCTGCGATCGTGCGATCGTCGCCGAACCGTACGACGATCTTGTCCTGGTACGTGCCCGCGAACATGTTTCCTTTTAGGAAGAGCGCGGGGTACCCGAACATCGGCCGCGAGGTGACGCTCGGGTCAGCGGGCTTCGCCTTCTCGAACGCCGCGATGAGCTCGGGCGGCGATTTCTTCCAGGCCATCGCGTGAATTATTCGCGCGCAGGGCTTGATTGTTCGCTTCGGATGTGATAGAACACATGTTCTAGAGGTTCGTCAGGCGGAGCGAAGGGGCCGACCCCGACCTCAGAGGTCCTTCGTGGTGCCTGCCCTCGCGCTGCCTTCGACACTCGCGACCAAGTGGTGCTACGACTGCCGCCGATTCAAGCCTATTGAGGCGTTCGCGTTCGCCAACAAAGCCCGAGGCACCCGGCAGTCGCGATGTCGTGCGTGTCATGCGAAGTACCGACGTCAGCATTACCTGCGAAACCGCGCCACCTACATCAGGCAAGAAGTAGCAAGGATTCGTAGGTATCGCGACGGGAACCGGCCCCTGATCCGCGAATACCTTCGGGCGCATCCATGCGTCGACTGCGGCGAGAGCGACATCATCGTTCTGGACTTTGATCACCGCGATCCCTCAGCGAAGCGCCACAACGTAATCGTTCTTGCCATGCACAAACCGTGGAGCCGAGTCCTCCTCGAGATCGCAAAGTGCGATGTCCGGTGCGCCAACTGCCATCGGAAGAGGACCGCAGAGCAGTTCGGATGGCGCAAGGCTCGTGGCTGGTCGGATGAAGATCGCCGGGTACTCGCTGCTGAGCTGGCGTCATGACTACGAAAGCGCCAGAGGGTGGCGAGGGTTTACGACACTGCTCGCGCTGCGACTAGTGGAAGCCGACTGAGGATTTTCCACTGAAGGACCGCAGGACAGGCACGCGACGGAGTTACTGCCGTGACTGTTGTCGTATCTACGGTCGCGAGCACTACCGGCTAAACCGGTCCGCATACCTGAGGAAGGCACGCAAGAGGCGCGTGCGCTATCGGAGCGCGTGCCAGCTCCTCGCGTACGACTACCTGATGGCTCATCCCTGCGTTGATTGCGGCGAGACCAACCCGGTCGTCCTCGATTTCGATCACATCGACCCGGCCACGAAATCGCAGGAGGTTTCTTGGTTCATCCGGAGGCAGGACTTGGCCGGGCTGGCAGAGGAGATCGCGAAGTGCGAGGTCAGATGCGCGAACGATCACCGTCGAAAGACCGCTCGAGACCTCGGCTACGCGCGTTGGCTGGCGAGGGATGAATAGAATCTGATGCAACGCGGGAGTAGCTCAGTTGGTAGAGCGTCTGCTTCCCAAGCAGAAGGTTCGCGAGTTCGAGACTCGTCTCCCGCTCAGAACTCGCGCTTTTCTCTCTCGGCCCGCTCTTCTTCGCGCGGGCGACCGGCCTGCGGCCTGGCCGATCCGATCCCCTGCAATTCGGAAGCACGATTCGCAAATCGGTAAGCGCGCCCTTGGAGCGGCTGGCACACTCAGGGGCCGTGGATCGCGCCCTCATCCAATTCATCTGCATCCGGAAGAGTCATCGGCGTAAGCCTCCGGTCGATCCATCGAGTCCGTTCAACGTCGCTGAGGAGGGTGGATGGGCCTACTGCCCCGGCGGCGAAGCCGACGGCCACATGTGGTTCAAGACCGGCGGCATCACGCGCGCCGCGCTCGATAAGTTCGAATGGCCGGATGAAGAAGAGGCCGAACAGTAGCGTTCGGCCGTAACGGGTGTCTTCGTCGGTGGTTGCTCTAGCGATGCGCATCATCGCCCCGATCGTCCTCGTCCTCGCTTCGCTATTCCCGGCTGCGACGAACACCGGAGCCGCGTGCACGCCCGACGTCGGACCGGGCATTGCTCCGCCGAGTGCAACACCGACCAAGCTGCCGGGCTTTCACGCGGCCTGGTACGGACAGAGCGGCTACATGCGTCTTTGTCCCGGAGGGACCGCGCAAGCGACGCTCGCGTACTACAACTCGGGATCACTCGGGTGGGTCGCCGGACGAATGGGCGAGACGGCATATCTCGGCACGTGGCAAAGCGAACCCGGCCAGGATCAGCCGAGCATCCTCGGCGGCGACGGTCAGCTCGGTTCGCCCGCGACCGGATGGCCCCGCTTCAATCGCGTCGCGCAGCAGCCCGCGCCATACGTCGGGCCCGGCCAGGTCGCGTGGTTCCAGTTCAGCGTCCAGGCGCCGTCTCTTCCCGGGACGTACCGGCTCTACGTGCGCCCGCTCATCGAAGGCGCGCAGTGGCTCGAAGACATCGGAGTGTTCTGGCAGGTGCTCGTTCTCAATCCCGACGGGACGATGCCGACACCAACGCCGCCGGATCCACTTGGCGTTACCTTCCAGATCGATCCAGGCGTCAACGCGAAGGACATCGCGCTCGTGCATCAGGGCGTGCAACACGCGAGTGGGTATCTGGAAGCCTTCGCGGGCGGGACGCGTCGCAAGCCCGCGACTGTTCAGGTGATGGTCGTCGATCCCACGCAGCCGTACTGCTGCCTGACCGCCGGCGATAGCTTCAAGATCGTCACGTCGAACTCCGCCTGGGCGACGCCACCCGCGGCCGCGCCGGACACCTGGACCGCAGACACGGAGCGGACCGAACTCGCTGCGCACGAGTACATCCATCTCTGGCAGTACGCGCTCGGCGGTGACAGATGCATGGTCGGTGTCCGTTGGATCGCTGAGGGCATGGCCGAATCCTTCGCTTACCCGTCGCTCATCGCGGATGGGCTCATCCCTGCGGGAAACCTCGACACATTTACGAAGCGGCAGCTCACGACGGCGTCGAATCACGTGACCCTGCAATCGCTCGAGTCGACCTTTCCGGGGAACGCGAATCCCTTCGCGGTGAGCTATCTGGCGGTGGACAGGCTCCTCGCGCCGAAGGGTCTCTCCACCATTCGCGACTGGTGCGCCCGCGTCGGCAGCGGGGAGGAGTGGCACCAGGCCTTTGCCGCAGCGTTCGGCGAGACGACCGATACGTTCTACTCGCGCTTCGAGGCCTTCCGCGCCGATTACGTCCGCTAGTCGCTACCCTCTTCGTTGATGGAGCTCACGCCCGGCGACCAGGCGCCCGCGTTTTCCCTGCCGGACGAAGAGGGAAAGGTCGTCTCGAACAAAGACCTGAGCGGTTCGCGCTACGTCGTGTACTTCTATCCCAAAGACGACACGCCGGGCTGCACCACCGAAGCGTGCCAGTTCACCGATAACTTTCCGCAGTTCGAGATGCTCGGCGTTCCCGTGCTGGGGATCTCACGAGACGACGCCGCCGCGCATCAGGCGTTCCGCAAGAAATACTGCCTGCGCGTTCGCTTGTTGAGCGACCCCGACCGCAAGACCCACGACGCGTACGGCGCCTGGGGCGAACGACCCGGACGCGGCGAGGGCGTGATCCGCTCGACCTTCCTTATCGGGTCCGACGGACGCGTCGAGAAGGCGTGGTACTTCGTGAAACCCGACGGCCACGCGCTCGAGGTGCTTTCCGCTCTACACGCCTAACGTCGCGGCGCGACGCGTCGTCTTCCTCGAATCTCAAGACCTTGAAGCCCTCGGCGTACGCGTAGCGCTTCTTCTTGCCAGCCTCTTTCATCCAGCCCTTGATGAAGTCGACGCTGTCGGTGTCGATCTGCGAGCGATGAGCGAGGAGAGCTTTGATCTTCACGTCGACCACCTCGGTCACGTCGACGATCGTGTCCGGTGCGCCGAAGGCCATGAGGAACAGGGCCTTCGGCTTGTGCGGCTCGAGCCTCTCCTTCTGCCAGAGCTCCGGCAGCATCTGCCGCGTCGACGCGTCCGGGTTGATCGAGCGGAGCACGACTTCACCCGCTGCGATGTGATCGGGGTGATTGACGTATCCGTTGCCGAAACGGGACGTCGGGTCCATCGTGAAGATCACGTCGGGCTTGTGGATGCGGATCTGTCGCGCGACGGCGCGACGAACGTCTATCGTCGGTTCCAGATATCCGTCTTCAAACTCCAAGAAGACGACGTTCTTCACGCCGAGGATCTTCGCCGCCTCGCTCTGCTCGGCCGCGCGAATGTCCCGCAGCCGTTCGCGCGTCATGTCCGGATCCTGCGATCCCGAGGCGCCGTTCGTGACCATGCAGTACGTGAACTCGACCCCGGCCTTCGCCCACTTCGCCACCGTCCCGGCCATGCCGAATTCGGCGTCGTCGGGATGCGCATAGATCGCCATGGCACGCTGCACGTCCAGGGTCTTGTCGAACCGCATTCCCTCCTAGTGTGCGCGGGGACGCGTACGCGTGGCAGCGGGTGGCACGGGGAGCGGGTGGCGCGCGACCCGTTGACCGGCCGCGTCATCTGCGACTGATTCCAAGTGGTGGGGAGCGGACCGGTAGGCGAGCGCGCGACCCGAACCCGGGACAGGACCCGCTGCCTGCTGCACCGACCGCGGCCACGCTTATCGTGCCCGGCGATGCGGAGAGCCACCGGTCATGCTCCCGGACGGATCAATCTGATCGGCGAGCACACCGACTACAACGACGGGCTGGTGATGCCGATCGCCCTGCGTCTGGCGGTCACGGTCGAGACGCGCTCGCGGAATGACCGGACCGCTCACCTGTCGAGCGACGCGCCTGTCTCGCCGCGCGACGCGTCGTACGAGCTCGGCGCCGAGCGCAAGGACGGCACGTGGGTGGACCGTGCGAGGGGAGTTACGTCCGTCCTCGCTCGAGACGGCGTCCGTCTCGGCGGCTTCGACGCCGAGATCACATCGGACCTCCCGCTCGGCGCCGGCCTGGGATCGAGCGCGGCGTTCGCGATCGCGCTGCTGCGCTCACTGTCCGAACTCTTCGACCTCGCGCTCGACGACGAAGCCTGCGTGCTCGTCGCCCATGCGGCCGAGACCGATTTCGCGGGAGCGCGCGCGGGCTTGCTCGATCAGCTGGCGTCCGTCCACGGTCGTCGAAACGAAGCGTTGCTGATCGACATGCGCGACCAGGCCATGCGAACGATTCCCCTCCCCCCGACCACCGAGCTCGCCGTGATCGACTCGGGCACGCGGCACGAGCACGCCACCGGCGGGTACAACCGGAGGCGAGAGGAATGCGAGGAGGCGTGCCGCCACCTGGGGATCGTGTCGCTTCGCGAGATCGACGATCGACCGCTTGACACTATCCTCGAACGGCTGCCGTCGCCGCTCGATCGTCGCGTTCGCCACGTCGTGACCGAGAACGCGCGCGTCCGCGACGCGGTCGCGGCCCTCGGCGCACGGGACGACGCGACACTCGGCCTGCTCTTGAGCGCATCGCACCATTCCCTTCGCGACGACTACGAGGTCTCGACGCCCGAGCTCGACCGGCTCGTGGAGCTCGCCACAGCGGCCGGCGCACTGGGGGCACGCCTGGTGGGTGGCGGTTTCGGCGGGAGCATCATCGCGCTCGGCCAGCGTGGCGGGGCCAAAGACCTCGCCGCACGCGTGCTTGAGAGATATGGCGGAGGCGGACGCCTCGTCGCGGTCGTGCCCTAGTGGGGATCGGGCGCCTCTCCGATGGCCTCGCGCCGACACCCCCGATGGGTTGGAACAGCTGGAATCGCTTCGGAGCGAAGATCGACGAGCGCCTCGTGCTCGAGACGGCTGAGGCGATGGTCTCCTCGGGTATGCGGGATGCCGGATATCGCTATGTCGTGATCGACGACGGTTGGATGGCACCGGAGCGTGATCGACATGGCGACTTCGTCGCCGACCCGGACAAGTTCCCGAGCGGGATCAGGGCTCTCGCCGATCGCATCCACGCGCTCGGTCTGCGCTTTGGCATCTACACGGACGCCGGCACGAAGACGTGCCAGGACCTGCCGGCGAGTCTGGGGTACGAGTTCCGGGACGCGAAGCGGTTCGCCGAGTGGGGCGTCGATTACGTGAAGGTGGACTGGTGCCACACAGAGGGCATGGGGCCCCGCGCTCTCTACACGAAATGGGCTTTGGCGCTCCACGCCGTGCGGCGGCCGATCGTGCTCTCGATCTGCGAGTGGGGACGTGCTCGGCCATGGGAATGGGCCGGGGGGATCGGTCACCTGTGGCGTACGTGTTGGGATATCCAGCCCGAGTGGTCGAGCATCTTGACGATCCTCGATCGCCAGACCGAGCTTCATCCATTCGCCGGGCCCGATCACTGGAACGATCCCGACATGCTGGAGGTCGGGAACGGTGACCTGACGGGCGAACAGAGCCGAGCGCACTTCGCGCTGTGGTCGATGCTCGCCGCACCGCTCATGGCCGGCAACGATCTCCGCACGATGAGTGACGAGGTGCGCGAGATCCTCACGGCACCCGAGATCGTCGCCATCGACCAGGATGCGACGGGCCGACAGGGTCGGCGAACTCGTCGCGATGGCGACCTCGAGATCTGGCTACGCCCGCTCGGTTCGAACGGTGACCGCGCGATCGCGGTGCTGAATCGTGGGTCAGCCACAACAGAGACGCGCATCGCTTTCGAAGACGTGGGAGTTGCGTCGGGAGCACATGTCCGCATTCGCGACCTTTGGCAGCGGACCGATGTCAGCGAGGCGCGACGCGAGCTCGTCGTCGCGACATCGCCGAACAGCGCGGCCGTTCTCCGCCTGATTTCGCGGTAGCCGCGGGCGCGATCCCCGAGCGGCTGCGCCCTCAGCGTGGCGCCGCTCTATGGGAGGCGGTTGAACCAGAGCAGCGAGAACGCTCCGGCGAACACGGCGAGTATTGCGGCGGCGAGCGTGGCGTAGGCGGTGAGCTCAGTCTTTTCGTTGCGAACCACTAGCTGGGTCGTCAGGTTCTCGTAGACGGTGCGGAGATCGGCTTCGGTGTTGGCGTTGAAGTACTGGGCGTCGGTGACCTCGGCGATCTTCCGGAGCGTCGTCTCGTCGAGGGCGGTGCGGATCGCCCGACCCTGCAGCCGAACGACGGCGCCGGCAGCGCTTCCCAGACCGATCGTGTAGACGCGCACACCGCGACTGACCGCTTGATCGATCACGTCGAGAGGCGGCGGGAACTGGTTGTTCTGACCGTCAGACATGAGAACGATCGAAGCGGAGGAGTGCTGACCCACGAGGTACGCGGGCAACGGAGTGGCGCTCGCGCGAGGCGTCGCGCCGGGCTGCCCCTGTTGGAGGATCGAGCTCGGCAGGTCCGCCTCGCTCCCCTGGGACTCCTCGATCGCATCGAGCGAAACCAGGATCGCCCTGCCGATCGCCGTCGCGCGTTGAGGACGGAGGCGGTTGATCGCGGCGATGACCAGCGTCTTATCGGTCGTCGGCGATTGCACGATCGACGCGTCGCCCGAGAAGGACACGACGCCGATCTTCACGCTCTCGCTCTGCTTGTCCACGAACGCGCGCGCCGCGGCTTTCGCGGCTTCCATGCGGTTCGGCTTCATGTCTTCGGCGAGCATCGAACCGGATACGTCGATGGCGAGGATGACCGTGCCTTCCTGGCTCGGGACCGCGACCACCGCTTGTGGCCGAGCCACCGCGATCGTCATGAACGCCAGCGCGAGGATGAAGAGCACCGGCGGGACATGGCGCCGCCAGCCCGGCCCCTTGCCGATGGCTTCGCGGACGAGGGAAAGGTTGGCATATCGAAGCGCGTAGCGATTCCGCCTGCGCTGCGCGAGCACGTAGAGCACGGCCAGTCCGGCGACGACGACGAGCAGCAACAGAGCGGTGGGCCAAATGAAGGTCATGCCGATGCTCCCATCGCGGCGCGCCGTCCTGCGCGTCGCTTGCGCGCGTACGCGAACTTGACGATAGCGCGGACCAGGTCCTCGTCCGTGCGCAGCACGAGGGCGTCAACGCCAGCCCGCGTGAACGTCGCGCTGAGCTGCTCCTCGCGGCGCCGCGCCGCGGCCGTGAAACGCTCGCGGAACCGCGGATCGCCGGTGTCCACGCGGAGCTGCTCGCCGGTCTCGCTGTCGGTGAGGATCACCGACCCGATGTCCGGGAGCTCGTCCTCACGCGGGTCGACAAGTCGAATGGCCAGCGTCTCGTGGCGGCGCGCGATGCGCTCGAGCCGCGGTTCCCACCCGGCCGCACTGAAGAAATCTGAGACGACGAACACGAGCGACCGCCGCTTGAGGCTCCGCATCCCCGAGTCGAGAAGGTCGCTGAGCGACGTGAGCGGTGCGCTCTCGAGGCGAGGACGCTTCTCCAGCTCGTTGAGGATCCGAAGAACCTGAACGCGGCCGCCGCGAGGGGGGATCGAGCGCTCGACCCGAGACGCGTAGAGCGTGGCGCCGACGCGATTGCCGTGGCGCGTGAGAAGACGCGCGAGCAGCGCGGTGAAGTCGATAAGGAGATCGCGCTTCCGGCGGTCGACCGTGCCGAAATCGACGGATGGCGACAGATCCAGCAAGAAGTAGGCGTTCATCTCGCGATCCTCGAGGTACTCACGCACGTAGGGCGTATCGAGCCGTGCGGTCACGTTCCAGTCGATGTGCCGAACATCGTCGCCGAATACGTACTCGCGGATGTCCGCGAGATCGAGACCCTGCCCCCTGAAGATCGTTCGATAGTCGCCTTGAAGCAGTCCGTCGAGCCTGCGCATGACGGTCCATTCGAGCCTTTGCAGGCGGCGCTCAGGCCCTGAGGGCGACATGTCCCTGCAAGGGTTCGGTCGGGACGGGGATGCGCGCGAGCACGCGCTTCACGACGTCGTCCGCGGTGACGTCCTCGGAGAGCGCTTCGAACGAGAGGACGATGCGATGACGCAGCACATCGAGCGTCAGGTCCTGGATGTCCTGCCCGGTCACATAGCGACGACCGCGGAGATAGGCGAGCGCGCGCCCGGCGAGAACGAGGTTGATGGACGCGCGCGGGCTCACGCCATAGCTGATGTACTTCGCCACGTCGCCGATGCCGTACTCGGCCGGATTCCGCGTCGCCGACGCGAGCCGGACGACGTACTCCATGAGCGTTGGATCGACGAAGACGTCGTCGACCTCATGCTGTAGTTGCACCAGGCGCTCGGTCGTCATGACTGGTACGACCGGTGACATCCGCCCGGTGACGCGTTCGACGACGACGAATTCGTCCATCTCGCTCGGGTATCCAACGAGGACCTTCAACATGAATCGGTCGACCTGCGCCTCAGGGAGTGCGTACGTCCCCTCGGTCTCGATCGGGTTCTGCGTGGCCATGACGAGGAAGGGGTCAGGAACCTTGTGCGTTTCTCGCCCGATGGTCACCTGCCGTTCCTGCATGACCTCGAGGAGCGCGCTCTGGACCTTCGCGGGGGCGCGGTTGATCTCGTCAGCGAGCAGGAGATTCGTGAACACCGGACCGAGCGAGGTCTGGAAGTCCCCGGCTCGCTGGTTGTAGATGCGCGTACCGACGAGGTCGGCCGGCACGAGATCGGGCGTGAACTGGATCCGCTTGAAGTCGCCGGTGATGGCCTGGGCGATGGTCTTCACGGAGAGCGTCTTCGCGAGGCCCGGCACACCCTCGACGAGCAGGTGGCCACGCGCGAGAAGACTTACGAGGAGGCGCTCGAGGAGGTGGTCCTGCCCGACGATCACCTTCTTTATCTCGAAGAGAAGCCGGCCGGTGTCCGGCGGCACCGCTGCTTGCGTTTCTGCCATCAGTCCTTCACTCCTCTAGTCCGGCGGCACGCCGAGCGCGCCCGCCGCTGTATCGATGGTCACCGCGAATCCCACGCCACTGAACGCAGGCTGTCCCGTCGGGTTTACGAGTCCCGTGACGATCCCGACGACTTCACCGTCCCTGTTTACCAGTGGGCCTCCGGAGGATCCGGGGTTCACTGCCGCGTCGAACTGGATCAGACCCGTGAGGGTGCGGCCCTGGTTCGGCGCCTGAACGGAGCGGTCGAGGCCGCTGATCACGCCGGTCGAGAGCGATCGCGTCAGAGCGAACGGATTTCCGACCACGATCGCGTCGTCGCCGATCTTGAGAGCGGACGGATTACCGAGGGTGGCGGCCTGAAGCTGCGCGGGCGTGTTCGCGGGACGAAGCGCCGCAATGTCGCTCTCCACAACTTGCGCAATGACGACAGCGGACGACTCGGTTCCGTCAGCGAACACGACCGTCAAGCTTTGGGCGTTCTGGACGACGTGAAGCGCGGTCAGAATGTCGCCCGCATCGTCGATGACCACGCCAGAGCCCGAATCGGTGAGCGTGCCGTCGGCGCGCAGCGCTTTGACCTGAACGACTGACGGCGCGACCTTCGCGTAGACCTGGCTCATGGCCGGGACCGGAGTTGCCGACGGCTGTACCTCTTCGAGTCGCGGCGCCGGCGCCATCGAGATGGCAACGAGCAGAGCCGGCCCCGCGAGTGCGGCCGTCCATGGGAGCGCGCGACGAAGCGCAGTACGGATCCGGGTCTTTTGAGGAGCCTGCTGGGCGGCCGGATCGGGGGCCACGTCGTGATGGCCCCGCGGGAACGAGCCGTAAGGCCGATCCGCCCTGGTGGACACGAGGACTTGTCGAGTGTAGGCACGCGATTTTCGCGGACGGGTATGGGTTGAGTAAGAACGCCCGATTGGAGCACTAAGAACGGATGTTCTATAGTGCTCGCCGGGAGTCCTATGGCCGCGGTCACCTATCGCGAAGTCGAAGTGAAGAGCGCCTTAAACGCGGTGAAGGGCATGCCGTTCGACTGGAGCCTCAATCCGTGGTCAGGTTGCGCGCACAAGTGTGTTTATTGCTTTGCGCGTGCTTATCACGCTCGCTATCGGGAAAAGAATGTAGGGAGCGACTTCGATAGCAACGTCGATGTCCGCGTGAACATCGCGGACGTTCTACGCAAAGAGCTGCATCGTCGTCGCGACGGCTCCCTCGCGATCGGAACAGCGACCGATCCGTATCAACCGATCGAGGGCAAATACCAGCTCACCCGCCGATGTCTCGAGGCGCTCATCGACTACCCGATGCCGACGAGCATCGTCACGAAGGGTCCGCTCGTTGTGCGCGACATCGATGTGCTGAAGAAGCTCGACGAAGAGACCGAGATCACCGTGTACTTCAGCGTTCCGTGCGTCAACGAGGAGATCGTCCGAAAGACCGATCCGGGCACCGCGCCTCCGCGCCAGCGTCTGCGCGCGCTCCGGATGCTGCGCGAGGCCGGCATCGACGCGGCCGTGCTCTGCATGCCGGTGTTACCCGGCATCAGCGACAGCGAAGAATCACTGGACTCCGCGGCGCGCGCCGCGAGCGAGGCCGGCGCGACCGCGTTCCGCCACCGCCCGCTCAAGATCGACGTCGAGATCCAGGAGTACTACTACGACTTCCTCGCGACGGAGTTCCCCGTCGCGGTCCCTCTCTACGCCACGCTCTACCAAGGCGGAGTGCATCCGCGGAGGGATTACGAGCATGAGCTCGAGGAGCGCGTGCGGCGGGTCCGCGCACGCTATGAGTTCCGCGAGCGGCCCTCGCGCCCGCCGCGGCCGCCCGCGCCCGCGACCGTCCAGCTGCAGCTGGCCATCTAGCGGCGTGAGGCTCCTCGGCTATTGGCGTCCCTCGTCACATCCCCGTTACGCGTGCGCTTTTTCGGCACAAAGAACGAGCCCAGCGGGGAGGCATAAGAAGTGCGTGTGCCGCGAGTGTGAGTTGGATCGACCAACTGATTCGTCACCTCGAGCAGGTGACCTGCAGCGGCTGTGGCGAGTATTACCGCGGTGGTGACATCGCAGCAGTTGTGACCGAGCCTTCGCGGCTCATCGTCAGGCTCCGCTGCCGTTCCTGTGCGCAGGACGGCATCGCGATCCTCGATTTCGGCGCGACGCCCGTCACTGTCGATCCGATCACGGCCGACGAGGTACTCGACTGCCACGATCTCCTGGCCCGTGCCGCGCGTCCTCCGTCCGAGCTCTTCCCGGCCATCGCGGTGTAGCGATTACACGGCGCGCCGGGCGGCACGTTTCGTCGCGCGAAGTAGAGCCCTGACCAGTCCAGATCGGCCGCTCACTCTTTCGACCGGTCGGCACGCAAGCGGGCGCGCCGTCCGGATGAATGAAACCCATTGACTTCGTTCCTCGCCGTGAGAAAACTTTTCGCGGTAGCTCACGGGGAGGGGCTCGTATGTCGACGATCGTCCACTACGAATGCCGCAACCTCGATCATCTGCGGGCCGGCTCCCGGCGGGGCAATGGCGGCCTTGTGATCCATCACGGCACCGTTGGTTACTGCGATGGCCTGCACGTCGATGGGGCGCATCGCTGGGTCGCGACCGGCGGAGTGCCGATCGAATTCCTGGTCGAGACCGCGCCCACTCCCGACTGGCCCGACGGCTCGGCGTCGCACCGGCCTCTCGTCCACGCGAAGTAGCTTCCTCTCGTAACGACGCAGACCAACGGCAACATCGCCGAGCTTAACCGCGCTCTTTCGAGATCGGGATCGCGGCCGCGATCCCAGCGGGTGTGCCTTTTGACCGCATCATCAATCTGGTTTAGTCGCCTCAAGCTCGCCGGTAGAGCCGGTTTCGTTCGTGCAACAAGAAGCGCCAAAATCAACGGATGGAGCTCGACATGACCGGCGTCGAGCCCGATGGGGTCGAGAGCACGGCGCAGAAAGGGATGAACGATCGCCACGACAAAGGAGCGTGCACGCTCGCTCCGCGAGTACAAGCGCAAGCGCGACTTCGCGACAACGCCTGAGCCGCAAGGTGGGAAACGGAAAGGCGTCGAGCGGCTCTTCGTTGTTCAAAAGCACCGCGCCAGCGCGCTGCACTACGACTTCCGCCTCGAGGCGGGTGGGGTCCTCGTGTCGTGGGCCGTGCCGAAGGGTCCTGCGCTTGATCCGAAAGTGAAGCGTCTGGCGATGCAGGTCGAGGATCATCCGCTGGACTACGCGCGCTTCGAGGGCGTGATCCCCGAGGGTGAGTACGGCGGCGGGACCGTGATGGTCTGGGACATCGGGACGTATCGGCTCGAGGACGATGAGACTTTCGATGAAGCCATGCGCAAAGGTCGGATCGTTTTCACGCTCAACGGGAAGAAGCTCAAAGGCGGATGGGTGCTCGTGCGTACGCGCGGCCGCCAATGGCTCCTCATGAAGCGGCGCGATCGGTACGCGTCCGCGGTCGACGTCACGACAGGGAAGCCGCGATCCGTGCTCACTCGCCGCTTGCTCGCCGGGATCGCGCGCGACGAAGGCGGCGACTTCGCGAAGGCGGCGACGGGCGATCCGACGTGAAGCCCATTCGTCCGATGCTGGCGACACTGTCGCCGAGCATCGTCGAAGGGCCCGAATGGGTCTTCGAGGAAAAGTACGACGGGATCCGTGCGATCACGGGTCGCGAGAACGGCCAGATCAAGATTTGGTCGCGGATGCTCCAGGACCTTACCGGCGGATTTCCTCACGTGGTCGCCGCACTGGAGGCCCTCGCCAAGGGCAATCTGATGATCGATGGTGAACTGGTCGCCCTCGACGCGAAGGGCGTCTCGCGCTTCCAGCTCCTGCAGCGGCGCGGCGCCGCCGGCGCGTCACCGACGCGCTACGCGATCTTCGATCTCCTCGAGGAGGACGGCCGATCGCTCATGTCGCGTCCGCTGACGGAGCGCCGCGCGGCGCTCGAGAGGCTCGTCGGGCGTCGAACCGCTCCCCTCTTTGTCTCGCGCCGGCTCGTCCGCGACGGAAAGGCCGCGTATCACGAAGCGAAGCGTCTCGGTTGGGAAGGGATCATCGCCAAGGACGAGCGCTCGCCGTACCAGCCGGGGGTACGGTCGCCCTTCTGGCGGAAGGTGAAGGTCCGCAAGGAGTCTGAGTTCGTCGTCGGTGGCTACACCGCGCCGAAAGGGGGCCGCCAGCATCTCGGTGCGCTCCTGGTCGGCCTCTACGACGGACCGACGCTCCGCTACGTCGGCAAAGTCGGCACCGGATTCACGCAGGAGACGCTCGACATACTCGCGCGGAAGCTCGAGACCCTGCGCACCGACAGGCCGCCGTTCGATCCACCGCCTCGGATGCGCGACGCGACCTGGGTGCGCCCAAAGCTCGTCGCGCAGCTCGTGTACGCCGAATGGACGGCCGACGGAAAGCTGCGCCAGCCTGCGTTCCTCGGGCTACGCACCGACAAATCGCCGAGTGAGTGCATGTGGAGCAGCCGTGAGCGCTGAGGCGGTGAAAGTCGCGGGCGTGACGATCAGCAATCCGGACAAGATCTGGTGGCCCGACGAGGGCATTACGAAATCGGACATCGCGCGCTTCTACGACGGCATCTGGTCGCATGTCTCGCCATGGATGCGCGATCGGCCGCTAACCGCCGAGCGTTGCCCCGACGGCGTGCTCGGTCCTTGCTTCTACCGCAAGGACTTCCCAGAACATTGGCAACCGGCGGGACCGCGACTGGTGGTGAGGGCGACGAGCACGGGCAAGGACGTGCGTTATATCGTCGGCGGCTCGCGCGCCACCCTGATCGGCATGGTGAACCTCGGCTGCATCGCGATCCACGTGATGACTTCTGGCGCAAAACAGATCCACGAAGTCGATTGGCTTGCGTTCGACATGGATCCGCCCGATTCATTCGCCGACGCGGCGCAGGCCGGGCTCGCGCTCCGGAAAGTGCTCGACGAGGCAAAGCTTGCGTCCTACCCGAAGACCTCTGGGAGCAAGGGGCTGCACGTCTTCGTGCCCCTGCGTGCCGGCGCGTCCCAGCAAGATGCGACCGCAACGGCAGTCGCGTTTGGCGAGGAGCTCGCGCGGCGCGAGCCAAAGCTCGTGACGGTGGAGTTCTCGAAGGCGAAGCGAGGCGGCCGGGTGTTCGCCGACGCGATGCGCAACGCGTTCGGCCAGACGATCGTTCCGCCCTACAGCGTGCGCAACCGAGCGCGCGCTCCCGTCTCGACGCCGCTTGCCTGGGACGAGGTTTCCCCACGCCTGGACCCCGCCGCTTTCAACATCCGCACGTTCGACAGCCGCCTCGCCGGCGCGGATCCGTGGGCCGATTTCTGGCGGCGCCGCCAGACGCTTCCGAAAACACCTCCACCATGACGCGCGCGGAGCAGATCCAGCGAGAGACGCGGCCCGTGAAGAAGGCCGCGCTCGTCTTGGGCCCGGGCTTCATCACGGGCGCCGCCGACGACGACCCGAGCGGCATCGCCACCTATTCGGTAGCCGGTGCGTCTGGAGGCCTTGCGACGTTATGGACGGCGCTCCTCACCTTCCCATTCATGGCCGCGGTACAGAACATCTGCGCGCGACTCGGCCAGTGCACAGGAAGCGGCCTCGCGGGAATCCTGAAGGAGCACTACCCGCGCTGGGTCCTGTATCCAGCGGTCGCCCTGGTGGTCGTCGCCAATGTCGTGAACGTCGGCGCCGATCTTGGTGCGATCGCCGACGCGACAGGGATCGTGGTCGGCACACCGGTCCCCTGGCTGGTGGTCCCGATCGCGGTGGCGCTCCTCGCGCTGCAGATATTCGCCAGATACCGGTTCATCGAGCGCGTCTTCAAGTACCTGACCGTCGCGCTTCTTGCGTACGTCATCGATGCCGTCCTGGTGCGGCCCCCTCTCGCTGAGACGTTGCGCGCGACGATCGTGCCGACGATCTCCGGCGACCACCAGTACATCGCGACACTCGTGGCGATACTCGGGACGACGATCTCGCCCTACCTCTTCTTCTGGCAGACGAGTCAAGAGGTGGAGGAAGAGAAATCCGCGGGCCGTACGAGCAGGGCGCAGCGGCGTGGCGCATCGCGATTCGAGCTGCGGATCGCGACGATCGATGTGACCGTGGGGATGCTGGTCTCCAATCTCGTCATGTATTTCATCATCCTGTCGACCGCGTTGACGCTGCACGCCTCCGGGAAAACGGACATCTCGACCGGCGCCGACGCGGCCGAAGCGTTGAAACCGCTCGCCGGCGATCTCGCCGGGCTGATCTTCGCCGTCGGGATGATCGGCACCGGCTTTCTCGCCGTTCCCGTGCTCTCGGGCGCATCGGCGTACGCGGTGTCCGAGACATTCGGTTGGCGCGAGGGACTCGACGAGGACTGGCGCAGGGCGAAGCCGTTCTACGGGGTCGTCGCCGTCGCGACGCTCGTCGGACTGGCCATCCCCTTCACTGGCATCAAGCCGATCGATGCCCTCTTCTTCACGAGCGTCCTGAACGGGATCGCGGCACCGCCGCTCCTCGTCGTGATCATGCTGGCCGCTCGCAACAAGAGGGTGATGGGCAATCAGACCATCGGGCCGGTGCTCACCGCGCTCGGCTGGATCGTGACCATCGCGATGTTCACGGCGCTCGCCGGTCTCGCACTGACCTCGCTGGGATCGTGAGCGTGTCGGGCGGCACGTCCGCCGGGTAGGCCCGCCGACCCGCACATCTTGCGCGGATGGCTCACGCTTACCGCGTGCGGTCGCGGATCGCCCGTCTCATCGTGCGAGGACTCTTCGCGGCCATCTTCCGCGTGCGCCACTACGGAACGCTTCCCGCGCACGGACCGCTCCTCGTCGTCGCCAACCATCAGGGCTGGGCAGACGGGTTCCTCCTCGCGGCCTCGTTCCCGCTCCGTGCCGAGGTACGACTTCTCGGCGATCGCGAGGGGACCGGAAAGGTGTGGTGGTGGCGAGCAGTCCTGCGCGCCGTCGAGATCGTGATCCCGATCGAGCGCACCGGAGCGACGGCTGACCGTGCCGCCATCGAAGCGACTCTCGCGGCGATCGCGCGCGGCGCGATCGTCGTCGTTTTCGCAGAGGGCCGCGTGTCGCGCGTTGAATCATCGCTTGGGCCGTTCGCGCGCGGCGTCGGTTACCTCGCGCTTCGCTCGGGCTCTCCGATCCTCCCAGTCTGGCTGTCGGGCACGGCCGAGCTCTACCTGCGAAAGGAGCTCGCGACGATCGCCGGATCTCCGCGGGCTGTGCCAAAAGAGGCACCGACGAAAGAAGCGACACGGACGCTCGCGCTCGCGTTGCACGACGACCTCGCGAGGCTCGAGCCCTCCGAGCACGCACCCGAGCCGGCACGCAAACGCATGCGTTGGCTCACGAACCTGTTCTAGACGCGGATCTCCCGAAGGAGCGAGTTCTCGTCGAGCACGCGGACGTTGCGCCGCTCGACGTGGATGAAACCGCGCCGCTCGAAATCGGCCAGAAGCTTGTTCACCGTCATCCGCGTCGAGCCGATCGCGGCCGCGAGGTCGTCCTGCGTGAGCGGTAGCGGGCGTCCGAGACGGGCGACCTCGACGAGGTACTTCGCGAGGCGACTGGTGACGTCGAGGAAAGCGAAGTCCTCGACCTGGCCCTCGAGCTTGCGGATGTTCCGCGAGAGCCGCTCGAACATGTGCTTGCGGGCTTCCTCGTTGCGTTTCAGCACGGCGAGCGAGCCGTCTCGGTCGATCTGGAAGACGCTCGTCGGGATGACGCAGACGGCGGTGCCATCGCGCGGGACCTTGTCCTCAAAGATGACAAGCTCTCCGAAGAATTCGCCACGCGAATGCAGCGAGATGAGGAGTTCGCGTCCGTTTTCGTCGAGGAGGAGAACCTTGACGAGTCCCTCGAACACAACGAACCAGTGCGCCGCGGGATCTCCCTGGTGATAGACGACCTCGTCCTGTTTGAACTTCCGAAGCGTCATGTGGCTCGCGAGCTCGCGGCGATCGATCTCCGGGAGGATCTCGATTGGAAGCACATCGGCGAGCGTTCCGGCCATCTGGCGGAGCTCTTCGACCTTCACGAACGAGAAAGTCTAGGAGGCCCTTAGCAGGCACTTCGCCACGCGCCCGGGCACGTCCAGAAAAACCAGGTCCTCGATCCGTCCCGACGCGCGTCGCACCGTCCACGCGAGCAACCGAAGGATCTCGCGCGTCGCGCGTGGGCTTCGCTCGAGAACGCGGAGGAAATCATCGCGCGCCAGCGTCACGACCTGCGTTTCGTCGAGGGCGGTGAGGGTCGCCGAGCGTGGCGCGTCGTCGAAGAGTGCGAGCTCGCCGAAGACCGCGCCGTCCCGCTCCACGGCGACGACCACCTCGCGCCCCTCCTCATCCGGAATGGCGACCTTCACCGACTCGGAGAGGATCACGTAGCGTGCCCACCTGCGACGTCGCGGTGGAACACAACCTCATCACGTGAAAAGCGTCGCGCGCGAACGTGCGAGATGAGCTCCATTTGCTCGGGCGTGCGTCTGCCACCCCAACAAGAGTGAGATCGGCGGCGATCGTCTGTCTGAAGGTACTGATTGCCGGAGGTACGACCGTCCGGTTTCGCGGCATCGCATGCTCGCTCGCTTGACTCGATCCCGAGGCGCCCAAAGACTTGTCGTTAGCAAACCGTTACGTATGTAGAGGTAAGGGAAAACTCTGAAGCTCACCACGCTTGCGGCTGTTCTCTGGTATGTGGCCAGCTTGTTCGCGACCATCCCGTCGGAGGTGGCTCCGTACGGGCAGGCGGCGACGGTCGGCCAGTTCCGTGCGTTCTGGGCGGACGCCTTCGGCGAAGGAATCAACGACCAGGCCCAGATCGACGCGCTTGTCGCGGCCACCAAGGCGGCGCATGCGAACGCGATCGTCGCCCAGGTCGTGCGGCGGGGCGACTGCTTCTGTCTTCGTTCGGGACTTCCGGTGAACGAGTCGATCGCGGCCGGATTCGACCCACTGCAGGCCCTTATCAACACGGCGCATGGGCAGGGCGTCGAGGTCCACGCCTGGGTCATCGCGAACGCGATGTGGAACAGCACCACCCCACCGAGAGACCCGAGTCACATCTTCAACTTGCACGGACCCGCGACGTCGGGACGCGACAACTGGGTCATGACGCGTTCGGACGGCCTCGCGAGGCTCAGCGATGACTGGATGCTCGACCCGGGCCATCCTGACGCGGCCGCGTGGGTCGCGAACGCCGCGACGAGCATCGTCCGCAACTACGACGTCGACGGCATCAACCTCGACCGCATCCGGTATCCCGACGGCAACCTCGCTTCGCTCGTGCCCTCGTGGGGATACAACGCGACAGCGCTCGCACGCTTCCGTGCCGAGACGGGTCGGACCGACACGCCGTCGAACACCGACCCGCAATGGACTCAGTGGCGCCGCGATCAGGTGACCGGGATCGTGCGGCGGATCTATCTGGAGTCGACCGCGCTCAAACCGCGCATCCGCGTGTCGGCGGACCTGATCACGTACGGCTACGGGCCGCAGACCACCGGCAGCTGGGAGAACACACGCGCGTACGCCGAGCAGCTCCAGGACTGGCGCGGGTGGCTGCGCGAAGGGATCCTCGACACGGCCGTGCTCATGAACTACAAGCGCGACTCCCTCGCGAACCAGCACCAGATGTACGACGAGTGGAACGAGTTCGCGAAGGACAACCAGTACCGCCGCTCGGTGGTGATCGGATCGGCGCTCTACCTGAACGACATCGCATCCAGCGTAAGCCAGGTGCGTCGCGCACTCGCCCCGAGCGGGGCGGGCAACAACGCCATTGGGTGGGTCGGCTATTCGTACCGAACCCCTGATGCATTGGCGGACGCGGGCACACGCAGCGGCGCGATCAGTCGCGCCGAGCTCATCAAAGGATTGACGCAGCCGTCGCAGTACGACGCGGGAACGCCGATATTCGCCGACACCCCGACGGTGCCACCGATGACCTGGAAGACCCAACCGATCTTCGGCCACCTGCGCGGCACGGCGCTCGCGACGAACGGCGCACTACTGACGGGCACAGTGCTGCACATCGTCGAACCCGCCTCGGGCGCCATGCTTCGCACCACGACCACTGACGGCACCGGCTGGTTCGGCTTCGTCGATCTTCCGACCGGGACCTATCGCGTTACGACCGAGTCGCCGCGAGTGACCGGCGGCGTTCTCGGTCAGGCGACGATCGTCGCGGGAACGGTGAGCCTTCTCGGCGCTGTCGCGCCGAGCACGACGCCGTCGCCTTCGCCGTCGCCGACGATGTGCCAGCGCACCGACGGTCCGGGCATCGCCGCTCCCGCCAAGGTCGCTTCGGGCATCGCCGGCTTCCACGCGTCCTGGTACGGGCAGAGCGGCTACTCCACCCTGTGCCCGGGCGAGACCGCGACGGCGGTCGTCGCTTACTACAACAGCGGGACGCGGGGCTGGCTCGCCGGCACGATGGGCCAGGTCGCCTATCTCGGAACGTGGAACCCCGAACCGGGTCAGGACCGCGCTTCCGCCCTCGGCGGCGACGGCGCGGCGGGATCGCCGAATACCGGATGGCCACGCTACAACCGCGTCGCCGCGCAGCCAGCCCAGTGGGTCGGACCGAACCAGGTCGCGTGGTTCCAGTTCACGATCGTGGCGCCGTCGGCCCCAGGGACATACCGTCTTGCGATTCGCCCATTGGTCGAAGGCACTCAGTGGATGGAGGACTTCGGCGTCTTCTGGATCGTGACGGTGCGCGCGCCCTAAGGGCGTCCGGCTAGCGGACGGCCACCGTCGTGATCTGAGCGGTCTCGCCGCCGAACGAGAAGAGCAGCTGGTACACCCCGGGCTGCACGTTCGTGGGGATCTGCAGCAGGATGCGGCCGCTGCCATCGAGGGTTCCGTTCACCGCGCGTCGGTTTGAAACGGTGACTGGGTCGTTCAGGAAGACTCCGAACGAGCCCGCGCCGGCCCTGCCGTTCGCGAGGGTCACGGTGAACGATGCTGGTAGCGTCGAGTTGCGCACCGCCGTCACGGGTCCTGTGTAGGTCACGACCGTCCCGTTCTTCAGCGTGTACGACGGTCCGACGGGCCGGGGGCGTGGTGTCGCGGGCACCGGTGTCGGGGCCACCGTCGGCTCGGGCGTGGGCTCGGGAGTCGGTTGTGGATCGGTCGTCGCGCTGGGTACCGGGACATTGCTCGCCGCGATCGGCGCGGAGGGCGCCGGTGTGGCAGTTGGATTCATGAGTCCGGGCGCGGCGACGGCGACGCCCCCGATGAGCGCGACAACGACCACCGCGGCGACGAGGAGCGGCAGCGGGCTTCGTTTCTTCGCCGTTTTGGTATCGCGAGCGATCGCGGCATCCGGAACGCGGTATGCGCCCCGCCACTGCGCCGCGAGCTGGCGGCCCATCGGGCCGAGCACCGTCTGGATCCACTCGTTGTCCTCGGTGTCTAGGAACCACGTTTGGATGGCGTGCACGTCGTGGGGAGCGGGCGGCGGTTTAGCCGCGCCGCCACGTTCCTGGACCCACATCTGTTCGACGGGGTTCCAGGTGAAGACAGGGGCTTCCTGGCGACCCACCACATCCATCACCGTTAGGTTAACGACCATGCTGGCAAGGTTGACCCGCTCGTGGGTCGCTGTGGGAACGCAATCTGTGGGCGGCGGTACTAGTACTTTGCTACTGATTCGACGCCTCGCCGTCGATCGCGAGCGATGGCTGAGCGCCCGCGAATTCGGAGAGGCCTGGGCGCTCTCCCAGCTCTCACCCGGTATCCACCTCGTAGCGCTCGCCGGGCTCATTGGACGCCGCGCGGCCGGCTGGCGCGGCGTTGTCGCCGCGGTCGCGGGAATGATGATTCCGGCCGCGGCGATAACCGTGGCGCTCACAACCGCCTATGGCGTTGTCGCCACCTCGCCGCTCGCCCGCGCGGCGCTCGCGGGTGTGGCGCCGGTCACCGGAGGGATGACGATCGCGACCGCAGGCCTGCTTGTGCGCGCGTCGGCACGGCATAGCCGCGCGCACCTCGCCATCGACGTCGCCGTGTGCTTGGGCTTCGTCCTGGCCGCCGCGCTCCTTGGGGTTCCGACACTCGCCGCGATCGGAGCCGGGGCCCTCATCGGCGCGCTCGCCCTCGGCAGAGAGCGACCCACCTCGCGCGAGACGTCGGTCGGCTGAAGATGGACGCGCTCGCGCTGTTCGGCGTGTTCCTCAAAGCGTCCGCGTTATCGCTCGGCGGACTCTCCTCGCTGCCGCTCCTACGCGCCGACCTCGTCGCGCCAGGGATCGCGAGCGACGATCAGGTCGTGCAGGCGATCGCGATCGGCCGGATCTCGACGGGGCCGAACGGTCTGTACATCGTGAGCCTCGGCTATCTCGTCGGCGGCGTTGTCGGCGCCACGGTGGCGCTGCTCGCGGCATCGCTTCCGCCGCTGGTCATCGTGCCGATCACCGCAGTCGCGCGCCGCTGGCTGCTCGCGACACCCGTGGCCGGATTGGTCAGAGGGGTCGCGCTCGCGACCGCGGGCCTGCTCGTCGCAACTGGAATGAGCATCGTGACTGCGACGGGATCCCCGTCGTGGTGGCAACTGGGATTGGCCGCGATCGGAACGATGCTGACCTATCGGGGCACCATCCATCCCGCAATCGTCATTGCGATCGGCGCCGCGGCGGGATTAGCTCTGGGGCGCTGAGGCGGACATCGTCAGGACGACGTTCCCGGTCTTCTGCTCCGTTTCCACGTACCGCGCCGCTTCGACGACGTCTTCGAACGGATAGCACCGATCGATGACCGCCCGATACCTCCCAGCCTCGATGAGCTCCTTCAGGAAGAGGACGTCCTCCTTGGTGTAACGAGGCGGAATGGAGAACACGACCTTCGTGTCGCCGAACCGCGAGGTCCACGGCGCCAAGGCGAGGTTCCGGAGCCCGTCGGTCGCGAGGTAGCGGCCGCCCCGATTCAGCGAACCTCGGCACCGCATGAACGAGTGCTTGCCGACCGCATCGAAGATGACGTCATACGTTTGGCCGTTCCTGGTGAAGTCTTCCTGCGTGTAGTCGATCACCCTGTCGGCTCCGAGCGTTCGCACGAGCTCGAGGTTCTTGGTGCTGCATACCGCGGTAACGTGGGCTCCGAAGTGCTTGGCCAGCTGCACGCCTGCGGTGCCGATGGCGCCGGACGCGCCGTAGATGAGGATCCGCTGCCCCTTCCGGAGATCTCCCTGTCTCAGGCACCACAGTGAGTTGAGCCCGCCGTCGCAAACTGCCGCCGCCTCCTCGAAGCTCATACCGGCCGGCTTGCGCGCGATTCGCGCGCTCTCCCGCATGCAGATGAACTCCGCGTGTGCCCCGAGCCTGAACCCACTTGTGCCGAAGACCTCGTCGCCGACCGCGAACTCGCTGACGGCTGCGCCGACTGCTCCGACCTCGCCCGCGAGCTCGCTGCCAAGGATCCGCTGCTTCGGTCCGCGGATGCCCGAGATGGACCGGCTGATGAGCGAGACGGCGAGGCCGCTGCGCCGGTTGGCTTCACGAGTCGCGCAGTCCGCCCGGGTGACCGCGGCGGCGCGGACCTTGACGAGGACCTCGTCCTCCTTGGGGACGGGCCGTTCGACCTCTTCGAGTCGCAAGACCTCCGGAGGCCCGTATCTGTCGTACACGACTGCTTTCATAACCGGAGACCTTCCAGATAGAGCTGTCGGGATCGCTGAAGTGGCCGAAGTATCCCCATTGAGCCGTTTGTACTGGCTTGAGAATTGTCGCCCCAGCAGGTTTCGCCTGTGCAGCTGTGCGTGACGCCTCGAATCTCGCCGAGTTTGAGGGCTATGAACCCAAGGTGCTCCTGCTCGACGGTCTTCTGGGCCCTCGCTGTAGAACTTTTTCGCTCGGTTGATGTCCTGACCCAAGGCGTGACCGCGCTTGTCTCGAGTTTGTCGCGACCGACTAAGTTTTTGATCAGATCAAATCGCGGTAGTCGGTGAAGGGCCTCTCTCGCCAGCGCGCCTTTACGTGGGTGGTCCTAATACGAGAATGGACCTGATGCGAATCGCGCGGTGACGAGGCCGGGGTTCCCCGCCGACCTTCGACAACGGTGGGCGGCGCGAAGCGGGCTGATCGTGATGGGCGTCGTCGTGCTCGCGGCGAGGACCGCACCCTTGCAGTCCGCCGTGCGTTCGCGGTAGGTCTAACTCCGTCGTGTTTAGTCCCGAGGAGCGCGAGACACTCCGCGTCGATCTCATCGAACGGGCGCGCCAGGATCCGCGCATCTCCGGCGCCGCTATCACCGGCAGTGGAAGCGTCGGGAGCTTGGATCGCTGGTCAGACATCGACCTTGCCTTCGGCGTCCGCGAAGCTACCGACCTCCGCTCAGCCCTCGACGACTTCACCGAGTACATGCGCACGGAACAACACGCGCTCGACACCGTGGACGTCGTGCGTGACCCGTGGATCTATCGCGTGTTCCTTCTTCCGAGCACGCTCCAGGTGGACCTCTCCTTCGCCCCCGCGTCCCACTTCGGCGCCCGAGCGCCGTCGTTCAAGCTCGTCTTCGGCGATGCCGTCGAACGGCCCCACCTCCCGCCTCCGGACGCGCGCGAGCTGATCGGCTATGCCTGGCTCTACGCGCTCCACGCGCGATCCTCTATCGCACGCGGACGACCGTGGCAGGCCGAGTACATGATCAGCGCGTTGCGCGATCAGGTCCTCGCGCTGGCGTGCCTACGACTCGGCGTGCCCGCCCGGGAGGCACGCGGAATCGACCAGCTGCCCCCAGACATCACGAGACCCCTCGAGTCAGGGCTCATTCACCGCCTGGAACGTGCCGCCCTGGCCCGGGCCTTCCAAGCCACAACGGATGGGCTGGCGCGTGAAATGCGCCTGGTGGACGCCGACCTTGCCGCACGCGTGGGACCGGCGCTCTCGTCTCTCGTGGATAGCATCAAGTGACGGCAGGCAGACTCGCGAGCTCGTTATCGAGCTCGATCTGTTCTCAGGTCGGGTCGATCATGCGCAAACGTTTCCGGATCATCTGCGGTGTGGCGCCCAGACGTTTGCGCAAGGTCGCGGTGAGGTGGCTGTGATGTGAGAAACCCAAATCTGCTGCGACCGTCGCGAGCGAGATCTCACCGGCCTCGATGCGACGCAGCGCCGCGACCAAGCGCAGGTCGGCGAGGTATTGATGGACGCTCGTACCGGTGTACGCGCGGAACTGGTGCGCCAGGTGGAACGGGGAGTAGTCGATGAGCGCGGCGAGTGACTTTAACGTCCAATGTGCCTCGGGCCGCGCGGCGAGGACGGTGCGGATCCGGTCGACCTTCTCCCTTCCCCTCGTGCTTGCGGACGAGGAGGGCGTGGGCGCGAGATTCGCGGCGATCTGACGCAGAAGATGTAGCGCTAAGTCATCGATCGCGATCGAATGGTCGGCCCGGTCGATCGCGGCAAGCAGAACGCCGACCGTGTGCCGGAGCCGCAGATCCAGCCGCGTGACGCGAACATGCTCGAGTAGCGTTGGCAGGGCCTCCTCCACGACGTAGGGCGCGAAGCCCAGTGCGACGCCGCTGTCGCCGCCGTCGGTCGGATGGCTCATCTGATACTCGATCCCTTGCGGGAACACGACCCCGAGAGCGGGATGGATCAACTGCTCGTCGTGACGCGCATGTATCGCGAAGATGCCGGAGAGTGGCAGTCCGATCCAGGTCTCGCTTACGTGGTACGAGGACGTTGGCCTTGAACGCTTGAGGTCGCAGCTGACGCGCATGACCGTGACCAGTGGACTCGTGTATCGCACGTCCGACCACGATGGAGGCCTGGCCAGGGGCCGCTCGAGCTCAGGCATCTCCGATCCCTCGCTACGCCCCACAGCCACGTCTCGATTGAACCACGTTGCAGCGGCCCGCACTTCACGAGATGAGGTTCACGGATGCGCCGCATCGGCGTCTCTCGCAGGATTCTGACAGCGCCAGGAGCGATGGTTGACCTAGGTTCACCTTCGTCTCCTTGGAAAGCCGAAGAGTGCGAGGCGTCATGAGCATGATCGAAGATCCAACGCTGCCACTGCTCCAAGACATCGTCGGCGCGCCTGGTCCCCATCCCGCCTACACGCCGGAGCTCATGCTCTTCGGTCAGTTTGTGGGGAGCTGGGACGTGGAGTCGCGTCAGCGCACACCCGATGGGACCGAACGAACGCTGTACGGCGAGTGGCATTTCTTCTGGGCCCTCGAAGGTCGCGCAATCCAGGACGTGATCATCGCGCCGAGGCGCAACGAACGGGACCCGACCCGCTGGCAGATGGGTGATTACCAAACAGCTGTGCGTTTCTATCGGCCGGCCGACGGCACCTGGGACGTCACAGCGATCAGCCCGCCGAACGATCAGGTGCACCGACTCGTGGCCAGACAGATCGGGGACAAGATCATTCTCGAGGGGATGACGCCGGACGGCAGACCCGAGCGCTGGTCCTTCTACGAGATCACACCAGCGCGCTGCCGCTGGCGTGGCGAGATCTCCTTCGACGGCGGTCGCTCTTGGTTCGTCGACGAGGAGATGGTCCTCACCCGCCGGAAGCAATGAGGAGGCGCAAGGCGCCACTTCTGGTTCAGACGCAACTGGATCTGGTGCCCCCTTCGGACTGTTCCCTCACGAGATTCCTCGACCTGCCGGGTGGCTGGAGAGAGTCAGCAGCTCGAGAGCGCTAGCCCTCGTCGGGCGCGACCGCGGCGACGATCGCGAGGTCTTGCGGACGGACTTTCGATGGGTCGAACTTGCGGACGTTCGCGGTCATGCGAGTGAGCAGCTCGGCCATGGTCATGGGCGGCGCCTCGCCCTTCTTCGATGGGATCCAACGCACCGGGTTGCAGCGAGCGACGACGACCTGCCGAAGGTAGGGGCTTTTCATCCCGCGTTCCTGGAGCGTCTTCACGTGGACGGCGACGCGGTCGTCGATGTCCATGAGACGCACCGCCCACTGCTCGCGCTGTCGTAGCGCGGCGGGCAACGACGTGTCCAGGAAACGGTCGACGCGTCGCAGCATCGAGTTGTAGGAGGACCCGGCGAAGCGATCGCGCTTCTCGTAGGCCGCCCCGAGGGTGAGGAAGGCGGGCGACTCGAAGCTTGTCGCGTGCTCGGACTCCTTCGAGCGGGGCGCCTCCTTTGCGAGCTGGCGCGCCATTCGGATGACCTCCAGCGCGCGGTCGCGCAGGTTGTGCGCCTTCTCCGTGTTGAGCGCGAGGATCCGGTAAGCGAGCGCGGGATCGTCCGTCAAAAGCGCGGTGATCGAACGCAGTCCGAGCTGCTTCGCGGCGGCGAGACGGTGGCGTCCGTTGGGGGACCAGAAGCCGTCGGCGCTCGGGATCGCGATCACCGGGTCGAGGAACAGGCCCGATGCGCCGATCGCGATCGCGAGCCGGTCAGCGTGGGTCTTCGAGAGATCGCGCTGGAACGGCGTCGCCTCGACGCTCCCGATCGGGAGCGAGGCAAGCACGAGAGGCAGCCCGGCGTAGGGATCGCGATACGCCGCGAGGACCGATCCCTTCGCCTTCTCCACCCGCTCGGTGAGCGTCACGATGTGCTCGTCGGCGCGATCGAGCGCGGATTCGCGGGCCTCCGGACCCCGGGGTTCGGCAGGGCCGCGCCTGCGCCGCGTCGTTTTGCGCGTCGTCGGCTTCTTCGTCGCCATCTTCTTCGCCGGGCTCATGACTCCCCTCCTGCCGCCGGGGCCGCCTGCGCGACGTGCCGTCGCGGGCTCGCCGCAGTGAAGTCTCGCAGGGCCTTCCCCCGGGTGGCGGCTGCGGTCAACGCGCCGCCGATGGCAAGCGCGCCGATCGTAGCGGCGCCCGGAGGGCCGAAGAGCGCGGTCGCGACGCCCGTCTCGACCTGCGACGCGCTCGTCAGCCCTCGCGCGGCTATGAGGATGAGCGACATGACGCGGCCGCGGTATGCGTCCTCGGCCACGATCTGCGCGATCGCGTTGCGAAGCGCGCCCCATGTCGCATCCGCGAAGCCGAGCACCACGAGCACCGCGACCGAGAGCGGGAACGATCGCGACCAGGCGAACACGAGCAGAGCGGTCGCGTACAGGGCACCCGACCCGAGCATGAACGCGCCCTTGCGACGGAGGTCGCCGACGAGCAGCAGGACGACCATGCCGGCGATGGCCCCGCCGCCGATACTCGAGAGGAGCACCCCGAGGCCCTCGGGTCCTGCGCCGAGAACGTCTCGGGCGAAGATCGTCATCAGCGCCTGGTTATGCCCGAAGATCGAGAACGTCGCTTCCATCGCGAGGACCAGCGGCAGCACCGTGCTGGCCCGGACGTATCGAAGACCGCCCACGAGCTCGGTGCGAATCGACCCGCGCGAGGACCGCACCGCGATCGGTGGGATGCGCATCGCGAGTAGGGCGCCGATGATCGCGAAGTAACTCGCCGCGTTCACGAAGAAGGGTGCGGCGACGTTGACGCGAGCGATCAGCACGCCGGCAACGGCCGGACCGACGAGCTGGCCGGTCTGGAACAGCATCGCGTTCAGCGTGATCGCGTTCTGCAGCTGCCCGCGCGGAACGAGCATGGGGAAGAGCGACTGGCGTCCAGGGGCGTCGAACGCGGCGATCGTCGCGTTGACAAGGCTCACGACATAGACGTGCCAGAACGCGATATGCCCCGTCACGACGAGCGTCCCAAGGAGCAATGAGGTGATGACGGAGGAGCTCTGAGTTACCAAGAGCAACCGCCGACGTTCGACGCGGTCCGCGACGGTGCCGCCGACCAGCGCGAACGCGAAGATCGGCGCGGCACGGAACACTCCATTCAGTCCGAGTAGGAAGGGCGAATCGGTCAGCTGGTACAGCAGCCATGAAGTCGCGGTGAGCTCGATCCATGTCCCCGACATCGAGACGAGCTGGCCGAACCAGTAGAGGGCGTAGTTGCGGTGGCCGAGAGGCGCAAGACCGGGCGGCGGAAGGCGGGTCACGCGCTCATCGTTGACGGAACTGGCGGATGTGTCGGCGGCTGCCCGCCTTACCGGGCGCGTCCTTCGGGATGATGCTGATCGACCCGTCGCGCTCGAGGTACGCGGACTCGACCCCGGCCATGTCTTCGAGGCCGTGCTCGCGAGCCGCCATCAAGAGCTCGTCTTCCTCGACGTTCTCTCGTTCGAGGTTGCGCTTGATGAGCTTCCCTCCCTTTACGAGAACAGTGGACTCACTCTCGAAGAGGTGCTTCAGGTACGGCACCCGGTGGCCGACCCGTGAGAACGCCGTATTGACCGCGACAAGGGTCGTGGCCGCGATGACGCCCCCGATCAATGAGTTGTCGCCGCCGGTCATCGCGTTTTGGACCGCGTTCGAGATCACGAGGATCACGACGAGATCGACCGGACTCATCTGTCCAAGCTCGCGCTTGCCGGCGGTCCGCAAGAGGACCAGCACCACCACGTAGACGACCGCGGTGCGGAGGATGATCTCCCACCAGGGCGTCGTTAGGCCGAACACATGCTCAGGATGACAAAACCTGGTGCGCAAAGCGCGCGGGGGAGTCTCCGACGAGTGCCAAAGCAGCGTCCAGCTCTACCGCGACGCCCTGCCGGCGGAAGTAGCCTGCGGTGCGCTCGACGTCCCGTCTCAGGAGGTCGCGGGCCGCCGGATGCGTGACAGCGTCGACCGCCTGCGAGAGGTCAATGATCACCGGGCGCTCGTGCCACCAGAGCACGTTGAAGGCAGAGAGGTCCCCGTGCACGAGCTCGGTGTCGAGGATCAGGCGAATCTCGCGCTGCAGCTCTCGCCAGACCCGCCTCGCCGTCACGAGGTCCAGGTCGACGTCGGCCAACCTGGGAGCCGCGCGGTCGCCGTCGCCGATGAACGCCATCCGGTAGCCGTTCTCGACCCGCTCGACGGGCGGAGGCACCGTCACTCCGGCCGCGTGCAGCCGCCCGAGCGTCGTCCACTCGTTGCTGATCCATCGCGCTTGGAGGACCTCCTGGCCGAACCGGGTCCGCTTCTCTACCGCGCGATCCTCGCGAAACGTTCCTTCGCCCCACACGCCGGCGTACAGGTAGTCGTTGCGAAAGCCGCGCTGGAGCCTTGGCTTGAACCGCTTCTCCGCCATGAGGCACGTGCGGGTAGGACCGGTCCGGGAGACGAGATAGACCTCGCTCTCCTTGCCGGCTTTTAGGACGCCAAGGTCGAACTCTTCGTATGGTGCGTCGGCAAGCCAGTCGCTCGGGAACAGTGCGGGCACGGGTCCTCCGTGTTGGAGGCACGTCCAGGGACGATCGTCGCGCGCGCGGCGCTAGAGAGTGTCCGGCGCTCCGACGATGTGGAGGCCGGCGGCGTCACGCGCGATTCGAACGCTCATCTGACGGCCTCCTGATGCTTTGTCGACCGTTGGTCGCGCGAGAAGAGTAGCACTCAGGGACTTGAGCTCGGCCTCGAGGGCCTTGACGGGAACGCGGGCACCACGAGGTCCTGACCGAAGACCTTCGAACGCGGCGTGTCGTCGAGGAACTTCGTGATCCCGCTCGCGATGGCGTTCGCGAGCAAGTCCGCATGATCGAGCATGAGCGCGCGGTCGTCGTCGTTCGAGACATAACCCATCTCGAGGATCACGGCAGGGGTATGTGCCGCGACAGCATGTTGAAATCGGCTCCAGTTAAAACTGAAGTAGCCAGTCATGTTCCGGGATATGTGCGTCGCGTCGTAGTCCAGTCCGGTCGCCGCACTGAACGCATTCTTGATGTCGTTCAACAGAGCGTCTTCGTACGGTCCACGTCGCGCGCCGTGCGCCATCTTGAATCCGCTGTTCGAGCCGACGCCGTCGCTGTCGGCGTGCAGAGCGACGAACGCGTCCGCGATATATCCGACCGGAATCGTCGTAGGCAGGATGTCCACCGCGATGCCCTTGGAGTTGAGGATGACCCCGACACGCTGCGCGACGTCGAGGTTGATCTCGACTTCGGTGACGCCTTCCCATTCAGCGCCGGTCTGAGGGATGAGTCTTCGCAGCTCGTCCGGTGCTTCGTCGCTCTTCCAGTGCCCGGCCTGGATCGCCACGCGCCGCGGACCGGTCGGAACGTTCTTCGGAACAGGGATGCGAAGAGTTCCTGTCGCGTTCGGACCCGCCGACGGTCCCGGCGTCTGGACGATCACCCCGCCTGGCGGCGCGGCCGCCGACCACGGGTCGCTGGGGTCATCTGGGTCCGAACCGATCTGCCCGAGCGGCGCGCCCGCGGGCACGAAATTGGGATCCGTGGCGGCGCCGATGACCGGACCGAGCTTCATCCCGGCGAGCTGGATGCCCGTCATCGCGGTATTCACGACGAGGACGATCGCCGCGCCGATGGCCACGACCGCGACGGTCGCGGCGATGACGCTCCTCAGGACCCCGGCCTCATCTGTCGCATTCTCACGCCGCGACGACCGCTCCGACCCATTTGATCCATAAGAATCCGCGAAGAGTCGGGGCCACGAGACGGAGCGGATACCCGTGCCCGGCCGAGAGCGGCTCCCCACCGACGTGGGTCGCGAGCAGCGCTCGTTCGGCCTCCGAGCGGTCGAACGTCCACCGATGCCCGGTGACGGAGATGACCTCGACCCGTGTGGCGCCTTCGCTCATCCCGCATCGCGCGAGGACATCCATCAGCGAAACCCCGGACCAGAGCTGCTCGCTCCACCATCCGCCGGTGCAATCGAGCACGACCGATGCCTCACGGCGAGGAAGCGTGGCCAGATCGGTGTAGGAAAGCTCGACCGGAGGAGCGCTCTCTGCGCCGCTTACGCGAAGCCGCCACGACTCGACGTCGATGCTCGGCACGCTGTCCAGGCTCCAAATCGTTACCGGGAACGCGTTGCCGGTGAACGAGCCCGCGTGGCGCGATCCGCTCTCACGCCGCGCGAGCGCGATCCGATCGAGCGCGACGGTCACGACGACCGAAGCGGCGAGCAGCGCGAGGCCGCGGAGCGCGGCGCGCCGGCCCGCGAGGGTGACGAGCGCGGGACGCGACTCGCCGCGCGCGAGCACGTGAGCGACAACGAGCGCGCCGAGCGCGAGCCCGGCAATGACGTGGAGATTGAGCGCGGAATACGCGAATGGCCGATCGAACGAAACGAGCCCCGACGTCCACGCGAGACCTAACACCGCGGCCGCGATCGCCAGACCCGCGGTCGCAAGACCGATCCAGACGCCCGAGCCGCCAACTCCGCGGCGACGCAGCGAACGTCGCGCGATCGCGTATTTCCACAGGAGCGCAAGGACGAGGGCGATGCCCGCGACGCGATGGACGACGTAGAGACCGGCCGCGGCGGTATCCGGAAGGAGCCATGCCACGATCCCCGAGACGAGGAGCGTCGTGATGGCGGCGAGTAAGACGAGATTCGCGAGGCGGCGGGGCACCGAAACGATGCTAGCCCGTGGCCGCTGGCAGACTGGCGGCGTGCCCGAAAGCGATCTTCTTGTGTTGAGCGAGAAGCCGCTGAATGCGGAGACGAAGCTCGACCAGCAACGCGGCGCGACCGTGCCCGCGGGCCGTCACTACGTTCGAACGCATTTCGATATTCCTGAAGGCCCCCACGAGGTCTGGATCGATGGCGAGGTCCGCGCGCCCAGAGGCGTGACGGTCGAAGAGGTCCAAATGGTGCCGTCGCGCACCCTCACCGTGACTCTCGAGTGCGCCGGCAACGGCAGGAAATTTCTCGATCCGGTGGTCCCTGGCGAGCAGTGGGGCCTCGGCGCCGTCGGCACGGCCGAGTGGACAGGTGCCTCGCTGCACCGGGTGGTCGAGCGCGAGTGGCTTCCGTCGGCGGTCGAGGTGTTGTTTCGCGGTGCCGACGAAGGCGTGCCCAAGGATCTCGGAAGTCGCATCGTCTACGAGCGGTCGCTCCCGATCGATGTCGCGCGCGGAGACGACGTCCTCGTCGCCTACGCCATGAACGGCCAACCCATCCCCCGCGAGCATGGCGGACCGCTGCGTCTCATCGTTCCGGGGTGGTACGGGATGGCCTCCGTGAAGTGGCTGGCCGAGATCCGGGTGCTCGATCGACCCTTCGAGGGATTCTTTCAGACGGACCGGTACGTGATCGACGGCCGCCCGCTTCGCGGCATCGAGCCGCGCGCCGTGATCACATCGCCCGGCGACGGCGCGGATCTGGTGGGCGGACCGCTCGCGGTCCGCGGTTACGCCTGGTCCGGCCGCGCACCGCTCGACCGCGTCGAGCTGAGCGCTGACGGTGGAGCACCTCTTGCCACGATGACGGCGGCCGCGGACGCGCCGCGTTTCGGCTGGCACGAATTCGCGTTCGCGATCTCGCTCGGTCCCGGCGAACACGTTCTCATCGCGCGCGCGACCGACCGCGAGGGAAACACGCAGCCGGAAGAGCCGCGCTGGAACGCTCTCGGTTACGCGAACAACGCGGTGCGACCGACACGGATCCGCGTACGGGGTTAGGCGGCCACGACCTCGAGACGATCGGCGACCTCGTCGAGAAGCGTGCCAACCCGCGCGGCGACGTCGGGCATGAGGGCCTGAGCCCCAACGATGTTCGACTCGGCGCCGGAGTGCGGATTCAGGCGACCGTTGTCGATCCCATCAAGCACCCGTCCGTTGATGCGGTCGTAGACCGGCAGTGACGCGCTGTTCCGGCCGTCGAACCACGCGCGCGCTTGGTCCCGCCGCCGCGAGTACGCGGACTCGCCGGTCGCTTGGTAGAGCCGATCCATCGCATAGACCGCGGCGGCGACACCGTAGGGCTGAACGGTCCGGTCCGGGAACGCGCGCTCGATCTGCGGCACAAGGAGCGTGTTCGCGCTTTGCCGCGCGAGGTCGAGGAGGTCGGGACGATCGAGGAGCGGCGCGGCCTCGGCGAGGACGCCCTCATGCACATGGCCCCAAAGGTGGGGCGAGGTCGTCTCGGCTGGCGAATTCAAGAGGACGTTGCCCTCGCGACAGTCAGCGATCTCGTCGCACCACCGCTCGAGCGTCTCGCGAAGGACTGGCGTCAGGCCCACGCGCATCAGGTCGAGAGCGGCCAGCACCTGGATAGTGCGCACGTCCGGAGGGGCGGGGTTTTCGGTCGCGAACGCGAAGCCACGTGCGAGCGGGACCGCGACGCGCGGGTCCCGCAGCACCAGATGCCCTTTCGCGAGTGCCCGGACGGCGCGCGCTTGCCAGAAAGTCCCTCCGGCATATGAGGTCGGACCGTCGGTATTGACGGTCCCGTCCCAGTCGCGGATGAAGTTGTGGAACCGGCCGTCTTCTCGTTGCATGTAAAGGACGAAGTCGACGAGACCGGTCGCCCATTCACCGAGGCGGCGATCTCCGGTGTCGCGATAGAGATCGAGAAGGAGCACAACCGCACGCGCAGCGTCGTCGATGCACGCGACGCCTTCAAAGCCCCGGTCGCGCGCCACGAGACCGGCGTCGTCGTCGTCTGCGTACACGCCCAGGGCGAGGGCGCGCGGCCCGGCCGCGGGAACACGCCGAGTCAGCCGCGCGAGCTGCCTGATCATCGCGGCCACGGCTCCAGGCTCGCGATGATGTCCCTCACCGAGAAGTCGGCCGCCGCGATGACCGAATCCGCTGCGCCGTAGTACATCCGGATCGTGTCGTCATCGAGATGGACGACACCGCAGGAGAAGATCGTGTCGTTGAAGAGGCCGAGCCGCTCGTATGCCGTTCCGGGCGCCATGATCGGCGTCGCCGAGCGCGCCAGGACCTTGCGTGGGTCATCCGCGTCGAGGAGCAGACCGCCCATCGCGTAGCGGTGATTGCGGTTCACCCCGTGGTAGAGCTCGAGCCAGCCTTCGCTGGTCTTGAATGGCACCGCCGACCCGCCGGTGCGGAGCTCGTCCCAGCGATCCCACCGCGGCAGGCACAAGGTCTCGTGACCGCCCCACTGCGTGAGCTCGTCGGAGAACGCGATCCAGACGCCCATGATCCGGCTGAACGACTGCGGCATCGGACGCGTCAGCGCGACGTACTTTCCATTGATCCGCTCGGGAAAGAGGACGACGTCCTTGTGGTCGGGAAGAAAGATAACGCCGCGGCGCTCGAATGAGGTGAAGTCTTTCGTCGTCGCGAGGCTCGTGGTGATGCCCCACCGCGAGACCGACACGTACGTGATGTAAAAGGTCCCGTCGATGAGCGTGATGCGCGGATCCTCGACGCCGTACTCCTCGATGTCGACGTGCGGCGCGATCGCCGGGTAGTCGTCGATGGTGAAGGCGATCCCGTCGCGGCTGCGCGCGAGGCGCAGGTGGCTCATCTGTGCGAGGTAATCGGTGTAGCCCTCGTTGGTCACTCCGAGCACACCGGTGCTGTTCCGGTACCGGATCGAGCGGGGATCCCGGAGGTCCAGGCCCGGGAGATCCTTGGGGACATAAGCCACGACGACCCGCGGCTTGTTGCCATTCGTGTCGAGGAAGCACATCCCGATGACGTCGTGTTTCGTGTACCCCCTCGGCATCGGCCGGAGGACCGGATGTGGCCCGTCGAGGTCGAGCGTCATCGCGTCCGGCGGCGGGTCGATATCGCTGCGCGGCCGTTCCGCGACCCGTAGGAGCAGGATGATCTCGCCATTCAGCTGCGCGGTCGCGGCGTTGAAGACCGAGACCACCTCGAGCTCGGGAAGCGACGGCTTGACGTCGCGTGCCGTGATGAGCGGGTTCTGCTCCAGCCGGCGACCGAGCCCGGTCGTGCGATCAATGCGGACCGTCGTCATGTGGTGTGGACGGGACTCTCGATGTCGATCGGCTCCTCGACGGGACTCGCCGGCTGCTGCTCCAGCAGTTCGCGAGTGAGCGCGAGCACGCGCCGGCCCACGTTCGGCCACGCCATTTCCTTGCCGTACTCGTAGGCGCGCCGCTCGAGCTCCGCCTTCAGGGCGGGGTCGTCGAGTATCGCAAGCACCGCGCGCGCGAGGCCATCGGGGTCGCGCACGTCAACGAGCAGGCCGCGGCCGTCAGCGAGCGCTTCGGCGGCGTGAAGGTAGCGCGTCGAGACGATGGCCTTGCCCGCACCGAGCGCGTACGCCAGGGTGCCGCTCGTGATCTGGTTCAGGTCGAGGTACGGCGTCACGTACACGTCGGTCGCGAGGAGGTAGTCCACGATCTCGCGTTGCGTGAGGTACTGGTTCACGAAGCGAACGTGGTCGGACATCCCCGAGCTCTCGATCTTGCTGACGAGCTCGTTCCGATATTGCTCGCCGGCCGTCTTCAGAAGCTCCGGATGCGTTTGCCCAACGATGAGATACAGCGCGTTCGGGTGGCGCCCGATGATCTCGGGCATCGCCGCGATCATGTACTCGAGGCCTTTGCGCGGATCGACGAGGCCAAAGGTCGAGACGATCGCGCGGTGCTCCACGCCGAGCTGCCGCTTCAGTCGATGCCGGCCACGCGGCACGATCGCCGGCATTCCGTGCTGGATCACGACCGGTCGCTGCGAGATGCCGTAGACGTCGCGGAGGAGCCGCGCAGCTGTCTCGGCCATGACGACGACCCTGGTGCTCCGCTCGGCGACGCGACGGACGACCTCGCGGATCCGCGGCTCCGGCTCGGGGAGCACCGTGTGGAGCGTCGTGATCACCGGCTTGCGCAGTTCTTCGAGGAAGGGCACCGCATGATCGTTGTAGACGCCGTCGCGCCATACGCCGTACAGACCGAACTCGTGCTGGAGGTTGACGACGTCGACCGACGATTCATTGATCGCGCGCGCCGCGGCGCGGTAGCTCTCTTTGTCGCCCTGCTTGATCCGCCAACGCACGTCAGGCCCGTACGCGCGCGCGGTGTTCGGCTCATCGATCGCAGCAGCGACACAACGGACCGCTGGGTCGGCCGCTTTTACAGCCGCCATGAGATCGGCGGTGAATGTGGCGATCCCGCAGCGGCGGGGGATGGCCGAAGCCACAAAGGCGATACGCACAAGACCATTCTGCATTGACAGCGCTGTCTTGGTCGGCAAGCCGATACCGAGGGAAGGAACACCTGGGTGAATCGCCACCCTTACTGGTCGAGCAGGAAATGTGCCCTCGACCCGCCTATTCGTCGTGCGAGACGGGAAGTTTGGCGTTGCGCCATGCGGTGAACCCGCCGCGCATATTCGCCACCTCGCGTCCGCTCGATTCGAGCATGCTGGCCGCGAGGCTCGACCGGACTCCGCTCGCGCAGTACAGCACGACGGGACGATCGACCGGGAGCTCGTGCGTCCGCTCGCGAAGCTCCTCATACGGAATGTGGACCGCGCCGGGGGCGTGTCCGGCGCTCCACTCCGATCGCTCGCGCACGTCGACGAGGAGCGCACCCTCGGCAGCGCGATCCGCCGCAGCCCGAGCATCGACCTGCTCTATCCGCAGGGTCTCCTCGCCTGGAGCGGGATCAGGTGATGCGTAACCATGGACGTCGTCGTATCCGATAACTGCGAGCTGTGCGCGAAGCCGTTCCGCCTGCTCCGCGTCGGTCGTGAGGATGACGATCGGAGAGCCGAATGCGACGGTAGCGCCGACTCGAACCGCGAAGGAATCGTTGCCCACGACGTTGAGAGCGGCCGGTCGATGACCCGCAGCGAAAATGTGTGGCGGTCGCGGGTCGACGCGGATCGCGTCGCGAGGGATCTCACGGAGAAACGGAAGAGGCGCGCGCGAGGCGATCGGCGCGCCGTGCGCATTCAGCGTGCGCACGTGCGGGTAATAGGCGGGCGCGGCAGGTAATCCCTCGGCGATAGCGGCGCGGAACGCGTCGAAGCGACCTGTCGCCGACTGCGCGACATGGTTATGGCGCCGCTCGAAGCCGAGCGTCGTCCATCGGGAGCCCGCGACCTCGGCGCTGCAGGCGCTGCCGCCGCCGTGTGTCGGGAAGACCGCAATGTAGTCGGCGAGCCTGAGCAGACGATCACGCAGCGTGTTGTACGCCGATCGCGCGAGCTCCTCCGCGAGCTTCGGCCCGAGCAGATCGACCCGCGCGATCTGACCGACGAGAAGCGCACCGCCTGAGAAGAGGTACTGCGGGTCCTCGGAACGACGCAGGTCCGCCACGAGATAGGCGACGTGCTCGGGCGTATGCCCTGGGGTCGCGACGCACTGGACCCTTAGCTCGCCGATGTTCACGACGTCGCCATCCGCGTGCACGGCATGGGGATACATGAGCGCGGCGTCAGTGCCAGCGTGCACCGTGATGGGCCGGAGCTCCGCCAGGGCGCGCGAGCCCGAAACGTAGTCGTTGTGAACGTGTGTCTCGAACGAGTCGGTGATGAGCACGCCCAGTCGCGCGGCCGCGCCGAGGTAGGTGTCGATGTTCCGGTCGGGATCGACAAGGAAGGCGACGCCGGCGTCAGGGTCCGCGACGAGATAGCTCGCATGCCCGAGGCCGGCGTCGAAGAACTGCTCGATCAGCACCTGGCGCGCAACCTCAGACGCCGATGCCGGCGAACCCGAGAGCGCGCGGGAGCAGCGAGCCGAAGATCCACCCGCCGGCGGACGCCGCGAGGACGAGAGCGACGATCTCGAGGCCAGAGCGAACCGGGTTACGCAAGGTCAGCCGTGACTTCGCGACGCCAAGGAAAAACATGACCACGACCGAGATCGCGATTGCGGTGACCAGAGCGACTGGGACCGGCAAGAAGAAGAACGGCGCGATGGGAACGAGCGCGGCGACGGCGAACGCACCCGCCAGAATGAGCGCGCCCTGTAGGGGGCTCCCGCCCTCGTCGATGATGAGGCCAAGCTCTTTCTCCACCATCGTCTTGAGGAGCACGTTGGGCGAGCGCGCAAGCTCCGCCGCGGCGTGCTTGGCCGACGCCTCCGGCAGCCCTTCGCGCTCGAGCATGTAGGCGACTTCGGCTTCGGATTCGTGCGGTCGCTCGTCGACCTCGCGGCGCTCCTTCTCGATCTGCGCGAGGAAGATCTCGCGCTGGCTCCTCGAGCTCATGTATTCGCCCGCGCCCATCGAGATGACCTCGGCGATCGCGGCCGCGATCCCGGCGACGAGGACCGCGTACTGGTTGCTCGTCGCGGTCGCGACCGTGATCACGACCGTCAGGATGCTCGTAACGCCGTCCTGCGCGCCGAAGATCGCCTCGCGCACTTCGCTCAGGAGGTCGGCCTCGCGGCGCTCGTCGCGCAGGTGGTCGTCGAGCCACGCTTTGCTGAGGTATTCGGGTGTCGGAGTAGCTCGCTCGGCCATCGTCAGGAGCCTACCTCTGGCGCTTCCGATGCGTGGCTCTGCTCCTCGGGCGGCCGTAGACCGCGGAACGAAAAGAAAACGAGAAGGTCGTACACGACCTTGATCGCGCCCGCGGCGAAGAACGGCAGGCCGAATGCGGCGACGCTGAAGGCCCAGCCGGTGACCGCCGGCGAGACCGCCGCGGCCGTGCTCCGCGCGACGTTCGTCAGGCCAGCGGCCGCGGTGCGCTCGTCGGGGTCGACGACGGCCATCGTGTAGGACTGGCGGGTCGGCACGTCCATCTGCGAGATGCTCATCCGCGCGAGGAACATTGCTGCGGCGAGGGCGGCGGTCGGCATGAGCGGGACCAGGACGAGCAGCACGCTCGCCGGCAGATGCGTGAAGACCATCGTGTTGATGAGGCCGATCCGACTGGCGACCCAGCTCGCTGCGAGCAGCGAAAGGCCCGAGAGGACGTTGACGAAGAAGAACAGGACGGCGAGCTGTCCCGGATCGAAGCCCCAGCGCAGGAAGAACCAGTACGCGACGAGCGACTGGACGACAAGGCCGCCGGCGAAGGCGTCGAGACCGAAGAGCGCGCCGAGCCGCGCCACTGTGCCCGCGGAGCGATGCACCCCGACGAAGCGACGCTCCCCTTCGACGCGCGCAACTTCGACCTTGTCCGAGAGGCTCAGAAAGATCACGAGGTTCAAAAGACCGATGACCGCGTAAAGCAGAAAGAGCGGGCGGTACGCGTCCGCGCCGACCAGACCGACCGCCGCGAAGGCGGCGACGACTCCGGCGAAGAGCGAGCCCGCGGCCTGCGCGATGTTCGCCACGAATGCGTAGATCGAAAAGAGCCACGTCCGTCGCTCGGGCGGCGCGGTCTGGGGGAGGATGGCCTGCTCCACGGTGAGGAATGCGCCCACCTCCGAGCTCGTCGCCGAGATCGTCCCGGTGAACGCGCCGAGCAGCAGGACCGGAAAGGTCGAGCCGAAGGCGAAGAGAAGGCCGCCCGCGATCATGAGGACCGCCATCGTCGCGACGGTGCGCCGCCGTCCGTAGCGATCCGCGGCGAGCGCCCAGATGATCGTCATCAGGGCAGAGCCGAGGATCGCTGCGGAAAGGACGAGGCCAACCTGGATCGTGTCGAGGCCGAGCCGAGCAAGGTACAACGCGATGACCACCGCGAGGTACCCGTACGCGAAGGTGCGCAGGATACGGGTGACCAGAAGCTTCTTGCCGTCGGTGGAGAGCCAGGCGAGCGGCGCTGGAGTGCCCTTAGATCAGATCACGCGGCCCGGTCCGCCACCTTTGGCGACGAGGGCCAGACCGGCGCGGGACCACGCGGTCACGCCGCCATCGAGGTTCTCGGCCTCGAACCCGCTCAGACGGAGGCCCTTGGCGGCGCGATCGCTACGCGAGCCGCTGCGGCACACCGCGACCACGACCTGGTCCCGCGGCACCTCCGCCAGGCGCGACCCGAGCTCGCCGAGGGGGATGTGCTGCGCACCTTCGATATGTCCGGCATCCCACTCATCCTGCTCGCGAACGTCGAGGAGATGCAGTTCGGAACGCCGCTTGCTGACGTCCTGTGGCAACACGGGACAATTCTGGCGCACGGAGGCGACATGGACCCGAAGGTGGTGCGCGAGCGACTCGAGAGCGAACGTGCCGACCTCGTTTCGACGGTCGATCGGATCAAGGAGCGCCTCGCCGTGCCTCAGCGCGAGAGCGGCGGCGACATTGCCCTCGCCGACCAGCACCCGGCGGACGTCGCGAGCGAGACCGAAGCGCGGGAGCTCGACCTCGCGCGGCAGAACATGTTCGAGGCCCGGATCGGCCTCATCGACCAGGCGCTGCGGCGTCTCGAGCGGGGCGAATACGGTAGGTGCGTGATCTGCGGGAGAGAGATACCCCAGGAACGGCTCGACCTGGTGCCGGAGACGCCGTACTGCATTGAGGACGCGGGGCGCGAGCAGCAGAGCTGAACGCGCTAACGAGGTCTTTCGGCACAATGGCCGGGTGAAGCCACCATACCCGACCGAGATCCCGCCACTCCTTCCGCTCTTCCTCAACAAGCGACGCGCGAAGATGACCTTCCCGCTGCAGAAGACGGAGGAGCTCGGCCTCGATCGTCCCACGTTCATCTGGACGATCAACCTGTCCTATCGCGGCGACCGCGGCGCGAGTGCCGAGCCCGGCGACCTCGCGAGCGTGTACGGCACGATCCCCGGACGGTGGCTTCCGATGGCGGCGGCCGCGCGCGGCGCAGGCCTCGCCGAGGAGCGCGACGGACGCTGGTACTTGACCGAGCGAGGGCGTGGACTCGCCACAGCGATGCACGAAGCAGCACGCGCGCATTACGCGACGCTGACACCAATTCCGAAGAACGAGCTCGCGGAGCTCGCGCGTCTTCTCGATCGGGCGTTCCTCGCCGCGGCGAAGGCGAGCGAGCCCGCCAGGCGAATGCACACGCCATTTGCATTGGGCTACCGCGGCGACGACCCACCGGATGGCTCGTTCGCACAGCTCGACGCGGCGGTGTACGGGCTCTGGCAGGTGCGCGACGACTGCCACATGGCCGCGTGGCGCGCATCGGGCCGCTCCGGACCGGAAGTCGAGGTGCTCACGAGGCTCTGGCGAGAGGAGGCGGCCGACGACGGCGCGCTCGCAGACCTGCTCACCCACCAGCGCCCCGAGGATGTGACCGCGGCTGTGGCGCGGCTGCGGAAGGATGGCCTCGTCGAGCCCAACGGTCTCAAGGCGACCGCACGGGGTGCGAGCGCCCGTCAGAAGATCGAAGACGAGACCGATCGGCTTTTCTTCACGCCATGGCCGGACGATGTCGGGGCCAAAGGCTCGTGGATCGCCCAAAAGCTCATCGAGGTGAACACAGCGCTCGGCTAGCTGTCTGGCGCGCGGTTCCGTCCGAGCGGCCGCTCGTCTTCACAAATGGCACGGCTTTTGCCGTCTTTCGTTACAGATGCTCGATCAAGAAACCGCGCCATCCTCCCGGCACGAGACCTTGGGCGGCCGGATCCTCGTTGTCGATGACGATCGAGACGTCGCTCGGCTGGTGAGCACCGTCCTGGAGGAGGCCGGGCACGAGGTCAAGGCGATCACCGACGCACGCCAGGCGATGGACACGTTCAACGACTTCCACCCCGACCTCGTGACCCTCGACGTCCTCATGCCCGCCGTCGACGGCATCAGCCTGTGCCTGCAGCTCCGCCGCAATTCCGACGTACCGGTCCTGTTCCTCTCGGCGAAGGACGACCCGCCCGATCGGGTCGTCGGGCTGCGCATCGGCGCCGACGACTACCTCGGCAAGCCATTCGACAACGACGAGCTCGCCGCGCGAGTCGAGGCCCTACTGCGACGAGACCGCGCGCACCACGACCACTCGAAGGATCGGCAGCTGCGCTTCGGGCGCTTCATCGTCGATCTCGCCAGCATGCAGGCGATCGCCGGGGAAAAGCAGCTCCCGCTGACGCCGACGGAGTTCAAGCTCCTGCGCACACTCGCCAGCGAGCCGGGACGCGTATTCACGAGGGACGATCTCCTCGTCGGTGTGTGGAGCTACGAGGCCGGAAGCGACACCCGCCTCGTCGATGTCCACGTCGGGCGCCTTCGCAAGAAGCTCGAGCACGCTGAGGTCAGAGACGTACTTATCGAGACGGCGCGCGGGTTCGGGTATCGGCTGATCGAGCGCGCGAACTAAGCTCGCGTCGCGTCCGAACTGCACCGGCGAGATCATTCAATACGGCCACCGTCGAATCCCATCCGATGCAAGCGTCGGTGATGCTCTGCCCGTAGACGAGGGGCGTGGTGTCGGGATCCTGTCGCCCCTCGACGATGAAGCTCTCGGCCATCACACCCACGATCCCGCGCTCTCCTCCCGAGATCTGCGCGGCGACCTCGCCGGCGACCGCCGGTTGACGCGCGTGATCGCGCAGGCTGTTGCCGTGCGAGAGATCGATGACCAGCTGCGCGGGCAGAGACGCCACCGCCAGAGAGTCGAGCGTTCGACGCACGCTCGCGGAATCGTGGTTTGGGCCCGGCGTTCCGCCGCGCAGGACGATGTGCGCGCTCGGATTGCCTCTCGTCTCGACGATCGCCGCCAGGCCCTGCTCGGTGACGCCCATGAAGCTGTGCGGCTCGCGGGCCGCACGCACGGCGTCGATCGCGACCTGGACGCTCCCGTCGGTGCCGTTCTTGAAGCCGACCGGCATCGACAGACCCGAGGCGAGCTCGCGGTGCACCTGACTCTCGGTGGTGCGCGCACCAATCGCCGCCCAGGCGACGAGATCGCTCGTGTATTGCGGTGAGATCGGATCGACGAATTCGCACGCCGCGGGCACTCCGATCTCGACGAGGTCGAGGAGCAGGCGCCGCGTCAGGCGAAGACCGTCGTTGATGCGGAACGAGCCGTCGCGGTGCGGGTCGGAGACCAGGCCCTTCCAGCCCACGCTCGTTCGCGGCTTCATGAAGTACGCGCGCATGACCACGAGAAGATCGTCGCGCAGCTCTTCCCCGAGCCCGTGGAGACGGCGCGCGTAGTCGAGGGCGGCGACGGGATCGTGAATGGAGCACGGCCCGACGATCGCGATCAGCCGGTCGTCCTCCTGAGAGAGGATCCGCGTGAGATCGTCTCGCCATTTGGCGACGAGGCGCGATCCTGCCTCCGAGAGCGGCAGCTCCTCGAGGATGATCGCCGGCGGCACGAGCGGCCGGTATCCGGTGACGCGAAGGTCGCGGGTCTTCATCGCACTATTGTTCCCGACGTGCCGCTTTACGGCTACCGGGGCAAGACACCGAAGGTCGCGTCAGACGCGTTCATCGCGCCGACGGCCGTTCTTATCGGCGACGTCACGGTCGAGAGCGGCGCGTCGGTGTGGTTCGGGACAGTGCTGCGCGGCGACATGGATCGCATCGTCATCGGCGCGCGTTCCAACGTGCAGGACAACTCGACGATCCACACGGACGAAGGGGAGCCGACGCTGGTGGGGCCGGACGTCACGATCGGGCACAACGCTCTCGTGCATTCGAGCGTCATCGCGCGAAACGTCCTCATCGGACAGGCCGCTGTCCTCGTGGGCGGGAACGTGATCGGCGAGGAGACGATCGTCGGTGCCGGTGCGGTGCTGCCGGAGAAGTTCTCGCCGCCACCACGCTCGCTCGTTCTGGGCGTCCCCGCGCGCGTGGTTCGCGAAGCGAGACCGGAGGACGCGCGATGGACCGTCCGCGCCGCCGAGCACTACACCGAGCTCGGAGCCTGGTACCGCGAGAACCTGAAATAGCCACCCTCAGGCTCACCGGTCACGACCTCACGGTCGCCGACGTCGTCGCGGTGGCGCGGCGCGACGTGGCGGTCGGCCTGGACCGGGCGGCGGAGCGTCAGGTGCAGCAAGCGGCGAAGGTCGTCGCGGAGATCGCGCACGCCGACGATCCGGTCTACGGCATCAACACCGGGTTCGGCGATCTGTCGATGGTCCGCGTACCTCAAGACGAGCTACGCGCGCTGCAACGCAACCTGGTTCGCAGCCATGCCGTCGGCGTCGGGCCGCCACTGCCCGAAGACGTCGTGCGGGCGATCCTCGTCCTCCGCGCGAACACGCTCGCGGCGGGGCGATCGGGTGTGCGGGCCGAGGTCATCGACCTCCTGTGCGACATGGTCAATCGGCGCGTCCATCCGGCGATCCCGCGGCACGGCAGCGTCGGCGCGTCCGGCGATCTCGCGCCGCTCGCGCACGCGGCGCTCGTCCTGATCGGAGAGGGCGAGGCGATCGATCACGGCAAGCGCATAGGCGGAGCAGACGCGCTCAAGGCGGCGGGCTTGAAGCCCATCGAGCTCGGCCCGAAGGAGGGCGTCTCGCTGATCAACGGGACGCAGGTCATGACCGCGATCGGCTGCCTCGCGCTTCACGACGCGGAAGTGCTCGCGACGACCGCGGACGTCGTCGGCGCGATGTCCGCGGAGGCGCTGCGCGCGACGGACCGCGCGTGGGATCAGCAGCTTCACGCGACGCGGCCGCACCCGGGGCAGCAGGCCGTCGCGGCGAATCTCCGCTCGCTCATGGCGGGTAGCCCCAACGTCGCGTCGCACCGGGTCGGCGATCCCCGCGTGCAGGATCCGTATTCGGTCCGCTGCATACCCCAAGTACACGGCGCGTCGCGCGATGCGCTCGCGTACGTTCGACGAGTCCTCGAGGTCGAGATCAACTCGGTGACAGACAACCCCATCGTATTCGCCGAGGATCACCGCGTCGTGAGCGGCGGGAACTTCCATGGCCAGCCGGTCGCGATCGCACTCGACCTGGCGACGATCGCGGTCGCGGAGCTCGCGGACATCAGCGAAGCACGCGTCGACCGAATGACGAACGGGCATACGAGCGGCCTGCCGCCGTTCCTCACGCGGAGTCCCGGAACGAACTCCGGCTTCATGGTCGCGCAGTACGCGTCGGCGGCCCTGGTCACCGAGAATCGCCTTCGCGCGTCCCCCGCGTCGGTCCACTCGATGCCGACGTCGGCGGGCATGGAGGACCATGTCAGCATGGGCGTGCACGCCGCGCACAAGTTCGCCGACGTCGTGCGTAACACCCGCGAGGTCCTCGCGATCGAAGCCCTATGCGCGGCGCAAGGCCTGGATCTGCTGGAGACAACCGCCGGACCGGGAGTGGAGGAGGCTCGGCGCGTGGTTCGTGAGCGTTCGGCGCGCTTGGACGAAGACCGCGCGCTTTCCGGCGACATCGCCGCGGTCGCCGACACGATCGCGCGCGAAGTTCTCATCGCCGCCGTCCGCATGCGGCTGCCGGAGCTCTCGTGAAGCTCGCGCTCTCGGTCAACGGCGCGCGTCACGACGTCGACGTCCCGCCGAACACGACGCTGCTCGCGGTCCTCCGCGACGACCTTGGCCTCACCGGCACGCGTTACGGCTGCGGTGGTGGCCAGTGCGGCGCGTGCTACGTGATCGCGGACAGTCGAGCGGTCGCGTCGTGCCTCATCACAGCCGATCAGGCGGCTCGCATGGAGATCACGACGATCGAGGGTTTGGGACAGGACGCGCGCCTGCACCCGGTGCAGCAGGCATTCATCGACGAGGATGCGATGCAGTGCGGGTATTGCACGAGCGGCATGGTTATCTCGGCGGCGGCGCTCCTCGGGCGCGATCCGAATCCCGACGAGACGTCGATACGGGACGCGCTCGCCGGCAACCTGTGCCGGTGCGGCATCTACGGCCGTGCGATACGGGCAGTTCTGAGAGCGGCGTCTCCGTCCTGATGTGGGACCGCCGCGACCCCGAGCGGCTCGAGCAGCGGATCCGAGTGGAGCGGGACGGAAGCGTCACCGCGCTCTCGGGCAAGGTCGAGTTCGGGCAGGGCATCCGCACCGCCTTCGCGCAGATCGTTGCCGACGAGCTCGACGTCCCGATCGAGCGGGTGAACGTCGTGCTCGGGGACACCGACCAAGTGCCCTTCGACTTCGGCACGTTCGGCAGCCAGTCCGTCGCGCAGGAGACACCGCTCCTGCGCAAGGCCGCGGCGTTCGCTCGCCAGCAGCTGATCGGTCGCGCGAGCGTGAAGCTTGGTCTGCCTGCCGAGAGGCTCGACACCGACGCGGGCGCGGTCGTCGCCATCGACGGCGGCGAGCGCGTGCCCTATGCCGACCTGCTCGATTCGGAGCCGCTCGCCGGCGTCATTGCCGATCGCGTATCGGTCATGCCCGAAACGCGCCGGAAATACTCAGGGCGGCCGATGTCACACGTCGAGGCGCGCGACATCGTCACCGGACGAGCCACCTTCGTCGCCGACGTTCGACTGGAGGGGATGGCCCGTGGCGCGATGGTGCGTCCCCCGGCTCGCGGCGCGAAGCTCCGTTCGCTCGACGACTCGGCCGCGAAAGCGATGCCCGGGGTGATCGCCGTCGTCCGCGAGGGTGACGTGGTCGGCGTCGTGGCCGAGCGCGATGAGGAGGCGCGCGCCGCGGCGGCGGCTGTCGAAGCGGAGTGGCACGCCATGCCCGTCGAAGGACAGACGGCCGAGGTGACGATGCGGTCGGACGCCGGAGTCGACGCGAAGCTTCGCGGCGCGTCGGTCCGTCTTGCGCAGACATACGTGCTCCCGCCGATCAGCACCGCGCCGATCGGGCCCAGCGCCGCGGTAGCGGATGTGCGCGGCTACGGCGCGACGATGTACGTCGGGACGCACCGTCCCTTCGGCGTGCGCGAGCAGATCGCGAAGACGCTCGACCTGCCCGAGAAGACGGTCCGCGTGCTCCCCCAGATCACAAGCGGAACGTATGGGCGCAACAGCAGTGCCGACGCCGCGATCGAGGCGGCGATCCTCTCGAAGGGCTCCGGTCGCCCGGTGCTCTTGCAGTGGACGCGCGAGGAGGAGTTCGCGTGGTCGCCGTCCCGGCCCGAGGCGGTCCTGGAGATCTCCGCGGGCCTCGACGGCGAGGGCCGCATCGTGGCCTGGCGGTACGACGAGCACACCAACGTGCACACGGCCGCCGGACTCGATCCGCAGGTCCTCGGAGTCACCTCGGGACGCAATGCGATCCCGCCCTATGCCGAGTTCCCGGCGAGGGTGACCCTGCACATCGAGCCGACCCGTCTTCGTACCGCGAACTTCCGCTCGCTCGCGGCCGCGGAGAACGTCTTCGCGATCGAGTCGTTCATGGATGAGCTCGCGGTCCTCGCCGCGGAGGATCCGGTGCAGTTCCGACTGCGCCACATCACCGACAGCCGTTTCCGCCGTGTCGTCGAGCGGGTCGCGGAACGAAGCGGCTGGCGCGAACGCGCGGATGGGCGGCGCGGTCGCGGCATCGCGTGCACCGTCTACCACGGGACGTACGTGGCGCAGGTCGCGGAAGTCGAGGTCTCGCTCGCGGGCGCGGTGCGTCTCGTGAAGGTCTGGTGCGTCGTCGATCCTGGGCAAACGCTGAATCCGGAGGGCGTGCGCAACCAGATCGAAGGTGGCATCCAGCAATCGGCATCGTGGACGCTGAAAGAGGAGCTCCTTCATCGGGACGGCCGGGTGATGAACACCGGATGGGACACGTATCCGATCGCGACGTTCCGCGATGCCCCGGAGGCGATCGAGGTGTTTGTCGAGGGTGACGAAACCGCGCCGCCGACCGGCGTCGGCGAGCCGGGCGCCGTGCCGACGGCCGCCGCGATCGCGAACGCGGTCTACGCGGCGAGCGGCGCGCGCCTTCGATCGGTACCGCTGACTCGCGAGCGCGTCCGCAAGGCGATGGCCGGCTAGTTGGAGGAGCGATCGCCCCGCGGACGCACCGCGGGCTGCGGGGCCGTGTATGGGAGCGGGATGAATTCGACGCTCGGACGCCGCTGGCTTGTCTGCGGAAAGAGGTCCATGAGCTCGTAGACCTCGCGAGGCATCTCCTCACTCACCTTGATGCCGAGCTCACGCAGGCCCGCGATGTCGAGAGCGAAGTCGTGCGTCCACTCACCGGAGCTGAGCTTTGTCGCGATGCGCTCGGCGTCCGGCTCCGAGTAGTGCTCGAGCAGAAGCCGCTTCACTGTCGCCTTCACCTGGCGAAGCGCTTTTTCCGCAACGTCGCCGAGGATGAGCGTCTGGTCATCGCGATTCGGATTGGGTTGGGCGAGCGCGCGAACGATCGACGCCGCCGGGAACGCCGACTGGGCGCTGCCGAGCTGCGGATCCACGGGACCGAGGACGGCGTTCGGATCCATGACGAGCTCGTCGGCGGAAACCGCGAGGAGGGCGCCACCGGACATCGCGTAGTGCGGCACGAACACGGTGACCTTTCCCTTGTGACGCTTCAAAGCGAACGCGATCTGCTCCGCGGCCAGGACGAGGCCGCCCGGCGTGTGGATGAGAAAGTCGATGGGCAGGTCGTCGGGGGTGAGGCGAACCGCCCGCAGGACCTGCTCGGAATCCTCGATGTCGATGTACCGAGCCACCGGGAACCCGAGGAAGCTCATGGTCTCCTGGCGATGGATCATCGTGATGAGCCGCGTCTTGCGCCGCTGCTCGAAGCTGTGGAACGACCTGTTCCGGCGGAGCGCGAGCAGCTGTTTCTGGTACAGCGGGACGAAGAACTGGGCGAGCACGAACAGCCAGATCAGCCAGGAGAGGTCCATACAGGCGCAGGATGCGCGCTTCGCGACCGGGCCGTCGTTCCGTACAGTTTCGAACATATGGCCGCTCCGCGCGCGGTGATCTTCGATCTCGGTGGCACGCTCGTGCACTGGTCCGATTGGGAGACCGGTGCCGACGGGAAGTGGGCCGCTTCGTATGACCATCTCGTTACGCAGTTCGCCGATCGGAAGTGGCCCGCCCGTGATTCCTACGTGAACGCCATGCGAGACGCCGAGCGCGAGCACTGGCGGAGGGTCGACACCGAGCATTGGAGCGGCCCGCCGACGGGACTCGTGCGCGAGGCCTTCGATCGCCTCGGCGTGCCGGTGAGCGGTGCCGAGCTGCTCGGCGCGATGGACGGCTACGCGAAAGCGATCGCCGGCTGGTCGACCGTCGATCCCGACGCCGCGATCGTCCTGAAGCTGCTGCGTCACCGGGGTTATCGATTGGGCCTGTTATCCAACACCTGGTGGGCGGCCGACTGGCACAACGCCGATCTCGCGATGCACGGCCTCGCCGGTCTCCTTGACGCGATCGTCTACACCTCCGACCTTCCCCACTCCAAGCCACACCGAAGCGTGTTCGCCGAAGTCGCGCGTCGCTTGGATGTCGCTCCCGATGAGTGCGTCATGATCGGCGATCGCATGGTCGACGATGTCTCAGGAGCGCTCGAGGCAGGAATGCGCGGCATCTGGCGCAAGAATGAATCAGGATTCCCCTCGTCGATCGCCGTGCCAACAGCAGAGATCGCTCGACTCGCGGAACTGCCTGAGCTGCTGCAGAAGTGGGGTGGGGCGTAGCGACACGTGGGCGGGCGTCGACGCGACGCCGAAACCCTCTCAACGCGACGGCGGGCCCCCCGGCCTCCGGCCGGTACCCTGGGGGCAGGGGCCCCCAGGCGCGTAGCGTCGCGCGGGGGCCCTCGGCGCCGCGTCGCCGCTGCAGCTGGGCTAGCCGTGAGCCCCTCATCTCATATCACGACCTCGAGTGGGGAACGCCGCTGCACGACGATCGAGGACTCTTTGAATTCCTGATCCTCGAAGGCATGCAAGCCGGCCTCAGCTGGGAGACGGTGTTAAGAAAGCGAACTGCATTTCGACGCGCATTCCTGCGATTCGACCCCGTCAAGGTCGCTCGCTTCGGCTCAAAGGACGTGGCGCGGCTCATGAAGGACGAGTCGATCATCAGAAATCGCGCGAAGATCGAAGCGGCGATCGGGAATGCGAAAGCGTTGCTGGCATTGCGGACAGAGTTCGGGTCGTTCGATCGCCACGTGTGGGGATTCAAGGACAAAGACGTCTTATCGAAGGATCTGAAGAAGCGTGGCTTCCGATTCATCGGGCCGACGATCGTCGAGTCGTTCATGCAGGCCGTCGGGATCCGCAACGACCACGAGCGCACGTGCTACCGCTGGGCGGAGCTGACGCGCGCGCGCGCGGTTACGCCGGCGCGGTAGAGATTCGCAACGACGAGCACGAGGACCATCACGAGGAGTACCCATCCGCTTACGTCGCGGCCTTGATCGCCGCCCGAGAATGCGATCGCCCAGGTGATCGCGAGCGCGACGAGCGCGCCGATGGCGAGCTGACCGTCTTCGATCAGCAGCCCGACGAGTGTTGACCAAATCGTTCTAAACGTTTCGGGCCTCGACGCGCGCACCTTGCGGCAAGAGCGCGCGGAGCATCCGCACCGCGAGCCAGCTCGAAGCCAGGAACGCCACCACGATCAGCGGGATCGAGAGCGCATCGCCTGGCCACTCCATGCCGAGCGCCTCCGCGAACCAGAAGACGCCAAAGCTGCAGAGCATCGCCCCGACGCCGAACTTCAACCAGTTCTCGGGAACCATCGTGAGGGGCTGCTTCAAGGCGATCCCGAGAGCGACCACGAACAGCCCTGCGGCGATCGCGCCAACGGTCGCGGCCGTCAGCGCGACGCCGCCAGCCGCACCGAAAGCGATCACGATGAACGCGACCTCGGTGCCCTCGAGGAGCACCGCCTTGTAGGCGACGAGGAAGCCGATCCAGTCGAACTCGGTCCTCCGGAGACCCTGCGCGCGGAGCTCCGCGAGTTCCCGCTGGTAGATCTGCTCCTCGTCGTGGATGGCGACGATGCCGGCGAACCGCAGGACCGCCTTGCGAAGCCAGCGCAGGCCGAAGAGGAGCAGGAGCGCGCCGACGACGCCTTTCAACAGATGCTCCGGGACGATCGTCACGAGCGCGACACCGAGAGTCGCGATCACGACCGCCAGCGTCGCGGTCGCCGCGAGCGTGCCGATGAGCGGAGCTCGCCATCCGCGTGTGACCCCGACCGCCAGAACGATCGTTGTCGCTTCGACGAACTCCACCGCGCTCGCGACGAATGCCGGCGTTGCGTGGATGGCGAGAGCGACCGGATCCACGAGCGGATTATCGACCGACGCCGCTGCCGACGCCGGAAGGTCATGATCCTCGCCCGCAACGTGAATTCCGCCGGCGTTCACATAGTCTGTGTCGCCAAGGTGAGCCACACGCTCGCGATCATCGTCCCCGTCCACAACGAGCTGGGCAACATCTCGCCGTTCTACGAGCGGACGCGTGCTGTCCTCGAGTCGCTCCGCCCGGTGTCCTGGCAGATCGTCTTCGTGAACGACGGAAGCGATGACGGCAGTCTCGAGCGGATCTGCGAGGTCCGCGCGCGTGACGATCGCGTCAAAGTCATCACCTTGTCCAGGGACTTCGGCTATCACGCGGTCTTGCTCGCCGGACTCTCGATGGTCACGGCCGACCGTTACGCGATGATCGACGTCGACTGCGAAGATCCACCTGAGCTGCTCCGCGACTTCCATGCCGCGATGGAGGGCGGCGCCGACGTCGCATACGGCATCCGGTCCAACCGCGTCGAGCCGCGGCTCGTGACGTTCTTTCGTCGGCTCTTCTATTACATCAACAAGGAGATCGCGGACAGCGACACCGTCCTATGGATGGCGGAGTTCGCCATGATCTCGAGGCAGGTCCGCGACGCCATCATCGCGCCGCACACGACATACGTGTTCTTGCGAGCCGAGCTCGGCTATGTCGGCTTCGTTCGGGTCGGAGTCCCCTACGTGCGCGGCGTGCGTACGTCAGGCAAGAGCCACTACAACTTCTTCAACATGACACGCTTCGCGGTCGCCGGCTTCCTCGCGAGCTCGACCTTTCCGCTTCGCGTGGTCCTTTATATCGCGGTGGTGATTGGGCTCCTCTTTCCGCTGGTAGCGGCCCTCGCCGGGCTTGGAGCCGCAGGGATAGCGGCCCTCGCCGCGGTCGCCACCTTTTACTTCGCGCTCCTCGCTCTATCCACGATCGCCCTCTACCTCGCTCGGACGTACAAGAACGGGGTCGCGCGGCCGGTCTTCGTCGTCGATAAGAACAAGACGTACCTCTAGCCCTCGCGGCGCTCCTCCCGCACTGCCCATACCTCCATGACCGCGCCCGCGCCGGCGCGCCAGCTCGCGACCGCGAGGGCCAGGCCGAGCGCCGCGAGCGGCACCGTCAGGATGACGGCCGCCAGCGTCGCCAGCGGTCCCGAATGCCTCTCGGGCATCCGGGCGAGCAGCTTCAAGAGGAAGCCTTGCTCGAAGCCGAGCCGATCGAGACCGCCCTGGACCCAGCCGACCGGGTCGTGCTCGAACGAGCGGAAGTTCACACGTGCGACCTGGAATCCAGACTCGTGGAGGGCGCGCTCGATGGCATCCGGTGAGAAGTGGCAAAGGTGCCTTGGCGCATCGAGGTGCATCCACCGTGATCCCACAACTCTTGCCTGCCAGCTCGCGATGTTCGGGATACCCAGGATCAGCGTTCCTCCGGGCTTGACGCGGCGCGCGATGGCCTGCAATTCGGCAAGAGGATCGGCGAGATGTTCGAGAACGTGGAACATGACAACGAGGTCCAGCACCGGCTCGTCCCGGATCGCAGCGAGATCGCCCACGAACATGGGTACCCCAGCCCCGTCGCGTGCGGCCGCGGCGGCCGTGGCCGTGCGTTCGCTCCCGACCGCCACCCAGCCGCGCTCGCGGAGCGCGCGAAGCATCCACCCCGTACCACTTCCGAGCTCGAGCGCGAGACCGGTCGTCGGAAGCCGCGCGAGCCAGCCATCGACGCGACGCAGGTACAGCCGACGGAGCACGAACGCGGCGAGCGCGTTGAATCGTCGGTAACGAGGTGGGTAATAGCGATCCATCGAGATCGGGACCGGGTCGGTCATCGCGAAGCCGCAGCGCCGGCACTGCAAAAGTTGAAAGTGCTCGCCCGTAAGGTAGTCGCGCACCTCGGAGCGAACACGAGGCCACTCCACAGCCCCGCATACGACACACACCGGTGGGCTCAAAGGCTCACTTGCCTCAACAATCGCCGCCTATACTCTCGCTTGGTGTTCAGCGCCGGTCGCGCGGCGCTCCTCGGCCGTTCTTCCGTCCTGGTGCCAGCTCTTCTCTTTGCCGTGAGCGCGGCGTTCACCTTTTGGCGGAACACCCAGGTCGCCGTTCTGGTGGACATCTCTTATGTCGTGAATATCGCGACTCGGATCGCTGCCGGCGACGTGCCGTACGCGCAGTTCCCCCTCGCACAGGCACCGCTCGCCTTCCTCACGCAGGCGGTGCTCATCAAAGCGTTTGGCCCCCATTACGTGGTGCAGATGGCTTACGCCACGATCGTCGGTGGCCTCGCGACGGTCGTGACGTATTCGATCGCCCGCCGGTTGATCGATGGCGCCGTCCCGCACCCGACCATCCTGGCCGCGACGCTCGCGATCCCGCTGGTGCCCCTGGGCATCTATTCGATCTTTCCGAACCCTTTCTATGACCCCGACACCTGCTTCGTCGTCCTGGCCGCGATCGCGGCGATCCTCGCGGCGATCGACCGGCCGTCACGGACGCGATGGCTTCTCGCCGGTGCCCTGATCGCGGTTCCAGTCTTCGTGAAGCAGAACATCGGCGGCGCCTTCCTGGTCGTGGCGCTCGGGGTGCTCGTGGTCGAGGCGGTGGCTCGACCTTCGGCACGCGCCGGGCTGCGCTGGTGTCTCGTCGGTTTCGGCGTCGCGCTCGGCGCCGAGCTCCTCGCGTTACAGCTGACCGTCGGCATCGACCATTACCTCGCCTGGGCGTGGACCTTCGCGATGGCCGGCCGTGGAGTCGCACTCGATCGCATAAACGCGTTCTGGGACCCGTCGTTGATCTGGCCGGGAGTGCTCATCCTCGCTCTCGCTGTGGCGACACGGGCGCTCTCCATGCGCCTGCGCACCCCCGTCTTCGTCGGGGTCCTGCTCATCGCGCTCGTGGCTCGCGCGTCCATCCCAATCAGCTTCATCAACGTGAACGCGCTACTTCCGCCCGTTCTGGTGGCCGCCTCGGTTCTCGCGCTCGTCGGGACGGCACGGGACGGCGTGCGGTTCGAAACGCTTCTCCCACTGGTCCTCGCCGGGACGGCCATGGGTGCGCTCATGGCGAATGGTCTGCTCGGCTCGACGTTCGGCATCTTTCCACTGCTTGTCCTGGCGATCGCGACGCTCGTCCGTGACCTAGGTCGCTTCGTAGAAAAACCAGCGCAGCTTGCGCCGATGACCGGGGTCGTGCTGGCCGTGCTCCTCGCCTCGGCGGGCGCTGCGTATACGCTCACGAACGCCCGGCTTCTCTTCGCCGACATGAACGCGCCAGGGCCGGTCGTTCGATCAGCGTTTCCGTCGCTCGCGGGGCTCTCCGCACGGGGTCCGTATATCGGCGACCTCGACGCGATCCTCTTCTGGATTCGGGACAACGTGCCCGCGGAAGATCCCTTCGTTTTCCTACCGGGTGAGGATCCGGCGTTCTACGCGCTTGGCCGTCGACCTCGCCTGCCGAGCGTGTACTTCTACGACGTCGCGAACCCGTACTCGCCCGCCGAGATCGCGCGATTCGCGGACGAGGTCGGCCTCCGCTGGGTCTTCGTAAAGGATCGGCTGCAGCTCGTCGACGAGCCGCCACTCGAACAGTCGTTTATCGTCGCTTTGACGGAGCACGCCACCCTGGTCGCGCAGGTCGGACCGTATCGCGTCTACCGACGGTGGGCGCCGTGGGGCCTAGGTCTCGGACCGCCCGACGCGACGCATTTCGTCGACGCGGACCAGCACCGCGAGACGGATGAGCTCGACGAGCGTGATGAGCACGACCGAGAGCTGACCACCCTTCGCCCGGCCGGAGCGGCGCGGGAAGTGCGGCACGACGACGGTGGCGAGGACGGCACCCCGGGCGTGCGCGCGGAAGAGCACCTCGGGCAGCATCGTGGCGCCGGTGTCCCGCGAGCGGAGGGGCATCGTGTCGAGCAGGGCTCGCCGGAACAGCAAGATCGAGCTGAATTCGCGTACCGGGATCGCGAGCAGGCTCCGCGCGATCAGGTGAAAACCACGCGAAAGGAATCGGCGACCGACGTGGTCCGCGCGTGACTCCCGCACGCCGATGACGATGTCGGCGTGGCTGGATGCCTCGAGGAACCGCCTCAGGTCCGACATGCTCGACTGGCCGTCGGCGGGCGCGAGAAAGATCCAGTCGCCGCGCGACTCGCGGAAGCAGGTGCGCATCGCCCC
>Ga0207646_10000222_pt1 | contig 77632 bp, 98 predicted proteins | sample KBSK5502metaG_FD_184343 | JGI IMG/M metagenome (GOLD analysis project Ga0207646, IMG submission 184343) | Corn, switchgrass and miscanthus rhizosphere microbial communities from Kellogg Biological Station, Michigan, USA - KBS K5-50-2 metaG... | ecosystem: Host-associated > Plants > Roots >... | reverse complement strand
TGCTGGCCTTCGCCGTCGCCCGCCTCTGGCCGCACGTCCTCTCGAACGCGGTCGATCCTGGATGGGCTCCCACGAAGATGGGCGGCGCGTCCGCACCCGGCGACCTGGAGCAAGGCGTCGCGACCCAAGTGTGGCTGGCCGTCAGCGAGGACCCTGGCGCGAAAGTGAGCGGCCGGTATTTCTATCGCAAGCGAACTCAACCCGCGCACGCGGCGGCATCGGACGTCCTCGTCCAGGACGCGTTTCTGGCCGCTTGTGAACAGTTGACCGGTGTACGGCTTCCGACAGAGGTCACGAAGTAACGATCGTGTCCGCCATCGCGCCGCATGAGTCGCCGTCACGGCTGCCAGCACAGCGGTGGGGTTTGTGGTCCCGCAAGCCCATCGAGTTCGCCCACGATCGAGCAAATTTGCTCGGAAACTCGATCTGAGCCGACCCCGGGACTCGAAACCCGGAACCGGTGGTTTACAAAAACCGATTGCCGGTCGTTCAGGTTATGTCCCATGGCACTCATTTCGTGGGCTGCCGCAGATAATGCAATCGAGCTCGATCGTCCGCCCCTTGTCGTCGTCGACTTCTCGCTCCTTACCGCGGTGGTGCATGTTGGAGTGCCCGTTAAGGGGGTAAGATCGCGTCTCGGCTAAAGCCGGGAGCCGATCCATGAAAGCAATTCGTATGCATACGCGAGGCGGCCCTGAGTTGCTGGCCTACGAAGACGCTCCAAAACCGGCTCTCCAGCCCGGAGATGCGCTCGTCCGCGTCATCGCTACGTCGATAACGAAGACAGAACTAACCTGGGACGAAACCTATACAGATTGCGATGGCCGGCCGCGGATTCCGACTATTCCGGGACACGAATTCGCGGGGCTTGTTGATGCCTTGGCCCCGGAGGCTGCGGGCGTGCGTGTAGGCGATGCTGTGTATGCACTCTCGTCTTTTTGTCGCGATGGCGGCGCTGCCGAACTCATCGCTATCCGCGCAGCGGATCTCGCGCCCAAGCCGCATTCGCTGAATTTCGAGCAGGCGGCCGCGGTTCCGCTTGCCGGCCTTACGGCGTGGCAAGCGCTTTTTGATCACGCGCAAATTGAAAAAGGAGAGCGGGTCCTGATCCACGGCGCGGCGGGCGGCGTGGGGACGTACGCGGTCCAGCTTGCGAACTGGAAGGGGGCGGAGGTAATCGCTACGGCTTCAGCCAAGGACCACAGTTTCCTCAGCGAGCTCGGCGCCTCGGAAGTAATTGATTACACCCGCGAGCATTTCGATGAAAAAGTGAAAGATGTGGATGTGGTGCTCGACACCGTCGGTGGGGAAACTCAGGAGCGGTCGTGGGGCGTGTTGCGCCGCGGCGGCACTCTTATCAGCATTGTGAGCCCGGTGGCGGACGAGAAAGCGGCTTCGCTCGGCGTTCGAGGGGCGTACTTCATCGTTGAGCCAAACCGCGCGCAACTCATCCAGCTGGGTGAGTTGATCGACAAAGGTACTCTTCGCGTCGTCGTCGAAGCTGTGCTTCTGCTTGCGAGCGCCCGCGAAGCTTTTGAGCAAGCATCAGCCCGCCACAAGCCCGGAAAAATTGTGTTGCAAGTGGCTGCCGCCGAATCCGCGAAAACATAGTCCGCTCGAACCATTCCGAAACATAGAAGCGCAGGTCAAGACCTCGGAATCGACGGAAGCCCTGATAAACGATTACTGGAGCACCGCGGCCGGCGTCAGAGAACGCATCGAACGTTGCGCTGGCTGAATCTGGTGAGCTCGGATCCCAACGCACGCGAGGGTCCACGATGGGGGCGACGACAGCGACGCGGGTAGGAATGTCTGACCCGCCACCCACCCGATTCCTTTTCTGGAGTGGCGTAGAGCAATGGTTTGACGGTGTTCGAAGGCAGCTTGCGTGGATTGAGTTTCTTGAATTTGCTAGGAAACTCGCACTGTGCCGAGGGCCAGAATCGAACTGGCGACACATGGTTCTTCAGACCATGTTCTGACAAGCGCGGGCGAAACAAAGGCGGCCTGCTGCCCGCGTCGTTCCCATGAACAGATTCGTGTTCATCGTGATCCGAAGAGCGTGTGGTTTGTGGCCGTGTATGGAGTGCTGAGCCCTTACGCGATCAACGACTTTGTTCGAAAACTCTCACTGAGCCGACCCCGGCGCTCGAACCCGGAACCGTGGCTTACAAAATCGCGCGCAATGCTGCACCGAGTGGCGCGGACGCATTCACGCCCGAATCCGTGCGGCGCAGGGCAGCCAGCGGCACCCCGCGGCACCGTCGTGGCTGTCAAACCAGGGATCGGGAGCGCGATCATCGAGTGCGCCACTCACCATCCTTCAGGAACAGTCCGCGACTCCAGGCCTTAGTTCAATGTGAAATCGGATGCGCTTCAGCTCCTCGAAGGCGAAGGCATGGCAATAGACCTGTTTGCCTGCCCCATTGCGCGCGCGGACGGTGGCCTTGCTGTCATCGAACGGGGCCCCTGACGGAATGATCCAGTGGTCCACCCATTCAGCACCCGGCCGAAGGCTGACGCCTTCCCACATCGCGCTTCCCGGCGTTGCGTTAGTTCCCTCGACGACGAAGACGACGGGATTACCCATTTGGTTCTCAACGGTCACGCTGTATCCCGGATCGCCGATGCCGGAACCCGAGTACGCGATCACCGCGAAGAGCAGGATGACTGGCAGGAGAACGCCCGCGATGACCAGGCCTGCTGCTCTGAACAACACCCTTAGCGGCAGCGGCATGACCTGGAACATGCGACTACGCAGGCTCAGCGCGATTCCTCCAGCGAGTCCAATGCCGATCAGGACGAGCAGTGTTCCCGCCAGAACACGAACCACCATGCATGGACCCTATCGCGCTACCTGAGGAGACCAAGGACACAGCGAGTGTGGTTGGGTATCTCTTCAGTTGCTCTAGGGCAATCTTGCCGAGGTAGCGCCTAAGCATCGCGATCGTCGGGAAAACCGCCCAGCTCCTCGCTGACACGACCATGGATTTGAGTGCCCAGAGAACGAGATCGGGCTCGTAGCGTGTAGCGCTTGTGGAGCGCGCGGCAGGTGTTGCCGCCAGTTCCACGCCCGCCTGAGCAAACCAGCTCGTTTGCTCTTGAGCAAGTTCGCGTGCCAAGTAGACCCGGAGGGATGCCCGTTCTTGCGCTATCCCGACGCGATGCGTCGGGCTTACGCCGGAGGTGAAACCAGAAAGAGCCGATCCATCAACTCTTGGAGGCGCTGGCCCTCTCGCCGGCCGGCGGGCAGCGACAGCAAATAGATGACGAGGGTGCCGAGTACGATGACTCCCGCACCCTCCACGATCGGATTTGATCCCGTCAACAGGTACGGGAGGACCGCACTAAGACCAGCGACCGCGAGTATGAAGACCACGAGTCGACGCACGAGCGGGTCCACTCGCATGTCGACGACAATCCGCGACCCTGTTGGTGTGGGCTCGATCCGGCCGATTAGCCGCGGAGCGAAGCTCGCGCGACCGCCGTGGCGCACGTGTAGATAGAACTTCTGCGGCGAGACGTTGCCTACGAACTCGCGACCTCGCGCGCTCGGCAGAAGGTAGTAGGAGGCACCGACCGTATCGATCTCCTTCTTGATTCGTTCGGATACCTCTTCCGGGGTAAGTCGCGTCTCGTACGTTCGGATCAGCGCTGCACCTCCTATTGAAAGAACAGTCGCTGAAGTTTGAACAGATCCCCTACGTTGAACCACACTCCGGTCGTTGGGTGCGCCCCGAGGCGGACCTGACCGTAGTCGTAGAGCGCCAGGAAACGGTCTCTTCATTCCAGGCTAGAACGCCTGCAGGTCGCGCTGGTACCACGCAGTGCCAACCATGGCGTGCAGCATCGAGCCACGCGCGACTACACGATGAGTCGGGAGCGGAACACTGTCCGGCAGACCGAGCGTTACTTGAGCCACTTCGTTGACGCGCCGCAGAAGCCCGAACTCGCAGAGCACGCACCGACTGCGGTCATTGCCGTACCCTCCATAGAAGAGAGCCCTCTTATCGCTCACGGCGACGGCGCGAGCGCCCGCGACGGGTGTGTGCCAGGCCTCGATCGTGTCGTCAGGTGAGATCCGCACGAGCGGGAAATCTGTGTAGTAGTACGCCCACGTCGCACTGTCAGTGACGTTCAAGGCATAGCAGTCCGCGATGTAGCCGGCCAAAGGCGGAGGCTTGTATCCCCAGTTGAGGTCTCCGTTAGCGTCGAAGCGGACCAGCCCCTCGGAACCGACGGGCTCCGGCCCGCCAGGATTTCCCCAGCCAAGGTTGCCGAAGATCCCCTCGTCGAAATAGGAGACCCAAATCTGTCCGTCTCGAGTGGTCTGGACGTCCTGGATTCCATCTCCCAGCAGAAATTCGCGACGGAGCACGCCGTCTGGCCCGAAAACGCGACCGTTTCGGTCGTAGCTGCCGTCCTCGCGGCGTTCACAGCGCGTACCGACCACGAGGAGTTCCTGGTTCGGCAGGACCTGAACGATGGGAAAAGCGATATCGAGCTCGCGGAGTTCGGTCCGCCGTATGGCTATCCCGTCATGAACCACGACCGATGCGTCGTACGACCTGTCCGCCAGGCCTATGCCTTCCCCCTCGGAGAACGGACCTGCTGCGCTTGTCTTCGCGACCGCCAGACCGATCGCCTCACTGCTCGGGCCGATCCAAAAAGACACCATCTCTTCGTTCTCACGCATCGCCTCCGAAAAATCGCCGACGAGGTTTAGTTCCACTCTGCGCGGCACGATCGGGACGATAGAGACAACCAATCAGGATGTGGGGAACACCGGCGCATCGCTACCGTTTCGGTAGGTCGCTGCAATGCTGGGCATGCACGTGGCGTCCGGACAGTCTGTTTTCCTGAGCGATACCCTCAGCTCGTGCCCAACCCTGAGATGCCGTGGCGCGATCTCAGCCTCCCGACAGTCACGCTTCGCGGACCACAGGGCGATGGTCTCGAAATCCACATGAAGTCGCGCACGGTCGCCGAAGCGGATCTAAAGGACTACAAGGGCATGCACTTTGCGTGGGGAGAGGTTGTAACTATCGAAGATGGTAAGGAACTTCAGCACAACGTTCTCATGGGAACGGACGAACCGCGCCAGTTCGCTGACCTGCTCTCGCATGCGCTCGCCACGGCCACAATTGATCGGACGGTTTCGCTATTCGACGACTGCATGACACTCCGAGTTCACAGGACTGGCCAGGCAAATTGGACGATCACTTGTCGTCCCGTACCGCTCCCACCACCAGGAGCAACGTGGAGAAGATTCCCTGAGTTCGCCTTCGAGGTGGGGCGACAAGAGATCGAACACGCGAGGCGGAGTCTGTGGGACCTCGCAGCCGTTATCGACAAGTAGCGGCCCGCGTAATGCGTCAACTCGGCGCTTTAGAGCCCCAAGGACGAATGGGTGTGCAACCCGTAGGCGGCCTGCTGCCCGCCTCGTTTCACATAAGCGGTCTGCGTGGTCACTGAACCGCGAGAGCGTGTGGTTTGTTGCTGTTGAACGCGGGCTGGGAAACTTCGAGATTAGCGACTTTGCTCGGAAACTCGATCTGAGCCGACCCCGGGGCTCGAACCCGGAACCGGTGGTTTACAAAGCGAGTGTGCGCGAGATCGCGGATAAGGCCTCCAAATCGCTCGAGCACGATCGATGGTTTGGCCTTGAACACAGTTATTTGCCGCTCGCCCCGTAGATCCCGTCGAGCGTGGAGGGCAGGCGCTTGAGCTGCTCGGTGGGGATCTCGCCGCCGTAGCGGCGCAGCATCCGCTGGCCCGTCTCCGGGTGCCAGCCCATGACCTGGATGATCGCGGAGTCGGGCCAGCGCGCCTCGCGGCGCATGCGCACCGACGTCGATCGCAGGCGGTGCTCGATGAACGGGATCCCGGTCTCGCGGCGGATCCGCTGGCCGATGCGCCGGACCATTGTGTTCCAGCCGTCGCGGGTGATCGCGGTGCCCAGGCGCGTGAGGAAGAGCGGCTCGCCCTGGACCTCGAGCGCCTTGCCGGGCCCGGTGTAGCGCGGCCGCGTGAGACGGATGTAGTCGCGGATCGGCTCGACGGCGCGAGCCTCGAGCGGCACCTCGCGGCCGCCGCGGGTCCGGCGCTTCGAGCCGGCGTACTCGATGCGCAGGTGCCCGCCTTCGTTGAACACCGGCAGGATGAGGTTGCGCTGCTCGAGCATCCGCGCCTCCTTCGCGCGGAGCCCGTGGAGCAGGATCGCCACAACGGCCGCGGAGCGGATCCGCTCGTCGCCGTCGTTCGCGGCGCGGAGGATCTGCCGGACCTCGACGTCGCTGTAGGGCGGGACGCCGTACGGGCTGGGCTGCGGGACCTTGAGATCGCGCAGGACCGGAAGGACGTCGCCCTCGTACCAGATCTTCGTGTCGGCCAGGTACTTCGAGAGCGAACGGAGCGCGATAATCTTGTTGGCGCGGGTGTGCTCCGACGCGGAGTTGCGCGCGAAACGGCGCGCGTTGTCCACGGTGAGGTCCGCGAGCGTCGGCGTGCCGCCCACGTCCTCGATGAAGGCCGCGACCCAGATGCGGTACGTCCGCAGGGTCGTCGTCTCGACGTCGCCGGCCTTGTCGGCGAAGAACCAGCCCGCAGCCTCGGCGAGCGGGAACGTCGGCTGCCTCACTCGGCTGTCCCGGGTGAGCTCTTCGGTTGTGAAGGTTCGGATGGCGCGCCTCTTTCTGACGCGCCCGCGCTGGCGGCGGCGATCCTACCGGGAATGCGGATGGGCATGAGCATCGCCCGGAAGGTCGGGCCGATCGCGATCTCGATCGGGTTCAGCTCGCCCCGGAAGCGGAGGATCGCGCCATAGAACGCCGGCTCGACCTTCTGCAGGCGCGCCAGGAGCCCGATGCTGAAGGAGCTCTGCACCGTCGGGCGGTACGGCTTGGTGATCTCGGGATAGAGCACGCTCCAGAGGCCCTTCGGGAAGCCGGCCGGCTCGCTGAACTCGTGGACCTGCTCGAAGGTGTCGATGCGCGCCCGGTTGCGCGTCGCATCGGCATCGGTGATCTGGACGAGGAGCGTCGACGTCGGCTGCTTGAGCTTCCGGTAACGCCGCAGCCGCGCCTTCACCTCGAGCTCGACCTGGACCGCGAGCTCTCGCGGGATCGAGAGCTCGAAAGGCTCGGGCGCCGACTCGGCGGGATCGCCTTCGCGCATCGGATCGGCCGAGTCGATGGCGACGGTGTACGGATCGCAGCCGATCGCGTGGACTCTCTTCTCGCGGACGAGCAGCCGGACGGCGTTTAGTCCTGGCCGGACGTCCTCATCGGCGCGCACGACGAGGAGCGCGTTGTGGAGGATCCGGGCGAGGTCCTCGCCGCGAAGCTTCACCGTCTTCATCGGTGCGCCTCGAGCTCGTGCTGCTTGCGCGCGCGGATCGCGACGCGCGTCGTGAGCGCACCGAAGGCGACGCCGCACGTCGGGCACTGCGAGGTCGCCGGCTGATTCTTCTTCGGCCGGCGGATCTGCCATTCGCGGAGCCTGCGACGCTCGCGGCGACTCGCGGGCGGGCGCGTCGAGGAGGTCGTCGACGTCACCGTCATCGCTTGAGGAACTCCACGGCCTCGTCGAGTGACGCGGTGACGAGATCCGCGAGCTTCCACATGAGCTCGGCCTCGCTCTGCTCATCGAGCAGCACGACGGTCGGCTTGCGCTGGCCGATCGCGTAGCCGGCCTCGAGGTGCGCGGATCGCCCGCACGGCATGACGAGGAGGCACTGCTGCGCGTGGAACAGCGCCGAGTAGTCGTGGTGGAAGCCGTCGATCGCGATCGGGTGCTTGAGCATCTCGACGACCTGGTCGCCGCGCGCCTTCTGCCAGTCGTTCGCACCCTGGCCCTCGGCCGCGATGTCCTTCCAGACGTCGGTCCAGGCGAAGCCACCGATCCCCGGGCGCGGCTGACGGAAGTCGTAGTGCGGGAGGTCCTCGATGCGGAGCCGCTCGAGCACCGACGGATAGCGCGCGTTCCGCCACGACGATGCGACATAGATCACGATGTGAGCTCCTGCTCTGCGATCGCGACGATGATGTCGAGCGCGGGCTTGTTCTTGAGCTCCGCCGTCTCGGCCGGGTGCTCGCACATGGACACGTACCGCTCGCGCGCGCGTTGCATCGGCGCGGCGTGCGGCCCCGGATCCCGGCACGCATTGAAGATCGCGACGGCTTCGCCCCGCAGGCTCCAACCGGTCAGGACGAAGCAGCGACAGGGCCAGCGGTGCATCCACTCGGTGTCGCTGAGGACCGGATCGAAGCCAGGCTGCAGCATCGTGATCGCGCTCATCGCTCGTCGCTCCACGTGTTCGTCGCCTCGTCCTCCTCGAGCGGCGTCCCCGCCGGCGACGGCTTCGTGAGCCCGCGCTTGCGCAGCGAGTACGCGACGAGCTGCTCGCGCGTGAACAGGCGATGCCCGCCGCACGCTTTCTCCTGGCCCTGGCGGAGCGCGCGCAGGCAGCGATCGCCGGCACAGAAGAACACCGCGGTCTCGCCGCAGCTCTCGACCGTGCAGATCGCGGAGTGCCGGTGCGGTGCCACCGCGCTCGGCCGGCGCCACACGCCGTCGTCGCTGCGGTGCCAACCGTGCGCGCGAAGCTCGTCGTCGCTCATCACGACGGTGCTCCGGCCATGCGCATCGATCGGGTCGCGGCCTTGAGCTGCTCGAGGACCGCGGGGTCCACGGGCTCATCGCGCAGGCGCGCGTCGGTCGCGGCGCGCTCGGCCATCTCGCGATCGCGGTGCTCGCGCTCCTCCGCCTCCCCCACCTCGAGGCGGGCCCATTCCGGGATCCGCCGGGGCGAGCTCTTCGCGTCCATGTGCCGGCGGATCGCGGTGAGGATCTGCGTCTCGGTCGCCCACCGCGTCGCCGCGAGCGCGTGCTCGTGGACGATGCGCAGCGCCGCGCGGTCGGTGTACGGCGAGCCGACCTTCGCGGTGACCTGGAGCCAGACGCGCTCGGCCTCTTTGCCGAAGCGGTGCTGCTCTCGCGCGATCTGCCTCTCGGTCGGCATCCTCGTCGGGATCTCGATCGCTGGCGCGCGCGCAGCGCGCGAAAGGTTCATTGACGGTTCGAGGGCGGGTACGGACGGTTTGGGTGACACAGCTGTGTCACCCCCCTGGTGACGTAGCTCTGTCACCCCCCTGGTGACATGGGTGTCACCCCCCTGGTGACGCCGGCGTCGGGGTGACGTGTTGTCAGGGGTGACGTGGGTGTCATCCCCCAGGCGCAGCTGGCCGACGCCCGGGACCGTGTAGAGGTGAGTCCCGTGAGGACCCGCGCCGCGCTCGATCCGCAGCTCGCCGGCGGCCTCGAGATCCCGGAGCACCCGCGAGACGTTGCGGTCGCTCGTCCGCGCGAGCTGGGCGATCGAGCCGATCGACGGCCACGCTCCGGTCCCGTCCTGGTGCGTCGCCTCGGCGATGACGATGAGCACGAGCAGCGACGTCCCCGAGAAGTGCGACGTCCGGAGCACGTGGCCGACGGCGTACCCGCTCATCGGCTGCCGCCGCGGTGATGGAACGTGCCGCTCTGGCGGGTGCTGATGTTGCCGATGACGTGGTAGACGGGGTGGCCGAGATAGCAGCGGACGACCTTCCGCTTCGGGAAGCGCTTCCGCGCGTCGGCCTTCGTCGGGTAGCAGCGCTTGCCGCAGGCGCAGATCGGCAGCCGCGACGTCGTTCGGGTGTTCATCGCTCCTCCCCCGATCCGAGCGCGCGCAGCGCGTGGAGCTCCTGGCCCATGCCGATCGACAGATCACCGGTCTCACGCGCGCGCTCGAGCATCGGCGCGAGCGCCGCGTACATCGTCCGGCCGGATCCGATGTGCAGGTGCGGGAGGAATTCCTCCTCGAACGCGACGAGCCCGGCCTCGACCGCTTCGAGCTTCGACTTGAGGTGCCAGTAGAGGACGCGCGCGAGCCGACGCTGCTCGCGATCGTTCGCCGGCCAGGGGATCTGCAGCCGCACGCCGGCGATGAGGTCGACGCGGTATTTGTCGATCCACTTCCGCGGCGTAACGCGCTCTTTGCCGACGAGCGTCCGCTTCACTGGGAAGTTGAACTCGATCGCGAAGACGGACGACGATCCGCTCTGCGTCCAGCGCACGTCGACGACGCCGTACTTCTCGAGGAGCGCCTCGACGTTCGCCTTGCTCTGGGCGATCGAGACGCTCGTGTCGCCATACGGGCTGAGCGGGCTCACGCGAGCTTCTCGAGGGCGGCGATCGCCTTGTCGAGGTGGTCGCGCCGCGCGCGCAGATCCGCCAGCGCGCCGGAGATCCAGGAGGTCGTCCCGTCGAACCCGCTACGCGGCACGTCGGGCCTCTTCGGCGCCGCGGGGGGGGTCCGGTCAGCGTGCCTTCGTCCGGGCTTCGGGTGGCGACGGGCATCGAGCCGTTCGATCCGACCACGCGTCTGCACCTTTCCCTTGCACTTGAGCTCGTGCTTGACGCGCCAGGCCCCGTCCTGTGTGAAGGTCTTCCCGCACCCTTGCTTGCACACGATCTCGTCGCTCATGGCCCGTTCCCTTCCGCGCGCACGTGGGCGCGCAACGCTTCCTCGACCCTCGGGCCCGCCAGCCTTCGAGTCGCTCGTTGCTCCCCACGTCGCGCGGATCTCTCCGGGCGACCTATGCGGCGCGGTCCTTCACCGAGGTGCCGCGCCGCGACCTCGCGTTAGCCGCTCTTCTTCTTGCCGCTCGAGCTCGGCCCGCTCGCCGCGGGCTCGCCCGTCGACGTACCCGCCTCCGACGTCTCGGCCGCCGGTGTCTCTTCCGGTGCCGGCTCCTGCTCGATGCGCTCGGCGAATCCCTCGCGCTCGAGATAGGCCGCGTCGTTCGGGCTGACCTCGAGCTCGGCGCCCTTCTCGACGAGCCCGAGCTCGTCGCGATTGATCGTCGAGCCGGGGAAGTCCCGGATCGCTTTGACCTTCTCCATGTCCACCTCCTTTCCCGTCAAGCCAGATCGAGTGCGCAACGTGATGGGCATCACCGAGGGCGCCGGCGCGGGCCGTTGAATCCCGCGCCGCGCTCCTCGTGCGGTGGGATGAGTGGGCGCTTCACACGGACAGCCGCAGCTGCTCGGCCGGCCAGCGTCGATCGGCGTGCGCGTCCATCGCGCGCAGCTGCGCGCCGAAGGTGCCCATGCGACTCATGACCTCGTGCCGGCGCCAGCGCTCGTACTCCTCGCGCGACGTCGCGAGCTCGTACAGATGCAGCGGGCCGGGGGTGGTGATGACGAGCTCGCCGCGCCGGCGCGCCTCCTCGATCGCCTTGCGCATGAGCCGGTCCGTGACGTTCATGCGCTGCGCGAGGATCCCGCGGTCCTGCTTCCCGTCGAGCAGCCAGCGCAGCACGTCGTCGACGTACACGTCGATCTTCCGCCGCGGTCGAGGTCGGTCGAGGCGCGGGAAGCGCGCGCGCCGTGCCACTACAGAGGCGCATCGCACACCGGCGGGCTCGGGTCGCTCACCTCTGCCCGCCGCTCCCCTTGTGCCGCGTGGCTCTTTGCGAGCTCGCGCGCGATCGCGATGATCCCCGGAAGCGTCGCCGCCCCGAGCGCCGTGTAGAACGCCGGATCGGACGTCGAGAGGCGGCTGACTTCCGGTCCAGCCGCCTCCGCCGCCCTCGGTGTGACGAGCAAGGTCATTGCGCGAGGTCCTCATCCGGCCACGACATCCGGAGGGCGCGCCGCGTCCGAGTGATGTGCTCCCAGAGGTGCTCGGTGTCGTGGAACGCCTCGTTCAGCTCTTGGGCACCGTCATCGAGATCGCGCCCGCGCAGCTCGAGCCCGATCGCCATCAGGCGGTCCTGGACGTCGACGATCGTTTTGTCGAGCAGATCCAGTCGCTCGACCAGGTCGACGACCCACAACGGCTGCGGCCGGATCGTCGCGATCTCTCGCGCCATCAGCGCTTCGCCTTCTTCTTGCCGTCGAGGTTGAGGCGCGTCGTGTCGATGCCGTAGTGCGCGTAGATCAGCTCGACGAGCTCGGCCTTTTCATCCTGGCGCGAGCCGATCTCCCGGAGCGTTGCCACGGCGGCCCATCCGGTCGCGCGGGTGCGGACCTCGCGGATCGGCATCTTCTCGATGCGCCGCCAGAGCGCGGCGCGCCAGCCCGGATCCCACTCGTGCGCGCGGCCGGTGACGATCGCGAAGAGCGCGAGCCGCGCGGGCTCGCCGTCGATGCCGCCTTTGAGCAGCTTCTCGTCGACCTTGCGGTCGCGATCGCCGGCGTCGTAACGGCCGTGTCCCGCGAGCGCGCGTGTCGCCGCGGCGTCGGCGGCCTTCGCCTTCTGCTGTTTCGCCTTCTCACGCGCGGCCGCGGTCTGCTTCGGCGAGAGCTTCTGGCCGCGCTTGCCGAACTGCGCCTTCGAGAGTGCGTCGCGGTACTTCCGGTAGCCGGCCGCGACGATGCAGACCCGCTTGAGCTGGTACGCGCCGGTGTAGTCGTTCTCGGCCACGCCGAGCGCGCGGCACGTGCAGATCTTGTCGTGCGTCGCAACGTCACCGTCGGCGTGGCGATATGTGCCGACCTCGACGGACCCGCTGATCGGGCCGAGGATCTTCGCCGGCGGGGTGCCGAGAATCTCGCTGATCTTGATGCGCCGGCGGCCGGCCCAGATCTCGCCGGTGCCCCACGTGACGACGTGGTCGGCGCGATCCTTCGCCTTCTCGCGCGCCTCGGCGACGTTCGCCTTGATCTTTTGGATCACGGCGTCGGCCTGGGTGAGCTCGCGCGCCTGGTCGCGCAGCTGCTCGACGGTGACGCCCTTTTTTAGCGTCAGCGACGAGGCCAGGTGCGCCGGGACGGAGAGCGCGACGCGCGCGTGCTCCGCGCCGATCGTTTGCGTGCGCAACGCTTCCTGGACCAGCTTCGGCGCCTCGAGCAGCCGCAGCGCGTTCGCGACCGTCGACGGCGCGAGCCCCACGGTCTCCGCGAGCTCTTTCTGCGACTTGCCGGTGAGCGTGAGCCAGCCGCGGAACGCCTCGGCCTGCTCGAGCGGCTCGAGGTCCTTGCGCTGCAGGTTCTCGATGAGCGCCGCGGCCATCGCCTGCGCCTCGTCGAGCTCCATAACGCGGACCGGGATGTTCTCGAGCTTCGCCTTCCGCGCGGCCGCGAGACGCCGGGATCCGGCGACGACCTGGAACTTCCCGTTGTGCCGCACCGCGACGATCGGCTCGATGAGGCCCGCGCTCTTGATCGAGGCGGCGAGCTCGCTCAGGTCGCCCACGTCCTTGCGCGGGTTCGACGGGTGGACTTCGAGCTTGCCGAGGTCGATGAGCTGGATCTGCTCGGCGACGGCGACGGTCATCGACGCACCAGCCCCTGCGACGCCGGCGAGAGATCCGCCGCGCGGCGCTTGGTCTCGTGGCGCCGGCCTTCGCGTGTCGTCCAGACGACGCTCACGAGCCGACGTCCGACCTTCGTGACCATCCCCTCGATCCGCGCGCGGCCGCCCCACGTGAACGCGACGCGCTGACCGACCGCGAAGTTCACTGGACGGATCGGCGTGAAGTTGCACGTGCCGCATGCCCCGTCACGCTCGTGCGTGCCGCTCACGGGCAGGATCCGGCCGTCGCGCGCGGTGTAGTGCCGCGGGTCGTTGATCGTCGCCGAGCTCGCCATAGTTCGTTCCTCCCTACCTGCGCCTGCGGATGGATCGCGCGCGCCCTGACCTCCCTAGTGCCCGATCGCCGCGGTGAAGTACCAGGCCCCGATGAGCCACATGAGCGCGAAGCCGACGTACACCCCCACCGTGCCGACGTGCACGATGGATCCGGCCGCGCGCGTCCACGAGAAGCCGATCCAGCGGAGGCGCACGAGCGCGAGCCCCTCGGCGGGATGCCCGTGACGCTCCGAGCGAACGCCGTGCTGGTGCTCGGTCACGCCGCGACCGTCGTTGCGGAAGTGGCGGTGCGTCGTCTCGCCGGCGACGGCGCGGCGGAGGGGAATCGCGGGCGAGCCATCGGAGTTCGGCTTGCCCTCCCCGTGTCTCGGATCGGTCATGAGGCCGTCGCCTCGTCGACGACGACCGCGATCAGCGGCAGCTGCTGCGGCGCGAGGCGGTCGACGTAGCCGGTGAGCGCGCGGAGGTCCTCGCGCAGCGCCGCGCGCGCCGCGTCCTCGAGCTCGTCGATCTGCTCGAGCGTGTGGACGTGCTGGTGGATCCGCGCGATCGCCGCGTCCTCGCGAGCGTCGATGCGATCGGCCTCATCGAGGCGCGCGATCGCCTCCATCCCGCGGGCGACGATGCTGGTGCGGTCACGCTCCAGGCGGCTTGCGCTCACGCGACACGCTCGGCGCGGGCCCGGTCGGCGATCTCGTTGAGGAGGTGCCGCGAGAAGAGGTACGGCGGCGGGACCTCGAGCAGCTCGACGAGCTTGTCGACCTCGGCCGCGGTTGGGATCTCCTGCCCCAGCTCGATGCGGCTCATCCTGGCTTCGGTCGTTCCGAGCGTCGTCGCGACCTCGGCCTGCTTGAGGCCCTTCTGCTTCCGGTAGAACTCGATTCCTGACTTCACGCCGCGCCGCGCCTCCGGGCCGGTAATTAGCGGTTCGTATCTGCCGTACGCGGGAACATAGCGACGATTCCCGAACACGTCAAGAGGCCATTCCCCCATGCGGCAGGCAAGCCGATAAGTTCCACGGACGATGGGGAAGGTGTTCGATCGATTCGGCTTAGGTGCCGCGATCGTCGCCGCGCGCGGCCCCCGCACTCAAAAGGACGTGGCGCTCGACGCCGGGATCAGCGACTCCACGCTCTCTCGCTACGAGCAGGGCGACCGGCCCGAGGGCTTGGACATCCTCTTCCGGATCCTCAAGTCGGTCGGCCTCGAGATGGCACTTGTCGCGCGCAATGAACCGGCGCCCGGCAATGAGCACCGGACCGAGGTCCTCGTCTACGAGGACGGCGAGCTCACCCAGGAGCAGATGAAGGCCGTCGACTCCGTCGTCCAGTCGTTCAAGCGCCGCGTGGAGCGTTAGCCGACACGTAAACGGGATTTGCCAACCAGTTGAGCCCCGCTTAGCGTGACCACCGTCGTCGGCAATCTGGGGTGGGGAGACGGAGGGAATGACCAATGCGAGTTGGCCGGATGACGGTGCCGTCATCCGCCGCGAGGTGCTGGGCGGCGGCGTGCGCGAGGTGCGCGTCGAGGTAGTGCGAGGACTCCCGGGTGGGGTCGCGGCCGTCACGGTACGGACGCCCGAGGTCCTCGGGATCCTGGTAAATCGGCAATTCGTCCGCCGCGGCTGGGCGATTCCCCTTTTCGGCGTCCTGTTCGTGACACTGGCGATCGCCGAGTTCGCCGCGGACCTGTACCGCGACGGGGCCCTCGAGCTCGTGCAGATCTTTCGATGAAGAGGAGCGACAGATGAGAGCTTGGTGGAGCGCGCGACGGACTCGCACGAAAGTCATCCTCATCGCTCTGGCCGTGCTCTTACTGCTGGGAGCACTTCCACGATCGCCTTCGACCTCGTCGAGCTCGAGCCCAACGCCGACCGTCGCCGCGGCCGCGAGCACCGCGGCCGCCAGCACCTCGCCCGCGACCGCGACCCCGGTGCCCACACAGACGGCCACGCCCGCGCCGACCCCGTTCAACTTCGGCAGCGGCAAGAAGCTCGTCGGATCGGAAGTGCCCCCCGGAACGTACCGCATGAGGACGGCGGCGCCGGGGTGCTATTGGGAACGCCTCAGCGGCCTGGGCGGAACGTTCGGGGAGATCCTGGCGAACGGTAATCCATCCGGCCCGGAGATCGTGACGATCGCCGCGACCGACAAAGCATTCAATTCGACGCGCTGCGCGCCGTGGAGCGCCGACGTCTCCGCGATCACGAAGAGCCCGACGGATCCATTCGGCGACGGAACCTGGCAGGTCGGGGTCGACATCGCGCCGGGGACCTGGCGCTCAGCTGGTGGAACGACCTGCTACTGGCAGCGGATGAGCGGCTTCTCCGGAAACGCCCGCGAGATCATCGCGAACGACAACACCGGCCCATCGACCATCGTGGAGATCGGGGCCGGCGACAAAGGATTCTCGAGCGCGCGTTGCGGCATGTGGACGAAGGTCGGCTAAATCGGGAAGGAGTGACACCCGTCGCGACACCGACCGATTACCGCGACGACCCGGGCGATGGTCTGCCAGCGCGCATCGTTGGCGCTTGGGCTCGCGAGAAGGCCGTCTACGTCGGCAAGTACATGCAGATCTTCGCTGCCGGCATGAAGAGCCGGTGGGCGGAGCGGGTCTACGTCGATCTCTTCGCCGGACCCGGCGTCTGCGTCACGCGCGACACCGACGATTTCTACGACGGATCCCCACTCGTCGCGCTGAACCGTCCGTTCACCCGCCACATCTACGTGGATAAGGATGCCGTCGCCACCGCGGCGCTCGAGCAGCGTGTCGCGCCCTGGCGCTCGCAGCGCCCGATCGACATTCTCAACGAGGACTGCAATGACGCGGTCGACCGGGTCGTCGAACTCATCCCGAAGAACGCAATCGTCTTCGCGTTCCTGGATCCGACGGCTTGGCAAATCCGCTTCGAGACCGTGCGCAAGCTCTGCGACGCGCGCCGCGTCGACGTCCTCATCACCTTCCAGGTCGCGGCCCTCAAGCGAAACCGGCTGCGCGATCTCAAGACGATCGACGACTTCTTCGGTACAGAGCGCTGGCGGCCCGCGCTCGAATCCGGGGAAGTCGCGCGCATGGCGCACTTCACGGCGACCTACGGGGCTCAGATGGGCTCGCTCGGGTACCTCGACGTCGGCGATGTCATCGAGCCGCGGATGCGGATCTCAACTGGCGCGCTCCTGTACACGTTGCGCTTCTACTCGAAGCACGAGCGCGGGCACGACTTCTGGCGCGAGATCGCAAGCGTCGAGCCGAGTGGGCAGATGCAGCTCCTGCGGGTGCCGGCTACACCGCGGCCTCGCTGAGAATCAGGCGGTGGCGATCGCTGCCGGTCGCGGTCGCGGCCGCGGCGAGCTCGTCGTCGACAGGGACAAGCGCCGGCCCCGCGACCAGCGCGCGGTCGGCGATGGGCGCACGTCGACCGAGGGGTACTGATTCCAATACCGGCGATCGAGACTCCGGCCGCCGGCCTTCGCGGTGAAGCCGCCCCACTGCTTGAAGAAGAAGGCGACGTCAGCGTTCACGCACTTGTCGCGGAGCTCGCGTACCCAACGCGCCTCGATCGGCCGTCGGTGCCGGCCGCTTTCACCGCCCGCGATCACCCAATGGATCCCCGAGAGATCGAGTTTCGTCAGCGGACCCAGAAGCGGCTCGCAGGAGAGGAAGCGGACCGTCGCCCGAGCCTCGCGCAGCTCGTCGACGCGATGGAGCACGCGCTCGTCCTCGATGCTCGTGCCGAGCCAGATGTGCGCCGGTGCCGGCGCACCGCGGTAGCGACGCTCGATGTAGCCGGCGAAACGCTCGGGGCGTTTGGTGAGCACGAAGTACACATGGCGATCGACGCGCTCCATCGTCGTGAAGACATCGTCGATGAAACGGTCTTCGATCTGTTCGTGCATGAGGTCCGCCATTGAATCCACGAATACGAGCTCCGGCTCCGGCCAGCTCGCGGGATCGCTGAGCCGCTGCGCCAGGAGCTGGATCTTCGAGTACGGCAGGTCGTATTGAGGCGCGAAGGGCAGCGCGACCCCGGCAGCGCGCGCGGCGACGGGATTGCGATAGCCGGCGGCCTTCGCCGCAGCGAGCTGCGGGACAAAGCGACGTCGGTCATGCCAGTCGAAGGCGTAGCAATTGTCACAGCCGGCCGACACGCGGGTGCATCCCGTCGTCGGATTCCAGCTCATCGTCGCCCACTCGATCGAAGTCTTGCCGCTCATCGCTCCTCGACATCGTAAGGCGCGGGGAAACAGGCCCGCCGCCCCACTCCGGCGGGCTCTCCTCGTCTAGCTCGTCGGCGTCGTCGTTGTTGGCTTCGCCGTTGTCGTGATCGCGTGCTGAACGCCCGCACCGGTCGCTGCGATTGTGATCGCGGCGATCGCCAGCGCGAAGGCGTTTGGTGCGACGAGGAGCGCGCTCGAGATCGCATAGAGAATCGTCAGCACCGTGCCGGTGATGACGGCCGTCGCGACCTTCGCCCGTGGGGACTCCACGCCGGCGAACATCACGACGAGCTGGACGACGATCGCGGTCGCCGCGCCGGCGGTCGCGATCAGCTGGGCCGCGTCGAGAACTGCACTCGGTGACATCCTGACCTCCCTTCTTCGTTTCGCGCGAAACGAGCTACTTGAACGGCTCGCCGGTCTTCACGTCGGGGCCAGAGAGATCCGCGTTCGCGGTCACGGGCATCGAGCGGAAGGCCTTCGCCAGCCATTGCTGCAGGCGGGAGACCCAGGTCATCGGCTCGTACGCCTCGAGGTGCGCGTAGACGCGGTTCAGCTTCGCGCGGTCGTCATCGGTGAACATGTCGTCCTCCCATCGCTTGTTCGCGATCCAGTCGGAGATCTCCGAGCCCGGGCAGCTCGTGCTCGACCAGAACTTGTGCGAATGCACGGTCGTCTCGAGGGACGCGAGCTCGGCCATCCGTGCCCATTGCGCCGGCGTCGGCGTCTGCCCTTCGCCCACCATGACCTGGACGTGCTGGCTCCGCGCGTTGCCGACTGCGTCGCCGCACGCCGCGAGGACCGCGTCCTGGTCCCGGCAGAGGTAGAGCGTGCCGTCGGTCCAGATGGCCTTGTGGTACGAGATCCCGCCCCAGCCCTTGCCGATGTGAAACGCCGCGTCGGCCTTGAGGAGATCCAGCGGGTCGGCGGTGAGATCGAGCGCGGGTCCGTTCCAGTGAAACGTGAGCGAGTCCTTCGGCAGGAATGTGCCGAAGATGTTGCCCTGGCAGGGCAGCAGGCTGCGCACGTCGACGACCCCGCTCGGCGCCGGGGCGCTGCGAACCGGCCGCAGCGAAGGGCGCGCCTGGTACATGAGCTCGGTGAAGAACGCGAGCGCCGCGGGATCGTGGCCGAGCATCGCCTCCTTGAAGCACTCGGCCCATCGCTCCCCGGGGAGCATCACCCACTGCGCCATGCCGCTGAGCGTGTTGCCGATCCGGAGCGCCTCCTCCCATGAGGACGCGGGCATGATGACGCCGCGGGCGATCTGAAAGTCCCAGAACGGCTTGTGGTGCCAGCCGGGGAACGTCGTCGACCAGTAGTCGAGCGTGTAGTCGAAGGCATGGCCGCACTCGTGGAACGCGTCCGATGCCGGGAGGACGTAGCCCGCTGCGACCTGGAAGACCGGGATCGCGCCGCGCAGTCCGTGCTCCCAGGCCTGGCCGCCGCTCGGCTCGTCGTCGAGCAGGATCGGAATGCCCGGGCCCGGCGCCGGCAGGATCGGAAAAGCCGCCTGCGCGGTCGCGTAGAACGGCAGCATCTGCTGCCCGGCGGTCATGCTCACTTCTTCGCAACGTCCTTCGCCTTCGCGGCGCGCTTCTCGAGCTCGAGCCAGCACACCGCGCAGACGAGCCGGCCGTCGATCAACAGGATCACGCCGATCCCCGTCGGACAGAGCCAGCAGCCCGGCATGCGGTCACGACTCATCGCTCACGGCCCGTGTCCGATCGAGACGCGGGCGCCGAGGACCGCGAGGGCGAAGATCCCGAGCGTCGCCCAGATCACGACGCTCTTCAGCACGTCGAACCCCATCCGCAGGTACCAGGGCTGGCGGTTGTAGTGCCCGTCGATCCGGTGCTGCTCGAGCGCCTTGCCCTGAGTCGTGAGCATCTCGCTCTGCGTGGCGAGGAGCCGGCTGACGTCGGCGACGACCCACATGAGCCCCTGCTTGGGGTCGCCGTTGCCGAGGATGAACTTCGAGTGCCGCTCGAGGTCCTGGCGGATCTCGATCACGTCGCTTTGCAGCTGCTCGACCCTGATCTCGAGCTCCATCGAAGGCTCCATCTCGGGGCGCATCTCCATGCTCACGACGCGACCCGCCAAACGACGATGTGCAGTCCGATCACAGGCAGCGGGTGGATCCAGAGGTCGAACTGCGTGACCGCGACGGCCGGCGGCGGCAGCTTCGGATCCGGAGCGAGCCCGATCGGCAGGCGCGTGCGCTCGATCTTCGGGACCACGCCGATGTAGAGGGCCGCAGGCTCGAACTGCAGGTTCATGTGCGCCGCCCAGCGCGGCCGCGCGAGCCGGAGGAGCGCGAGGTTTCCGACCATCACTGCAGCTCCTGATAGATCCGCCGCAGGACCACGGTGAGCGCGTCGATGCACTGATTGACCTGCGCGGGCGTCCGCGCGGTCCCGAACGTCGAACGGAGCACCGATACCGCGTTCGTGAACGCGCTCTGGTCCGCCGGCGGTGGCGGCGGCGGCGGCGCAACATACGGATCGAATGTGACCGTGCCGTCGGCCGCGAGGTAGACGTTCCCGTGCGGCTGGGCGTAGGCGGCCGAGAGATCCGTCTGCATCTTCGAGGTCAACTCGACGATCGCGCAGTCGTCCCGAGGGCCAAGCGAGATTCCGGTCTGAATGACAACCCGGTCGAGGGAGCGGACCGAGGCCTGCATCTACGCGAGCCTCACGGCGACGATCGTGCTTGCGTTGTTGCCGACCCCGTTGTCCGGCGCCGCGGCGTGGAGCGTTGAGCCTCCCTGCGTCGCCGCTGCACTGCCCTTGTAGCTCGTCGTCGAGCCGGGCGTCACGATCGCGACCATCGGCAGCGGCGTCGGTCCGGCCGTTCCCGAGGCGCCGATGTAGTTGTTGCCCTCCGTGCTCGCGTACGTCGTTGTGCCATCCCACAGTCGCCCGGTCGCCTTGCCGGCGGCGTTCGAGACGCCCGTCGAGGGTGTGCAGGTGAGGACGCAGATCACAATCCAGGTGCCGGCGGCGAGCGAGACGCTCGGCCCGTCGTACCAGGTGTTCGCGTTGGTCATCGTCACGTTCGAGCCAAGCTGCGCCGACGCGGTCGTCAGCGTGACGCCGTGGTTGTGGTCGGAGCGCGAGATCGTGGTCGCGCTGCCGTTCGCGGCCGCGTAAGCGAGCGCGGCGACATTGCCGAAGGCCTCGCGGCCGTGCTTGTGATCGCTGCGCGCGATCGTGTTGTTCGATCCCTCGGCGGCTGCGTCGCCCACCGCGCTCGTCGTCGGCGCGACCCCAGCCGTCGGCCCGGTGACATCGACGCGGTTCTGGCCTGCGTTGTCGGCCGCGGTGATGAACGGCGAGATGAAGTTGACTGTCGGCCGCGCGGCACCGGTCGAGACGCCCTCCTCCTGGAACGCGAGTGTCCCGGCGGTCGAGAGCGTCGCAACGCCCTCGGGCGGTCCTTCCTTGCTGGTTGCGAGATTCTTCAGCGTGAAGTCGTAGTCGGAGGTGTCCTGGACGAAGCACTGGAAGTGCCCGGTCATCTCCGGCCCGCCGACGAGCGCACCCGAGTTCATCGTGGCCGCACCGCCCATCGCGGCCAGGGTCTGGGTGAACTTGATGTGCGTGCCGTCGACGATCTGCTTGATGACGCCGTAGAAGCGGCCGGCGGATCCGTCAATCGGGACGAGGTCACCGACCGCGAAGCCGGTGCTCGAGATCACGGTGATCGTGTCGTCGGTGGTGAGCATGTTCGCGGTCGAGCTCGTCTGCGTGCCGGCATTGGGCGAGTGAGGGTTCGCAACGGTGGTGCCGCCGGCGGAGTCGAGGTAGATCGTCGCGAGGGTGAGCGTGTTCGCGAGATAGATGCGGCCTTCGTAGCCGGTGCCGCCGATGACGTTGCCGGCCTCGTCGACGGCCCAGCGGACGATGCGGCGATAGGCCATCTAGACCTTCACCAGGGCGCTCGAGAGCGTCGGCTCGTACGAGCCGACCTCGATGTCGTACTGGCTCTGGGTCGTCGAGAGCAGCGTCGGCGTGACGCGCTGAATGAGGAAGCGCCCCATCCCGGTACCGAGCTTCTTGCTCGCGCTCGCGTTCACGCTGCGCTGCGACGGCCGCGGGTACGGCACGGTCAGCGTCCCGCGGTTCGGGTTGATGACGTCGATGCGCATGCCGGGGAACAGACCCGATTCCCAGACGCGGAAGCCCACGACCCGCCGCGGCCGCGCGGCCGCGAGCTCGGCGAAGGCGCGCTGCTGGCATTGCGCGACCGTCGTGAGGCTCGAGTCGCTGATGTCCGCGAGCTGCCGGATCCGCATCGTCGGCGCGAGCGGCTCGTCGGAGATCCGCGCGTTGTACTTCGCGAGGAGCTGCCAGTCGGTCGCCGTATACGTGGCGCCGCCGGTTCCGTTCACCGTCACGCGGAAGGCCGCGGGCGTGAAGTCGGTGGAGTCGGTGAACGCGCCGGCCGCGTGGAGGATCGTCCCGTCCGGTGACTTCTGATCGACGCCCCACGGCGCGAGGCGGGTGATGTCGTTCCAGTGCAGCGCCTTCGCTGCGTCGAGGTAGTAGAACGGCTTGAACGCGTTCTGCGCCATCGTGTCGAGGAACGAGCGAAGCGTCGTGCCAGGGTTGAAGGTCATCGCTGGCATCGAGGAGCGATTCGAGAGGAGCAGGTGCGCTGGCGACCCCGACGCGATGTTCCCGAAGTACTTCCCCAGGATGTCGCGGATGATGTAGACGTCGCTGAAGCCCGCGGCGTAGGTCTCAGTCGCGGTGATCTCGGTGCGGTCGAGGAGCGCGCCCCAGCCCTGGACAGCGACGTCGTACTCGACGCCCTTCGGCGGCACGTTGCGCGCCGTGATCTGGGCGATGCGGCCCTGCGCGATGATCGTCGTCCCGTCGAGGTCGACGAGCTTCGCGAAATCCTCCTCGGTCGGGATGAACGAGAGCGAGCGGTCCTCGTCGTCGATCGTGAAGCTCCACTGATCGACCGGCTGCCCGATCTCGAACGGCCCGATCTGCACGGTGTCGAAGCGCACGCGCTTGGGCGTCGACGCCAGCAGGTCGACGTTGCGCACGACAAGTTGCCGGGTCACACCCGCCCTCCGACCATGCGGTAACCGCGATAGATGCGCTTGCTGGTGGCGCGGGCGACCAGCGCCCCGTCCATGTAGATGTCGTGGCCGTGCCCGCCGCCGCCCGAGTCGTCGGAGCTCGCGCCGGCCGCAGCCGCGGGGATGATGGTCTCGCCGGCGTGGACGAGCGCCAGGCCGGTCTTCGCGACCTCGCCGCCCTCCGCGAATCCGGGGAAGTGGAGCTCGGGCATCTGCACCGAGATCCCGTGGCCGGTCACGTGGAAGGGACCGACCCAGAAGTCGATCATCTCGAAGGCCTGGCGGAAGACGTAGCTGATCGCCTCCCAGATGTCGTGCACCGCGGTGCCGAAGGCGTCGGCGATCGCGCCGATGATCTTCTTGCCGATGTTGAAGAACGTCGTGACGAGCGCCGGCAGGGCGTCGAAGAGCGCCCAGTGGATGATCGTCCCGAGGATCTGCGGCGCGTACTCGATGAACGCCGGGATCGCGACGTCGATGATGAACGAGCCGAACTTGCCGCCCCAGTCGACGAGCGCGTCGCCGATCTCGTCGGAGTGGTCGGCGATCCAATGGAGCCCGGTGCTCAGCATGTTGAGGAGCTCCTGGACCATCTTCAGCGAGGCAGGGCCGACCCACGCCACGAACTCCCTTGCCCACGTGAGCAGCCCGTCGCGGATCTGCGGCCCTGCAGTCTGGATGAGCCCGAGCACGCCCTTGATGACCTCTGTGCCGCGATCGCGGAACGTCGAGATGATCGCGGGGATGTCCCCGGCGAAGATCGCCTTGAAGAGGTCCCGTACGAAGGCGAGGTTCGTCATGATGACCTTCGCCGGCTGCTCGCCGACCATGTTCGAGAGGATCGCGCCGGCGCCGGGCGCGGTCCCGGTGATCACGCCGAACATCTCGCCGAGCGCGCCGGTGATCCCGTAGAGCAGCTGCGAAACCGTCTCGATGATCGGCGCGAGCGCGCCGAAGGGCCCGCGGAAGGCGTCGATCATGCTGACCGCCATGTCGAGCGCGCCGGTGAAGATCGGCAGCAGCGCGCCACCGATGTCCTCCTTCACGTTGTCGAGCTGGTTCTGGAAGATCTGCCACTTGCCGGCGGCGGTACTGGCGAAGGCCTCGGACTGGCCGGCGAACTTCTGCTGTACCAGGGCGAGGACTTCGGTCGCCTTCGTGCCCTTGTCGACGTGGATCCCGTAGCGGCCGAGGACGTTCACGGTCTCGTCGGTGACCTTACCCAGGAGCTTCGACGCGGTCGCGAGATCGATCTGCGCGCCACGCGCGAAGTCCGTCGCGATCGGGAGGCGCTTGAGGGCCTCCTCGGCGTCGCCGGTCTCGTTAGTGAGCGTGGTCATCGCGTCGCGCATCTCGCCGTCGCTGAAGGCGGTCATCCGCTCCATGCGGTAGATCGTTTCCTCGATGTCGTCGCTGTAGTCGCGCCAGTTCTTCCCGGTCGCCGTGATCGCCTGGCGCATCCGCTCGACACCCTGCTCCTCGTCCGCGGCCGCGCGCGCGAAGTCGATGCCCGCGGTGATCGCGGCGCCGAGCCCCGCGGTGAGACCGATGAACGCGGCCTTCGCGAGCTCGCCGGACTTGCCGAGCGAGTCGAGTTTTCCGCCGACGTGGCCGAGGACCTCGGACGCGGCGTCCTTCGCCGCGAGCACGATCGCGAGCTCGACCGCCTCACCCATTCGGCGTCTCGCCCTTCAGCTCGCGTGCTTCCTTCAGCGTCTTGTTGAAGCCGGCCCACCCGGCGACCTGGTGCATCGGCTGCCGACGCCAGACGACCTCGTCGGTGAAGCCCATCTGCATGCGGAACCGCATCAGGCCGAGCTCATCGGGGGCGTCCCCGTATCCGAGGGCGTGGGCGAGGAGCTTGTCGTCGGCTGCTCGAAAGGGCGGCGGATCGCCTCCGGGACCTTGTCGATGTACGCCTTGATGAGATCGCGGCCGACCTTGCGCCATCCGGCCGGGACCGTGAGGTCGATCGGGGCCCCGCGGCGGTCGACGAAATTGCTCGCGACCGTGATCTCCGCCAGCATCTCGAGGACGCGCTGGAGCTGCGACGGATCCGAGGCCACGTCCATGAGATCCATGAACACCCCGACGGGCGCGTTCGCGCGGATGTCGGCCCACCAGCCCTCGTACATGCCGTCGAACGTCACCCGCGCGGTGACGTCGGGCATCCTGCGTTCGTCGCTCATGGCAGGGCCGAGAGCGCGTTGGCGACGGCGAGGGAGAGGGCGTAGGCGAGGGCCGAGTCGTACTGGCCCTCGAGCGTCGCGTTGAAGATGACGTTCGTGTCGCGCTTGCCAACCTGGTACTTCGTCCAGATCCCGGCGAGCACGATGTCGATCGACTTCGGCGTCGTCGGCGAGCTCGCGGCGATGTTGGATCCGATCGCGGTGACACGCACCACGCGCGGCGTCTTCGAGTCATAGTTCGCGCGCTCGGTGATCGTCGCGGCGTTGCCCTCGAACGCCAGGTCGAGCGTGAACTTGCGGCGGGCGCGCCCCATGCCCGTGTACTTGGCTCCCCCGCCGTCCGCGAAGAACTTCGGCTTGAGCATGTTCTGGACCTTGAAGGTCCAGCCGATGAGCCGGCCGGTCAGGTACGAGCTCGGCACGGCGCCGGCGTTGCCGATCGCGACCTTCGAGAGGTGCGTGACCGCGTCCTCGAGCACTCGGTCGCTGAGCGCCCCGGTGAACGTCGCCGTCGCGAAGTCGTCGGCGATGAGCTTGACCCGCAGCTTGATCGCCTCGCCGAGCGCCGCGGAGAGCTCCAGCTCGTCGACCATGACGAAGCCGGCTTTCCAGGCCTGGGTGTCGTCGCCGGTCTCGATCGTCGCCGTCTTGAGATCGTCGGTCGCCTGGGTCGGCACGAACGTGTACGTGTACACGCTCGTGTTCGAGAGGACGCCGGTGACACCGCCCTTGAGCGCGAGCTGGCACCACCACGGCACGTCCTCGTACGTCGCCGCGGCGTCGAGCTGCATGCCCGACTGGATCAGCCCAGGCTGCGAGCGGAAGTGGGCGTCGAAGGACTGGCGGTCCTCGTCCTCGGTCCAGATCGGCGGCACGGTCTCGTCCCACATGCCAGTGCCGTAGACCTTGCGCGTCGCGGCCACCTGCGTGCCGCGTGTGGACTCCAGGCCCGCCTGGTGCTTGATGAGGACAACTTCGCCCATCTCTAGACCACCTTCTCGTAGAGCCCGGAGCTCTCGATGAGCTCGACGTCGAGCGTCGCGACGTCGGCAGACGTGAGGTCACGCGCTGGGATCCCGCCGAGGAAGGCACCCGCGCCCACGTAGCGGTACGCCACGTCGGGCTGGCCCTGGCTGGTCTCGGTCGTCTCGCCTGGATCGCTGGGTCTCTTGGGCATCTGGGTCTCCTTCCTCATTCGCGGGGGTTACGCGGCGTAGGCGACGGCCTCCTTCTGGGTCACGCGCAGAACGAACTCGATCGCGAGGCGGTCGCGGTACATCGAGTCCTTGATCTCGGAGATCGACTCGAGCTCGCATGCATCCGCCACGGCGTTGAGCCTCACCTTGCCGGCGAACGCGGTGCGGATCACCGGGATGAAGGGCGTGAGGATCGCGTCGGCCTCGTGGAGCATGCTGCGGGCGACCGAGAGCACGAGCTCGAACGGCAGGCGATGCGTGTAGACGCTCAGATCGCCGCCGCCCTCGAGAATCTGCGTCCCGCCGAACCGGACGATCGCGCAGACGCCGTCTTCGCCGAGCGAGCCCGGCTCGATGACCCGCCCGTACGCGAACTTGATCGTCTTGCCGCCTGCGGAGAGCGCGCCGGCGCCCGCGTAGACGCCCGGGCGGACCTGAGTGCCGCCGAGGACGTGCGCGATCTCGTCGCGCGCGAGCTGCACGTTGAGCGCGGTCATCCGCGCGCCGCCTTCCGCGCGATCGTCTCGAGGGCGGCGCGGAACAGGCCCTCGGTCTCGCGCCGCACGGCGTCGAACGCCTGGCGCATGATCGGGTGACCGACCGTGCCGCGGCGACCGATCATCACGGCGAGACCGCGCGCCTTCTCCATCGGGATCCCGTACCGCCGCGCCATCGCGCGCGCGGCCTTCATCGGCGGCGGCTTCGTGTTCGGCCCGCGCGAGCGCAGCGAGAAGATCGCCGCGCGGGTGCCCGCGGTGATGCGCGCCGCGACGTCGACGCCGGTGCCGCTGACCTTGATCTTGATGCCCTTCGCGGCGTGGCCGCCGGGCGAGTGGATCCGCCGCTGGACCTCGTCGCGCACGATCGCGGCGGCCGCGCTCACGGCTTTGCGCTCCTCGAGCCGGAGCTCGGGCGGCAGGCCGCGAAGTTGCGCGCGAAATCTCTCGAGGTCGGGGATCTCCACGGAGATGCTCATGCCACGAGGAGCGCCTTGCGGTTGCGCATCGCGCGGTACGTGACGTCGGGGTAGGTCCGCACCCGCCCGTCCTGGGCGAGATCGCCGACGCCGATCTGTCCGCCGGTGGCGACGCCGCGATCGCGGAGCATCGATACGACGAGCTCGACGCACGCTTCCTTCACGTCGACCGGCACGGCGGCGTAGCCCCAGCTGCCGGCGATCTCCACCGTGGAGCTCCCGGGCGGCCAGGTAAAGTCCACGCCGGCGGGCGCATCGACGAGCTTGAGGTAGCCGGCCGGCTCGGCTGGGTCGCGGTCCTCGGGGCCGAGGATGACGTCGCCGAGGCGGTTGCCCTCGACGGGCGAGACGGGCACGACGCGCCAGCTGCCCTGCACCGTGGTGCGCAGCCGGACCGTCGTGAGCGACGCGAGGTCGGGGATGAAGAGCGTCCGCGTCGCTCTGCCGGAGAAGTACTTCGTGGCGGTCGTCGAGTCGAAGCGGCGGCCGGTCTCGACGTTGAAGAGCTGCGTCGCCTCGCTGCAGAGCTCATCGAGGAGCGTGTCGTAATCGGTCGAGAGGTCCTGCAGCCGGTTGTGGATATCGGCCTTCGCGCAGTAGTCGGCCACTCAGCTCATCCGTACTCGATGACGTAGTAGGACGGCACGCCGTAATCGGTGTTCGCGCCGATGCCCTGCGTGACCGTCTTGATCTTGTAGCCGGGCGGCAGGATCAGCCCACCCGGGAGCGACCCGTTCGAGCGGATATTCGGCGTTGCGCCGATCTGGCCGGTGACGGGCACGTCGACGCCCCACGTGTAGGCACACGTCGTCGAGGCACCCTGCGCGGCGCTCGTTCCCGGGAACTCGGCGATGACGTTGTCGCTCGGATCAGTGATCTGCAGAAACGGGAGCGGCGTCTGGGTGATCCCCTGGACGCACGGCACCTGCACGGTCAGGAGCTCCCAGTACTTGCCGGCCGGGACGACGTCGGTGACCTCGACCCCGGCAGCGGGGTTCGCGCCCGCGACGCGCTTGATCGTCCAGATGTTGCTCGGGATCGGGCGTGGCACTTAGCGCTCGCCCCGCTTGCGCCCGGGCTCGTCCGTCGCGTCCTCGATGCCGTAGTGCGCGTCGACGGGGGCGAAGAACTCCGGCCACTGCGCGAGAGCCGCGTGGCCCTTCGCGAACCGGGTCTGGCCCTTCTTGAAGTAGACGGTGCGGCCGTCGGGCAGCTCGCCCGATCCGCTCTCGATCGCGACGTAGATCTCGGCGGCGTTCGCTTTCGCCATGTCGGGTCGGTCCTCCCCGGACTGGATGGGGGCGGGCTCGCGCCCGCCCCCATCGATTTCAAAGGGCTCTAGGTCTTGAGGAACTTGAACGCGGCCTCGGACAGTGCCTTGCCGCCGTTCCGCCAGAAGCCGAACAGGCCCCGCTGCCCGGTCGGGAAGCGGTTCGCGGCGCCGAAGAGCTGCGGGATGAGCTCGAGGCTCATGCCGATCCGGTCGACGATCTTGTAGTACGAGAAGTCGCCGAGGAGCAGGATCCGCGAGCCAGTCGTGAGGATCGAAAGCATCTGGCTCGACTCGTAGCTCGGGTAGCCCAGGATGAAGAGCCCGGTGCGACCGGGCGTCGGCACCTGGTTGTTCAGGGACTGGGTGATGTACATCGCGAGGCCGGCGCCACCGGCGGTGTCGAACTGCCGGATCCGGCTGTACTGCGCGCGGTTGCCGACGAGCGACGCCCGCGGCCGGAAGCGCGGCGGCAGCGCACCTTCGAGGGTGTACGTGTCGCCGATGACGAAGGCGCCTGCACCGGCGGTTGCCTGGTCCGTGCCGGCGCTCATCGCGTTGAGGCCGGTGGGCTCGTTCGTGCCGGAGCCGGAGAAGAACTTGTTCGACTCGAGGTCGTCCTTCGCGTCCGCGATGAGCCGGGCCATCTCGGTCTGGAGCGAGCCCCAGTCCTGGCCCGATTCGATCGAGAACGGGATGAAGACCTGCGCGCGGACCGCCGGCACGACGGGCTGCGTCATGGTCGGCGTGTTGTCCGAGGCCTCGGTGCCTTCTGCCGCGTACGCGGCCGTGACCGCACCGGCGGTGGCGCCGCGCCACTCGTTCACGACGATCTGCTCGACGGAGCAGATGGCCCGCCACGGGTTCACGCTGAAGTTCGACGTCGGGATGACCGTCGGGTCGAGCTGGTACGGGATCGGAATGCCCGTGGTGCCGAGACCGAGCGCGCGCTCGGCGGCAATCCCGCGCTCGAGAGCGCCCTGCTCTTCGCGGCTGAATGGCACGAAGCTCAGCCCCCGCATCGCGGCGTTGACCGCCTTCACGTAGGCGCGCCGATATGCCGGGTCGCCTGTCGCCAGAAGGTAGCGCGCGAACGAGCCGAACTCATCGTCACGCTCGAGCAGCGTCTCGACGTGCCCGCGGGCATCCTCGGTCGTCACGCCGTATGTCGCGACGTCCTTCTTCGACCGCGTCAGAGGGAAGTCGGAGATCTCGATCGAGCGGCGAGCGCGGGTGTGGAGCTCCTGGCGCATGCCCTCGGGATTGCCGAGGTTCGCGCGAATCGTCGACAGGTCGTAAATGTCGCGCTCCTTCACCGAGCCGCGCGCTTCGGGGTTGCGGAACAGCTCGTCCTGCTCGCGCTCCGTTGCGGACGGTCGCTCGGCGAGCTCGCGCACGATGCGGGCGCGGCCCTCGAGCTCGGTGACGCGCTTGGTGATCTCGGCGTCGCCGTCCTTGAGCTTGCTGAACTCTTCGCGCTCGGCCTCGTTGAATGGCTGGCCGGCCTTGTCGGCATCGAGCTCGACGAGGCGCTCGCGGAGTTCCTTCTGGTACGACGTGAGCTCCTCGACCGACCGCAGCGTGTCGAGCTCTTTGAACTCGAACGCGACGGTGCCGATGAGGAAGACAGGCCCGAATGCCGCGATGGCATCGGCACCGGTCACCATCGCCAGGGCCAGCGCGGCCAGGGCGAAGAAGAGCCCGATGACGAGCGGCGCGGGAGGCATGTGCTTGAGCACGCGGCGGATCAGAGCGAGCGGATCCATTGCTCTCGTGACCTCCTGGGTGAAATCTCGCGGCGCTCAGTGCCCGCCGCTGGCGTAGCGCGCTGGGGGATGCGCGAGCGCAGGTGCGCGCTCGCCTCGGGGTACTGCGGGAACGTCACCGGGCCGAACTCTTCGACCATCGCCTCGGTGATCGTCCGCTCCGGGATCGCACGCGGGTTGTAGTCCGAGGCCTTCGGCTTTTCGACGAGGTTCTCGGCGACGACGTAGAAGCGGAACGAGGCCCCGTACGCGTCGTCGCGCAGGCCCTCCATGACGAGCTCCGGGATCCCGCGGTACAGGCCGACCTCGTAGGCCGCGCCCACTTTGTCCTCCGCGAGCTGGTCGATGCGGCCGAGGACCTTGTTGCCGAGGAAAGGATCGCGGCCGTGGTTCAGCGTCACCCGCATCGTCGCGCGATCGTCACGGATCGTGTTGGCGAAGGCGCCGGGCGCGATCGCCTCCATGAAGTTGCCTTCCCACATGGACTCGATCTCGCTCCACACGTTGAAGACGGCGAAGTGGCCGAACATCGTCGGCTGGGCGTCAGCCGCGGCCGGCACCTCCCGCGCCGGCGAGACCGCGCGGGTACGGCGGGCGTTCGTCGGCAGGATGACCCGGCGGCCGGTGCGCTCGTCGAGCTGCTCGGCGGTGATGAGCTCGCGGCGCTGCGCGACGGGGAGAGCGCGGTACTGCGCGCGAAGACGAGCGAGGCGATCGCGATCGCCGGCCTGGTCGGCCGAGCGGATGGCAGCGCGAAGGCGGACAGAGCTCGCGCTCGGGCCTGGCGTCTCTTCGGGCTCGCCGTCCTCGTCCGGATCCGCGATCCCGAGCTCGTCCAGGAGCGTGTCGATCTCTTCGTCGGCCGAGTCCACGAGGAAGTCGATGTTCGAGAGCCGGGCGATCTGCTCGTCGGTGAGGGTCATCGAGGCGCGCGCGAGCGCCCGCGCGACCCTACGCATACGTCGCTGAACCTTCCTCAGCATCTGGGCTCGAACGATTGCGCGCGCAACGGGCCGCGCCTAGACGACAAAGCGGGACATTTCGCGCCACGCGCGGATGTCGCCCAGGTGTCTCGTGACCGTGCGCTCGCTGAGACCGAGCTCGGCGGCGATCTCCTTGCGGCTCTTTCCGGCCTCGATGAGCTCGTTGATGCGGCGCTGGCGCGAGCTGAGCGTGCGCTTCGCCGGGGCCGGAAGAGCGGGCTGCGCCGGCGGCGGTGCGACCGCGGGCGGCGTCGCAGGGGTCTCGCCGGGGACCGTCTCGGGGAGCTTCTGGCTGCCGGGCGACTGCAGCTGCACCGAGTAGAGACCCGAGTGCTCGAGGCGCGTGATGTCGCCGGCGTTCACGGCCTCGATCACGGTCGTCGGCTTGAAGCCGGCGTCGATGAACGTCTTCACCGTGGTCGCCTGCATCTGCTGGATCTCCGCCGCGTCGAGGACGTCCTCGCGCAGGAACGGGATGTCGCGGTCGTCGTACCAGAGCTCGCTGCCCTTCGGGACGCTGACGAGCGGGCTGAGCGATCCCGCGGCATTGCGCCAGAGCGGTCGCATCGTCCCATCGACGAGGCGCCGACGCGCCTGCTGGTAGTTCGAATACGTCGCCGACGCGAGGCCCTCGGAGAGGCCGACGATGATCGGCGGCACGGCGGCCGCCATCGCGATCCGCGTCTCACCCGCGCCCTGGGTGAGCTTGAAGTCGATCTGGCGCATGTTCGCGCCGACGACCTGGGTCGTGGCGCCGCCCGCGAGGTAGAGCGTCCGGTACGCGTTGAGCACGCCGCTGTGCTCCTGCTCCATGAGCTCGACGAACTCGTTGAACTGCTTCGGGTCCGTCACGGACTTGTCGAGCGAGACGACGATGTTCGGCGTGGCGCCGTTCTCGAAGAACTTCAGCTTATGCGTCGTCGCGGCCGCGTCGCCGAGCACGTCCTGGATCACCGGCAGGATCCAGCTCATCCCGCGGAAGCGAAACTCCGGATCCGGGATCGGCGCGAAGTGGCCGAAGCTCCCGGGCAACAGGATCTCTGGCTTCGTGTCGCCGCTCGGCCCGCCGCGCTGGTACATCAGGCCAACGATCTCGGCGTCGAGCTCCCAGCCCGGATACTCCGAGTCGGGCTTCGACTGGCTGCCGATGATGATCGTCGTCCAGTCGGGCCGCATCCGGTAAACGCGCTCGCCGCGGCGCGCCGCGAAGCCGTTGCCGGCGAGATCGGCATCCTGGATCAGCCGGGAGAGGAGATCTCCGGTCGTCGAGCTCGGGCCCGTCGGCTGCTCGAGCGGCGCGAGCGAGGCATCGCCCCACATCTCGCCCGGCCGGCCCTTCACGCGTCGGCGGTACTGAAAGCGCGCCTCGCTGAACAGGAGCATGCGGACCAACATGCACGCGAAGATCACGCCGTTGCGCTGGTAGATCGAGCGCACGTAGCCCTCGAAGCTGTTCTGCGGGACCTCCTGCTTTTCGCCGAGCGCCGGCGAGGCGAAGAGCGGCCCCAGGAACGGGTAGCTCATGCCGTTGAAGTTGAAGTACGAGAGCCAGTCAGTGAACGAGAGCGGACGCGCCGCGTCGCGCGAGATCCACTTCGCCACGCGCGTGCGCGTGCGGTCGATGAAGTTCACCTAGCGTCCTTTCCCTTGCCCCATGCGACGAGCGGCGTCGCCGGCGGTCTGAGCGCACCGTGCTCGATCGCCTGACCTCGCGCGACCTCGGCGAGGATCCCGGCGACGAGCGCGTCGATGAACATGCCCTGGCGCTTCGGGACGACCTTGAGGTAGTAAGGCGACGACGTCGGGCTCTCGTCCGGCCGCGGCTGCCGACGCTTGCCCTTCGTGAGCGCGGCGCTCTTCGCGTGCGACGTGAGGGTCTTGTCGCCGTTGTGGGTGAAGCCGCCCTTGCAGTGCTCGAGGAAGCGTGTGATCGCATCGTCCATGCGACGCTCGCTGTTCGTCGGGAACTCGACGACGCGCTCGGGCCAGCGTGAAGCCCAGAGGGCGAAGTACTCCTGCCAGCGATACGGATCCCCGAAGAGGAAGCGCACGTCGTACGCCTCGAACGCCGCGGTGACGTTCGCGTCGACGTCGCCGCGAGGCACCAACCCGTCGGGGTACTGGGCGGGATCCCAGATCTTGAGCGGGAACCATCGACCATCGACGACGCGGCTCGCCACGAGCGCGGTCATATCGCGCGATCGCGAGCCGTCGAAGCCGAGCGCGACCATCGTCTTTCGGTCGAGCTCGCCGGGTCGCGCGGCCGCATCCCAGCGCGCGGAGTCCACGGCATCCGTGACACCGACCTCGATGCGGTTGAAGAAGAACCGATAGGCCGTCGCGGCCGATGAGCACACCGCCGGGTCACGCGCGTCCTTGAGCACCCGCTCGCGATCGACCCACTCGCTGTCGCCGTACACGTGGTCGAGGTACTTGAGGCACGCCTCGTCGTCCTCGAGATCCGGGCGGCGCAGCTCGCGGCCGTTCGCGTCGCGATCGCCGTTGTAATCGATGAGGACGTCCTCGGCGCCGCCCTCGTGGGTGCGCTGCGCGACCGACGACTCCGACGGGTCGTACGCGTTGGTCGTCTCGCCCCAGCGACCGCCCATGCCGGCGAGGTTGCGTTTCATGTTCTCGGCGAGGAGGACGCCGCCGTTCGAGATCGTCATCAGGTGCGACTCGTCGAAGTGTCCGTACGTGAGGCGCGCGCCGAGTCGCGCTCGGCCCGACGAGGTCCTCGGCTCGATGAGGCCGCCGCTCGCGAGGTTGATGTCGAGCTGGCCGATGTCGACGCCGGGCAGATCCGCGATCGGCCCGTTGACCATCCCGAGGATCGCGAGCCAGGTGTTGTCGGTCTGGTCCTCGCTCGTCGAGACGATCTGCACCCACGGCGTGGGATGCGGACGGCCCACCGGCTCGCCATCCGCGTCCCAGCCGTCGAAGCGCACGGGTCCGAGGAGCTCGGCGAGGTCGATCGCCCCGCCGAACGGGCTCTTCCCCCACTTCTGCGACCGCATGAGCAGCGCGCCGCGGTACACGAAGGCCCTCGAGGGCCGTGCCTCGTCGAGGACCGCGTCGGGGTAGAGGCGATAGAACCGCTTGAGGAAGACGAGCATCTCGTTCGTCAGCCGGTAGGGCTCGCTCTGATGGATGCCGTCCGGGATCACGCACATGGTCTCGATCCATTGCGCAACCTGGATCCCGAGCGTCGGGTACTCGCCGGAGCGACGCGGTCCGCGCCACGGCATCTTCTAACGACCTTCCCGGACACCGACGCGGAGGCCCCTGAAGAGAGCCTTCGCGAAGGCAAGCCAGTAGCCCGGATGCCAGCGGCGGATCCGCGTCCGGAACTCGAGCTCAAGGCGATCGTCGACGACGCGGCTGCCGATCTCCTCAAGTTCGACCCAGCCAAGATCGATGCGACCGATTGCGCGCGCCATCAGTCGGCCACCTGGTCCATGCGCGTCGCGATGTCGACGACGTTCGGGCCGGCATCGTCGCCGACGTCTGTGATCTCCCAGCGGAGCCGCAGCATCGCCATCGGGCTCATACCGAGCCGGTCCTCGAGCTGGTGGAGCTCCTGGAAGATCCACGAAGCGGCCTTCGGTCTTTCAGATTGCGCACGCAATCGCACCCAGCGCGCGACGACGTCGACGACCCCGAGTCGCTCCCATGCGACAGCCTGCGGTCTCGCCCACTCGGCGGGCCAGAGGATCTTCTCGCGCTTCGTCTGCCGCGGCAGCGGCCACGCCGGCGGATCCCCCGGACGTCCGCTCGACGGCAGTCGCATCGTCGCGCCGGCGCCGAGACCGCGACCCTTCCGGCGCTGCTGCGCCTCGGGCTTGGGCGCGGGCCCCATGCCCGCCATCAGGCGCAAGTCCCAGTCTGGACAGCACCGCGCGGCCCAGACCTGTCGACATTGCGAGGAACCTGGGTTTGGGGTCTACGCGGGGGAACTTTTTCTCGAGGCGATGCCACCCCCCCGGTCCTATGCACGTCGACGAACGCGAGCGCCCTTCGATGCGTTGCACGATCTGCACAGCACGTCGAGCTCGCTGTCTTCGCGATCGCGATCGAAGGCGAGTGGGGTGCGATGGTCAGCAGTGAGGTCACGTGATGCATGAGGGGCGCGCTGCCAGCCTGGACACACCCACCCGTACCGCGCCACGTGCTCCTGCACAGCGGCGTGCGCACGGGCCCGGTGCTGCCGGTCGTAGCCCCGTGCTGCAGCGTTCCCTCGTCGCGCCTCGAGCGCGCGTTCGTGGCGCGCGCAACGTCGGCCACGCGTGAGCACTCCGCAGTCGAGACATGTCCGCAGCGCCATCGACTCACGTGAAGACGCCGCCCTGCAGAAAGCCGTGGTAATCGCCACTCGCGATCGAGCCCGCTCCTGCAGCGCACGTCGTGGGCGCGGATGCATCCTCGGTTCCGGCGTTCTTGTCGACCGTGAGCTTCGGCGGTTCGCCGTGCCGGATCCAGCAGCGGTGCGTCTTCTCGCCCTGCATGGTGCAGTTCGAGGCTGGGCCATCGATCATCCAGTCGTGGCCATTCGGGAGCTTCGCGACAAGACAGCGGCCGTCCTTGCCCCGGGCGAAGTCGCCCATCCAGGTCGCGTTCCATATCGCACCAGGCGGCGCGTCGCGCAGCGACCACTCACCGGCAGCTCCGTCGGCGCGCTTCCAGAGCGGATGCCAGCTGACCTGCCATTTGTCGTCGTCGACGAAGACGTAGCCGCACGCGCAGCGGGCCGGCCAGCGGTAGTCGTCGTGCGACCAGTGGTCGCCTTTCGAGTCGATCGTCAAGCCCTCGATGACGAGCACGCGATCGCGCCAGGGCTCGTCGTCAGTCGGCGTCACGGGCATCAGCGGGAACGTGCCGAGATCCATCGACGCGTCGTGGTAGCTGTACTCGCCGGGCATCTTCGGGCAGGGTTCATGGATGGGCTGGTGATCGGGCGTGTAGCGCGTGCTGCGATACCGGCGCAGCGCCACCGTCGCGCGATCGATCTCGACGAGTAGGAACGCCTCGACGCTCACCTGCAGACCACCGCGAACGATCGGTTCGCATAGGCCGTCGCGCATTTGGGACCGCCGAACGTGCCGATCGTGCAGGCACCGACGAAGATCCCGACGATGAAAATCGTGAGCATCCTCATCGAAGCGCCCCGGCGCGCTCGCGAAGATCGAGGACCTTGAGCCCGGCCTCGTACTGCGCCAGGGTGAGATCCGTCGGCGGCTCGGTGCCGTCGGCGACGTAGAGCCCGGTGAGCGGATCACGCGGAAGGTTCCGCGAGCTCGAGTGCTCGAGGATCTTCGCGACCTCGAGCGGATCCACTAGAGCGCCTCCGCGGCGGCGAGCCCGAGATCCTCGGCGATCCATTCGTAGCCGATGTGCGCGATGAGCGCAGCGAGCCCATCCGGCGAAGATGAGGCGCTGTCGGCCGCGCGATCGCGACCACGTCCGCCAGTGCATTGTCATCGCGAGGAGCTCGTACGCGAGCACTCCACCGCTCAGGAGCACGATCCACGACTGCAAGGCCGCGCCGCCGAGCGCGGACACCGGATCCGCGCCCGACGGACGCAGGTGGGGAGGTGGGGGGGACTGTCTCATCGCTCGTGCAGCGGGACGAGCCAGAGAAACGTCCCGACGACAACGTCGCGCGGCAGCTCAGGGAGCTCGTTCGTTGCGCGCGCCATCTTGAGGGCGAGGCCGGCGACGACGAAGTCGCGCGGCTGCGGATCCACGATGCCCATCGCCACGAGCAGATGGCCGTAGACCTGATTGGCGTGATCGCTGATCCCCGCGAGGAGCTCTTCGTGCGGGTCGACGACCCGTCGATCGAGCGCGTCCTTCCCTACCTTCGCCACGCGACCTCCTGGCCGGAGTCGGTCACGCGCACTCTGGGCAAGCGCGCGCGCGATGTCGCGCCGAAGACGGGCTCCCGTGTAGTTAGTTCCATCAACTGGCCGTAGTTATTTCTGCAGGGCGAGCGCGCGGATCTCCGCGTCGCGGAGCGCGAGCGCGAAGAGCTCCTGCATCGAGCTCACGCCGAACTTCCGGTAGATGCTCGCGAGCTGGTTGTTCACCGTCGCGGTCGAAATCTGTAGGTCGACCGCGATCTCCTTCCGGCCTCGCCCGCCGAGATAGAGCCGCAGGACCTGTCGCTCACGGTCGGTGAGCCGCTTCACCGGGCTCAGCCGGACACGCTCGCGCTCCCCACGTTCGCCAGGGCCCGTCGCATCGTCGCGATCGCGCGGCCGTCCTCGACCATGTCCGCCGTGAAGCGGTAGACGCGCCAGCCGCGGATCGCCGCCTCGTTGTACTTCTCAGCGTCGCGCGCGAAATCCGCACCGCGGGTGTGACGGCCCTGGACCCACGAGCCGCCCTCGATCTCGACAGCGATGCCGATATCGCGCCAGGCGAAGTCGAAGCGCCATTTCCGCGGCGGCGCGAAGACGAACTCGCGCTCGCAGCCCTGGCGCATCGAGCCGTCGCCGTCGCCGAGCTGGATCCAGAAGAGCAGCTCGAGGCGCGATCCGTCGATCGCTACCACGGCCGGGATCTCCGCCACGTGCCCGATCGAGCGCCGCCGGTGGCTGGCGACGAAACGGCCCCCGCCCCCGCCGACGACGGCGCTCGATCGAGCGCGGTTTGGATCCTCTCGAGCTGCGCGAGGAGCTCGAGCCCGTCGACTCGGACGATGCTGCCCTCGCGTTTGACGAGCTCGACGATGCCCTCGGCCGCATCGGCGACGTTGAGGAGATAGACGACCTCGTCCCGCGCGATGCCGGCGGCGCCGAGCCATGAGAATGCGCGGCTCGCGCGATCGAGATGCGCTCGAATCTCGGCGACCCTCGTCATGAATGCGGTCCGTGGTGGTGCCCGCCCGTGAGGATGTGCTCGACGGTCTGGTCGACGAGGTCTTCCCACCACTGGCGCACGCCGACGTCGACGACGAGCTTGATGCCCTGGCCCGTTGCGAGCCCGGAGTCGTTCTCAGGCGTCGCGCCGAGGTAGACGATCGTCGCGATGATCCCCTCGCACATCTGGCGGGCCCATCGATCACGCTGCGCCTGGTCGCCGGCGGATCCGAAGTCGAACTGCTTCATGACGTTCGGCGGGGTCAGGTAGCGACCGACGGTCGTCGTCGGTGTGAGAGGCTCGGCAACGTTCGGGTCGCGCGCGAGGATGATGAGCTCGTACTGCGCCTCGGGGTGGCGCAGGAACGCCGGCGGCTGGCCCTCCAGCGAGCGCAGGTGGATCACGGAGACGCCCCACGCCTTGATGCACCAGTGGAAACGTTTCTCTGGCGTCGCCTCGACCCACCACGCGTCGATGGTCGCGTCGGCGCGATGCGCCTCGTCCGGGTGCTCGCGCGCCATCGTCACGGTGTCGAGCCGGAAGGCGCGCGCGTACTTCCCGTCGACGATGACGTCGGGTAGCGGATCGCCGAACTTGTACGTCATCGGCGCCAGCTCGCCCAATCGTCGAGTCGGAAGGCGCGCGAGCGCAGCTGGTCGGCCGTCGTGCATGGGCAGTCCGTCCCGGCGTGCCCGCGCTCCCACTGATCGGCTAGCTCGTAGTAGTGCCGAGCGATGGCGCGCGCGCGCTCGGCCAGGGTCAGGCGGCGATCGGAGTCGAGGAAGTCGCCCATGACCGTCGCCGGGATGTCGGAACACGATGGTTTGACTTCGCGGAATGCCAGCGCGGGCGCGTCGCGATTTGTCGATTTGCTAAGGAAAGTGCCCTGAGCCGACCCCGGGGCTCGAACCCGGAACCGGTGGTTTACAAAACCACTGCTCTACCGTTGAGCTAGGTCGGCGTCGCTTTCCCTCGCATTTTCGCATTTCCGCTGAACGTGAGCGCGGGAGTTCGCGATTTCAGCACGGGAGTTCGCGATTGGGAGTTTCCTAGCTCGCCACGCGTCCGTAGATGCGAGTGAAAGCGCTTGGGATCCGTGCGAGGTCTTCGCGAGTGAGCTCGCCGACGTAGCGCTGCGTCGTGACGACGGACTTGTGACCGGCGAGCTGCTTGACCACGAGCGTCTCGACGCCGGCGCGGACCCAGTTCGTGATGCCGGTGTGCCGCATCCGGTACGCCGAGAAATCGATCCCGTGTTCCTCGAGGCGATGACCCAGGCGAGCGAAGAGCGCCATGAATCCCCAGTACGTGAACGGGTCGCCACGCGCGTTGAGGAAGAGCGGGCCGTCTTTCGTGCCGCGGTAGTCGTGAACGTATTCGTCAAGCGCGGCGACTGCCTGGGGGTCGAGCGGGATCGTCCGCTGGCCCGCGTCGGTCTTCGTCGTCTCGAGCCTTACCGTGAGCCAGCCTTCCCCGAGATTGACGTCGGAAAGTCGTAGCTGCCAGATTTCGCTCGGTCGGAGCGCGGCCGCGAGCCCGATCACGATGACGGCGCGGTCGCGCGGTCCAAGTTTCGAATCCGACGCCGCGGCGATGATCGCCTTGACGTCCGCGTCGGCGAACGGCTTGCGCTTGCCGCCTCTGCCCTTGGGTAGCTCCACGGCTCCGAGTGGATCGCGCGGGAAGATTCCGTTCTTCGTCGCCCACTGCGCGAGTTGCCGGAGCGCGATGCAGTCGTTCCTGGCCATCGTCTTGTGGTCGGCCTCCTGCGCGAGGAACGCGTTGACGTTGTCGTCGACTAGATCGCCGAGCTGCGCCGCGCGGGCGAGCTCGCGTTCGATGAATCGACCGAACCTGCTGAACGTTTTGAAGTAGCTCGTCTTGGTCGACGGCTTGAGATCCCATCGCGAGCGATCGAAGCTCGCGACCGCGGCTGTGAGGCTTGTCGAGAGGCTACGCGCCATGTGTTCGATTGGAAAGGTTCGAGTGCCCATATCCCTCCTTGACGGCGGGAAGGGCGGCAGGCGAGTCGAGTCTACGGACCTGTCGATCACTTTCGGCAGTTGGCGTTGTGATCTCAGACGTAACTCCTGATGGATTCGACAACGAAGGCCGAGAAGCGCCGGGGCCGTCGATCTCGAAGCCACGCATGTCGAGCCCGGTGACGAGCGGATGCAACCCCTCGCGGCCGGCGACCCGCCAGATCGGGCCGAGCGGGCTGCACGGCCCGCACAACGCGCTCAGCGAGGTGAAGAGGAACTCGACCGATCTCGAGAGGCGGGCGGCGTAATAGGAGCGACGGAGGAGCGGCTCGGTCGCGGCCTTGAGCGCGTCGGCCCGCGCCATCGTCGGCGCGATGGTGAGCACGAGCGGCCAGCGCGACAGTTCCTTGCGCCAAGAGCCGCCCACGCACAGATCGAGGTAGCGGCCGATCTTGCGGGCGAAGAAGCGCGTCCCCTCGGTCGCGAGATCGACCTCGAGGAAGGCGCTGAGCTCCCAGTGCCTGGTGTGGTACACGATCCGCGCGTCCGGGACGACCAGGCCCGACCCTAGTTTCATGGCCGCGGCCCAGTCGCACTCCCACTCGGTGAGCTCGTGCCCAGGATGGGTCCGTGCCGCTCTTCTGAAGGCCAGCGCGACTTCCGCGCTCATCTGGCCGTGCCCCATGAGGAACGACCCGTTCTGCGGGGGCCTCCGCGACGGCCCGCCGGTGAGCGCGTCGGCGAGCTTTTGGCCCTCGCGGGTCAGGAAGTACATGAGGCGTCCCGACCCGCCGCCAGGACCGCCCACGAGCCGCTGGGTCGAGGCGACGAGGCCCGCTGCCTTGAGACGCTTGAGGATGCGTCCGACCTGGACCTCCATCGAGTGCGCCTTGAGCGCAGAGCCTTCAAAGAGGAACGCCCTGATCGCAGAGCGGCTGAGGTAGCGGAAGCAGGCCAGACGGAGGATGACGTCCATGTCCCGTGTCGACCAGAGGCTCAGGACAACTCCAGCTTCGCGGGAGGGAGAAGCAAGTTCTTCGAAGGAGGTGGATTTCGAAGAAAACTCAGCGCCGCTACTGCCCATCTCCCCGAACGATTCAGGGCGGTTGCTGTGGCGCGAAGACCACACCTAGAGAACAACTAGAGAACACCCAAAAGAACACTCTCCGCTGCCTCGTTGGCCTTCCCGACGCAGGCATTCGTCGATCTCGAGGCACCCCCTCCCCGACCTCTTGAGCCGGTGCGGCAACTTGGTGCCGAGCGATCTCCACGCTCGATCCACGAGCGACGTGCACATGCGTATTGGCATCAGCCACCGTGATAGGAGCGAGCGCGGCCTCACTGGTATGACCTGGGCCACAGTCGAGAGGTAGCCGAGCCGACTCGCGGGGCCGTCTGTGAAAGCTTGGGCTCGCCTCAAGGGCGCCAGTTCTAGCTTCCGCCCGGGCATACGTCGTTGGCCTAGCGCAAGTCCGCTCCTTGCTCTTGAGCAAGTCCGGCGTTTGCCAGCTTAGACCCGGGCTGGTGTCACACCGCGATTTGCGTTGCGCGTCCGACCAGCGCCTGACCGGCCGAGCCGGGCGCGAGGGACAGCGCACACCAGAGTCACTTGAAAAGTGAGCAGCTCGGCGTGTTGGCGGAGCGCCCCGCAGGAACGGCGCGGTACGAGCAGCCGCGCCCGAGATCAGCGCATTGGCGGGACTCCGATAGCGTACGGCTCGGGGTCTTCTCTCCCGCCCATAGAGGTCTCAAGGCTTTGCCGCGTAGAACGGGGCGCAGTCAGTCCGCTGCGCGGCCGGTGCCGAGGAGTCCCGCACATCCGCAACGAAGCAGCGGCGCACGGCGAGTGCGCGCTCATCGTCCGGAACGCGGACCTGGAGCGCGAACAGGGTCGGTCCACCGCCCTCCACCTTGACCGCCTCCAGCAGGGTCGGGACGAGGCCGGCCAATTTCAGATCAGTCATGACTGCTTCGCGCCAACCCCCAGGCATCGAGCCGTCAGCGCTGCTCGCCCACGGCTCGATGCCGACCGTTTCCTTGTAATACAGCTCGCGAGCAGGACCGACACACGCAGCCGAGGAGGGACAGCTGTCGCCGAGCGAGGTACACGAGGCAAGCAAGGCGATCGCCGCCAGCCCGGACCTGCAGACGAAGCCTGCCCTCATCTGCTGATCACCGACGTGCCGCGATGGTGGCCAGAAGTTGGTTCAGAGGCACCTCCCGGGCCTCGCTGCGAGCCATGTCGCCAGCAACGCGGTAAAGACCCTGGATCCCACCGAGCACCATCGGGCCATTCGTCGGGTCTGCGTACAGGAAAACCAGCACGCGCCCGGGAGCGAATTGCGCTTCGTCCTCATCGCGTTCAATCACTGTGCCGGCGTCGCCTCCGCGCGTCGTGACCTGGACGGTCGCTCGCGGCGCTCCTTTCAGAGTCCGCTCCACATTCAACGTGGTCGTAGTCAGGGTATGGCTGCCCGGCGTCGTCACGGCGCGGCTGGTCTGACCCCCAACCGTCGCCAGGACGACCAGGTCTGCCTGACTCGCGAGGTCGGCGTCGCTCATGGCCACGAGAGCGTGGCTCGACTGGACAAAAGTTGTCGTACGGATCATTGCGATCGCACCGGCGGCGAACAGAACTACCGCGAGAACCAGAATAGTCGAGGCTTCCTTGCCAAAATGTCGCAACTGGTAACTGGTCACTTTAATCACCTCGGTCACTGGCCGTAGATGGCGATGATGCCGTTACGGTCGTCGGTCGTGAGACTGCGGAACTCGCACCCGCCGTTGTACGCGTACATCACGGCGCTGGTGTCGCCGCTGTGGTCGAGCCCGAGCGCGTGCCCCAATTCGTGCAGTGAAACCCAGTTCAGATCGAACCAGGAATCATGCGGGTTGAGCGAGTCGCAGTAAGAGGTGCCGGGATAGAAGCCGTAGTAGGTGTTATACGTGATGTTTGCCGAGATCATGCAGTTAAAGCCGGGGGACCAGGTGCGGCTGGTCACCGCAAGTGAGCCAGTGCGTCCACTGTTCACCGAGAAGGCGTAAACATCGGTCGTGGTGTTGTCGGGATACACGACGTAGCTGAATTTCACGGTTACGCCGCTCCAGGCACCCGCTGCACTGATCGGTGTTTGATGATCGAGAATGTAGGGATTCGAACCCGCCGTTTGTTCGGAGAACCCGGCGCTTCCGTTGCACCAGCCCTGACCCTCGAGCACGTAGCAGCCTCCGAGCACAAGACCACGGTGGATCCGGGACGACGTGCGCCTGCGCGACCAGCGTGGCCGCGAGTACCGACCGAGTCCAAGAGCGTGGATGGCTGGCGGGGAATCCAGACCCCAAGGAGGATCGGCCACGGTCCGGCGATCGATGACCCTCGAGCCCCTCGAGTCCCGGGTCCACCGTGTGGAACTGCGGATCAACGGATACGTCGGGGAGTGGGTTGTGCCGATCGACCTCGTTCTGTTCGACACAGGGCTCGCAGCCACCAAACTCACAAGCAGCGTCTCGCGGCATGTGATCACCATCACTCTTCGGAACGTCTCTTTCGGAGCGGAAGTCACCGCCCTCAATCTGGAGGTGGTCGCCGAACCACCCGTTCGCTTTGTGCGAGGCCTCGGCGCCCTGCATGGAATGCGCCGCGGACCCTCGAGGCTTGTCCTCCGAGACGACCAGGGACGTCTCTATCAAGAAACCGATGCGGTTCAAGGCCGACCCCGCGACCCGATGGGGCGCGTCGACGTCGCGACTTTCCCCCCGATTCCTCAGGATGCCCGCGCGCTCGAGCTGGAGGTCCCGTACGTGATCGCTGAAGAGGCCGTCGGTGCAGCAGACATCGAGCTTCCCGTGACAGAGCCGAGGCCGCTCGTGTTTGGCGACTTTCCGATCCGAGTGCTGAGGTCGGGGCGCGTGCTCCCACCTCCGAAAGCGGCGACTCGTGCCGGATGGGACGGCATCTCCCTTGAGCTCGAACTCGGGGATTGGCATGGCGACCGCCGCCTGTTGATGCCGGGACGCGTTCTCGTGGACGATCGGGACTACGGATATCGATTCGGCCCGATGACTCCGGGCGATGACCAGCCCGTTAAGAGCCTTGAGATACCGCTCTCTGATCCGACGACCGCTCGCCGGGTCTCGTTTCGCTACCCGACCGTTCAAGTCCGTGGCCCGTGGGTCCTTCGCTTTCCGCGAGACGTGGCCTGAACACTTGCAGCGCGAACGTCAAGGTGAATAATGAATCCGACAGCCGCATCCAGCAGAGGCCGGGATCGCGTCTTGAGAAGAAGATGTCGGCGTTGCCGTTGCGCTTGTCGTCCCAGATGAGGTAGATCGCGGCGTCTGCGCCGATTGCGATCGGCGTGTACCTGCGGAGCCATTCGTGATCCGAAATAGCCCGAATACCCCGCATTCGTCTTCGCACCGCCAGGTGCTCATCAGGGCAACGTCAGGGCCTCGACGACTCCCGCGGGGTACGGCGGCGTAACGCTTGCGCCCTGCAACACGTAAGCGGTCCGGCCGACACTCGCGACCGCTACGCCATATCGGCTCACGGCAAGATCGGGCAAGCGCCGCCAGGCCGCGCCATCGAACACGTACGCGAGCTGGCCGCGCTGGTCGCCACCGCCGGCGCAAACCATGAGTTCGCCAATGGTCGTCGCGTCGAAGTCGCTGACTGGCGTTGGCAACGGCGGGAGCCTTGACCATCGGCGGGTGTCTGGGTCATAGCACTCGACGACCGTCGAACTGCCCCCAGCGGACGTCCCGCCTCCCATGACGCACGCCTGGCCGCGATAGGCGACCACGGCGACGTGCTGCCGCGGCGTCGGAAGTGCGGGCAGGGTCTGCCATGTGTCGGTCGCGGGATCGTAGCGATATGCCGTCGCAAGGGGCTGCTCTGGGCGTGTCGCGAAGCCGCCCGCGACATACACCGAGGGTCCGATCGTCACCGCCCCACCGGCTGCGCGGGGTTCAGGCATCGCACGAATCGCGCGCCATGCGTGCGCCGCGAGGTCATATCGAAACGAAGCCGGGGTCGGCCGGACGAAGTTCCCACCGAACACGAAGATCGTGGCACCGACCGCTGTCGCCGCGGCGTGGTCAAGCGGCTCCGGCGCGGGATCTGCCGCCGACCATGTACGCGAAGCGGTATCGAGGCGCTCGACGCTCGGCGTCCCTCCAATACCGCCCGCCGCCCTCGGCAGGAGCCCGCCGATGATGTAGATCGCGCCATCTACGACCGCTTTGGCCACGTGGCTCCGGCCGTCCGGCGCGTCCGGAATTCGCATCCAAAGTGCGATCCACGAACGTGGCAGCAGGAGACGCCGACACCGTTGGTGAGCTCGAAGGCGTTGGCTCGACACGGAAGGAGCATCCGATCATGACCGCCGCCGCGACTGCGATCGGCGCGACGGCGCCACGCATCGGCGATTGGTGCCCGCTCGTGAGCATCGAGTACGAGTGTGCGACTGCGACGCCCAGCGGCTCGAGGCGGGCTTTGGCGATGACAGCGTTGGGGGCCATGCCCTTAGATCCCCGCGGACGCGAGATAACAGCGGCAAAGCCAGTGAAAGGCGAGCGTTGCCCCTACTTTCAGCATCATCTGGGATGCCGTGGGCGCGCATGACGCACGGGAGTTCTGGGTGACGGATTCGGTGCCTGCCGCCCGCCGCGACTTCATCCGACCCTTGTACACCCGCCGCGGCGCGCGGTTCCCCTGACACCGGACGAGGGCAAAGTTCCGGGCTAGGAGACCTTACGAAACCGTCATCCCGGGCTGTTCTCTGAGGTGTTCCCCTCTGTTCTCTTTCGCAGAATTGGCAAGGTGCCGGGGCAGGCACCGGAATCATGGGGCCGACCAAGCTACGGCGAGCGCTTAGTTCATCTCAATCAGGAACCCAAGATCAAAGCCCGAACTGGGCTCGCCTGCTTCGCTGCGCGCCCAGAGCAACGAGTCTCATTCGCCGGGCTGGCCATCTCATAGCAGGGCCGTACGAGTTGACCGGCGCGAATCTGTTTCGAACGCCCGTCTTCCCACCTACCTTCGTTCGTATGCAGGCTCTGTTCATCAAAGCCTTGGTCGTGTCGCTTGCTCTGGCCGCCTGCGGCCGCGCGGGCTCCAACATCGTCGTGCCGAACGACACGAGATCTGCCGGCGGGCCGATTCCGTGGACGCCAACCCTCGCCTCACCAACTCCGAGCCCGGCACCCACGAGGACGCTCGAGCTCTGTCGTGCCGACCAGATCGCCGCATCGTTCGGCGATTGGGGCGTCGCTGCGGGGAGCGATGGAGGCACGTTCCGCCTCTCGCCTACAGGTGCGCCGTGCGCGCTTCCAACGACGCCAGCATTTCGGTTCGTGACAGCAGATGGCAACCACATCATGGCTCGCCCAGGCCCGCAGGCGGGAGGCGAGAGAGTTCCGGTCATCCGTCCAGTCGGCGGATCGTCCACGTTCGTTTTCCTGCAGTGGAGCAACCACGGTGGCGACCCGGGCTGGATGTGCCGAGCAAGATCAGCGCCGGTCGCAACCCTCCAGATTCAGGCCGGAGCCGAGTGGATCGGCCTCGCATTCGGCAACGCACCACCCACGTTCTGCATCGACCCGGAGGAAGAGATTTTTGTGCGCTCAGTCGCTCCCGAGGTCCAGGTTTCGCCCCGTCCCGAGCCAATCTTCGAGGCGAGGATCCTCGCGCCGGCGGAAGCCCGAGCCGGCGAACATATGCGGTACCTCGTCGAACTCACGAACCGGACAGACAAGGTCCAATCCTTCGCGGACTGTCCGGCGTACGTGCAGAACATCGCCGGCCCGCAGGAGCTCGGTAGCGGAGATGCCCCGGGATTCCGCTATGTCGAGCACCGTCAGACTCTTAACTGCGCGAGCGTGAGTATCGTCGCCCCCGCCAGAACAGTTGCCTTCGAGATGTACTTCGACATTCCGATTGGAATCCTTCCAGGTACGTACGTTCTGCCGTGGCGGCTCGATGGTCCGATCTACAGCATCGGCGACAAGGTCGTATTCCGAGTCCACAACTGAGAACGATTGAACCGCGTCGTCCCCTAGCGACCCAGGTGGTGACATCCGGCGCGGACCCAGTTCGTGATACCAGTGCGCCGCATCCGGTAGGCCGAGAAGTCGATTCCGCGTTCCTCGAGGAGTTTTGTCACTTGGTGGCTGGCAGCGAGGCAGCGGCCGAAGTATCTAAACCTCTCGAACCTTCCTGCTAGGACCGCCCTAATAGCGCCCGGCCGGTGGCGCAACTGGAATCGACTGGCTCGACCCGTATTTCGCCGGTGGAAGCTGCGTTCCGGAGCCGTCAAGCAGGATCACTGCGCGGTCAGGGAGCGGCGGCAAAGTCGTGCCAGGGCGAGGGGGCGGCTGGCTAATCGCGAAGCTACCGTCGAAGTAGCAGATGTAAGCCACCGTCGACGGCGGCAGAGACCGCCATGCTGTGACGGGGTGCGGTGCGTCGGAATATGCGACGTTCTCGGTCCAATTCGCGACTGTCGCGGCGTCCGACGCAAAGGCGCCAACGAGCTCCGCGCCGCCGAGCTTCCCCGCGCAAATGGACAACGCCGCCGAATCGCCGATGGCCCCGGGTGACGCGAGCGGGGTCGCTAGCGGCGTTAGAGCAGTGGGCTTCATCCACACCAGATCGCCGAACAGGAAGGTCGTACTGCTGGAGGCGACCGTCCGGACCGCTCCGCCGTTCTTGAGATCGATTGCGAAGAGGCTGCCGGCACTGACATATGCGATCTGGGTTGCGTCCGGCGACCAAGTCGGCGTGACGTGCAGCGATGTGGGACCCAATGCGCGGACCGAAGATCCATCACATGCGGCCACGAACATCTGAAACGATGATCCGCCAGACAACCCCGAGAACGCGATCGCGCATCCGCTTGGCGCAAAACGCGCAGCGTCGGCCATCGCGTACCGATCCGCGAGCATCACTAGCGGGCCCACATTGGAACCGTCGGGGTTCGCCCGCCAAAGCGCGTCGACCTGACCCCGAGTTAGGTGGAGGTACACGACAGTCTTGCCGTCGGGACTCACCGTCGGATCGATGCCGTCCTTCGCGATCGTCCGGCGTTCCCCCGTCAGCAGGTCGATCCGCTGGATTGTGTCGTCGTTACCGGCGAACGCGCCATTCACGATGACTGCGGCGCGTCGGTGAAAGTAGATGGCGTTGCCCGAGGAGTCGAGAGTCGGACCAGCGTAGAAGACGTTCTCTGATTCATGCTCGACCAGCGGGCGCAGGCCGGTGCCGTCCAGGTTCACCGTGTATAGGTCCGATCCAAATCCGCGCGTCGAAGTAGGCGGCTGCGTTAGCGCAAAGACGATCCGTTTGCCTGTCAGGTCCAAAGACGGCATCGAGGGCGTGCTCTTTGGCGGGAGCTCAACGATGCGGCCGAGGACACGACCGGCGTCGTCCAGTGCGAAGAGACCATACGGGTTGGCGATGAGATAGGTCGCGGTCACGCTGGTTGCAAGGCTCTGAGGCTCAGTTCCCTGGCGGAGCGTGCGCAGGCCTTGACCCAGACCAACACCCGCGACGACCGCGGCAACGACGATGAGCGCCGAGGCGAGCACGGTGAGCGAAAGAGGCCGCCGCGTTCGCGAGGCCGCGAACTCTGGGGCAGAGTCGACCACGATCGTGTCGAGTCGCGCGGATAGGTATCCGCGCACAGCCTGTTCGGCTCCCTTCAGCTCCTGGTCGTCCATGCCTTCAAGCCCTCCGGATCTGCCTCGATGCGTGCGCGAATCTTTTTCAGCGCCTGCGTGAGGGTCGCCGTTGCCGTGCCCACGCTGATCGCGAAATGCTTAGCGATGTCGCGGTAGGACAAGTCGAGGTAGTAGCGAGCGATCACCAGCTCTCGCTGGCGCTGGCTCAGGCCGCTGAGCAACTCGAGAGTCGCGATTCGCTCGACCCCGGGTTCGGATATTGCTGGTCCTCGCAGGGCCGCGAGCGTCGACTCCAGGCCCCGGCGTACTCGGTCTCGATGTAGCCGCCGCACCGCGACCGCAAAGAGCCAGGCGTCGGCGCGTTCGATCCCGTCGATTACGCCGGGTCGCAGGGCTTCCACCAACGCGTCCTGGAGGGCGTCTTCCGCGGTAGGACGCCCACCGGCAAGGCCAGTCAGGGCGCGCACCAGTCGTGGCCAGGACGCCTGTACTGCCGTCGTCCACTCTTCGCGCTCCAGCTAGAACCTCTTGTTTTCTATCTAGTGGTCTTGGACTGACCAGTTTGCTTAGTCGCAGGCAACAGCGCCCGCACTTGGGCGGCGCAGCGTTGAAAACGAGGAGGCAAAATGGGAGTTCGGGGTGACGGATTCGGTGCCTGCCGCCCGTCGATGCGCCGTTTCGCTTGATTTCACTTGTCGTTGGCCAGGATCGAACGCAGAAAGTTACAAAACCACTGCTCTACCGTTGAGCTAGGTCGGCGCGTGCTTTCCCATGATTTTGGCATCCCGGCAACGCGGAAGCGAGAAACCTGAGAACCGCTGCTCCATCGTTGAGCTAGGTCGGCCTCGTTTTCCTTCGCACCTTCGCATTTCCCACGAACGTGAGCACGGGTGTTTCGCGTTTTCAGCATGGGAGTTCACGCTCGGGGGTCTCCGTTACTGATCGCCGCATTGGCTTGCTGAACGACCCGTCACGGCGGACCGAGAACCCATTCACGGGCCAGAACAACGGAACGTCCGATGCGGGCGAAATCAATGTGGACGATCTCGGAACTCGTCGGTACCCTCTTGACATAGCACAACAGCTCCTCGTAGGCTTGACACGCCACAAGGGAGAGCGCGACGGTGAGCTCCAAAGAAGTCCGCGAACTGGTCGACGAGGCGCGGCGTCAACAGTGGCGTTGCGAGCTCACCGCGAAGGGGCATTGGATGTGCCTTGCACCAGATGGCATAGGGGCCGTCGTGATCTCGGGCACACCAGGCGACAAGCGCGCGCTGAAGAACGCGATCTCACGAATGAAGCGCCACGGGTTCGTGTGGCCGAGGAGGTAAACGAGGTGGAGTTCCGGAAGAGCTACACGGTGAACATCGAGAGTGGCCCGCTGGCCGACAAGGTCACGCTGGATGCGCTGGATGCCTTCGCCTCCGCGCTCTTTGCCGATCGCCGCATCGCCGGTCCGGCGCCGAGCGCCAATCTGGCTATCAACACTCTCGGGCTCACCACGTCGATCGACGCGCCATCGCCTGAGTACGCATTCAAGACGAGCGAGATGTCGTTCCTTGACGCCGCCAAGCGCGCCGGCCTTGGCAAGCCCACGCTCGTCGTGCTCGACGTCGAGCTCGACCGCGTGGACCAGGTGGATCGCCACGAGCTCGTTTCGGGTGGAGAGGTCGCGCGTCGGCTCAAGATCTCGCGGGAGCGCGTGCGCCAGCTGAGCGAGAACCCGGCGCGCTTCCCCGCGCCGGTAGCGATCCTCGGGCGCGATCGTGTTTGGCGTTGGGCCGACATCGTCGATTGGGCCACAGCGCGCAAGCGGCCCGTCGCCGTGCATGGACTCAAGGCTGGCCGGGCGACCCGTGCGAAGGCCGCGAGTCGGGCGAAGGCCGCGAGTCGGGCGAAGTCCCGCAGGTAGCGTGGCTTCCTCGCGGCAGCACCACGTCTTCCGCGATCCTCTACATCTCAGGTCGGCAGAGTGACGCGTCGCCACCGCGGGGTCCGTTCCCAAAGGCGCCGATCCTCCCATCGGTAGAGAACACGACCCTTGCCGCACTTTCGGGTGGATCCCTGTCGCGAAACCGACGTCACGGCCCGCCCGCAGGCGGATGGTCGGGAAGGCGATCGAAGAAGACCGGCCAGCGCGCGGTGTCGGTCGCGCCAGAGGAGGTCACCTCGCTCGTTGTCGCGTCGATCGCGAAAATCGCCCATCGCACCGGCTGTGGTGCGGCGCTGGACCCACCGAAGTTCGACACGATGTCTCCCGAAACGGCATAGACCCACACGGGTCCGTCGGCCCGCGCGTTGACTGGCTTCTGCACTCCAGGTGCGCCGGCGAAGTACTCGCCCCAGGCCATGAGCTTCATCTCGATCCGATCGATGCGGCGTGCCTCTGCCGTGCGGCGCAGGATGAGCGACAGGGCCTCGGGCGAGCGAAGCTGGACGGCGAGTGGCGTCAGTGCCGGGGTCGGACTTGGCAAGACGTACGGTGAGGTGGGATGGTTCGGGAGCTTCTCGAAGATCGCGGGCCAACTCCCGTCGGAGCCTGCTTCGGCGACAGCGAGAAGGCTCGCTCTAACCGCATCGACAAGGAAGAGACCCCACCGATAGGACGGGAAGGGCGTCGGCGTGGGGTGCGGGAACTGCGTCGCTGCCAGCGGCACATAGGGTTCGCCCCACCAGGTGGGGATCCGGCCGACGGGCCACACTTCGCCCGAGATCGTCACCGTCCAGAGATAACGTTTCCCCGGATCGCCGATGAACCACAAGCCACCGACCGGTGTGGCCTTCGGATCGCCTTGTGGCGACCGGACTGGGCCCGCGATCGCGAGATATTCCTCCAAGGTCAAAAGCTTTGCGTCGCTACGGTCGACGCGCCCGATGTCGTCCACTCTTCCTTTGACCAAGGCGATCGCGGCGTCGCGCCCAATCGTCGTCGGGAGAGCCGAAAGACCCGCGTTCACGCTCGAGCCTGCGGATTCGCCGACGGCGGCAAAGTGGCTCACAACGACCACGGCCAGCACGACCACGATCGCGATAACGGCGATCGCGTACCGCACAATGCTTGCGGCAGACCTAGACCGCGGCGGCAGGGTCATCGACCCTCGATATGGTGCCTGAGGGGCCAAATCGTTGGGTAGAAATCGCGGGTCGAAACCACGGGTCGGCCCAATCGGCCGGGGCCCCTGACCGGCCCCCGAAGGGCGCAAGCTCTGCCGTGCGCTCGCCAGATCAACGACCGAGCAGGTCGAGGATCAGGCTAGACGCGACGGCCTGTGCAAGCAGTCTCAGAACAGGACGAACCGCCGAATCCGCGTTGTTGAGTTCCACGCCGTCGCGTAGCCTCGGCTTGTTGTTCGCCCGGGTCGCGATCGGCGTTACGGTGTTCGTGTTTCTCGCGGCCGTGGCATTCACCGTGGCGTCCGTGGACTATCGCCGAGAAAACGGTGACGCACTGAACTCGGCGACGACGACTCCGATCCCGAGTGCGACTGCGGATCCCCGACTGCTAACCGAGAGCGGCGCCGAGCCTGGTTACAAACGGATCGCGAGCCCGCTTGGTGGTTGGAGCATGGAGCTCCCCGCGGCCTGGACGGCGCGAGCGGCCCGTGTCCGTGGCGCCGAGATCGCGAGCTTTGACATGTCCTCGGCGCAGCTGAGCGGCGCGCCAAGCGCCGATCAGGTGCGGATGAGCGTGACGCTGCAGCCGACCTTCGATGGCCGAACGCTCGAACAGCTCGGCATGGATGGCGTGCCGGCCTTTCTCTTGGTCGAGCAGAGTCACTTGACGATCGCCGGCCTGCAGGCGGTGCGCACCACGCACCGCGCATACCAGCCGACCGGTTCGCCTTTCGACCTGCTCCACGTGCGTTGGACCTTCCGTTCGCCGCACTTCTCGGATCGCGTCACGACTATCGACGTCTCGCCGGCCGATGGCGCGCTGCGTGGCGCAGCGGATCGCGCGGTTGCATCGCTCCAGTTCGGCGTCCCAGATTCGCTCCCCAACGTTTCCGCGATTTCACGAGCGCAAGCAATCGCAAAGGTCGCGCTCGCTGGTTACCGGATCGATCGCGAAGCGGCCAAGCTCGTCCGTTACCGGGAGTATGTCGAGGCGAGCAACGCCGAGGCACCGCCAGAGGGACCGCGTCTGCTGCCTGGCCCAGACCCGGATCCCGACGAACTCGTCTGGGTCGTCGTTATCGCGGGCGATCTTGGTCCAATGCCCCACGGCGGCCCGGCCCGTCCGGGGATCCCGCTGGCAACACCGGCGACGACGCGCTGGATCATGTCGGTGCTGAACGCAAGCGACGGCGCCTCTCGGTCTGGCACATGGAGTCCGAACGCTGATTGGCCCGATTGGTTCGACACGCTGAAGGACCGATCTCCGTAGGGCAGATCGGCCGCATCTCAGCTCCGCGCTACAGACAGCGCTGATGCTCTCGCAACTCCTTCGACAGGAGTAGTCACGCTCCGACTTGAGCGAATTCCCGCGGGATTCACCCTTGTTTTGCAATGACCGAGATCAAGCCCAAATCAAGGCTCGATCGAGGACGTCCGAGGCCGGTGTGTGAAGCCTCGAGCCGAAAAACACGCACAAGGGCCTAACCCGAATACATCCCGCCAAACGCTCTGATCGGTAGGTAGGACTTGGTTCTCGCTGCACAGCAGGGATACGCCCGTTCTTTGAGATTGCAGTTTGCAATCTCAATCCCATTCAGACTCACCATCGCTCGCGCACAAGTGGGAGTTCGGGGTGACGGATTCGGTGCCTGCCGCCCGTCATCACGCCGTTTCGCTTGATTCTTCGTGAGCTCCGTCTGGATCGGACGAGGAAAGTTACAAAACCACTGCTCTACCGTTGAGCTAGGTCGGCGTCGTTTTCGCTCGTATCTTCGCATTTCCGATGAACATGAGCATTGGAGTCGCGATTTCGGCAAGCGAGTTCGCGCTCGGGAGTTTTTCCTCAGCTTGACCCGGCCATGGATGCGAGTGAACGCGCTTGGATTTGTACGAGGTCTCGCGGGTGACGCGTACATCATCCGTGTCTTGACTGACGGATGATGTACTTCACTCGCGCATATATATCGGCCTGTCGCCGCGTACGCGTCCTACGTGTCCCCGGGGCCGGCTCGGCCTGCTGCGGCAGGCCGGGTGATCTGGCAGGACCTATTTTTGGCGGATGACACGCGGAGTGGCGCTTGCTCTCGGCCTGGGCATCGTCATCGGAATCGCCGGTGCTCTTGGGCTGGGTGCTCTCGGCACGGCGACCAGTTCGTTCGCGCCTATCCAGAGTTACGACGTCCTCGATGATGATCAGACGCTGGTTCTAGCCATCGGCGTCGGGCGCCTTGATTCGATCGGCTATGTGGCCGCCGAAGGGGATGCCTCATCGGTGCGCCTGCGTGTCCTGCTATTGCATCACCCCGGGACTGCCACCGCCGACCTCTTGCGGATCGACGTGCGCACGTACCTCGCTAGTCCGCTGGGCTCACGAACCGTCCTGGACCAAGACGGCCGCGCCATCCCTCGCCACGCGCGCTGACTCTTCGAAGCGGAAACCGGATTCGAACCCCTCGCGCCTCTTCGTTGAACGGACCAAACCGCGCGTCAGAAAAAGCGACGTCGGGCTAGGTGGGTGCCCGCCGCGCGGATGCCGCAGGATCAGTTGTCCGAGTTGCCCTCCAGTCGCGGCCAGCAGAAGATTCGGCACGCATGGGCATCCCGAAACGGCCACGGGCGCGCTGGATCGCGGTCGGCGTCGTGCTTCTCGCAGTCGCAGGCGTCAGCGCGCAGGTTTCCTTGGTGCGTGGCCATCCGCTCGGCCAAGGGTCGATGTCTTCCTCCCTCGGGCTCGGCAGCTCCTGCAGTGGATTCAAACCAACCGCAACGATGGCGCGCTGCAATGAGGTCGCCTTTGTTCCAGGCTCCGCCGTAGGACTCGGCTTCAGTGTTCGCAACAACGGTCCGGTGCCGCTGACGATCGTTGCCGTCAAGGGATTGGGGAGCGAGTCCGCCGCGCTCGCCGAGCTCACGCCGGTCCTCCCGCCCGCAGGCGGACCGGGGGCCGTCACATTCGCATTCGACGGCGTACGTCCCTTTCAGCCGATCGACCTCGCACCGGGTCAGGACGCCGCCATCCAGTTCGTCGGTCAGATGCGCAGCTGTGACGCCGTGCGCGGCCACTGGTCGCCCGGGGGCGGGATGCGCTTCGAGAGCGCGCGCCTCACGGTCCGCGTGTTGGCGATGAGCAGCGAGATAGACGTGCCGCTGCAACAAGCGCTCCAGATCAATTCACCGGCAGCGGGTGCGTGTCATTGAAGGGGAATGGCTACAGAAAAACGGGCTGAGAACTATCGAGAGGGTGAATCTTTCAAGGCAAGAACCAGGCGACGCGCCGGACGGACCAAACCGCGCGTCAGAAAAAGAGCAAGTGATCGACGTGCCTGGAGAACGCAGCTAAGGTCGATAACGACTTCAGGGTAGTGGCTAGGGCGATGCGCAAGGGGGACCCGCAGGGCCCAGGACAGGTGAATCTGAAAGGAAGACGTTGTTACCAAGGAGCACAAGCCACTGCGGTAAGGTGTTGATCGTTCTAGCCAGAAGCAGTTGGTTGTCGCTTTGCCGGCTGACCTGCAGCTCCCATGGCAGCGAGGGCATACCCTGTAACCCGGGAGTTAACACTGCGCCGCCGTCGCACGATATCCGCGTCGCTTCGGTCGCCCCAATCCTGATTACGACCGCGGGCCCACCTCTGCTCTCCATATTCAAGACAGCGGCCAATCCAGCCCACGGCGCCGGTGTTGGGCTGGTGAAAGGTGAACAGGCCAAGCTCAGCGAGGAGGCAACCAGAAGGGCGCAAGCGAGTGATGCCGCGGGTCCGAACTGGGGTACAGACGGCGGCGCTGAATTCATCGATATAGCTTCCGAAACCGAATGCGTATGGGTCACGGCCCGCCCGCGGGCGGGTGGTCGGGAAGGCGATCGAAGAAGGCGGGCCAGCGCGCGGTGTCGGTCGCGCCAGATGAGGTCACCTCGCTCGTCGTCGCGTCGATCGCGAGGAGTGCCCATGGCACCGGCTGTGGTGCGGCGGTGGACACACCGAAGCTCGACACGACGTCTCCCGAAACCGCGTAGACCCACACGGGTCCGTCGACCTGGGCGTTGGCTGGCTTCTGCACACCTGGTGCGCCGGCGACGTACTCGCCCCAGGTCATGAGCTTCATCTCGATCCGATCCATGCGGCGTACTTCGGTCGTGCGGCGCAAGATAAGCGAGAGGGCTTGGGGCGAGCGGAGCTGGACAGCGAGCGGCGTCAATGCCGGCGTCGGACTTGGCGCCACATACGGCGCAGACGGATGGTTCGGGAGCTTTTCGAAGACCGCGGGCCAGCTCTCATCTGAGCCGGCGGCAGTTACACCGAATCCACCTGCCCTAACCGCGTCGACCATGAAGAGGCCCCAGCGATAGGGCGGATAGGGCGTCGGCGTTGGTGGCGTAAAGGGAATTCCGAACTGGACCGGAATCCGCCCGACCGGCCACACCTCGCCCGAGATCGCCACCACCCAGAGGTAGCGCTTCCCCGGATCGCCGATGAAGCCGCCAAGGCCACCGATCGGTGTGGCCTTCGGGTCACCCTGTGGCGACCGGAATGGGCCCGCGATCGCGAGGTATTCCTCCAGAGTCAAGAGTTTCGCGTCACTCCGGTCGACCCGCCCGATGTCATCCGCTCTTCCTCTGACTAAGGCGATCGCCGCGTCGCGCCCGATCGCCGTCGGCAGAGCCGAAAGATCCGCGTTCACGCTCGAGCCTGCGGATCCGCCGAGATCCGCGGCAAAGTGGCTCACGACGACCACGGCCAGGACGACCACGATCGCGATAACGGCGATCGCATAGCGCACCATGTTCAAGAGTGGCCTGGAAGGCGGCGCTACGGTCATCGACCATCCGCATCTTGCCCGACGAGGCAAATCGACGGGTAGAAAACGCGGCTCGGAACCACGAGTCGCCCGAATCGGCTAGCCGCGATCACTTCGGTTGCGCCTCCCTTCGTGGCAGCCTCGTGTTGCGGAACGTCGTTCCGAAGACCAGTCAGCGCGCCGCTTCGAGCTCCTTGATACGTGCGAGGAGCTGATCTCGTGTCATCGCACGCAGACCCGCTGCGAGCTCCGCATACGGCGTGGTCGTCGTCGGATCCAGAGAGCTGCCTCGCACCCGGATCGCTCCAAGCGGGTATATCGGCCAGAAGGCACCGTTTTGCTGCTGGAGGAGCAGGACGACCTCGTCTCCAGGGAGGATGAGCTCGGCGCCCATGTGTCCAAGCACGAGGCCTTCGGGCTGCAGTGCGATCCCGCCGTACTGTTTCACGTCAATCGACCGCGAAGGTGTCCCCTTCAATGACTGAGCCACCTCGACATGGGCCGTGCTGATCGGCCCTGGGCGCGTCGGCGACCAAACGTCGAGCGGATCGAGGGAACGCACGTCGCCAACCACGATCATGTCGGCGCGGGCGACAGCACCCTCCAGGGTTACAAGTGGGCCATCGATGTGCGAGAAGGCGATCTGCTTGAGATCGCGCGGATCGCACCCGCTGGCGCGGTAGGCAGCAAGCGCGGCGTCGCTCCGGGCGGCTGCGGCGGCGATGAGCCGGCTCGGGTCCGTGGAAGGCGCGGGCAAGGGCGCGCCTTTGACGACTGGAAGCGTAGGAGGTGCTGTCGGCACTGCCGACAGGTCACACACTCGGGTTGAGCCGCTCTGGGTCGCCGTGCTCCCGCACGCGACCAGTGCGAGCGCCGCAACGAGTACTACTCGCATGGACCAAGGGTACGCGGATGTCGACCCAATCGATGCACCTCCCGAGCAAAACGCTGAAACCTTCGGTTGGTTCCGCACAATGGTTTTGCGTCGCCGGCTTCCACGACCCACGCTCGCGAAAGACGACGGTGTACGGATCTCTTTTCAACGAAGCGGCGGGAATCAAGTTCGCATTGATCGCAACTTGCGATCTCAAACCCTGATCAGCTCATCGTCGCGTGCCCGGAGGGTGGAAGTTCGCGGTGACGGATTCGGTGCCTGGCCGTCCAACGTTGAGCTAGGTCGGCGCGTTTGCCTCAGAAAGTCTAGAGGGCTACGACCGGGCCGGCAGTCGCGAAAGCCACGCACGCATATCGGCCTCGTGCTCCTCGTGGAAATGAGCGAAGAACGCAGCCCCGCTCACGGGCGCGCCCTGCCACCACGGAAGGCGCTCCGGATGGTCGAGCACGTCCTCCGGCAACTTCTCGATTGCCGACACAAGCTGTTCGAAGACACGACGGGACTCCGACAGGACCTGCGCTACTGACTTCGCGCGGTCGCGCGCGTGGAACCACCCATTGATCTCGTCGTCCTCATGCAGATCGGCGGGCCACTCATGCGCGGGTTCCGGCTGGCCACGCGCTGCGGCTTGAAGGCGCCCAACGGTCCTCCGCCGCCAAGCGGTGAGATGCGCGACGATGTCCTTGATCGACCACGCGCCGGCGACGCCGGGCTCCTCCATACGGTCCTCGCCTATCTCTGCGAGAAGATCCTCCCAGGCCTGCTGCTCGGAATGCAGCTGCGTCAGGAGGTCAGCTCGACGCATCGTCCGCCTCCGACTTTTCTTCGGCTGATTTCTTTGTCGACCGCCGCTTCGCTGGGGCCTTCCGCTTCGGCTTCACGGCGACGGGGGGCTCTTCCGCGGGAGGCGTCTCCATCTCGGCCGCCGGCGCGACCTGATCGGTCTCGTCGGTGCCGCCTTCGGGTGCCTCGGCCGGTTCCGCTCGCTCCTGATCGCTGCGATCCTCCGGTGCCTGCTGCGGCTCGTTCTCCCATCCGCGGTTCTCCTGCGTTTCGGCCGGCTCCTCCGGCCGCGGTGTGCGGGTCTGGGCCGGTGGAACGTCACGTCGCCGCTGCCGCAGCGCCTCATACAGCATCACCGTCCCAGCCGCGGCGGCGTTGAGCGAGCTCACCATCCCTTCCATCGGAAGACGGACCGCCTGATCCGCGCCCTCGAGCACGAGGCGCCGAATGCCCTCACCCTCGCCGCCGATGATGATCGCGGTCGGCCCGCGGTAATCGACCTCGTCGTAGAGCAGATCGCCGGACTCATCGGCCGCGACGACCCAGATGCCCTTCTCCTTGAGCGCGTCGATCGCCTGCCGAAGATTCGCGACGTCGGCGATGAGCAGATGCTCGCTCGCGCCCGCGCTCGTCTTGGTGACCGCGGGCGTGAGACCGACGGCGCGATGATGCGGGATGACGACGCCGTCGACGCCTGCACCTTCGGCCGATCGGAGAAGCACGCCGAAGTTCTGTGGATCCTGTAGCGAGTCGACGACCAGCACGAGAGCCGGCTCCGACAGCGTGTCGAGATGGAGGAGGAGCTCGTCGAGCTCGACGCCGGCCTTGCCCTCCACGATCGCAACGACGCCCTGATGGTTCTCGACCGGCGAGAGCCGCGCGATCTCCATCTTGTCGGTGTACCGAACGAAGATGCGGCGCTGCTGCGCTTCCGTGATGAGCTCGTTCACGGGACCGGTGCGCACATTGCGGTCCTGCGAGACGTACAGCCGGCGAATGTTGCGGCCCGCGCGTATGGCTTCGAGGATGGCATGCGGACCTGCGATCGGCTCACCGACGGGCTCGTGTGACGGCGCGGCCGTGTGCGGACCCGCCGTGACGCGGCGGATCGCGTCGCTGTAGCGCTGCTCGCCGCCGCGGCGCTGACGCCATCCCCCGCCCTGCGGCGCGGGACCGGGACCGCCTGCACCGCCGCGCCAGCCAATCGGGCCGCGCTGACGCTGCGCCTGACGACGCTCGTACCCCGCGAGCTCGCGGGCCTGCTCGCTCTCCTCCCGCGGGACGAACGGCTGCGGACGGAAGGGCTGTGCGCCGGATTGCGGACGGGGTGCGCCGAATTGCGGACGCGGTCCGTTGTACGGAGGCCGGGGTCCGCCGAAGCCACCGCCGCCACGACCGCGGCGGCCACGCCGCCTGCGGCGCGCCCCGTCCTGATCGCCAAACTGTGGCGGCCCTCCCGTTTCGCTCGGACCGGCCGCGGGGCTTTGACCCGCGTTGTTTGCGGGGTCGCTCGCAGGTTCGGGCCCGCGTTCGCTTCCGCCGCCGCCCTCGTTGTCGGTGCGCTCTGATTCGTCCATGGTCATGCTCCTTTGCGACCGACGCGCTCCCAGCGCGTCCCGTCCTTGGTGTCCTTCACCTGAATGCCGAACCGCTCGAGGAGTTCGCTGCGTACCGCGTCGCTTTTTGCGTAGTCGCCGCTCTTGCGCGCCGCCTCGCGGCGATCGAAGACCGCCCTCTCGTCCGCGTTGAGCTCGTCCTTGGCGGCCGCCGCCTCCTTGAGCGACAGCCCGAGCACGCGGTCCATGTCGAAGAGGATCCAGAGCGCGCGCTCCTGCTCGTCGGTGTCCGGCATCGCCGCGAGCGCGAGCGCCTTCTCCGCCGCGGCGAGCGCCCTCGGCGTGTTCAGATCGTCTGCGAGCGCATCGCGAAACTCGCGAGTGATCGAGTGCGCGCCCTCGGGTTCCGCCACGCGGCCGTTCGTCGCGGCGTACGCCGCGCGGATGGTCCGCCGCCAGCGCTCGAGCCTCGACTGTGCGGCCTTCATGCCGTCGCGCGTGAAGTCAAGGCCGCTTCGGTATCCCGCCCCCAGCGCGAGCAGCCTGAAGGCGAGCGGGTCGTAGCCCCAGGCGACAACATCGTCGAGCGTGAGGAACCCGCCTTTCGATTTGGCCATCTTCTCGCTGTCGACGCGAAGGAACCGGACGTGCACCCAGCAGCGGACGAACGGCTTTCCCGTCGCCGCTTCCGACTGCGCGATCTCGCACTCGTGATGTGGGAACAGGTGGTCCTCGCCACCGGAATGCAGATCGAACGTTTCGCCGAGGTACTTCATTGACATCGCCGAGCACTCGATGTGCCATCCCGGATTGCCGCGGCCCCAGGGCGAGTCCCACTGCTGAAGGTCACCGGCCTTGGCACGGCGCCACAGCGCGAAGTCGGACGGATGCCGCTTGTTCTCGTTCACCTCGACCCGAGCGCCCGCGATGCGCTGCTCGGGCGACTCGCCATTGAGACGCGTCCCGTAACCGGGGAAGCTGGTGACGTCAAAGTAGACCCCGTCCGCCGCGATGTAGGCGTTGCCCTTGGCTATGAGCCGCTCGATGAGCGCGATCATCTCGGGGATGTGATCGGTCGCCTTGGGGACCACCTCCGGATCGAGGATGTTCAAGCGTCGCCGGTCCGTCATGAAGAGCCGCGTGTACTCGTCGGCGATCTCGAGCGGCGTCTTGCCGGCGCGCTCGGCGCCGAGGGCCATCTTGTCGACGCCCGCGTCGGCGTCATCGACGATGTGGCCGACGTCGGTGATGTTCATGACCTGCTTCACGCGGAGGCCGAAATACTCGAACGTCCGGCGGACGACATCGGCCACGACATAGCTGTACAGGTTCCCGATGTGCTGCCGGTCGTAAACCGTTGGGCCGCAGTTGTACATCCCGACCTCGCCGGGACGCAGCGGAACGAACGGCTTCACCGATCGCGTGGCGCTGTCGTAGATGCGCAGATCTCTGGACTCGGGCTGCCGGATCAGTTCTTCTCCCTTGGCGCGTTAGTTCGTCGCCAGAGCCACCGCCAGCGCGGCGATCGCCTCGCCTGCGCCTATCTCACCCACGCCGTCGTTCGTCTTCGCCTTGACGCTCACGCTCTCCGGCGTGAGGCCGAGGCCTCGGGCGATCGTGTGACGCATCGTGGCGACGTGCGCGCCCAGGCGCGGCGCCTCCGCAATGACCGTCGCGTCGATCGAGACGACGGCGTAGCCGGCCTCGCGGATCTTCGATCCGACCTGGCGCAGCAGCTCCTGGCTGTCCGCGCCAGCGAAACGCGGATCGTCGCTCGGGAAATGCGATCCGAGATCGCCGAGGTTCGCCGCTCCGAGGACCGCGTCCATGACCGCGTGAAGAAGGACGTCACCATCGGAGTGGCCAACGAGCCCCGTCGGGTGCTCGATCGCGACACCGCCTACGACCAGGCGGCGGCCCGCCGCGAGACGGTGAATATCGTAACCGAGCCCGGCCCGCTGCGGCACGGCTAGCGGATTTGCAGCGCGGGCACGCCGACGAGGCCTTTTGCGACCAGCTCCCGCGCGTACGCCAGGTCCTCCATGGTGGTGATCTTCAGATTCCGGCGCTCGCCGAGCACCATGCGCACCGGCAGACCGGCCGCGCGCACGGCGGCGGCGTCGTCGCCGAAGGATCGGTCCGCGGCCGCCCTCCGGGCGCGCTCCAGCACGTCGCGCTGGAACACCTGCGGCGTCTGCGCCGACCAGAGACCCTCGCGCGCTACTTCTTCGATGGCGACGCCGGCCTCGTCCGCGCGGCGCACCGTGTCCGCGAGCGGCAGCCCCGCGACGGCCGTTCCTTCCGCGCGCGCGATCTCCACGCAACGCATGAAGAGCGACGGTGGCACGAACGGTCGGGCGGAGTCGTGGATCGCGAGAACGTCGGCGTCGGGTGCCGCGGCAAGTGCGGCCCAGCTCGACTGGGTCCTTGTCTCTCCGCCCGCGACCAGGGTCGCATCGGGCGCTCGCGAACGCAGGATCGCCTCGATGGGGCCGCGCGCCGCGTCGGGTCGCACGACCACGACGATCCGAGAGAATGCGCCGGAGGCGATCGCCGAGGCGAGCGACCACGCGAGCACCGGCTGCCCACCGAGGTCAGCCGTGATCTTGTCGGTCCCCGCACGCGTGGAGCTACCCGCTGCGAGGATCGCGCAGACCGCGCCGGCGTTACCGATCGATGGCACGCGGCCGTCGAGCCTCGGCCGTCTCACCCTTCGGATGCCCGAAGATCATCCGCCCACCAACGGTCTGGAGAACGCGCATGACGGTCACCGGAAGCTCGGATCCGATGTGCCTCGCGCCGTTCTCGACGACGACCATCGTGCCGTCCTCGAGGTAGCCGACCGCCTGCGCCGGCTCCTTGCCCTCCTGGATCACGCGCACCGTGATCTCCTCGCCCGGCAGGACGACCGGACGGACGGCCTTCGCGAGGTCGTTGATATTGAGCACCGTGATCCCTTGCAGCTCCGCGACGCGGTTCAGGCCGTAGTCATTGGTCATGATCGGGACGCCGAGTGTCCGGGCCAGGGTGACGAGCTTCCCGTCCGCGCCCGTACCGGCCGGCTCCTCTTCGGAGAGCTCGACCTTGACGGTGTCCTCCTTCTGCATCTTCGCGAGCATCTCGAGGCCGCGCCGGCCGCGCTCGCGCTTCGACCCGTCCGGCGAGTCGTTGAAGAACTGAAGCTCGGCGAGCACGAACTTCGGGACGATGAGCGTTCCGCGGACGAAGCCGCTCCGCACGACGTCCGCGACCCGGCCGTCGATGATGACCGAGGTATCCAGCAGCACGCGCGCGTCCGCGCGATCGCGACGGACCCCGCGCACGCCCTGGGCGAACGCGCTCAGCTCGTTTCGCTTGACGGCACCTGCCGTCGCCCCGATCACACCGAGGACCACCGCCGTCACCAGCGGTGCGTAGCGTCCTATGTCACCAGGAAGAAAAGAGAGCGGGAACGCGAGGAAGAGCGCGAGCATGAGTCCCACCGCGGCGCCGAACGCGCCACCGATGAGATCGCCGCCGGAGGCTGCGCGGAGCCAATTGACGACGTACGCCGCGGGCATGACGGTGACGTATGGAGCGCCGAGCCAGCCCAGGATCGCGCACGCCGTGGCGAGAAGAAGAACGACAAGGATCTGATTGGTGAGCGGTGTGACCTGGGTGACCTGGAGGAGCGAAGACCCGAGGAAGAATCCGAACACGAAGCCAATGAGTGCTGCAACGAGACGGATGAAGCCCACGAGGGTGACTCCTTTCTTTGTTGATGCGGCGAACGCGCATGCGTACGCCGGGATGGATGGAAGAACATTCGCACGAGTCTAAGACCGCATGGTTAGCGTTCAGTCGACTGCTAGCGGTCCGCGACCCCCGCGCGCTCGAGCGCCTCGCGCAGGTTCGCGACGCCCTTCACCTCGAGACCGGCTCCGTTCAGGTCGGACAGGCTCGCGGACGGCACGACCGCGCGCTCGAATCCGAGCCGCTCGGCCTCCTTGAGCCGCGCGGCGATCCGCTGCACGCGGCGCAGCTCGCCACCGAGGCCAAGCTCCCCGACGAAGACGGTCCGCGGGTCCGCCGGACGATCCCGCAGCGCGGATGCGACGGCGACGGCGAGCCCGAGGTCCGCGGCGGGCTCGCGAATCCGAAGACCGCCGACGAGGTTGACGTACACGTCGTGGCTCCCGGCCGAGAGACCCGCGCGCTTCGCGAGCACGGCGAGCAGGAGGAGCACGCGCTGCGGGTCCGCGCCGTTCACCGTTCGGCGCGGCAGCCCAAAGCTCGTCGGCGTCACGAGGGCTTGGACCTCGACGAGGAGCGGTCGCGTACCTTCGACGGTCGGCACGATGACGCTGCCGGCAACGCCGCGGCTGCGCTCCTCGAGGAAGACCTCCGACGGATTGGCGACCTCCCGCAGTCCCGTCTCCGCCATCTCGAAGACCCCGACCTCGTCCGTCGAACCGAACCGGTTCTTCGTTCCGCGCAGGATGCGGAACGCGTGGAAGCGTTCGCCCTCGAGGTAGAGCACCGCGTCGACGATGTGCTCGAGAACGCGAGGGCCCGCGACCGCGCCCTCCTTCGTCACGTGGCCGACGAGGAAGATCGGGACGTCCTCCCCCTTCGCGAGCTCCAAGAGTCGCGCGGTGCACTCGCGCAACTGCGACACGCCGCCTGCCCCGGAGGCGATCTCGTCGGAATTCATCGTCTGTATGGAGTCGATGACGACGAAGATCGGACGCACCCTCCGGATCGCCTCTATCACCGAGCCGAGATCGGTCTCCGCGAGGACCAAGATGCCGTCGCTCGCGATGCCGAACCGGCGCGCGCGCATCTTGATCTGGGCCGCCGATTCCTCCCCAGAGACGTAGAGGACGGCGCCCTTCGCCGCGAGCGCCGCGGAGGCCTGCATCAGGAGGGAGCTCTTGCCGATGCCGGGGTCGCCGCCGAGGAGCACGCACGACCCTTGGACGATCCCGCCACCGAGGACGCGATCGAATTCGTTAATGCCCGTGACCATGCGCTCCTCGGCATCGGCGGGGACATCGCCGAGCGCGATCGGCGCCCGCGGCGCGCGGGCGAGGCCGCGGCCCTTCGCCGGCGCGACGACGCGCTCCTCCACGAAGGTGTTCCAGCCATCGCACGACGGGCACCGGCCGATCCACTTCGGCGACTGGAACCCGCACTGCTGACAGAGGAAGGCCGACTTCGGACGAGGGGGCATCCAACCAAGTATCGGCCCGAACTTGACTTGGGCGGATCGTGCGCTGCACTGGCGCCGTGGAGCTCGATCCGCACGTGCTGCACGTGGCCCTTCGGTGGCTCCACGTCGCCGCGATGGCGACCGCGTTCGGCGGTGCGGTCACGATGCTCGCGCTTTCGACGGGACCTTCCGCCGACTCCGCAAGCGCGGTCGTGGCGGTCGCGGTCAGGTACGAGTGGCTGTTCTGGGCCGCTGCAGGCGTGCTCGCGATGACCGGGATCGGCAACCTTGCCGCGTTCGGCGCGGGCCTCGCTGGTCCGGGAACGCCGTGGGGCGCGACCCTCACGCTGAAGCTCTGGTCGGTGCTCACGCTCGTAGTCCTGTCGCTGCCCCGCACCCTCGCCGTCGCGCACCTGAGCGCTTCATCTCAACCGGCTCGTGACCTGACGGTTCGCCTCCGCAATCTCTATGGAGCCACGGCCGGCGCGTTCGCCGTGATCCTCGCTCTCGCGATCTGGCTCGCGCATGGGTAGCCCCGCTCGGCTGCTGACGTGGTCGCTCGCGACCTTTCACGCGACGACATTCGTGCTCGCGATCGTGCTCTTCGCGTACTCGCGCGACGGGCTGGGCACCGCACTCGCCGGGCTCAATACGTTCGTCGGTCTCGGACTCTTCGTGGCGCTCTGGGCCACGACTTACTTCACCACGTCGCGGGCGCTCAAAGGGCTCGATCTCCTGGGATCCGCGCGCGATCGAGATCAATACACCCGACGGGTATTCCGGTGGGGCGCCGCGAACGGCATGTCGTTCCTCGTCATCCTTGGCCTGGTCGCCCTCGTTACCGCGGTGTCCAGCACGCGGCTGGATCAGGTCGGCAGGGGCATCTTCTTCCCGGCGCTGTTCATCGCGCCGATCGCGCTCGCGGTCTCGGCCGCGGTCGGCGGCGTTGTGGGCCTGATCTTCGGGACGATCGACCTCGGACTTTTCGCGCTCGCCGGGCTTACGGGAGAACGCGCGGCGCACACCGTCTAGCTCGAGAGGTCGAACTCCTCGGGAACGATGTGGATCCAGGTGAGTCCCGGCTTGAGCGGGATCGGCGCGCCGGCCGCATCGGCGAATCGATACAGGTCCGACGTGCCGCCGCGAGTCCACGTACCGTCGAACCGCTTGCCCTCGCGGAGGATCACGACCGTGCCGGTTCCCGTAGCGCGGAAGTCGACGGAAGGCGCACCCGTAACATCGGCGGTGCCAGGGATCTCCTTCACCTCGGTCTTGATGACGACGACGCTGTCCGGCATGACTTCCTTCTTCGCGTTGTCGTCCATCGTGATTTGGCCGCCTTGGGTGCGGTGATAGGTTCCGGACGCCGCGTCGAACGCGTACGTGACCTTGCCGGATCCGGTGTACGGAATCGAGAGGCCGGTCGCGTCCTTGGCGGCGGCTTTGCCCGGCGAGGCGTCGAACTGCAGCGCCGGCACGTCGACCCGAGCGCGCCCGGCCTCGCCCGCGGCCGCGCGGATCTTTTCGCCCGAGGTGTAGGCGTTGTAGGGCGCGACCTTCCCCGCGACGCGCTCGAACGCGTCGGCATGCTGGAACTCGTCGATGTCGACGAACGATCCGCTCTTCGCCGCGTCGCGCACCATCTGCGTCACCGACTCGGACGCCCCGACGTGCGCGATGATCGCGTGCAACGCCGGCAGATAGTTCAGGTCGGACTGGCGGGCGCTGCGGACTGGACCGATGTTCGCGGGATCCTGTGACTGGAACACGAGCGCATACCGCGTGATGCCGCCTTCGACCGGGATCTCGAGGACCAGATCCGCCTGCGACATCCCCGACTGCGGCCGCGCCGCGGGATCGTTCGCGACCTTGATCACGAGCGGACGCTTGTGGATCGCATCGGCGTCAGGTGCGGCGGTGCCGCGTAGCGGCCAGATCGCGGGAGTCGATGGCGGTGCGACCTGCACGGGCAGGGTCGTACCGCCGCCACCACACGCGCAGAACACGAGCGCCAACGCGACAAGGACTGCTCGCATGGTCGCGAGGGATGCAACCAGTGTGCCTGCGGCGTGTGCTAGGGCGCGACGGGCTCCGGCTTGCGCTCCTCGGCCTCGGACTTCTCGATAACGAGCTTTCCGTCGACCGGGGTGATCCGCACCGTGTCGCCTGCGTGGAACTTGCCCTGGAGGAGCATCTCGGCGAGCGGGTCGGCGATCTCGTTCTGGATCGATCGCGCCAGCGGGCGCGCGCCGAAGTTGGAGTCGTAGCCGACGGTCGCGATGTGGTCCTTGGTCGCGTCGGTCACGACGAGCGTGATCTCCTGCGACGCGAGCTGCTTGCGCACGCCGACGAGCTCCAGCTCGACGATCTTGCGGATCTCTTCTTTGTTCAGCGGCTGGAAGACGACAGTCGCGTCGATCCGGTTCAGGAACTCCGGCCGGAAGAAGCGCTTCATCTCTTCCATGACCCGTTCTTTCATGCGCTCGTATGCCGCCGCGATGTTCGGGTCGTCCCCGCCTTCGACCTTCGCCCGGAAGCCGAGCGCGGATTCGCTCTTCAGCATCTTCTGCGCGAGGTTGCTGGTCATGATCACGATGGTGTTGCGGAAGTCGACGCTGCGGCCCTTCGCGTCCGCGAGGCGGCCCTCGTCGAAGACCTGCAGCAGCATGTTGAAGACCTCCGGGTGCGCCTTCTCGATCTCGTCGAGGAGGATCACGCAGTACGACTTGCGCCGCACCGTCTCGGTGAGCTGGCCGCCCTCTTCGTACCCGACATAGCCGGGCGGCGAGCCGACCAGGCGCGACACGTTGTGCCGCTCCATGTAGTCGGACATGTCGATCTTCACCATGTTTTCTTCGCTGCCGAACATGAACTCGGCGAGCACCCGCGCGAGATGGGTCTTGCCGGTACCCGTCGGGCCCACGAAGAAAAACACACCGATGGGCCGGCGCGGATCCTTCAGGCCGGCGCGTGCGCGACGCACCGCGCGGGCGATCGTCGTGACCGCGGGATCCTGCCCGATGACGCGGCCATGCAGCGCCTCTTCCATCTTCAGAAGCTTCTGGGTCTCCTCCTCGGCGAGCTTCCTCACCGGAATGCCCGTCCACATGGAGACGACTTCGGCGATGTCCTCGTCGGTGACCTCGGGACGCTTCTGCGACTGCGCGAGCAGCCAGTCCGCCTTTGCCTGCTGCAGCTTGTCCTGCTGCGCGCGCTCCTGCTGGCGGAGGGTCGAGGCGAGCTCGTACTGCTGCGCCTCCATCGCCTGCTCCTTCTCGGTGACGACGCGGTCCAGCTCCCGCTGCGCGTCCTTCACGTCGGTCGGAACGGTCGAGTAGCGCAGGCGGACGCGGCTCGCGGCCTCGTCCATGAGGTCGATCGCCTTGTCCGGCAGGAAGCGGTCGGTGATGTAGCGCGAGGAGAGCTCGGCGGACGCCTTCACGGCATCGTCGGTGATCGAAACCTTGTGATGGTCTTCGTACCGCGAGCGAATACCCAGGAGGATCGCTTGCGTTTCCTCGATCGAGGGCTCCTCGACCATGACCGGCTGGAAGCGGCGCTCGAGCGCGGCGTCGCGCTCGATGTACTTGCGGAACTCGTCCAGCGTCGTCGCGCCGATGCACTGGAGCTCACCGCGCGCGAGTGAAGGCTTGAGGATGTTCGCCGCGTCGACGGCCCCTTCCGCCGCTCCGGCGCCGACGAGCGTGTGCAGCTCGTCGATAAACAAGATGACGTCGTGCGCGTGTCGGAGCTCTTCGATGATCTTCTTAAGGCGCTCCTCGAACTCGCCGCGATACTTGGTGCCCGCGACGAGCGACCCGATGTCGAGCGTGAGCACGCGCTTGCCCTGGAGCGTCTCGGGGACGTCGCCCTTCACGATCCGGTGCGCGAGGCCTTCGGCGATCGCGGTCTTGCCAACGCCCGGCTCGCCGATGAGCGCGGGGTTGTTCTTGGTGCGCCGCGACAGGATCTGGATGACCCGCTCGATCTCTTTCTCGCGGCCGATCACGGGGTCGAGCTGCTGCGCCTTCGCCATGGCCGTGAGGTTCACGCCGAGCTGGTCAAGCGTTGGGGTCTTCGAGCTCGCCGACTTGCCGCCGGCCGCCGCTGTTTCCGCAGCCTGCGGATGCTGCTGTCCGAGGGTCGCGATGACCTGGTGCCGGACCTTCTCGAGCGACACACCGAGCGACTCGAGTACGCCGGAGGCGATGCCCTCGCCCTCACGGACGAGCCCGAGAAGCAGGTGCTCCGTGCCGACGTGGCTGTGGCCGAGCTTGCGTGCTTCGTCGATCGCCAGCTCGATGACCTTCTTGGTGCGCGGCGAGAGCGTGATCTCGCTCGGAGAGGTCGTCGAGTCGCCCCGACCGATGATGAACTCGACGGCCGTGCGCACCTTGGAAAGCTCGACCCCCAGTGAGTCGAGAACGCGCGCTGCGACGCCCTCGCCTTCGCGCACCAGACCGAGGAGCAGATGTTCCGTTCCGATGTAGTTGTGGTTGAAACGGATGGCCTCGTCCTGGGCAAGCGCTAGGACTCGCTTGGCGCGGTCGTTGAAGCGGTCGAACGGTCCCATTTGTTGCGTCTTCTAAAGGTATATCGCTGTGTCTAGCATCTGGTTCCGATTATACGTTCGCATTTTGGTCTGTCCGAGTTGCGTACACGACATTTCCCGCTGCTTGGCGCATGGATAGAGACAACCGGCGTCTCTCCGGGTCGATCGCAACCACTCGGACACGCACGAGATCACCCGGCCGAACTACCTCGGCCGGGGTCGCGATCCGGTGTGCGGCGATCTCGCTCACATGTATAAGACCCTCGATGCCCATCGGGACCCGAGCGAACGCTCCGTACGGCATGACGCGCGTTACGGTGGCCTCCATCTCGGTCCCGAGAGCAAGCTCGCGCACCGCGCGCGTCCAGGGGTCCTCCTCCAGTCGCTTGATCGACAGGGAGATGCGACCCCGCTCGCGGTCGACAGCCGTGACGAGCACACGCACAGCATCGCCGGGGTGGTAAAGAGTGGTGGGCTCGATGCCTTTGTCCCACGTGATCTCCGAACGATGGACCAGTCCGTCCGCCGCCCCAACGTCAACGAAGACCCCGAATGTCGTGACACTCGCGACCCTTCCCTCGAGCACCTGCCCTTCCATAAGCGCGGACGAAGCCTCCTCCTTGCGCCGACGCCTGAGCTGCTGCGCCGCGGCCTTCTCCGAGAGGATGAGGCGGTCACGACGCTGATCCGCCTCGATGACCTTGAGCGGAAGACGCTTGCCGACGTACGCCCGGAGGGCGTCGGGGACCGCGCCGCGTTCGGTCGCGGTGAGGGTGCCCACCGCAGCGAGCTGCGATATCGGGACGAACCCGCGCAGACCGACATCCACTACGAGACCGCCCCGGTTGGCTTCCACGACCTCGGCCTCGACGACCTCGCCGCTCTTCTCAATTTCCGCCATTCGGGCCCAGTGACGCCGGCTCCGTGCACGGCGCGTGGACAGGACCACGCGGCCGTCGGGTCCCTCGGGTTGGACCACCGCGGCGACGACTCTGTCGCCGACCGCGACATCCGTTCCTTCTCCGCTCGCTTCTCTTAGGGAGAGAACGCCCGCCGAGCGCCCGCCGAGGTCAACGAGCGCCTCGTCACCGCTTACGGAGGCGACGACACCTTCGACGACCTCGCCCGAGCGAAGCGGACGGAGCGCGCGCTCGTCCTCCGTGATGCCAGCGAGGAGCTCTTCCATCGTCTCCGCCTCGGGCGCTTGGCGCCCAGCAGCCCCAACGCCCGGATCGATCGCCATGACCGAGCGTAGGCAGAGGACGTGCCACCTTTATGATTCGCCAAACGGGGGAGCGTGGGAGGATACCGTCAACCCGACGGCACGGTGGCCCGAGCGTCTCGCTCATATCGCCGCCCTTTTGCGTGCTGAGGGAGCGGCGGTCCTTGCGACCTCCGCCGACGACCTCCGAACCGTATTCGCCCACGACGTTTCGCCGGACACGAACTGGCGCGCGATCTTCGACGCGGATGCCGTAGTGCGCGCCCTGAACGGCGCGGCGGTCGGCACGGCGGTCGCGGCCGGTCGATGGGATGAGCAAGCGGCGTTCGCCCTCCTCACGCGTATCGATCTGCCGGACGGCGAAGCGCTTCTTTGCGCACTCCGGCACGAGGTGCCGTTCGATGCCGTCGAGCTTTCGACGGCGGCCTCGGCTGCCGAGCTCCTCGCCATGAGCGTCGGCGACGGTCGCGCGATGGCCGACGCCAAACGTGAAAGTGCTCAGAACACCGACCGCGTCGCCCTGCTCGAGCACCTCCTCGCCGGGCTCGAAGAGACACGGGACGCCTCGTCCCTCCTGGCGCGCGCGGCCGAGGACATCGCCGCGCGCATCGGTGCCGGAGGGACCTCGATCATGCTCGTCGAGGGAAATCGTCTCCGCGTTCGCGCCTCCGTCGGTATCGGCGTGCCACTCGGGCACGAGCAGCGCGTCGACCAGGGGATCGCGGGATGGGTCGCAAGCCGTGGCGAGCGGATCGTGCTTCTCGGTCCGGTCGATGACGACCGCTTCCGCGGAAGCGACCCCGAGGCCGGCGAGTCCGTGATCATGCCGCTCCGGGCCGGCGACGAAATCATCGGCGTCCTCAACGTCAAGCGACCGACCGGAGCCGAGGGGTTCGGTCACAAGCTCGAAGTCCTCGACGCGGTCGCGGGCGACGTCGTCCGGGCACTGATGGCGATCAATCGAATCTCCGACCTCGAACGGGAGTGGCGCGCCGAGGTCGCCCTCGAGGACGTGATGCGCCACGCCGCCGCGAGCGACGCCGACGCGGCCGCACGGACCGCCGCGAACGCCTTCGACCATCACGCCGTCGTCGTGCGCGCGGGTGACGGCACCCTGCTCGCCCTCCACGCCGAGGACAAGGAGTGTCGGGAGGCCGCGCTCGAGGCGAGCGCCAAGGTGGAAGCCCCACCCGGATCGGGGGTTCGAGTGGGGGTGGCTCGGCACGGTCGACCGTACGAGCCAAGTGAAGAGCAGATGGCCGGCCGCGCGGCGGATGCGCTCGGGCTCCTTGCCCACGCCGGGACCGAGTCGGCCCCGTCGCGCCACACCGGGATCCGGGTCCTTGCGGTCGAGGATCACCCGGTCATGCGACTCGGCGTTCGCGCCCTGCTCGAGCGCGAAGGCCTCGTCGTGGCCGGCATCACCTCCACGTGCGCCGAGGCCGTCGACCTCATCGCCGAGAACGAGCCCGACGTCGTCCTCCTCGATCTCGGACTCCCCGACGCGACCGGGCCGGAGTCGGTGTCCCGGATCCGCGAGGTCTCGAGCTCCCTTCCGATCATCGCCTTCAGCGTCGAGCGCACGCCCGAGGTGATCCGAGCGGTGCTTCGTGCGGGGGCGAATGGTTTCGTTTCGAAGGACGCGCCCTCCAGCCAGGTCATCGCCGCGCTCGAGGCGGCGGTCCAAGGGCTCACCGCTCTGGGACCGGCCGAGGCTCGCGCGCTCAGTCGGATGGCGGAGCTCCCCCTCGCCGACGCCACCGATGAGCCGGCCGACTCGGAAGGCGACGACTCCGAGCCTGGCGCCGCCGCTCCAGTGCGCGAGCCGCTGACCCCCCGCGAGCTCGAGCTCCTCCGGTACCTGGCGGAGGGGTACACCAACAAGGAGATCGCGCGCGCGATGGTCCTCGCCGAGGACACCGTCAAGAAAGGCGTCCAGACCCTGATCGCGAAACTCGGGGCCACCGATCGGACCCATGCCGTGGTTCTCGCGTTACGGCGCCACCTCATCGAATAGCGCTAGTCCTCTCGTACCCGGTCTGAGCGGTTCGGCAGGTCCAAAAATCGCGTTTTTCTAGCAGGTCCCTCGCTCGTGGGCCCCGCGACCGCGGCCCTTATCCGTTCGGGTATCTGGCTTAGGGCGGCTCGCCTGCATGCTCGCCGAGGGCCGGAATGGCTGGTTGCCGAGTGGGTATCCCAAAAAGACCCGAACGGGGATTAACCAGCAGATGCCGCACGCGCACAGTTCGCGCGCCGTCGCACGGCGAGGGGCGAGATCCAGACCGGATCTTTGGTGGGCGTGCGGCGCGGCGGAGGGGGACCTTGGCGGACTCGGCCCTGCTATGGGCACGGTGTCGTGAGGGCGACGCGGCTGCGCGGTGCGCGCTCATCGAGCGCTTCGCGCAACTGGCGACCCGGATCGCACGCGGGATGAACGTCCCGGTCGGCGCGGTCGCCGGCCCCGACGATCTCGAGTCTGCCGCGCTCATCGGGTTGATCGACGCCGTCGATCGGTTCGAGCCGGAGCGCGGCGTTCCCTTCGAGGGCTACGCAAGCTTGCGGATCCGCGGGGCGGTCCTGGACGAGGTTCGCCGCGTGGACGAGCTTGGACGGGCGGACCGTCGGCGCCAGCGCGAGGCTGCGGCGCAGGGGGAGGCGGGCTCCTACCACGGCACCGTATCGCTCGATGAGCTCATCGAGCGCGGGTACCACGGCGGAGCGGAGCAGGATGAGGTCGCGGAGCGCTACGAGGCGGAGGATCTCCGAATGCGTGTGCGCTCCGCGATGACCTGCTTGCCTCCGCGCCAGCGCGAGGTCCTCGAGCGGTACTACGGTCAGTCGCTGACGCTGCGAGAAGCCGGACTTCGGATGGGCATCAGTGAGGCGCGCGCCTGCCAGCTGCATGGTCGGGCGATCCAGAATCTCCGGCGGCAGCTCTCCGTGATCTTGCCGGCCCACGTCGCGCCGTCGCGCGTTCCCGTCGCCGCCTAGACGTCAGCTCGCCAGGGCGAGCTCCCGTTGCGCCGGTAGGAACGTGTTCGTGCGCAGTTCGAGCCGGCCGACGTCGCACAGCCAAACGGCCAGTCCCAGCGGCCGCAGGAGGCGCTCGATCAGGTCGTGCCTGGCGAACCGGTTCCCGAAGAGACGCGCGAGGTCGTCGAAGATCGGATGGCTCGCCGTCTCGAACCCGACCAGGTCATCGCCGCACGCCCGCGGCGGGGTCGCGGGGAACGGACCGAGGCGATCGTACTTCCACATGACGTAATCGCGACGCTCGGCCCGATGAGCGATCCGCAGGCGGCGCTGGCGCGGCAGACCGACGAGCCGGCCATCGCCGAGCAGCGAGCCGAGGATAACCTGGAACTGCACGGGGTCTGGCGGGATCCGGCAGACAGCGGTCCGGGGATGTTCGACCACGCTCTTGAGTTCGACCGCGGCTTGCGCCGATCGGCAGGACCGCTTGCGGCTCGGCTACTCGCGTGGCTGCGCGTTGAGGAGCCGCATGCCTGAGAACTCCAGCGTCGACGCAACGACTTCATCCCAGATCGGCCACACGTTCCGTTCGGTGCGTAGCGCGATCTCCGCCGCCGCGTGCCGGGCCACCAAGTCGTCGATCGTCACCATCTCCAGTGGATCGACCTGGGCGCGGCTGAGCCAGTACCCAGCCGTCTGCGGATCCTCGGTGAACGTGTCCTCCGGAAGGCGGTAGAGATAGAGCCGAGCTGCAGCGACGCGGTCGAGCCAGCGCTCCTCGATCACGTGGATCCGGTCGTCGCGCCGGCCGTCGAGGAACCGCGTCGCGTCCGCGTCAGACGTGCGCGCCCCCGCCCAGAAGGTGCACCGCGGGCACTCACGCGGGAACCAGTAGAGAGGTAAGTGCCGCGTGTCGATCGCCCACACGAGGAGCTCGTCCGTACGCGCGGTCTTCGCACGGTGCGGGGCGAACCGCGTGATGGTCGGGTCCTCGCTCACGTGCCAGAGCGCGTGAGGACCTTCGCCGCGATATGGTGGCGCGGGAGCGCGCTTCAAGCTCTTCAAGAAAACAAAAGACCTCGGCGCTTTCGCGTCGGGGTCTTTAGATCCCGGCCCTGACCTATTTTCCCGGGGACCGACGTCCCGAGTATCTTCGGCGCTGGTGGGCTTGACTACTGTGTTCGGGATGGGAACAGGTATGACCCCACCGCTCCAAGGACCGAGGAGACAATTTTACCGCGTTGGCGCGGCGCGTCAACGCGATCTTGCTTCAGCCGCCGCTTTCTCCACATAAGGCTCCCGCCACGCCGGCGCCTCGAATGGCGCCGCGAAGTAGTCGGTGATCTTGGTGATCTTGCCGTCATGCACCTCGATCAGGGAGAGCGCGTGCCACGTCTCGCCGTTCGGATACGTGATCCGGCCCGCTACCGCGAACCGATCGCCGGCGCCGATGATCACCGGGGCCCAAGCGCTCGAGTTTTCTCGGCTCGTCTCTTTCGGGGTGCCGCCGGGGTAGTTCTCGATGATCGCGCGGCGATTCGCCTTTCCGCGAATCACTTCACCGGACTGCGGGTACTCCTCGACGATGTCGTCGGAGATCAGCCGCTCCTGCGCTTCCACGTCGTTCATCACCATGGCCTCTAGGTACTGGTCGACGACCGTGCGGTTGTCCGCCATCGCGTTTGTCCTCCCCTTGGCCGCGACGCTCGCGGCGCCGCTGTCGAGGGTACGCCTCACGCAAAGCGATGCCTTACGGGCGGATGTTGGTTGGATCAGCACACCGCTTCCGGCGTCTTAGCCCCTCGTCCGTGGAAGCTGCACTGCGAGGATCGATGAAAGAGGGCCGGCGACGATCTGCCCACCGGGCTCGCGGAACATGAAGCCGACCGTTGTGATGAGCTGGCCGTCCCCTCGCGCGACGGCCTGATCCCCGTCCATGAACTCATACGCGTCGAGAGCGAAGGACTCCTTCTCGACCTCATGCCAGCGATCTGCGAGCAGCACCTGCCTTATTTCGTTCACCTGAATACCCAGACTCGTCATCTCCGCCTCCCGATGTGTTGGCGTTGCGCCGCCGTTGGGGGCGGCGCGGTACGCATGGTGACGGATGGCAAAGAAAAAAGCCTCCACAAAAAGCGGAGGCCTCTTCGAGCTTCACGGTGATCGTGACGAGGAAGACGAACGAATTGTTCGTACCGCGCCGGGACCGTCGTTGGCCCGGCTGGGTGCTGAAATTAGGTCAAGCCCTCGACCGTTAGTACGACTCAGCTCCAGATCTTGCGATCCTTCCACCTGTCGCCTATCAAACACGTTCTCTACGTGCGGTCTTACCTGGTTACCCAGAGGGTGAGCTCATCTCGAGGTCGGCTTCCCACTTAGATGCTTTCAGCGGTTATCCGGAACGGACATAGCTACCGAGCGGTGCCCTTGGCAGGACAACTCGTACACCATCGGTCCGCTCACCCCGGTCCTCTCGTACTGGGGGCAACTCCTCTCAACTCACCTGCGCGCACACTGGATAGAGACCGACTATTTGTTACTAGGCCAGCTGGTTTCTTGTTCCCGCTGGCTCCCTGCGTCGCCGCAGGGGTCCGACCATATCTTCTCGACTAAGTCGAGTCTGGCGTATGGCCTGTGAGGATTCCGATCGCGCGATCGGTCTTTCCTGCTGATTGTCCGCACCTCACGCATTTTCACTGCTGATTGCAGTAGCGGAGGATCCACGGAGTTCCCAGCATTTAGCCAGATTTGTTCTCGGTCTTGGGTTGCCGAGCTCTCAATTACAGGCTCGCGTCGAACAATTGTGTGAGAGACAACAGCTCAATCTCGAACTGTTTCACAACGTTCTGAACCCAGCTCGCGTACCGCTTTAATGGGCGAACAGCCCAACCCTTGGGAGGTACTGCCCCCCCAGGATGCGACGAGCCGACATCGCGCAATCTCCGTCGTTACCGACGGTGCAGACTATCTCTCCACCCTGCTCCGACTAAGAGCGAGGGGCCGGCGTCTGATGGCGACCGTAGTTTGTCTTCGTTTCCGAAGCGTGATCGCCATCTCACCATCTCGTTCGAGATGGATCAGTCGTTACGGGGTCATGTCTTTCGACAGACTTCCCACGGTGTTGTCCTCATACGAGGAGTCCACCGTTATAAGCCGGTTCGTGCGTCGTGTTTCCACGACGTCACCCCAACTTGAGGTGCCAAACCACGCCGTCGCTGTGAACGCTTGGGCGTGATAAGCCTGTTATCCCCGGGGTAGCTTTTATCCGATGATTCCTGACTCTTCCACTCGAGATCAGAAGGTCACTAAGCCCGACTTTCGTCCCTGCTCGGCTTGTATGCCTCACAGTCAAGCACCCTTATGCCTTTGCACTCTAAGGCTGATTTCCACCCAGCCTGAGGGTACCTTTGGGCGCCTCCGTTACCTTTTAGGAGGCGACCGCCCCAGTCAAACTGCCCACCTGGCAATGTCCGGCTGCCGGATTACGGACAGCCGTTAGAGCCGAAGTCACGCAAGGGTGGTATTTCACTGTTGACTCCACCGACGCTAGCGCGCCGGCTTCAAAGTCTCCCACCTATGCTACACATGCGTAACCCCAGTCCAATGCCAAGATGCAGTAAAGCTCCACGGGGTCTTTTTGTCCAAGTGTGCGTAACCCGCGTCTTCACGGGTATCTCAGTTTCGCCGGGTCCCTCCT
>Ga0207646_10000221_pt1 | contig 78101 bp, 64 predicted proteins | sample KBSK5502metaG_FD_184343 | JGI IMG/M metagenome (GOLD analysis project Ga0207646, IMG submission 184343) | Corn, switchgrass and miscanthus rhizosphere microbial communities from Kellogg Biological Station, Michigan, USA - KBS K5-50-2 metaG... | ecosystem: Host-associated > Plants > Roots >... | reverse complement strand
TGCAGGGCCATCTTCGACGGCCAGTCGTCGTACGGCCACCCACTCTGGCACTTGTTGTGGGGCGTGCTCACGGTCCCGATCGCGTTGGGCATTCTTTTCGTTCGCAGGGCCTGGCCCGCCACGGGCTGGACCGAGCGATCCCTCGTCGCCGCGGTCGTGTTCGCGCTCACCACGGCTTCGGGCAACATCCTCGCGGGCACCGGCGTGCTACCCGAATACCAGGCGTCGTCGCTATACGGCCACCAACTCTGGCAGTTCTCCTGGGCTGGACCCGCCGTCGCGATCGCACTGGGCCTCCTTCTGGTTCGCAGAGCCTGGCCCGCGACAGTCTGGGCCGGGCGATGGCTCATCGTGGCGCTCGCGTTCGCGCTCGCCTTCGGCGCGGGCACCGTCCTCGTGGTGATCGGCGTATTGCCCGAATACGCGCCGTCGACCAACTGGCCGACGGCGGAATTCTTTTCTTTTCATACCGTCGGCGAGCTCCTCGCCTTCGGGTCGTTCGCGGTCCTGGTGCTGGTGTGTCTGGTCATGCTCGGCGTCGGAATACGTGCAGCCTTGCGACCGCCGACAGCTCAGGCGAGCTGAGGCGTGGGCGGTGCGATAGACGGGTGCGGGAGTTCATCGATCGACATCCGCTATGGGAAGACCCTCGAATCCTCTTCAGGGCGCCGCAAGGCGGGCTGCGGAGGGAGTGTGGTTTCAGCGAGCAGATAGTTTCGGCCTCACAGCGATCGCCTCTGAGCAATGGTCTCCTTGGGCGTGAGCGTGACCGCGCCGAGACCGTTGCCCTCGGTCGCGCAACATCACTAGACGATTGCTGGTCCGGACGTTCCGTTCGTTCGCGAGTTTCCGAGTAAAATGAGCCTCTCGCCGAGGTAGCTCAGTTGGTAGAGCAATGGTCTGAAGAATCGCGTAGACCGCGATACATGAAATTGCTCCGAAAGTCGCGACCGATACCGAAATTCAGCGACAAACCGCAATGGTGTAGGCCATCAATAGTCTTGTAGGCGCGGCGAGCAGGTCGCGCTGCTAGCGAAAGTGCGCCGCGCTTCTGCTCGGATCTTCGAACACTCAGCGTCGACCGTAAGCCCGTTCTCGCTGTTCGGTCTCGCCCGACTGTTCGTGAACGTATTGCCAGTGGACGCTGCACGAGGATGAACCGAGTGCTTGTGTTTGCCCGAGATTTTCCGCGTAGGCGCGATCGTACGCAAAACTGGGGGGTTGCCTCGACAGGTGTATCGTCCGGCCGCTAAAACAGGAGGGGGACCAATGCAGAGACACCGACACGCGATCACGACACTCGTCACGACGCTCGTGCTCTCGCTTACGCTGTCGCTCGCGACCGCACAGCCCGCGGCGGCCTACGGCCGCGACGCTGTCTACCAGATCATGTTCTCGTTCAACTGCACCGATCCGATCGCCTGTGCCGTTGGACCGGGCAACCCATTCGGTCCGGGAGGGTTCTGGGGCTGGATCGAATTGGACAGCACGACCCACCCCGGAGCCATGACCGCTGGCGACGCGGACATCGTCGTCACCGGCTGCGATCACTTCCGTCCGACCGTGCCGCATGGCGGGGCCGATCACTTCAACCTCGACGGAACGTGGTTCTTCGTCGGCCCGAACGTCGAGAATGGTGCGCTCGTGGTCAATGCTGAGGTGCCGGGTCTCGGAACGTTCACGCTCGTGTTCCCGTCCGCGCCCGGCCACTACTCGCTGCACCCCATTCCGCAGATCGCGAACGAGATCCAGGTCTCGCTTATCCCCGGCCGCTAACGCTCTGTCGCCCCCGGCGTGAGCCATCGCCGGCTCACGCCGGGGGTCGCGCACGAGAGCTAGCCGGAACTTCGGGGCCGGAAGCGATGACGCCTTCAGCCGTGTCGCCGTACCCGCGAAGAACCCTTCGGGCATCGTTGTTGCGGTTCACCAGCCAGATTGGTAAGGCGGCCGGCAAATAGCGAGGCCGGACAGGCAACCGACGAGCGCGTCGATCATGGTCTGACGGACTGCGTCACGCGCATGGTCAAAGACCCGCCATGGTTTCGGACTAACGCCGAGCCCACGAAGAGCAACGCTCTTACTCGATTCGTGCTCAGATCGCGGCAACCACTGCGACCTCGTTCACTCAGTTGCCTAAGCCATGGCGCCTTAGACCATTCGATTCGCGGGCGGAATTCCTAATAGAATTGAGGTCTCGCCGAGGTAGCTCAGTTGGTAGAGCAATGGTCTGAAGAATCGCGATGAGCGCGATCCGCGAAATTGCTCCGGAACTCGCGGCTGATACCGAAATCTCGACGCGTAGAGCAATGGTCTAGGTGAGCAATAGTCTTGGAGTGCGGCGGGCAGGCCGCCCCCAATTGGCAGGCATCACTTGCTCGGCTGCGATTCGCTGCGGAGTGGTCACAGATAGGCGAAAAACTAACGTGATGAGTCGTGCGTAGCCTCCGCGTCGGTGGCAGTCAACTGCGGGTTTGGCTCGATGAACCGCTCCCAGCGACATACGTTGGCGAGCGAGTGCTCTCACTTGAACAGTCGACCGCTGTCCACGCGGTGCGTCCTCGCGCCTGCGGCGCGGTCGAATACGTGGGAGCGCAGTACGGCCATCCGTCGTCCTACGGCCTCCTCGGCGGAATCTTTGAGCCGACGATGTCGGATGTCCTACGGCTCGAGGTCCATGAGACCAACGTACGCACGGGACCCACAGTCAGTCAGAAAACGGCCACGGGGGCCGAGATGACTTGGCACACGGATCCCCAGGTTGGCCTCTCTTCCGAGTTCGCTGAGGCGGTACTTGCCGCCGCGCGTCTACAGCTCAAGGACTTGGGTCGGCTGGGCGCTGGTGTACTCACGCTCAATTCTGCGATGTATCAAGAAGTCGGATCGTCGCAGGCAGTTTTTGGATTGCTACTGAGCGTTCTCGCGGAGTTGATGCAGTCGCCTCGCGCGCCGAGTGATCAGCAGATCACGGATTGGTTTGAGCGAACGTTTGACCGATGGCGACGAGGGCACGTTTAGGGAGCTCCCCGAGTTGCGAGGGCATGGTCTGACAGACCATGACGCACGCGACAATCTGTAGCGCATGCGTCCCTCGAACGAGGCCGACCCGCTACGCAAGACCTATCCGCTGGTCCCACAGGCAGCCGCGCGGATACGCAGCATTGCCGAGGACGTCCTCCGGCGCGCACTCTCCGTGCTCGTTGAAGAGCGCGTCGTGCCGCGTTCGAGATACCGCCCGTGGATCCGAATGGCGAAGGACTACTACGGCCATGCGGTCAGCGATAGTGAGCTCGCAGAGGCTTTGAAGCTCGAGCTTCCTGAGCGCTTTGCGGAGAGGTTCCCTAGTACCGACTATCGCTGGGGCTACGGAGGCGCCCTGGTGGAAGCTGCGGTCGCGGCGGCCACCGTCGCAGACGATCCGTACGACGTCGCCTCCCCATCGGTCCAGCGAGTTCTCGACGAATTCGTCGAGAAGCTTCAGGCAACGCCACGTTCGACCGTGCTCGTCGTCGTGAGTGACCTTGACGTCGAACACGCGACGGTTCCGCCCGGCGAGGAGGATCGACTCGGCGAGTCCCTCGAAATTGCTGGCGTCCGGGTCGTTCGTGTCGAAAACAAGCCTGAACGCTTCATTGAGCAGGCGCTGCCGTCCGCCGGCTACGAGGTTGAGCGAACCGACGTCGTCGCCTATCCCGGTCCGGCGGTCCTCCTCATATCAAACGTCGTGTCCGCCGACGATACGGATGCAAGGCTGACGATTGGTCGAGCTCGAGTCACGCGGCTGTTGGCGGCTCTTCGTCTTGCGACCGCGACGACCGCTCGGGCGCTCCTCGTCGCCGACGGCGAGCCGGATCGCGTCCATCGCTACAGGCCTCAAATCACACCGTTGCGGCAGCCATGGTTCCGATATGGGCATCGGCCTGTGACCATCATCAACGCCGACGTGACGCCGATTGAAAAGCTTTGCGCACTCGTCGAGCAGGTCGAGAGTTCGACGACGTCACTGCGCCTCGCATTGGGTCGCTTCGGCCGATCTTTGGACGAGACCTCGACGAACCTTCCGGACCAAGTCGTGGACATTTCCGTGGGGCTCGAGGCCGCGCTGGCCGGTAGGGAGAAGACGGAAGTCAGTCTTCGCCTCAGGCTACGAGCCGCTCAACTACTGTCGACAGACGCGGACCGCCCGGAGCAGATCCTCGCTGACGTACGCGAGCTTTACGACCTGCGTTCGACCATCGTGCACGGCGCGACGCTCACGGAAGCGGCGATTGAAAAAGCAATTCGTAAGGTCAGCGGGACCGCGCGAGGGCGCGGTGCGGCGGAGATATACACACTTGCGCTCGATAGATGGCGGGACTTGCTGCGCCGCGCCATCGTCGCCCGAATCGCGCTCAACAGTGCAACGCCACCATGGGCCGTTGGACGGCGCGAAGCACAGGTCGACGTAGATCAGCACCTTTCGAGTGATGAAGGGCGGATCGAATGGAAACGTCATGTGCGCGACTACTGGGCCGAACGCGGGCTCGCGAGCATTGTCGATGCGGCGCCGCAGATGCGACTAAGCCTAGGTGGCGAATCGCGCTCCAATACGGCGACATAGTGCGGCAGACCGTCGCTGGCGCGGCGAGGTACACGTCTTCAGAAAAAGAAGGCGCAGACACCGTCGAGTATCCGAACATTGAGAAGTGAGCAGACGGCGTCTCACGCTCGACGAGCTACGCGACCTCGTCGTCTATCTTGCGGAGACACCGGTCGCCCGCGCTGTCGTCCTGCCGTTGTCACGGGGCGAATACGTGGCGTTCCAGGACTCGATTGCCTCACGCGACGAGCTCGGCCGCAAGGAGACGATTTTTCGCGATCTCGGTGGGCTCGAAGCATCGGTGCTCACGGGTCGAGAGCGATTCCAAGTCGGCGAGACGTGGCCGGTCCTGACCCGAGACGACTGTCGAGATAATGCGACTCGAGCGGTTGTTGCCGCCCTTATCGAGGCTGAGCGGAAGGGCGCTCTCGCCGATCGTCGACTAACCACTTTCGACGACGGAGCTGGAGTCATGTTCGTCGACGGCAACAAGCGCGCGACAGCGATCTACGAGGCGAACACGGCGCGTTTCCCGCTGCCGGTCGTGGTCGTGACGCCAGCCGAACGCTCCGCGAGCACGTCGTAGTCGCGGGTTTCGACGCCCTTGTCGATCGTTGTCACTAACGTCGATGCGCATCTGCCGCCGAGGTCGAGGCGCATGGTCTGACGGACCATGTCCTCATAGTTCAGATGCCGGCCGAGCCGGCGACCGTACTGACCCCGAGCACGTTGAGAAGCCGCCGACCGCGAGGAAGAAGTAGGAGAGTGACCCGTCAGCTCACAGTGCGCTGTTCAGCCGATCATCCCTCGCTGCTCCGCGGTCCAGCGCGCCCCTGGTGTGAGCGTCCGCACAGTCGCGCGTAGCCACTCCCATTCGGGAAGACCCTTGTCGAGAACGACGACGACGCCGTCAAGGGTATGGAGGTAGAGGCCGCTCGCCCTCACCGCGACTCCCACGAACGTGAGGTCCTCGATTGACACGATCGCGCTCCACGGGACCTCGCGGCTCGTCCCGAACACGGGCGACACACGAACGTTGCTGGCAGACAGCGCAATCTGCCGCTGAATCTGTGTGCCGTAGGCCACGAACCGCCAGAGCAGCCAACTGTGGATCGCTGCGAAGGCGAGGCCCAGTCCGACGCGACGCGCACTGAGCTCGACAGCGACAGCCCAAATCGCGAGCGCGAGCAATGGCAGTAGGAGGAGCAGACTGATCCAAATCGCAGCGATGCGCAGGGGACTTGGCCGCAGGATCAGTTCGCTCGCGCTGGGCAGTTGCGCAGGCAGCACGACCTTGGATGCTGGAGACCGGAGGCGCCAAACACTCCAGACCAGAAGTCCGAAAGCGCAGACCGCCGCTGCGGCGAAGCTCGCAAATACCAAGAAGGCGACGATCTCAACGTACGACGGCACGGTGTCAGTCTCGCGCACGTGGCCCACCGGCGAAGCGAGGCGTGCCACGCCAACGGCAGCAGAAGTCAGTTGAGATGGCATGACGGACCATGTCCTCTGAGTTGAGATGCTCGTCCAGCGGGGGCACATGGTGTAGGACGCACCATGGTCTCTGAGCTTTGATACTGCGATTCGGAGCAATGGTTTCGGCGCGCTTGTGCTCAGGAGCTCGGACCATCGCGCAGGACGCGCACTTAGTCCTCTAGACCATTGCTCGCGCAGACGTTCGATTCGCTTGCGAGTTTCCGACTAAAATGAGCCCCTCGCCGAGGTAGCTCAGTTGGTAGAGCAATGGTCTGAAGAATCGCGCGCACCGCGATTCACGGAATTGCTCCGGAACTCGCGGCTGATACCAAAATTTCAACCCGGAACACCATGGTGTAGGGGACCAATAGTCTAAAAGTGCGGCGGGCAGGTCGCACGCCCTTCGAGGTCTGAGTCCGCTTTCAAACAGCACCGGCTTCGTGAGGCGGACTGTCACGACGAGCCAACCTAGACGCTTCCACTAGCGTTCCGCGAGTGTCAGACGCGACGGGTGAGAGTCGAGACCCGGGAGATCGATGGGGTCGGTACGCTGTTGTGGTGCTGATCGAGCCGGCGACCTTCCTGCGCGACGACCCGGAGTCAGGTAAGTGCATCGCCGACGAGGTGCCGCGATGGAAGCGCTATGACAACGCAAGCTTCGCCTACGACGCCGAGGCGCTGGTTGCAACGCTCTCACTAGAAGTTCCCTTGGCGCGTTCGGCGAAGGCCGCGCTCAACGAGGCGAGCGATGCCGTTTACAGGTTCATCCTCGTGTGCGTGGGATTCCGCGATGACTACGAGGTTCGGGGATTGAGCGTGAAGCTGATCAAGGAAGAGCCCTATGCCTAGGCGTTGAGTCAATCGCGTCATGCATCGCGCGAGTAACTGGTGGTACTGAGACCGCGTGACTTGCCACACGCTGCCGAGTCGCTGCCGTACCGACGCAACGGGTGGTTCGCCTCCGAGAGGCCCCTACAGGATCTTCGACGCCTGGGCTCATGGTGTGGGAAGCACCATGGTCTCGGAGCTTTGATACTGCGATCTGGAGCAATGGTTTCGGCGATCTTGTGCTCAAACCCGAGACCATTGCAGACCAACACGCACTTAGTCCTCTACACCATTGCTCTATTTCGGCGCGATTGGACGGACGAGTTTCCGAGTAAAATGAGGCCCTCGCCGAGGTAGCTCAGTTGGTAGAGCAATGGTCTGAAGAATCGCGATGAGCGCGTTTCGCGGATTCATTCGGAAACTAGCGGCTGATACCGAAATTTGGCCTCGTAGAGCAATGGTTTAGATGAGCAATAGTTTTGAGTGCGGCGGGCAGGCCGCTCTCTTCGGCCCGCAGTTTCGCGCCGGCGAGGGGACGTCGCGTGGCCCCGACGAAGAGACGGTCCGAGGCGGGCTATGCGAGAAAGACGACGCATCGCCCTGCAGAGGTTTAGGCGATTGGTTCCCAACATCGCGGTGTATGGTTAGGCGATGAACACACAGCGCTCGCGCCTCAGCCCGATCGGCTACATCGCCTTAGTCATCATCATCCTGGTCATCGGGATCGTGCTGCTGTACGCGTACCGCGCCTACTTTCCGGCGCATTAGCGACGCCGCCCTGAATCGACGCGGTTCCGGCCTGTTGGGAGAGCGGCGCAGCGATCTTCGTCGAAGCTATGAGCCGTGCCACGAGCCGGGTAGAAAGGCACGGTCAAGCCACGCGCCGAGCGGCGGGACGACAACCCAGGAGGCAACGCTGCACCGCCCAGCGGGCTAGGTTGGCAAGTGCTGCTTAGATGACCACCGCGCAAGATAGGCTGTCCATCCGATAACGAAGGCGCCATGTGCCAACAGAAATACGACGCCTGCCCAATTGTCCACCGCTAGCTGCTCGCGAAGGCTAATTCCGAAGACGACCCACTCGGCAATGGCTGCGAAGATCGTGAAGAAACCGACGGCCGCTATCCGCGTGGCCGCAGCACCGGTTACGCGATCGTCGCCCAGACTCCATCCAACGAAGTGGCGCACCCACGGCGGGAGAGATTCGCCTCCGCGCGCATAGCCGACTATCGCCGAACTGAAGTAGACAAACACGACGCTGAACAGCGGCGCGATAAGCACGGGCTCCCACACCCTTGGAATCGCCATCCGAGGGATGATGCCACTCGCGTGCATGGGCCGGCGCGGCGTTCGTGGCCAGTGGAGACGCTATACATACCTAGTTGCCACAACTCTCTTGTGCGCCGAGGGCCGGACTCGGAACGAACCGTCGCGATCGACACTGCCTCACTTGCGATGCTCCAGCGTTATATCGCGAGATTCCTGTAGCGCCACTGAAGCGATACCCGACGACGCTGGCGAGCGTCTTCCTCGCGGCAATCTGAGGGCAGAATTCTGGCCGTGAGTACCACCTACCGTGTCGTAAGAGGACTTGCGGTCTTGATCGGTCTCGGGTTCGCGATCTTGATCGTCGAGGCCGTAGTCGATGGCGGAGGCCTCGGTGACCAAAGTGTGTCCGTGACCTTCTTGAACGACACCACTGAGCGCGTGACGGTTTATCCGTATGGCCGGAATTACGAGGCAGCAAAACGGATTCTCGGACCCGGCGAGAAGGCAGCTGACAACTTGCTGGCGAGCGGCGGCGACGGGACGCACGTGGCTGATGTCGAAGCGTTCGATGACGGCGGGATTTTGGTCTTCTGCCACAACTACACCAAGGGCGAGGTGCAGCGTCTGGGCGGCGTCGTTCGTATCACGCTCGGGCACAACGATTGCCGCTAACGAAAGGTATTGGTGCGGAGTCCGAACACTACTAAGGCGCATTGCCCGGCGGCCTAGAGCCAGATGTCGTCGACCGCGAGTTCGGTCATCACGGACAAACGCGTCCCGCACTCGGTCTGACAGACCATTGCGTGGCTGCTGGCGCGCGCCGAGATCGCTGACAATCGGCAAACTGTTTTCATGAGCCGGGCCCATGTAATCGCTGCATTGGCGGTTGCCGTCTTCGTGTGTTTCGCCACTCCAGCGTGTGGCAGCTCAGCAGACGCGGGCGCCGCAACGGTCACCACCTTCTTCAGGCACCTTGAGAGCCATGAGTTCGACGCCGCGGCCGATGTCGTTCGGGATTCGGCGACCTTACCGATGCCCGACCGGACGCGTCAGCAATACATCGCTGGCTGGCGAAAGGAATATGAGGGCTACCGGATCCAATTCACGAAGATCGTCGTGCGGACCCTTACGGGAGCGCCCAGCCAAGACGTGCAGGCGGCACAAGCGGGGGAGGGCTACGTGTATGACGTGATGTTTGAAGGAACGAGCAACTCGCCGTGCGTCCCCGTGAGTTCGAGCGTAATCCCATTGCTCACGCACCCAGTCGCGATGCGGGCCTCATCTGGTTCGTGGTTTCTCACAACCAGCAGCATGGTCGGCTCGATCAATAATTGCCCTGGCGCCTGAAGAGGTCGCACTCTCGCTGCGGAACTGAATTGTCGGGGCATACCGGCTAAGGTGTGACAGACCATTTTCGGCTCGCTCTCGCGGCCGGCACTCGGATGACTGAACCCCAGGCGCGGCCGCATAGCCTGTTGTTGTGGCGCCGTCGGATCGTGGCTATCCAGCAAGCGAGATGGGTCCCCAACTACTTCAATACGTCGAGCGTGCGCTAGTCGAAGATCTCCGCCACTACGGCATCTCAGATGAAGGTCTGCAAATCGACTGGTCAGACCCGGTGCAGGAGGGGCACGTCACGCGCTACCTCGACGGAACGCTCGAGGAGATGTCCGATGTGACCGTTCTGGATGCGGACGGCGAACCGCTCGCCGCGGGCTGGGTCGACTTCGTGCACGGCGCGCCCGACGCCCCGCTCTTCGTCTTCTGGCTCTATCTCAGCCGACGCGACGGCGACGGCTGGTCCTCCCTGAAAGACAAGCCAAACCTGCCGCTGCATGTCTGGTCACGCCTCCCGGAGCGCAGCAAGGATCTCTGCGCTGTGGAGGACAAATACGATGCGCGTTGGCGCAAGGACCCGCTCGTCGAGCGATGGCGAGCGATGCGCAATTAGGAAATGGTTTGACGGACCATGCGTTGCGAGTTGAGCACGCCGACGAAGCCACGGATCCATTTGGTCGGTACCTTCGAAGATCGCGTCGAACGAGCCACGGAATGATCACAAAGTCCGAAGGGTCTTCTTACCTGCGTGCGGATTTTGCCGAACGCACACGTCCGCCGCAGCGCCATGACGGCCTAAGCCCATGCCCGTTGTTCGATTGCTCTCCTGGGAAGGGAATCACCGGATGTCGTTACCAATTCTTGTGTTGACCCAAACTTACCCTTGCACATACACCCGCAAACCGCAGCCGAATCGAGGCCGCGTGCCGCATCCGCGAGCACCACTGAGTCACGCTCCGGGCGGCGGGAGGTTAGGTAATGCAGAAAGCGCCCACCGTGTCGCGACATCCATCGCGTGTTTGGCTCCTCGCCGCGTTCTGTGTCGCTCTGTTGATCACGCAGACTGTCTGGCTTGCGAATCCAAACCCCGCGGCGGCCGCCTGCTACTGGTCGTCGCCGACGTCTGACACGAGATCGTCCAGCCCTACTCAGTACGTTACGTTCACCTCGACGGTCACGTACCAGATTGGCTTCACATGCAACGGCAACGTCAACGAGATCTACATCTCGCAGACCACGGTCACTTGGTACGTCGACGGGAACGTCTCCGGTCTCACTCGAAACAACAAGTGGCATCAGGTCCGCGATGGCGGCGATAACGATCGCCTATTTTTCAACGTCGACACCAACGTCACGTGCTCGCAGTCAACATGTTGGATGCAGGCGAACGCATATCCGGGGTACTCCGACTTCCTTCGAAACGGCTCGAGCGGGCTGTATCTCCAGTCCTACTGTGAGTTATGCGGATACGCGGCTGGGGGCTTCATCGGGGTCCATTGGTTCGTGACCGGACAGGTCGACGCATACGGCTGTATGTGCTGACTGTCGATCCGGTGAGGTAGATCTTCTCCGCGGCGGCGGGCCATCTAACGCGGCGATGGAGAAGCTCGACGACCGGGCCGAGCTGAACGCTTACGGCCATGACTTGGCGAGGGCTCTGCATCAGATCCGGGTCATGCGGACAAGCCGTAGGCAGCAACCGATCGATCCCGCTGTGCGTACATGTTGGCCCGCGTCGGAGACGCCGCTCCTATAGTTGCGGCTGTCCTAGGGCGCGCGCGAGTCGGGGAGGCGATCGGAATGCCACGTGCACGTCGTGGCGAAGTCCATGGGACGCGACCGTCGCTTGTGTATCCATCGCCCCAGCTCCGGAGTGAGCTGCGACGCATGGACTGGAAGCCCGTGCGCGCTGTGCCCCCCGCCCTCGGAGCGCGCGTCGCGCGCGCGGACGAGATCTTGCTCTTCGCGAGGACACGCGCGGCGTTCGTCGACGCCGTGCGCGCCTGGGCACGCGTCGTCGAACGGTGCGATGCCGAGGCGCCGGTCCAGTTCCGCGAGGACGTGTTCAATCGCATCGGTTGCGCCCACTGGTTTGTCGCGCAATACGGGGGCGAGGATGGGGCGATCTCAGCTGGACTGGGCTACCTGCAGATGGCCGCCGACCTCGCGGCGACACCGGGGGATCGCGCGCGCTACCTACACAACATCGCCGGTGTGCGCGAAACGCGTTACCTCTGGCGGGGAGAGGAGCGCGATCTCAACGAGGCGATCGACCTCTTGCAGAAATCCCTGGTGATCGGCGCGCGTTCGCCCAAGACCGCACTCTTTCGGTTCACGCTCGCACAGAACTTGAGTATTCGGTTTGACCTCGACGGCAATCTCGAAGACATCGACGCGGCAATTCGACTGACGCGTGTCGCCCGACGGCGCCTTCCGCCGACAGCGCGTGCGGTCGCTGGTGCTTTGCTCGGCACGAGCCTGAGCAAACGATTCGTCCGCACGGGGCGCCGCCGCGACATCAATGAAGCGATTCACCTGCTGCGGCGCGGTGTAGCCGCGGCAGCTCGGTCGCGCGCAGGTCCATCACCCTCTCGTCTCACGAATCTTGGCAACGCCCTCTTGCACCGAGTTGAGGCGGGCGTCGGCACGCTCGACGACATGCGCGAGGCCGCGGCTGCGCACGCGCAGTCCGTCGAGCGTACGGAGGAGAGCGATCGGCAGTTGCCGCGTCGGTTGAACAACCTCGCCAATAGCCTGTCGACGCTCTACCAGCTCACGGGCGATGGCCGTCAGCTGGACGCGTCGATCGATGCGCTCGCGGACGCCTTGCAACGAACGCCGCCTAGCGCGCTCGAACTCCCCTCGCGTCTGTACAACCTCGCCGGTCGGCTTCGGACCCGTGCGGCGATAGCCGGCGCTCCAGGCGCCGCAGACGACGAGGCCTACGGCGTGGCGACGTACCGGCAAGCCGCCCGCCTGTGGACGCTCGCTCCTGAGTGGGCGTTCGCGGCCGCGCGCGTGTGGGGCCAGTGGGCCTCGGATCGGCAGTCCTGGCCTGAAGCCGTCGAGGCCTACGGGTTCGCGAGCGACGCGCTTGACCAGTTGGTGCGCACACAGCTGAGTCGTTCGCACAAGGAGAACTGGCTCCAAGATGCGCAGGGCATGCTCGCGCGTATCGCGTTCGCACGCGCGAAGGTCGGCGACGCACGCGGCGCCGTCGAGGCGGTCGAGCGCGGTCGCGCGGTCCTGCTGTCCGAAGTCCTCGGTCTGCGCCGGGCGGAACTGGATGCACTCGCCGGTCTGGGTGCCGCCGATCTCGCGCAGCGCTACGAGCGTGCGGCGCGGCGCTGGTGGGAGCTGTCGCACTTCAGTGAAGCCGAGGCGCGTGCGTCGCCGGCTGGGCCTTTGCCGCAGTCAGTGGCCGAGCTGCGGCGCGCCGCAGCGCTTGAACTCGACACGGCGGTTGCCGCGATTCGCACGCTCGAGGGGCACGAGCAGTTCCTAGCCCCACCGAGCTTTGACGAGATCGTAGGTGGCATGGGACCCGATCCCGTCGTGTACCTCGCGGCGGCGGATACCGGGGGCATCGCGCTCGTTATCCGTCCGGAAACGAGCAGCGTCGAGCCCGTCTGGCTACCGACCATGACCGACGGCGAAGTGATCAAGCAAGTGCGCATGTTCGAAGGTGCGTACGGCGCCTACGTGGCGAGCGCCGCGCCTGCGGCCGATCGAGTGCCGTGGGAGAGGGCGATCGATCAGGTGTGCGGCTGGAGCTGGGACGCGATTGCGGCGCCGATCCTCGCGGCGCTCACGGGCGTGACGGGTGCCGTGCTTATACCGTGCGGGCTGCTCGGGCTGCTCCCACTCCACGCTGCGTGGACCTCGGGCACGACCGCGACGCGCCGGACGTACGCACTCGACAGGATCACCTGGCGATTCGCGCCGAACCTGCGCGTCCTCGCGCGTGGTCCGCGTACCGTGGGAGCCGAGGCGCGGTTCGTTGGCGTGAACTCCGTGCCGCGTGACGATCAACGCAGCGGCGCAGTCGATTACTCAGCGTTGGAGGTAACCGCGGCCGCGGCGTGCTTTGCCGAGAGTCAGGTGCTCTCGGGCGACGGCGCAGGCAGGATCGACGTTCTCGGGGCACTCGGACAGGCGGACGTCTTTCACCTCTCCTGCCATGGTCGCGCGAATCCGCGTCATCCCCTTGCGAGTGGTCTCGCGCTGGCCAACGGTGAAGAGCTCACACTCCGCGAGCTCCTCGCCCAAGTGTTGGGCGCGCGCCTCGCGGTGCTCTCCGCCTGCGAGACGGCCGTTGCGGGCGCCGACCTGCCGGACGAAGTTGTCGCGCTTCCGACCGGACTCCTCCAGGCCGGTGTCGACGCAGTCGTCGGATCGCTCTGGTCGGTGCCCGGTCGCGCGACCGGTCTGCTCATGGTGCGGTTCTACGACCGCTGGCGTGTCCGCGGCGACCGACCGGCGGACGCCCTCTGCGACGCGCAGCGCTGGCTGCGAGACACGACAAACGCCGAGAAGCTCGACTACTTCGAGGAACTGCTTCCCGGGCGTCACCATCCGATGGCGTCTCCAGCGACCGAACGCCTCTACCGTTCCATGGTGTTGGATCCGACCGCCGACCTCGCGCGGCGCGACTATGCGTCGCCGTACCACTGGGCGGGGTTCATCTATGTCGGCGCGTAGGTCGCGCGGCTCACGTCGACTCCGTCAAACCTCAAGCGAGACGACTCGAGGGTCGAGTTGGTGACCTCAAGCGCCGTGGTGAACGCAGCGCGGGAGATCGGCGCGGTTCTCACCGACCTACTCGGCGCTCGCGCTGCTGACGTGCGCCGCGAACTCGAGGCGCTCCTCCAACGCGCGGCAGCGGGTGAGGATGTGACCAACGCGCTCTTGGCGCTGTTGCGACGGCATGAGGAAACGCGCCAATGGCTGATCGCGCGCCTCCGTGCGGCAGAGACGATCGATGCACTTGCCCCACCTGACTCACCGAACGGCGACGAGGCCGTCGCGACCGAGGAATTTGCCCTGCCCGCGCCGGCAGACGAAGGCGACGCCATCGTGATCGACGACATATCTGCCGGAGTCGACGCAACGGTCGACCCGCTCTCCGACAACCGGCGCGATGAGAAGCGTCAGCGCCGCCGCGCTCGGCATCCGACAGCGCGGGTCGCGCATTCGACTGCTGCACGAGCCCGGACGCAGCGAGCCCGACCGACCCAGGCTGCGCCGACGGCGAGGCCGCGCTACGCGGTCGTCTCGGTCGCGACCGCTGACGTGAGAGCGCGCTCGGTCCCGGACATCGAGGCGTTGCGCGTCGGCGCGCAGTACGACATCTCGGTCGCGGTGAGCGAGCGATTCCGCGGCATCCGTCCTGCGGGCGGACGCACGCGCGCGATCCAAGAGCCCGGCAGCGCCGACACCCTGCCCATCACCGTCGTTGCAATCAGCGACGACTTCGAGATTGTGGAGCCCGTCGACACGCTTCACTTGCCGCCGAGCGGCGACTCCACCACGGCCTCGTTCCGGGTCCGTCCTCTCCACGCCACCGCCGGTGCTCGGCGCAGCGTAATCCGATTCAAGCTGCTATACCGCGTCAACCTCATCGAGGACGTGGAGCTGCGCGCACGGGTCCTCGGCCAAGGTGCGCCGGCGCGCGCCGCCGCAGGTTCGCTCACGCTCGGCTACGCGCGCCTGCAGGAGCTCACCGGCCTCGCCGCGCTGACGCCGAAGATGATGCACGTCCATGTCGGTCGCAGTGAGGGCGCGTTCGTCTTTTACTTCATCGTCGCGCCGGAAGGACAGCGGGTGCAGTTCACGGGGCGTTCGTCGCCGCGTCTGGAGACGGAGGAGGTAGCGCAACTGCTCGTCCGGGCGCGGTCTGCCTTGCTTGCGATCGCGCTCGAACGCACGGATGAGGCGACGCCCGACGGCGTCTCGGCGACGTTCCGACGCGAAGCCCGAGCGCTGGCCGAAACGGGTCGCGATGTCTGGAACGCGCTCTTCAAACGCGAAATCGGATCCGCGCTGTTCGACATCGGAGGGTGGCTTACGGAACGTCCGCTAGACGAGGGCGCAGCAATCCAGGTCACGGTCGATGCGGACGCCGCAGGGTGTGTGCTGCCATGGAATCTCCTGTACGACCGTCAGCTCCCCGCAGATCCGCTGGCCCAGGTTGACCCCGACGCCTTCTGGGGAATGCGCTATGCCATCGAACAGCATCTGCCGCCGCTCACCCACATGGACGCCGCGCAGCTGTCAGTACCGAGCCGCGGGCAGGCGGGCTACGCGCGCCGCCCGCTCCACGCCACGCTCGTGGTCGGTGACTTCGCACAGTCGGCGGAACAGGAAGGTTTCTTCACGCAGTTGGCACAGCGCGGGGCCATCGCGCTCGACGGCGGCGGTCCGATCGACACCGCCCCCGCCGTGCTCGCGGCGCTCGCGAGGTGCTCGAGTGAACTGGTGTGCTTCTTCACGCACGGACACACCGCGGTGCGGCCGAGCGACATCGGCAGCGCATCGCTGGCGGATGCTGCGCCGACCGCCGCGATCGCCGCCTCGCCCGACGCGAGCGCCCGCGCCGACCGCTGGGTGGAGGCCACGCGCCGACTCACCGAGGAGGTCCGCAGCCGCGACTCGTGGATCCGACCGCGGCAGGGCTTCGTTAAGCTTCGTGACCTCTACGACCTCGAGCCGCCGGGGGTGCTCACGGGAGCACCAGTTGTGCTCCTCAACATGTGTGAGTCGGCACAGGTCACGCCCGGCCTGAGCGAGAGCTTCATCGAGTACTTCATCGACCGCCACGCGCGCGCGGTGATCGGCACGGAAACGTCGACCACGCCGCGCTTCGCGCACGAGGTCGTCGCCGGGTTGCTCTCGCTCTTCCTCGACGAAAAGGTCGAGCTCGGCGAGGCGTTGCGCCGGATGCGGCAGCGCTACGGAAAGGAGGGTGATCTCTTCGGGTTGGTCTACACGCTTTTCGGCGATGGCTCGGTTCATGTCGCGCGCACCGTCGGGTGACGCAGACAGTGGAGGGAGTTCTATGCCCGGAGTCACGGATGCCGCAGCACCAGTCGTAGCCACACTCGCCCAGCGCGAGGACGACGAACTCTTCCAAGAGCTCGCGCTTCGCCTCAAGGAGATCGAGCGCAACCCATCAGCGGCGGGCGATCTCGCCCTCGGCGTGCACTACGACGCGAAGGCCATGGGTCCACTCGACGCGCTCACAGACATCGGCAAGCAGTTCTTCGTGCGCTTCAACCGCGACGCGTACGCGCTCATCTGCGAGGCAAGCGACGCCGCCGAGCGGGAGCGAATCACGAAGGCCTTCGGCCTCGGGCCGCAGGCCGTCGGTGGCATCGTCGCCGGTCTGCTCGTCGCGCACCTCGCGCTCGCGCCCGCGGTCGCGGCGGTCGTCGCGGCTTTGGTCATTCGCCTGTTCTTCAACAACGCGTACACCGCCACCTGCTCCGTCTGGAAGCAGCGACTGCCAGCGAAACCCTAGTCCATCTCGCCTCACCGTCAGGCGCGCCAATGGGCCCTTGGCGCGCTCGACGGTCGTTCGGTGACCGTCACGGGGTACCGCTCGCGCCTGATATCAATTGTCAGCCTCGAAGAGCAATGGTCTCAGCGGTCAATGGACTTGAAGCGGCGGGCAGGCTGATTTTCGCTAACGCGAGTCAGCCACACGACGGCGCGACGCGATACCAACGGCAACCACACAGGCGCGGGTCGACGTGCGGGTGGCTGTCCCTGCATCGCTCAACTCAATGTCGATGAGCCTGACTTCATCGTCTGAGTCCACTGCTCCTACTCCAATCGCGTGCTCTGACGCATGCGCGATGACTACAGGCGCGCGGCGCGTGCCCGGCCGCAAAAGTAGGACATCGGTCAGTTCAAGTTCACAAGTTCAAGCCATAGCCTGAAGGGCAGGTGCCATGTCATCGGCAAGCTCGTCCCAGTCCGGACGGGCCTGCCCAGTCGGCGGGAGTAGCTCGAGTGGATGCCGAGGACGCGTCGCACCCGGCGATGCTCGGCGCAATCTCAAGTCGGGTTAAGCGCACGCCGTTCGCTCCGCTTGGGCGCCGCGCTCTTATGCGGCGCTTGCATGTGCGCCCTGACCAACGCGGAGCAGGCGGGATGAGCGGGCCACTGGAGCCGATCGACTGGCGGCAACCGGTCGAACCACCGAGCCCGAAAGGCGGCGCGCGCGAGGTCCCAAAGGGCTGAGGCTGACTGCCCAATTCCGCCGTCGGGCGGCGATCCGAGGTGCTCGTCCCGGGCCCCGCTTGCATAGCGGGTTGCCCAACGCTAGTTGAATAACGCTCATCGCAGTGGCATAGTCCCGCTCGACTCAGGGGGAGCAGCTCCGAACCTCGTGCCTTGCCGTTCGGAGTGGGGAGGTTCCGGCGGTGGCTGCGCTGCGCGGGGCGTTCATCCGGCTCGATGCGGGCCTCCTCGGCTTCGCACCCAATATCGTCATTTTTCAGTTCAATCCGGACACGATCACGAGGAGCCCCTCGCTCGTAGCGCCCCCGCTCGCGCCCAGTGGATCCGGACCCCAGGCGCCCCAGCAGCAGCCGGCGGAGCCGAGTGAGCAGATCGCATTCACCCTGCGCCTGGATGCCACCGACCAGTTGGCACTGGGTGATCCGATCGCGACCGGGAGCGGGATCCTCCCAGTGCTGTCGGCCCTCGAGATACTCCAGTACCCAAAGAGCTCGCTCGCGAGCTCGCTCTTCGGTGGAGCTCCTCAGCCGTACCAGAATCCGCCGACCGAGCTGCCGACTGTCCTCTTCTTTTGGGGTCAGTACCGGATCCTGCCGGTCACCGTCAACAGCCTGTCGGTGACGGAAACGCAGTACGACCAACTGCTCAACCCCGTCCGCGCCGAGGTGAGCGTCAGCCTCAGCGTGCTGACGCGGAGCCAATTGCCGGCCGACGCGCGTTTCGCGCGCGGTGCCTACGAATACACGCAGGGTGCGAAAGAAGTCATGGCCGCTGTAAATCTCGCGAGCCCCATTGACGTCATCACGAAGACGCTCGGTTCGCTCTAGGAGCGCCAGGGTGATATTCAAGGGAAGCCGCTACGAGAAGCTCGCGAAGGCCGCGATGACCGTCACCGGCTCCGACGGTCAGAAGCATCCGGTGTTGCCGATACGTTTCGTCCCCGCGGCTCCCGCGGTTGTCCGATACCTCATGACGGACCACGATCGTCTCGACCTTCTCGCATACCACTACTACGGCGATCCGCAGAAGTTCTGGCTGATCTGCGACGCGAACCAGGCGATGGATCCCGAGGAACTCCTTCGCTCAGGACTTTCGATCTTCGTGCCGCCTGACCGGAATCTCTAGGTGCCGCGCAAGGCCTTCCTCATCGCGTTCGACGAAACGCCGGCCGAGCCTGAGCTACACGCGGCGGTGCAACAGGTGGACGTCGAGGAGAACGCAGCGCTCCCGACGACGTTCGCTTTTCGCGTCAGGCTGTCGCGTGACCGGACTGGGCAGTGGAAGGGCACCGACGACGATCGTTTCTCACTCTTCACCAAGGTGTCGATCGATGCCGGCGCCGTCGGCGACTCTAGTCAGGCCGCGAGCCTCGAGCCCATCGCCGAGGGATACGTCACTGCTGTCGGTGTGCACATCGGCGCACAGCCTGACGACGCGTACCTGGAAGTCCGCGGTATGGATGCGACGGCGCTGATGAGTGTGGAGGAGAAGACGGTCTCGTGGCCCAACATGGCCGACAGCGACATCGTCCAGCAGATCGTCAGCACATACGGCATCCCTCTACAAGCGACGAGCACGACGCCGGTCCGGCAGCAGAACGACACGTTGCTTATCCAGCGCGGGACCGATGCACGCTTCCTGCGGCTGCTCGCACGCCGCAACGGGTTCGAATTCTCATTCAGCAAGGAGCGAGGCGCTGCCACCACCTGCTATTTCGGACCGCCGCGCGTCAGTGGCACTCCACAGGCCGACCTGGCTATCCAGTTCGGCGAGCAGAGCAGTCTCGCGTCCTTCGATGTCACGGCGCACGGGTTGCGACCGCTGGCCGTAGCGACGACCCAGGTCGATATCAAGACGAAGAACGAGTCGACCGCGAACGTGACAGCGAGCCAGCTGAACGCGCTCGGGTCGAGCGGTCTCTCGAGTCTGATCGAAAGCAAACTCGACAGCCTCGTCAACCCACTCGAGCAGCAGGGCCGACTGTTGCTTCTGGCGCAGCCAAGCGCCGACGCAGCCGAGCTGCAGAGCATCGCCCAGGCTGTGCGCGATGAGGCGGAGTGGCTCATCGCGGCCCGAGGTGAGGTGAACACCGACGCATATGGCACGGTGCTGCGTGCAGGAAGACTCGTACTAATCAAGGGCGCGGGCAAGCAGCACAGTGGCGCGTACTACGTCACTCGCGTGAGGCATCTGATCAAGAACAACGGGACCCACGTGCAGACGTTCGAAGCCCGGCGCAACGCCCGCGACGTCACCGGCTCCGAACGCTTTGCCGACGCGGCGGCGTTCGGCGTTCCGGCGGCGTAGCGGAACGGCGATGGAGGGACTCACGGAGATCGTTACGCGTCTCGTCGAGCGGATGGAGGGTCGTTACTACGGAAAGCATCGGGCGATCGTTACCGACAATTCGGATCCGGACAATCTCGGTCGGCTCCGTGTCCGCGTGCCTCGCCTGCTCGGCAGCGTTGAGACGGGCTGGGCTCTGCCGGCGGCCCCCTACGGCGGTGCGAGCGAGGAGGGATTCTTCGCGCTGCCCGACATCGGTGCGTCCGTCTGGATCGAGTTCGAGGATGGCGACCTCGCGTATCCCGTGTGGTCGGGCACATGGTGGGGGGACGGCGAGCGCCCCGAAGGGGCCGGACCGGGACAGAAGGTGATCAAGACGGCGGCGGGTCACAAGGTCGTGCTCGACGACGACGCCGGGAGCATCACTGTGACTGACAGCAACGGCAATGAAGTGACCCTCGATAGCAGCGGGATCAAGCTCGAGGACGCCAACGGGAATTCGATCACGCTCGATTCGAGCGGCATCACGTTGAAGGGGAGCCTTATTAATGTCGGCGATCCGGCGACCGACAACCTCGTCGCGTTCAACATGCTCAACACTGCGCTCACGCAGTTCGCGACGATGGTGCAGACGCACACGCACGTCGGAAATCTTGGTGCACCGACCTCGCCGCCGGTACCACCCCCGACTTTGGCCCTCACGCCAGCGAAGTCAAAGCACGGACTGGAGCTCTAGCCACGTGCCGCTCAAGAGTTCGGATCTCCAGGGTCAGATCCGCTCGTCGCTCGACAAATACCTCCCGGCGCCGCCTGGCGCGGCCCCAAAGGACCAATCCGAAGCCTTCGACAGGCTCGCCAAGGCCATCGCCGAAGGCGTCGTCGCGTACTTCGGGACTACGAAGGTGAAGGTCGACCCCAACACCCACGAAGGAACGTTCGAGTGAGCGGGTCTTTCCTGGACTTCCCCTTCGACATCGCGCCCTCGGGTTCGGCGCGCCTGACCGATGAGCATGATCACCTTACGGATCTCGTGATGCAGATCCTGTTCACCGAGCCCGGCGAGCGTATGAATCTTCCCGAGTTCGGTTGTGGCGTCAAGCGGCTCGTGTTCGCGGGAAACAACGACGCACTGCGCGCCGCGACCCAGTTCCTCATCACCCAGAACATGCAGCGCTGGCTCGGGGATCGGATCAGTGTCGAACGTGTCGACGTCAGCAGCCTGCCGGACGAAGAACACATCGTTCAAATCGATATCGTGTTCTCCGAGCGCACGACCGCCTCCCGGCGCCAAGTGAGTGTGCGCGTATGAGCGTCCGGCCGCCTGCGATTTTCGCCGAAGACCCGGTCGAGACTCCGACCAGTCTTGGCATCAGGCGCGTCGAGCTCGCCGAGGACGAGCGCTCGCTCCTCGTCACATACGTTCCGACGGATGCGCTCGATCGCCGGCCCGAGATAGGGGACGCGCGGCGCTACGCGATTACCGGCGGCGCCCGGCTCCATCCACACGTCGTACGCGTCCAGCGCAACGGGCAAAGCTTGCAGTTATTTCTCGACTCGATCGGCGACTTCAGCGTGTATACGCTCACGCTCGTTGCCGACGGCGTCGACCCGTTCTTCGCCAGCCGGCGTTTTCACTTTCGCCTTGGGTGCGAGGATCCGTTCGACTGTCGTCCTCAGATGCTGGGAATGGCAGGAGAGACCGAGGCCGTTCCGATCGACTACCTGGCTAAGGACTACGCAAGCTTCCGACAGGCTCTGCTCGACTTTGTCGCGTCGCGCTTCCCGCAGTGGACGGAGCGAAGCGAGGCCGACCTCGGCATCGCCCTCCTCGAGCTCTTCGCCGCCACCGGTGACGGCCTCAGCTACATGCAGGACCGCGTCGCGAACGAGGCGTTCCTGTCGACGGCGACCCAGCGGCGGTCGGTGCGTGGCCATCTTGCGCTCCTCGGCTATGACCTTGACGAGGGATCTGCGGCGAGCACCTGGGTCCAATTCGCGGTTTCGCAAGCGCGCCTTGTGACCGCCGGATTCAAGGTCCGGACCCGCGAGACGACGACGGAGTCCGCGATCCAGTTCGAGACGGTCGAGCCGGTCGTCGTTCGGCCCGAGTACAACGAGCTACCGCTGTTCGATTGGGGACACCCCGACTGGTGCATCACCAAGGATTCGACGAGCGCGACGCTTCGCGGAGCGTTCCCGTGGCTACGCGCTGGAGACGAGCTGCTCATGGCCGACGACCGAAGCGGCGCTCGCGACGTCGTTCGCCTGATCGCGCCTCCGAGTCCCCTGCCCCGCGGAGTCCCCTTCGGCGGTTATGCCGGATATCGCGGCTATTCGACGAGTTACGGCGGCGGGCCGATCGGATTCGACAAGGACCTGACGGTCATTCAGTGGTCCAAGCAGACGCCGTTGCACGCGGATTACTGCGTCGGCACGAGTGTCATGCACGGCAATCTAGTGCGCGCAACGCACGGCGCCACGACAACTTCGCGCGAGGTGCTACCGGGCGCGAGCGACCTCCTCGCGTCCGATGGCGCGGTCGTCGTCCCGCACTCGGGACCTTTGGGGACGACGTTCCACATCGACGTGTTCGACTTTCAGCCCGGGGAGTCGATCGAGCGCGTCGCGGTGAAGCCGGACGGCAAGGTGGAGTCCACGACGACAGTCACCGCCGGCCAGGACGGAAGTTACCAGGAGACGTACCCGGTAGGTGCGGCGACTGCCAACGTCGGGCTATGGCAGGTCATCTATTCGAGCCGGCACGAAGGGGGCGTGGACGAACGGCGCGTCGCGCGTTGGTTCGTGTCTCGGCAGCGCGACATGCCGGCTCGATCCGTGCGCCCGCCACGACTGCGCATCGCCCTATCTGAGAGCCCACTGACCTTCGTCGATCGCGACCGCATCCCGACCGCGCGGTCGTCGACGTCCGACTTCGCGTACGAACGACGCAGCGCACCGCAGTTGACGCTCACCGTGAACGACACGACGTGGTCGGAGGTGGCTACGCTCCTCGACCGATCCCCGGACGATGAGGTCTATCGCGTCGAGACGGACGAGAACGGAGACGCCGAGCTGGTCTTCGGCCGCGGCGGAGAGCAGGACGGCGCCGCGGGATTTGGACGGCGACCACCCGCGGGGAGCACGGTCGAGCTGACCTATCGAGTAGGAAATGGAGCCATCGGGAACGTTGCGTCGGATTCGCTCGTCATCGTCGAGCCGGGACAGTCATCTTGGCTCATCAGCGTGACGAACCCGCTGCCGGCATCGGGCGGGAGGGACGCCGAGTCACTCGCGCACGCGAAGCGCGTCGCGCCGGAGCAGGCCAGACGCCGCCTCGTCGCGGTCACGCCGGCTGATTACGAAGTGGCGACACAGGATTTCCGCGACGGATCCGGCGAGAAGGTCGTCGCCCGTGCCAACGTCACATTCCGGTGGACGGGGAGCTGGTTGACCGCGAGCCTTGCGCTCGATCCAGCCGGTGGTGTGCCACTCGATCAGGCGCAAGCCGCGGCGTTGCGTGCATACCTCGATGGACGACGTCTCGCGGGCTACGAGCTCGAGCTGAGGGAGGCGAACTACCTGCCCCTGCAACTCGAGCTGGGTATCTGCGTGGCGGCGGGCTTTGCCCCAGCGGAGGTGAAGCGGAACGTGGAGCTCGCGGTGGGCGGCGCGACGCGTCCGGATGGCGTCGTTGGCTTCTTCCACCCAGACCACTTCAGCTTCGGGCAGCCCGTATACCTGAGTCAGCTGATCGCTGCGGCGATGGGCGTCCCGGGGGTCGTGTCCGCGACGGTCGAGCGCCTCGCACCACTTCATGACCCCATGCCGGCCGCGACGACCGCCGCGGTGAAGCGGACCGGATCGCTGCATGTGGCCGGCGATCAGATCATCCAGCTCGACGCCGACCCAAATCATCCCGAGCGTGGCCGCCTGGGCGTCGCGATCCAGAGCGCGCGCACATGAGCGCGCTCTGCGTGCTGCCTTCAGAGGCTCGCTCCGGGTGCTGCACGCAAGCGCCCCTCCCCCCAGCAGCGCCGGTCCGTCCCGACAACGAGCCCAACCGCGCGTCGATCGCATATCGCGTCGGAGCTTTCGGAAGCTTCCGGCGGGCGATCATCGCGGAGCTCGAGGAGTTCCTGCCGGGTTGGCGTGCCTCCGTCTCGCAAGACTACGCAACGACGGTCGCCGAGCTCTGGGCATACGTCGCCGACATCCTGACGTTCTATCAAGAGAGGATCGCGAACGAAGCGTTCATCCGGACGGCGACGCAATTCGATTCGCTCATCCGGCTCGCGGAGCTCGTCGGCTACCGTCCGGATCCAGGTGCTTCCGCGACGGCGGTCGTCGCGTTCATCCTAGACAAAGGCAAGACCGCGACGCTCAAACGCGGGATGCGCGTCGGCGCGAAACCCGCCGCCGGCAAGCCCGCCTCCGTCTTCGAGCTGTCGGCGGCGCTGACGGCAAGCGCCTCCGTGAACAAGCTTCCGCTCGCGGCGACGGCGCCAGCGCGGCTGTTCGCCGACCTCACGTCGCTCGTCACGCTGTTCGGTGCGTCGGGCGATAGGACGCCTGCGGACGCGACAGGCAACGAAGACGCGATCGCCGACGTGTTCCCGAGCCTCGCGGCGTATTTCGACCGGAGCGTTCCAGCGGCGGAAAGCCGTACGAGCACCCAGTCGTCGACGATCCCCGTCGGCCCAGACGCGCGGACCATCACGCTCCTGGGGACGAAGCTCAAGCTCGCCGCGGGGTCTTACCTCCTCATCGACGACCAGGGCTCGGCGAGCCACCTCGAAGTGAGGCGGATCACGGACGTGCGTGTCGACCGCGCACGAGGCATGACCGACGTCACATTCTTCGAGAAGGCGGACTGCGTGTATGGGACCGCGCAGCGCGTCTTCGCGATGCGGGCGATCGCGGCCCCCTTCGGCGCGAACGCGCCTCCGCACGACACGCTTTCGGCGCTCATGAAGGTACTGGTCACGGATGCTGCCGGTAGCATTACGACGCAGCGCGCGTACCCCGACGACTGGGACGACACGACCAAGGCGATCTCGCGCGTGCCTGGCCCCCATGAGACCGTCGACACGACCGCGACCCACCACACGTTCGAGCTTCACCTCGATCGCGCGTATGAAGTGCTACAGCCGTCGACCGATCCTCGTCCTGCGTACGCGGTCCTCGTCAAAGCCACGAATGGTGGCGCGTACGACGCGTTTCCGGTCAACGACGCGGTGGGCCACCACTTCACCGAGTACAGCCTCTCCGCCCGCGTGACGCGTCTGTCTCTCGCCGGTGACGTTCCAACGGATGGCACCCTGCACCGCTATGGCATTCGAACAACGAACGTGCTCGTCGCGAGTGAGGAGCTCGTCGTCGCGTCGGGCCGCCCCCTGCCCGAGAAGGTGAGCGGGACGAGGCTGCTCGTGAGCGGTACACACCGCGAGCTTGTCGCGGGCAAGCACGTCATCATCAGCGGCGAATCGTTCGACGCACCCGACCTCGCGGCTGCCGAGGATGCCGTGATCGATCACGTGATCTACGACGCCGCGAACGATCTCAGCGTCGTGACGCTCCGCGACTCGCTGGACAACGCCTACGTGAGGTCGAAGACCTCAGTCTTCGCGAACGTCGCGACGGCGACCCACGGTGAGACCGTCAAGGATGAGATCCTCGGCAGCGGAGACGGTTCGCCGTGGCAACGGTTCAGCCTTCGCAAGAAGCCGCTCACATACGCTCCATCCGCAACGGGGCGTCTCGATCTCCCCGTCGAGAGCTCGCTCCACGTGCGCGTCAACGGCGTCGAATGGTCCGAGGTCGCGAACTTCTCCGTCGCCGGGCCGTCGGACCGCGTCTTTGTCACGAGACGCAATGCACAGGGTGCGACCCTTGTGGAGCTGGGCGACGGGGTGACCGGCGCGCGCGCGCCGACCGGACGCGACAACGTGCGCGCGGTGTATCGAGCCGGCACGGGATCGGCGGGCGAGCTGGATGCCGGTGCGATTTCTCAGCTCGTCGACAGCGTCCCCGGTGTCCAGTCCATTGTCAGTCCGATTCCGACCTCAGGCGCTGCCGAGGCGGAGACGATCGAGGGCGTCCGGGTGAATGCCCCCGCCAGCCTGCGAACGCTCGGGCGCGCGGTATCGCTGGACGACTACGCCGCTATCGCACGGAGCTTCCCTGGCGTGCGACGAGCGCGCGCCGGTTGGGTCCAGCAGGGCCGTTCCGGTCGGCCGCTTCCGCGTCCGGCGATCCGCGTAACGATCGGGACCCGGAACGGGAAGCCACTCGCTCAGCAAAGCGATTATCGCGCCCGATTACGTAGGTTCTTCGACGCCAGCCGTGACGTCAATGTCCCTCTTCAGTTGTCCGACTTCGAGCCGGTGTACGTGGACTGTGCGGTCACTGTCGACGTCACGGACGATCATGGGCGTGCCGCCACGCTCGCCGCGGCGATACGCGCGTTGAGCCCGCGCACGAATCCCGACGGCTCGCCCGGCTTCTTCGCAGAGCTCGACTTCGGCGAGCCGGTGCGCCTCAGCGCGATCTACGCCGCGCTTCAGCAAGTCGACGGCATCCGCGACGCTCACGTGACGACGCTGCGCACCGTTGGTCCGGGCCCCGCCGTAGACCCCTCAGGGACCGTGCGCGACACCATCATCGTCGGTCCGACACAACTCGCGATCGTCGATGACGATCCGACCGACGTGCGCAACGAGCACGGGAAGCTCGTCGTGGAACTCGGCGAAGGGGGCTTCGTCGAGTGACCATCACGGGCACTGACCGCGAGGCCTGGGCCGCGAGGTTGTACGCGCGACTGCCTGAGGTCTACCGGACGACCGATCTTGAGATCGCGCGCCGTCGCAACCCTGCCGCGGGCGCGGCGAGCGGCCCGCTGTTCCAGCTATTGCGGGCAGTCGCAGCGCAGGTAGCCTCCGTCCGTCAGGACCTCGATGACCTCTGGGACGACTTCTTTATCGAGACCGCCGATGACTGGGTCGTCCCGTACCTCGCCGATCTCCTCGGTACGAAGCTCATCCAGAATGCCGCCGGTCGCCACAACCGGCTCGACGTCCGCAACACCGTCCTGTGGCGACGCAGCAAAGGGACGCCGGCGATGCTTGCCGGGCTCGCCCGCGACACGACGTCCTGGCCTACATCGTTCGTCGAGTTCTTCCGCGGACTCGCGTGGACCCAGAACATCAATCACCCGCGACTTGATCGCGCGATCAACCTGCCGTTGCGCGACCACCTGGCGCTCGACGCGATCGGTCGCGCGACGGATCGATTCGCCCATCTCGCGGATGTGAGGCCGGCCGGCCGTCTGGACGAGCCGCGGACCGTCAGAACGGTGGGTGCCGGCACGAATACGGCACCGGGGACTGTTGCGAGCGCCGCGTGGGGGACACCCGGACGCTATCGCGTGCGAAACGTCGGTTTCTTCGTGCATCGGCTGCAGACGTTCGCCGTCCGCGGCGCGACGCCGGCACCGATCGGGGGCGACGCGCGCACGGGTGGCTACACGTTCGATCCCCTCGGCCGGTTGGTCCCGCTCTTCGAGCGGAGCACCGGCGCCGAGATCACGCGTCGCGGGCTCGAGGCCGCGCCCCAACGCTTCTGCGGGACGATCGACGACCATGGACTGGCAGGTCGTTCCGTCGACATCCGGGTCCGTCGAGCCGGCGTCGCGCTCGCGATCGCGGGCTCCGTGGCACCCAGCCACGGTCACTCCTCAGAACCGTTCAGCTTCGGCGATACGTCGCCCGTCGCACTCGCGGCCGTCGACGGCCTTCGCCTGCTCGAATCCGCCGCGTTCCGTCAGGGTGGCGAGCGGTTCCTTCTCACGGCGATCTGGCGGACGTCGGCCGGCGACGTCACCCTCGGGACCCTCGGCACGCTAGAAGCGCGGTTGGGACTGCCGGCATTCGTGCCGGGGCAGTCGTCGTCGCGAGCCGGACGTCTCGTCGTGCGGATCGAGACGGACCCGGCGCGCGCGGGACGGCCGGCCGGCGGGCCCGGGCGGTTCCCTGCCACCGTGCTGCTCGTCCGCGACGATGTCACGATCCCGCGCGCGGCGGTGGAGGCACCCGGCGTCCTGTCGACGCGTAGCGCCTACCGCGATGCGCTGCTCGTCTACCTCCCTGACCGGTTCCTCACTCCCGGCGCGCCGATGGAGCTCCACGTCGCCGATGACGGCTCGACCTACCTTGCCGATGCCATACAGCCGGCCGATCTCGCGCGTGAGTCGGAGGGCCAGCTTTGGCCTGCCGCGGATCTCATGCGTCCGTCCGTCGAGCCGACGGACATCGGGCTGCGTCTACATCGTCGCCGCGGCCTCATCGTCCCCGATCGCGGTCGCCTGTCCGCGACTCCGCTCCTCCTGGAGGCGCATCTCATGAGCGGCGCGCCGCAGCTGCTCGGTGCAATCGTTACGGACGATCTCACGCTCGACGCCAACGCCTTCCAGCGATTCGGCGACACCTTCAGCGCTCTCGAACTGCCGGCCGCCGCGACGACGTGGACGGCCCACACCTTCATCCCAAGCAAGGCCGCTGTTCGCGACGACGTGGGCGCCGGCGGTCAGCTCCTGCTGCGCCTTCGTCCCTTGAGCTCTCAGCCGACCTCATTTTCGCCGCAGGTCGAGGTCGTCGCGACCGATCGCGGCGGGGGCGCTCTGCTCATCTACGTTCCCGAGGTGTCGTTCAGCAAGGTCGTGCCGGACGCATGGTTCTTCACCGCGACCGACGGCTCGACGTATCGCGCGCGTGTCTTCGCGGGGTCACCGGCGCCTCTGGTCGATGAGGGGCAGCTTACCGGCGAGAAGCTCGCGCGCGTCGGCGCGGGGCAGGTCCTGCCGATCGAAGGGACGTATCCGCTCGTGCGCCGCACGATCGTGTCCGTTCCGCGCGAGCGTGGACTGCTCGTCGACCCGGAACGAGGTCGGTTCTGCCTTCCGGAGAACGACCCGCTCCTGACCCTCGATGCGGGCGATCGCGACCTAACGGTCGAGTTCGTCGAGGCGTTCTCGGACCGCGTTGGCGGGCGCGCGTTCGGTCGCGGTGCGGGCAACGACGGACGGACCGCGACGCGCGTCGTTTCGTCGTCCGGTGACGCCTTGACTCCTCTTCCGCTCCGACGCATCCACGCGACCATCGCTGACGCGCTCACTCAGGCCGTCGACGGTGAAGTCGTCGAGATCGGCGATAGCGCGACGTACCGCGAAGACCTCACCATCGATCTGCTCGGCCGGAGAATCGGCACGCTCACGCTGCGGGCGTCGGACGCGCCAGAGCTCGCGCGACCGTGCCTCATTCCGGCGGAAGCGTCGGACGTCATTCGCGTTCTCGCGGGTAACGGCGAGCGCCTCGAGCTGACGGGTCTCCTCGTCGACGGGTCACTGCGGGTAGAGGGCTACCTCGCCGACCTGACCCTCGCCGCCGCGACGCTGGATCGCGGCAGCGTCAGCGGCGGCCAGCTCGTCGTGATCGACGAGGACAGCGCGCACGACTGCCGGGTACTGGTGTGCCGCTGCATCACTGGGGCGCTCCGGCTTGGCGCCGCCGTCCGGCGCCTGGTGGTCGCGGACTCGATCGTCGATCGACGCGAAGGGCTCGCGATCGGTGGCCCGTTCGAAGCGACCGATTCCGATGGTCGCGTCGCCGCCCCGAAGGACGCCCCCGCGGGTGCGGTTCAGCTCGAACGGGTCACGGTGCTGGGCCGGATTCGCTGCGACACGCTCACGGCGAGCGACGCGCTGCTTGCCGCCGTCGCATGGGTCGACGATCGCCAATCGGGGTGCATCCGATTCAGTCGGTTCGAGTTCGAGTCGCGACTGCCGAGGCGCTATCGCTGTGTCCCGAGCGATGAGGGGACGGCGCGGGAGTCGGCGCGCGTCGCGTTCTCGTCGCTCGTTCCGGCGTCGTCTCACTACGCTCAGCTCGGCGCCGCCACCGCGTCGGCGGTCCTCAGCGCGAGCGCCGATGGAGACCAGGTCGGCGCCTTTGCTCGGTCGTATCCGACGCTGCGCGCGGCCAACCTGATGACGAAGCTTCGCGAGTTCCTTCCGGCGGGACTCGAGCCGGTGCTCATCGCCGAGACGTAGGGAAAGAAGAATGAGGGGCGACTTCTCGCGCATACGCCGCGACCCGACCAAACACGACGATGTTTGGCTCGAACAACAGGGTCGCCTCGTGCTCGACTCGGACGCGAACGAAGAGCGGCTCGCGCGCATCCGCCTGCTCGAGGAGCAGGACGTCGACATCATCGGAGCGGCCGGGGCCCCGCAGCCGGGCACGGGCTTCAGGGTCATCCCCATGGACAACACTCCGGATGACTTCCTCATCAACGGCGGCGATGGACCGGCGGGACACCTGTACGTCGGCGGGATGCTCTGCCGCAACGACGCGCCGGTCACCTATAAGAACCAGCCGGACTTCCCGAGCGCGCCGGCTCTTCCCGTTCCGCAGGCGAGTGAGCTCACTGGCTCGACCGCGCGTTACGCGCTCGCGTACGTCGAGGCGCACCGCAGGTACGTAGGCTACCTGCAGGACAATGACATCCGCGAGGTCGCTCTCGAGGGTGTAGACACGACCGCCCATCTGCGCACGACAGCGCAGGTCAAGGTCCAGCCGATCGACGACCTGTACGTTCCGGACCAGCTGGATTGCGACAGCGCCGCGGCGCACCTACCCGGTCCCGGCAACGGCAGCCTCCTCACGATCGCGCCGTCATCGACCGCGAGCGCGGATCCCTGCGCGCTGCCCGACAGCACGATCTACACCGGGCGCGAGAACCGGCTCTATCGCGTCGAGGTGCATCATCCGGGCGACGTACTGGGTACGATCCCGCCGGCGTTCTCGCTCGGCGCCAACGCGTTCCCCGGTCAGGCGCAGCTGCCGCTAGCGATCAAGGACATCGCGCTGAGCCAAGAGGCGGCGCTCGTCGGGCGGCGCTGGGACATCACCGATGCGGATGGTTCTCATCGCGAGGCCCTTCGGATCTCCGGCGTCGTGCGTGTTTCGGACGCACAGGGGATGCACGACGAGCTGGTGCTCGGCGCGGCGCTTCAATACTTTCACGCGAGCGGGTCGCCGTTACGCGAGCCGCGGCGCGGGATCTCGCTTGCCGTTCCGGCGCAGGGCCTGCGGCCCGGTGACCCGACGATCACGGTATCGACCGGCGACCGTGGCGACGCACGTCTTGAGGATGGCACGCGACGGTGGTTCATCCGCGACGGCAGCAACGCCGAGGGAATCGCGTTCGACGATCCCCCCGATCCGAGCGGAACGATCACGCTTCGGACGGCCCTGCAGTTCTCTTACGGAGCGTCGGCCGAGCTCGTCCCGTGGGCCACGTTCAAGTGGTCGCGCTCGAACGGCGCGGTGGCGGCGCAGGTCATCGATGGACCGAACGCGACGGCCGACGCGACCTCCACCCGGCTTCAGGTGGACAGCCTTGGTCGTGACGAGCTGACGACCCTGCGGAACGGCGATCTCGTCGAGCTTGTCGGCGATGTGAGCGAGCTCGGCGCCGGCGCAGGTGTGCTCTGCACGGTGGTCGGCGATCCCGACCCGGACCAGCTCGCGGTCGTCGTGAACATTCCGGTCCAGGCCGCGCTGCTCAGCGAGCCTCACCTGGTCATGCGCCGCTGGGATGGCTTCGGCGTGACCCAAGCGACGTTCTCACCTGCCGGCACTCCAGAGCTCGACCTTGGCGATGGGGTGCAGGTGCAGTTCGGCGGATCCGATCTTCGCGCCGGCGATTACTGGTGGATCGAGACGCGCGCCACCGACGGCAGCATCAATCAGATCGGTCCTGTCCTCGAAGATGGCAGGGTGCTGCCGGCGGGGATCGAGCGACGCAGGACCAGCCTTGCGATCCTGAAGTGGTTTCTCCAGGGCAGCAATGTCGCGCTTGAGGCAACATCCTGCGTGAGGATCTTCAACCCCCTGACGGCGTTCCCCGAACCCGATCAGGTCATCAGTGTCAAGGGGGCGTTCATCGGGGCAACTTCGTCGAACACGCTCTCCACGCTCCTCAACGACACGGAAGTCGACCCAGCTGCGCTCGCGGAGGGGATCCAGGTACAGTGCACGCTTCCGCTGCAGCCGAAGTCGGTCCAGCCAGCGACCGTCTATGTGACGCTCGACCTTCCGTATCCGCTGAACGAGGCCGACCGAAAGGTTTGGGGCCAGACTGCGGTGCTCGGTTTCCAGTCCATCACCGTCAACGCCACTGTCAGCGTGGCGCAAGCAGATCCGACCACCATGGTGTGGACACCGGCCGCTGCGGCGAAGAATTGGCTCAAGAACCTCTTCGCACCGCTCGGCTCGCTCGGGTCGGTCACCGCGCACTTGTGCGCGAAAGGCAACGTGATCTGGGCAGACCAAGGCAACGATCGCCTCTACCTCGACGGCGACGCCCTTGGCGCTCTCCGTGCGAGCCCCGCAGGGGTCGATGTAAGGTTGCCCAGCGGGAACGGACGCGCGGGCGGCGATTTCGAGATGTGGTTCCGGCTCGTGCCCCACTTGACGATCGCTCTACACGACATCACGGTGACGCCCGGCACCATCCTTGGACCGAACACAGTGCAGGGTAGGGTGTCGCTCACCGGGAACGCGACGGCCGCGACCGTGGTCAAGGTAACGAGCGGCGACCCGAATGTGACCATCCCCAACGGCGGGAACGTCAACAACGGGAACGTCACGATCCCGGCCGGGCAATCGTTCGCGAACTTCACCATGCAAGTGGCCGCGGTACCGACGACTCGTACGGTGACGGTCACCGCGACGTTGAATACGGTCCAGAAGGCGACTCAGCTCGTCCTCCAGGCTCCACCGTTCCTCAACGTCAGCGGCGTGCGGTTCCTCGATGCGGACGTCGGGAACAATCAGCAGGTGACGGTGAACGAGGCATGGCCGGTCCCGAGCCCTGGTCAGATATTCAAGATCTTCCTTAACACTGGAGACACCGAAGAAACCGGGCCGAACGTGATCGAAGTGACCTTCGGAGGCGGCGCCCTCAACGCCGCGACCGTGACCGACAAGACGTTCATCGTCAAGCACCTCGCACAGGTCGTCCCCTCGCAAGCGATCTTCACCGATCCCGCCCATCCGGGCGTCGTGTACTGGCTCGGTCCTGTCGCGTCGGGTTCGATGACCCTCAAGGGCGATCCCGATCCGTTGGGCAACGTGATCACCGCCGCCAACGGGACGCGTCTCGACGGCGAGCCGGCGGCGTTCCCGAGCGGAGATGGCGCCGCGGGCGGCGACTTCCAGCTGGCGTTCACGATCACGAGAGGAAAGGTGAGAGCCCTGACCATCGAGGGCGGCGGCAAGGGGAACCTGACCACCATCGAGAAGAACCCGAAGGCCGTTGGCGCGTTCGCGAGGAATGAGATCGTCGGTCGCACCGTCGTCCCCGTGAAAGTCGATCCGTACGGGCCGGTGAAGTACGACATCGATGGCCGGACGATTTCGTCGGACATCGGTCTCGTGACGCCCGTGACGCCGGAGCTGTCGATCGGCGGCATCGGGCGGGCGTTCGTCCGTTCGATCGAGCGCCCCACGACGGCTGGCGACGCGACATTGCGACTCTCGGACCGCTCGGGCGGGATCATCCGTGACCGCTCGGGCGAGATCAACCGCTGATGCTCCTAGTGACGGCGAGCTCGCACGATGCCTACGCCCCGCAGCTCGTAGAGCGTTGGCGTGCGCACGGAGCGCGCCTCCTCACGCCGCGCGACCTGTCGCGCGAGGGCTGGCGACACGATCCTCTGGATCCACGACGTGACACAGCGGTCATCGACGGTGAGCGCGTCAACGTGGCCGAAGTGGACGGTGTCCTCTCGCGCCTGGCCTTCGTACACGAATCCGAGCTCGCCGACATCTGTGCCGAAGATCGACACTATGTCGCTGCCGAGCTGAACGCGTTCCTTGTGTCCTGGCTGTCGGTACTCGAGGTTCCTGTCATGAATCGCGCCAGTCCGGCCGGCCTTGCGGGGCCGAACTGGCATCCGGAGCAATGGACACGTCTTGCGGCCGAGCTCGGCATCCGAGCAGCCAAATGCAGCCGCTGGGTCAGGCCCGCGCCGCAGCGCCCGCGCCGTCGGCGATCCGGACCGACTGCGGTGACGGTCACGGTCGTAGGCGCGAAAGCATTTGGCGGCGACGAGTCGATCGCGAGCGCAGCGGTTCGACTCGCGCTCGCGGCCGCCGTCGACCTACTGCGCGCGCGTTTCGTCCGCCGGGACGACGAATGGATGTTCGTGGGCGCGGACCCTTGGCCGGACCTCGCCGAACCCGCTGAGGCGGACGCAGCGCTCGCGCTGCTCACCTCCGGCCGGGCCGCCGCGTGATCGCCCTCTGGGGTCCCTCGCGCGACCAGCCGCTCGCCGCGGTGCGGACGGAGCTCGAGCATGCCGGCGCGGCGGCGGTGGTCATCGATCAGGGCGCGATCCTCGCGACCGAGGTGCGGCTTTCGACCGGCCGCGATGTTCGAGGCTTCGTACGTGCCCCGGGCCTCGAACTCGACCTCGCGCGCGTCTCCGCACTGTACGTCCGCACGTACGACTCGCATCGCCTTCCCTCGGTCGCGTCCGCGGGCCCGGACAGCCCCGCATGGCAGCACGCGAGCGCGGTCGATGACGCGCTCAGCACGTTCGCGCAGCTCACGCCGGCGTTGGTTCTCAATCGTCCGTTCGACGACGCTTCGAACGCCTCGAAGCCCTACCAACTGCGACCGATCCGGGACGCCGGCTTCTCGGTCCCCGACACGGTCGTAACGACCGATCCGGCGACCGCACTCGAGTTCTGGGAGCGGCACCGCGACGTGGTGTACAAGTCGGCCAGCGCGATGCGTAGCCGAGTGACGCGTCTCGCAGAGGAGCACCGCGAACGACTGACCGACGTGGCGTGGTGCCCGACGCAATTCCAGCGGTGGATCGACGGCGTGGACCATCGTGTTCACGTCGTCGGCGAGGAGCTCTTCGCCTGCGCCGTCCGTTCCCAGCTCGACGACTATCGGTTCGCCGAGAGCGGCGACGCGCTCGAGATGGAGCCCGTCACGCTGCCGGCCGACGTGGCCGAACGCTGTCTCAAACTTTCCCGAACGCTGCACCTCCCACTCGCAGGCATCGATCTGCGGCAGACCGTCGACGGGGAGTGGTACTGCTTCGAGGTGAATCCCGCGCCGCACTTTTCTTACTACGAGGAGATCACTGCCCAGCCGATCGCCGCAGCGGTCGCGCGCCTGCTTCGCTCCGTCGATCGGGCGTCGACGCGGACCCGGCGCCGCGCGGTCGCCGCATGAAGACCGACGACGCCAGCCAGAGCGCCCTTCCCGCCGATCCACCCCTGGTCTCGTGCATCATGCCGACGGCGGATCGGCCTGCGTTCGCGCGCCGGGCGGTCGAATACTTCAAGCGCCAGAACTACCCACGACTAGAGCTGGTGATCGTCGACGACGGCAGGGAGCCGGTCGACGCGCTCGTGGCGATGGATCCGCGCATCCGCTACGTGCGCCTCGAGACCCGTACGAACCTCGGCCGCAAGCGCAACATCGCCTGCGTGGCAGCTTCCGGCTCGATCATCGCGCACTGGGACGACGACGACTGGTACGCGCCCTGGCGCGTGCGTGATCAGGTCGCGGGCATGCTCGGCGACGGTCGCGAGCTCTCGGGCAGCCAGCGCGTGCTGTTCTTCGAGCCCGCTACTCGTCGTGCCTGGCGATACGTCCTGCCCGACCCGTCACGTGCGTGGCTCGCCGGCGGCACCCTCTGCTACACGAAGGCGCTCTGGGAGGGGCGCCCGTTCCCCGATGCGGACACCGGCGAAGATAGCCTCTTCGTCGGCGCGGGACCGTGTCGCGCCTTCGTCCCTCGGGAGGACTGGTACGTCGGAATCGTCCACGCGCGCAACGCGTCGCCGAAGCTGTTCACCGATCGTGGCTGGGAGCGCGTGCCGGTGGGTGCGGTGCTCGAACTGCTCCGCGACGATTCCGCGTTCTACCGCTCGCTCCAGGAGGACGCGTCGCGCGCGCGCCGCGCACCCCTGGTCTCATGCCTCATGCCCACGCGGGACCGCCGACACTTCGCCGCACAAGCGATCAAGTACTTCCAGGCGCAGGACTACCCTAACCGCGAGCTCGTCATCGTCGACGACGGCGCCGATCCAGTGGGCGATCTCGCCGCGGACGAAGGGAACATCCGGTACTTCCGGCTGGCCCGTCCGCGCTCGATCGGCGCGAAGCGCAATCTCGCGTGCGAAGCCGCGCGCGGAGATGTCTTCGTGCAGTGGGACGACGACGATTGGCACGGGCCTGATCGTCTCGCCTATCAACTCCTCGATCTCATTCTCGGTACGGCTGACGCGACGGGTCTCGTGCAGGGCATGCTGCTCGATCTCGCCTCCGGGCGGTTTCTCGCATGTCGCTCGGATGTGCCTTCGATCATGCACCCGCTTTGCCGCGGCATCCATTGCGCGACGCTCGCGTTCACGAGGGAGACGTGGCTGCGAGTGGGTGGTTATCCGGACAGCTCGTCTGGCGAGGATCTCACTTTCTATCTGACGGCGGTGGACCGCGGTGCGCGTGTGATCCCTCTGCCTAATCTCGGAACTTTCGTCTACGTGCGGCACAGCTCCAATTCGTGGCGCTTCGCTCCAGCCGACTTCGGCGGCGCTGACGCGTGGACCGATGCGCCACCGCCGGATGCCCTTCGGCCTAAAGACCTCGCCTTCTACCTGTCGTTTGCCGCGCGAACATCGGCGGCCGCGAGCCTCGTGCCCGCGACGGCGTAGGGCTACACCGCCGGCTCGACGCCAAGGCGTCGCGCGATAGCGTGCAGCGTCGCGTCGGCGACGCGCCGGGCGACCTCCTCGTCACCCATCAGCCGGAGATCGGCCGCGATGGCGGGAACCGCGAGAGCGTCGAGGCGGACCGTCTCGATGGCGTCACCCCACCCCGCGACGCGCTCCTCGAGGAGCTCCCGAAGGGCGGCAATCGCCTCCTCAGTGATCGCCTTCATCCGACGCTCCTCGCCGTCAGCGCTGTCGGCTTCGATCTCAAACGCCTCGATGGACAGGTCCACGGAGCCCATCAGTCGCCCTTCACGATCGGCCAGTACGCACCGAAGTCGGCGGCGCCCGGTACGCGCCCGAGCTTCTCGAGCTCACGCCGCACGCCGATAAGCAGATCGGTCATGCCAATCGGACGGGCCTCCGCCGCCGCCTGATACGCGGCATGCAGCACCGCGCCGCGGATGCTGCCGCCCGCGAGCGAGAACGCGCGCGCGAGGAAGTCCCAGTCGATGTCGTCCGTCAGAGGCGCGGCATCGGGGACCGTCACACGCCAGATGCGCTTCCGCTCCGGCGCGTCGGGGAAGCGGAACTCGACCATGAAGCTGAGACGGCGGAGGAACGCGTCGTCGATGTTCTGCTTCAAATTCGTCGCGAGCACGACGAGGCCGGTGTAGGTCTCGATGCGCTGCAACAGGTACCCGACCTCGATGTTCGAGTATCGATCGTGGGCGTCGCGGACGTCCGCAGTGCGCTTGCCGAAGATCGCGTCCGCCTCATCGAAGAAGAGCAGCCCGCTCAGCGTCTCGGCGGCGTCGAACACACGCGCGAGGTTCTTCTCAGTGACGCCGATGTACTTGTCGACGACGTTCGCGATGTCCACGGCGTAGACGTCGAGCCCAAGGCTACGCGCGATGACTTCCGCCGCCATGGTCTTGCCCGTCCCGGACGGCCCCGAGAACAGCGCCGCCAGTCCGCGGCCGCGCGCTAGTTTCCGTCCGAACTGCCAGTCGCTGAGGACTCGACCTCGCCCACGTACGGCGTTCGTGATCTCGCGGAGCTTCCGGATCTGCTCCGCCGGGACGACGATGTCGTTCCAATCGAATCGTGGTGCGATCCGACGCGCGAGACCGCCGACGGCCACCGCGGGCACGTCACGACATGCCGCCTCGACGTGGCGCAGTGAGGGCGCCTCTCCCGCGAGGTGCGCGCGGGTCCTCGCGGACGCGATCCCGGCCTCGATCGCGCTCGGCGACAGCTGGAATCGCGCGGCGAGGACGTCGGCGTCTTCCGTCGTCGCCGGGATTCCCGCTGCGACGAGGGCATTCGTCCAGCGGCCTCGGTGATCACGCAGATCCGCCGGCGGAGCCTCGACCGTGATCCACTGTCGCCGCGAGTGGGGAAGGAGCACCGGCTGCCGGTCGGAGACGAACACGAGCCATGCGAAGTCATCGAGCGCGCGCGCGAGTTGCGCCATCCGGAGCTCTTTGTCGCCCGGCGAGTCGGCGATGTCCCCCACACGATGGATGAGGATCGCCGCCGGGTCGAGCAGCGCCTCGCGGAGCGCCGCACGCAGCGTCGGCTCGAATGGGACGGCCGACGCGGCGAGGATGCCCGTGTCGATCACGAGCAGCCGGAGCCCGAGCTCACCGCAGACCTGTTCGACGGCGTCCATGGCGTCATTCGGCGAGCCGAGCATCGTGAAGATGGGCCTCGGCGAGACGGGCTCGAGCGTTCGCCTCACCATCGCGACTAGCTCGCGGGCCGAGCCCGCCGCCGTGCCCCCTCGACTCGGAACCACGCGAAGCCAGGGGCGCTCGACGGCCTCGTCCTCGCCCGTGAGAAGGCCGGCGATGCGTGAGTCGAGAGCGAGCACCTGAGAGAGGCGTGGCGCTCCCGGGCCGGCGGCCTCATCGAGGACGTCGATGAGGCCAGCGCGGCGGAGCGGCGCGCCCTCGCTGAAGGAGCGCCGCGCACGTGAGCGTGTCTCGAGATCGCTCGGCAGCAGTGCGAGCGCCAGCGCGACCGTTGGTCGACGACGCGCGACGTCGTCGTGTAGGTAGGCGTAGATGCGTGGGTACTTCGCGTCGAGCTCGGGTGCGACGCAGAGGATGACCACCTGCCGCTCGAATGCCGAGAGGCTGAACGTCCGCGCGAGCCAGTCGAGCGGCAGCGCGCTGCCGTCCGGCGTTCCGCGACGTGCGCGCTCGTCGATCGATCCGCGCAGCTCGATCGGATCGATCGACCCGGCGCCCGCGAGGAGGACGTCGATCTCGTCGTCGCCCACGAAGAGCCCGTGGCCCCACTCGGTGACACGTGCGCCGTCTCGGTGGACCTCGGAGCGCCAGCGTCCTACGGCGCGGAGAAGCTGCGCGTCGAGAAGCCGGAGCTCCGCGCGCAGGTGCTCCCAGTGGTCGCCGAACGGAGCCTCAGCAGGCGTCGTCTCCGTCGCCATGTGCGCTACACCGTCAACGTGATATCGCGCGAGCGGTGACCGTCGACGGTCACGGCGATACGGTGGGCGCCCGCGGCGAGCGGCTTCGGGAAGGTGTACGCGATGACCGTGCCCGTGCCGCCCACCGCTCCCTGCGGGTACTCGTCGCCGTTGACGAGAACCCGCACGTCGGCGCCGTCGAGCCGGCGACCGTTCAGCGTGAGCAAGCCCGTTGCGGGTGCGTACGTCGAGTTCGGTGCGTAGCCAGTTACGCCATTGAGCTGCGGGATGACCTCCAGCACGCGTGCGTTCGACAGATCGTCGTTGGACAGTCGTACCCGCACTTCGTAGAACCCGTTGCGAACCGCCGTGCCCGAGAGGTTCGTCGACGAGGCGGTCGGCGCGGCGACGACGAGCGTCGCGTCGTCGCTGCCCGCGAGGGGTGGTGCGGCCTGCCACGGCGTCCCTCCGCTTTCGCCGCGGACCTCGACCGCCGACTGCAGTCCGACGCCCCGGAGCGTCAGACTGAGGTCTGCGGGTCGCGTCGCATCGAAGGCCGTGCGCACCGGCGTGAGCTGCGAGACCCACGGGCTCGCCGTGAAGGTCAGCGGCCGGCTCGTGCGCCCGTTCACGCGGACGCGCACGTCGATGTCCGGGCCGCCGCCGACCTCGAGCGGGAGATCGACGGTGAGCGTCCGGTCGGTCGGTGTGCCGGTAACGCTTCCGACCGCGTCGCCGACGAGCACCGTCGGCGTCTGGCCCGGGAACGCGAAGCCGAAGCCCGAGAGGTCGACGTGATTTGGCGTGGTCGCGCCGCCGACGAACCGCGCGAGCGCGCCGGTCTCCGGGTCCAACGTCAGGAGGCGAGGCGCGTCGAACGTCCTGATGTCCACGCCGGTCTGCTGCACCAGCACGGCGCCGTACGATGGCGGCTCCACTGGAACAAGTTGGACGATCGTGACCTCGTACACGACCGACAGGCGATAGGGCTTTCCGACGGTGCCCCAGATCTTGGTCAGCTCGTCCAGGCTCACCGGGTGCAGGCGCACCTTGACCTCCTCGTAGGAATCCGCGACGTCGCTCGGCAGGTTCGTTGAGTCGAATGCCGGGAGGTGCACGTGGTTGAGCAGAGGGTGTCGCTGGAACGCGACCATCGCCTCGCCAAGCGCAAGCTGAGCGGGATCGTCCGGATCGTCCGCGGTGAGCGTGCCGAAGGGCGTGAGCAAGTAGAAGAGCTCGAGGGAGAGCGCGGGGAAGGGTTGCGGCGGATTGCCTGCGCGATCGCCGGGCCAGGGTCGATTCTTGAAGAACGGGCTCTCTTCGACGCGGTAGAGATAGAGGTTGACACCGCTGCCGCTCGTGGGCAGCGGTTCACCCGGTGGCAACAGCGTGACCTTGCGTCCCGCTGAAATTTCCGCCAGCAGCAGCTCGCGCATCGCCTTGGTCACATCGCGGATGGCGTCGGTGCTCATCGCGTCACGGCAGCAGCTGGAATCGACGCAGCTCTTCGGGCAGCGACTCCCCCGGTGTCGATGTGGCGGCCTGCGCGGGCGGGGGTGGGACGATGGGCCGGTTCACGATGCGGATCTCCACTCTGCCGATCGTCAGCGTCGCGCGTGGTTCGCGCGCTGCCGGAGGTGGTTCTGCCGCGCGCGCTGATCCGCCTCCGCCGTCGTGATCCGACACGTGGCGCTGTGGTGGCGTCGGCTCAGGCCGGCTCGCGCGCTCGACGGCTTGGCGTTGCACGGGGTGTCGCTCCGACCGGTCCGTCGGAGAAGGACGTTCCGTGAACGTTGCGCTTGGGCTGCCCAGTGGCCGGCCGGTCGTCCGTGATCGCTCGTCGCTCGCGCGCGCACTGGCGTCCGCGAGCCAAGTCCGGTCGCGCTGCGCAGGCGTTAGCTCCTGCTGCGTCGTTCGGCTGGTCGCAAGACCGGCGCTGACCTCTCCGGGCCGCGCGCGCGACGCGGCGTCGGAGGCGATGGGCGTCTCGTGCGCCGGTGCCGCGGACGTCCGCTCGGCGCGCGGCTGCACCCCGTCGGCGGAGTCCGCGTCGCCCGACGACGTCGGCGCGCCCGTGTCGCTCACATGACGCGTCGGAGGGACTGACGTGAGTCGCTCACCGCTTGAGACGGGCAAAGGTTCTCCTGAGGGCGGGATCCTCGGCGCGACGCGGCGCGGATGCGGAGAGGGCGGCGCCTCGTCCGCGCGCGAGACGGAGGGCGGCGGCATGTTGCTGGTGCCCGGACTGTCGGCGCCCCCCGCACCCGCGCTGCGGACCTTCATCGCCTCGGCCGCGGGGCGATTCTGCGCCGGCGCCGACGTCGCCTCGTCCGGACCTGCTGGCGCCGACCTCGACGCCGAGGCGCTTCGCCGCGTGATGACGACCTGTTCGTCGATCGCGAGATCGTCCGCCGGGAGGGGCATGGATCCCTCGGGCGGCAGCGTGCCCGGCTGCGACGCCGGGCGTTGCCGCAAGGGTGACGGCTCCGTCCATGTGCGCGCGCCGGACCGTGCGACGCGGTCCAGGTACGAGGACATGACTACGCGCGCACCGTCGTGAGCTCATTCGCGATGAGGTCGAGATACTGCCGTCGCTTGTCGTGGGGCAATCCGAGGATCTGCGGCGCCGCCCAGTGGTAATAGAAGGCCAGTTTGTGCACGTCGCGCGTCAGTCCGCCTCCGGCGACGCGGAGGTCTTCGAGCAGGAACTGTGAGAGATCGAACTCGGCGACGAATGCATGGCCGCAGCCTGGACAGGTGAGATCCATGGCGAGCTCGACACCCGGAACGAGGGCTTCGATCTCGCGATCGAGGTCGCGAAGCGCGGTCGTGTCGAGCACACGCGACACCGGAGCGCCTCCCTCGACCTGTTCGACGCAGGCGGACACGAGCGCGGCCACCACATCTCCCTCGCGAGCGGCGGCCTCCTGATCAGCGCCCGTCGGCAGATGGAAGACGATGCGGAACGGGACCCCGTCGCGACCCCGAAGTTCGCGCTCGAACGTGCGGACACCTAGCGGCCGGCGCTCGACGGGAATGTCGTCCGCGGTGAACGTGACGTCCATCCGATCGGCGCATGCCGGACATGCCAGCACCGTCGCGAAGCCCGCGCCGATGGTGATGCGCCGAAGCTGCAAGAGCGCGAATTCGCGGTCGGCGACGATGAGGTCGCGGACCACGTCGCCGGGAGCGTCGAGCGTGCCGATCCGGACGACGACACGCGCCAGCAGCCCGGATACGACGCTCGCGACGGACGCGTTCGGCGGCAGCGACTGAAGCCACTGCTCGTCGTTGCCGGAAAGCGCGCGCACCTCCGCGTCGGCATGGACGTGGCCGTCTGCAGCGACGAGCCCGCCCGGTAGCGCGAAGACCTCTGTCAACCGAGACTCCTGGCGGGGCGGCTAGGCGACGCGGGCCGGGCCTTGGTCCGGCGTCTCCGAGATGTCACGGTCGCGGTCGAACCACTCGTAGACCAGCTTGATCGTCGTGATCGCAACCGCGTTTGCGCTCGCGTCGAGGTCGGGCATCGCCTGGTATTCGGTCACCCAGGCTCGATAGAGGTTGTAGGAGAGGACGCGCTGACCGGCTTCGTTGAATACGTCTAGGGTGATGTTCTTCCGGAAGTCCTTGTTGCTCGTGATGCTGTGGCTGGCGAAATCGTTCACCAGGTTCGCCCAGTCCTCGAACGTGGTGTCGTACGTCACGCCGGCTTCGAGAGTGACGTCGTTGAACTTGCTCTTTCCCGGCAGGAACCGGCTCGTGACGTTCTCTCCGGCCTCACGCCACTCGACGAATTCCGTCGTCCGCCGGATTGCCGTCATCTTGCTTAGGCCGGCGACGTACTGCCCGTCGACCTTCACCTTGAAGCGATACGTGCGATATGGGTCGAAACGATTGGTGCTCGGACTCATGCGCGGCATCTCTCACATCCTTCCTAGCATCACGCGGCCGGCTGGTTGACCTTCTGGCTGAGCTTCAACACGACGAACTCGGCGGGCTTGAGCGGCGCGAACCCGACGAGGATGTTGACGACGCCATTGTCGATGTCCTGCTGCGTCGTCGTGGAGGAGTCGCACTTGACGAAGAACGCGTCGTTCGGTGTTGCGCCCTGGAACGCCCCGGCGCGGAACTGCGTGAGCATGAAGGAACGGATGTTGAGCCGGAGTTCGGACCATAGAGGCTCGTCATTCGGTTCGAAGACGGCCCACTGGATCCCGCGGTAGATGCTGGTACGCAGGAAGATGGCGGTCCGCCGGACCGGGATGTAGCGCCAGGAGGGATCGGTCGCTTTCGTGCGCGTGCCCCACGACACGATCCCGTAGCCTGGGAAGCGACGGATGCAGTTCAGGCTGATCGGGTTCAGGCTGTCCTGGTCGGCGTCCTGGATGTCGTCGCACAGGCCGATCGCGCCCGCGAGTCCGGTCTCCGTTCCCGCGGGCGCCTTGAAGACGCCGCGGCTGTTGTCGATCCGCGCGTACAGTCCGGCGATGAATCCGCTCGGCGGAAGGACGATGGTCGGATTGCGTCCGACGCCGATCGGGTCGGTCGAGCGCACCCACGGGTAGTAGACCGCGCCGTAATCATTAGGCGTCGACAGATCCTTCACGGCCTGTGCCGCTTTTGCCTTATCTGAGACATCCGGCAGCGAGTCCGGCTTGCGAGCGGCCGTCGCATCGAGCTGGCCCAGCTCGGCGACGAAGAACGCGTCCTGGAGCGGTCGGTTGCGGCAGTAGGCCATCCCGCCGCTCACGATCAAGTCCGATCCCTGGCCGGGGACGGCAATGATGTTGACGTCGAGGCCGTCGAACGCGTAGAGGCCGGTCCCGAGATCCGCTCGGCCGAGATACGCGCTGTCGCCGAGCGAGAGCGGCGGGCCGTCGCTGCCGGCGACGTTCTGGGCCCCGCCGGGGAGCGCGCTGGAGGTCCCGATTGAGTTGGAGCCGTCGACCGGACGGTAGGGCGCGTAGTCGCTCGGTGGTGGGCTCGGCTGGTCCCACGCCACGTCGATGTAATGCGGTGTGGCCGCGGCGACCTTTCGCTTCACGAAGTTGCCCGCCTCGGGGTCCATGCTGATGTTCGTGATCGTCTGCAGCTCGAGGCCGTTCTGCAGGATCGTGATGCTGAACGTCTTCTGCGCGTCGCGCTTCGTGTTGAGGGTGAGCGCTCCACCGAGCGAGATCGGCGCGGTGATCTGGATCGACTGGACGTTGCTATCGCCTCGGAGGCTGAGCTTGGACTGCGCCGGGACATTGACGATGTTCGGATCCCAGGTGAGGACCGGCCGCGCAGTCTTGAAGGTCGCCGCAGTCGGCAATGTCGCCTTGACGAGGATGCGTTCGGATCGTGAGTTGATCGACGTCTCGATGAAGAAGGGAGAATCGGGGTCCATGCTGACGCCGTCGTATGCCTCGGCGGCCTCTCCGTCCTCCAGCACGACGAGCTTGAACATGGTGTCCTGGGGGTCATCCGACGCAGCGGTGACGTGGACGGCGAGCGCATTCGCCCAAGCTCCTGGGCTCCGGGCGATCACGCCGACGGTCGGCGCTGGCGTTCCCTCGCGATCCACCAGACCGATGGACGCGACTTGCGGCGACGTCGAGGCGCCACCGTATCCACCCGTCACAGTGCCTTGCTTTAGGACGCGCGCGATGAACGCGCGACGACCGCCGTTGGCGAAGAACGACTGCACCGCATACGTGAGGTAGCTGCCTTTCAGGAATCCGCCGAAGATGCGTGTGTACTCCGCGAAGCTTGTGACGAGTGGGGCCGCCGGCTTCGGCCCGAACGGCATCTTGAACCCTGGCACAGGCCCTTTCTCGGCGACGCCGAGGAATCCGGCGGTAGATGTGCTCGCGCCTTCGATCGGCTTGATGGCTGAAGGGATCTCCTGGACGTAGACACCTGGGTGCAGAAGCTCGGGCATGGCCTCCCCCTCTAAATGCGCTCCCCACGGCTGCCGGTGCGGGGCTGGACTAGCGAAACTATGCCAGCGCCGTCAACGGTTGCTATCCACATGCCCGAAGCACTGAACCGGCGGGCCGGGCCGGATGTCGCCCAACGCCGCTAGTCGTAGCGGCTCATCAGGCCGAACTGCTTGACGAGGTCTTCGCCGCGCGTCCCGCTGAGCACCGCCGCGGCCAGCTGCTCGTCCGCCTTGCGAACGCTTGGCAGGAACGCCGGGATCTGCCCGCCGGGATACTTGCTCGGTTGGATGACGAACCCCTGGGACTTCCCGTCCTTGAACGTCTCCACCTGGTAATGAATGAAGTCCGGCATGAGATCCATGGCGTCCTTGTAGACCTTGGCGCCTCCGGTCAGACCGGCGACCGCCACGTCGTCGTAGACCGCCTGCACTGTCGCGTAGAGCCGCTCGCCGGTGTGCTTCGCGTCGGCCTGCTTCAGCCGATCGCGGGTGTCGTTCTCGCTGACCTTGATCCAGCTCTTGTTCTGTCGTGCGTCGAACGGGACGATGTTCTCCGCCGCTCCCGCGCCGCCGAGGACGTGCGCGATGAGGTGGGTCCCATCGAGGCGGTGGATCCAATCGTTCCAGTTCTTTGCCGCCTCGATAGCGCCATCGACGGTTTCGCGCTGCTCGTCCGTGGCCGATTGCTTCCTCGCGTTGGCGAGCTCGCTGAAATGCGACGACTCATACGCGAGTGCGCGGAGCGGCCGCATCACTTGCTCACGCACGGAGCTGTCGTCGCGCGCCGTCGTCGTGTCCGCGAGCCATCCTGCCGCGGTCGACGGACGCCCGCGGGAGTCGAGCCGGTACTCGATCGCGGCCTTTCCCGCAGCGAGACCGAGCGCGGCGTCGACCTTCGCGATGTTCGTCGCGATTTTCGCCTCGAGGTCCCGAAGCTGGTCGGACGCGACCTTCTTCGCCTCGTCGGCGGCGGCGACCTTCTTGAGCTCGGGCGTGAGCTCCTCGATCGCCTTGATGCCGGCCTCGGCGTCCGACCGGGCGGGCTCCTGCACCGACGACAGCGCCGTCCTGTAGCGCGCGACCCGCTGCTCGACGGGCTCCGCCGCGGTCGCGACCATCACCTCTTCTACGTCCCCGGATCGCTCGAGCCAGAGCTCGTGAGACTCGCCACCCGCGGTGAACTTGAATCGTGCGAAGATCGCCTTGGCCTTCGCGACGATCGCTTGGCCCGCCTTCTTGGCCAGTTGCACCGCCCCCGACTTCAGCGCCTCCTTTCCGATCGTCATGAGCCGCGTGTGAATGCCTTGCTTCACGGTGCCGAGGAAGTCTTCGGGTGCCTCGCCTTCGGTCCGCGCGGCGGCTGTCGACGTCGCGGGTTGTGGTGCCCCGACGAGCTCCCGCAGGAGCTGCTCGCCGCTGCTGACGATGCCGATCGCACGCGCCTCGACGTCGCCGACGATCCCGAGCGCCTTATCGGCAAGCGCCGTCACAAGCCGGCTCGCTGCTCCGAGCGGGGGACGCAGCGGAGCGAAGATCGTCTGCAGAGCCTCGGAGTCGGCGATCTTCTTGATGAATTCGTCCGCCTTCGGGACCTTCTTGCGGATCGCGGCGACAAGGTTGCCGCCCTCGACGAACTCCTGCGCGACCTGGAACGCCGTCTCCAGCAGCGCCGACGGCGGATGCGTCACGAGGTAGTTGAGGACCCACTCGACCGCCTTGTCGATGATGACCTTGAGCAGCTGAGCCGGTGAGGCCAGCAGATCGAGCTTCTCCTTGATCGCTCCCGCGGCGTCGGCGATCTTCCCCTTAATCTTCGCGAAGAAGTTCGATACCGCGTCGCGTATCCCCTTCGCGAGCTCAGCGATCGCCGCCGCTGGATCCTCGATCGCCTTCGCGATCTCGACGATCGCGGCGTACACGCCCGCGACCGTCCGTAGCCACGGTTGTGCGGCGATGTTGACCATGCCGAGCACGCCGTTGAGCGCGTCGGCGATCCGGTTGTAGCCACGCTTCAGGACGTTGAGTCCGGCGAGGACGCGCTGGAGGTAGCCCATGATGCCGCGACCTTCGTGCGTCCCCGCTGACTCCTTCTCCGCCGCCTCGTCGACCGCGAGCCGCGGCAGGCCTCGGAGCTCGCCGAACAGCGCCTTCACGAGCATGTCGCCGAGCGCATTAGGTGAAAGGAAGCTCTTCGCCTGATCCGCCTTGAACTCGCCGATCGTCGTGACGAGGTCGACGAGCGCCTTCGCCTGCTTGTAGAGCTCGTACAGCTTGACGAGCCACGACACGATGGTGGCGACGATGCTCGCCCCACCCGTGAGCGTCGCGGCGCCCAGCTCGGCCCCGACCTTCAGGCCGCGTTCGACGTCCTCTTTCGTGACCTCGAACTTCACCATCTCGATGGCTTCCTCGTTCGTGAACACACGCGCGCGCGTCGCCATGAGCGTGCGGAACTCTCGCCACGACGACGCGGAGAGCCGGTCGTGGGCATGATCGAAGACGCTCCGCCACTGCCCGACGCCCAGCGTACCCACGCTGCTGACGGTGTAGGTCGCCGACCGCATCGCGACGATGAGGTAATCGAGCGGCGTGAGCCGCATGCCTGGGAGCGCTGATCGTGCCGCGAACGCCCGGATGGGACGCATGACGTCCTCGTCCTTGAGGTACCAGCTCCCACGGAGGACGTCCTTCATCCGCAAAGAAGCGTCGCGCGCCTCGGCGCGGAGCTGCTCGGCGAACGCGACGCGCGCCGCGCGATCGGCGTCCGCCTCTCCCGGAGCGGCGGTTGGCGCGTCCTGCGGCGCGAGCTGGAGCGTCGGCTCGGCGCCCGCCTGCTGCGCGACGTGGGTCAACTCGTGCGCAAGGAGGGAGCGGCCGCTCGCGGAGTCGGGCTCGTATTCGCCGGCGCCGAAGGAGATGTGATCTCCGATCGTGTACGCGCGGGCGCGAAGCGCCGCGGCGTGCCTCGTCGCGTCGGCGCCGCGATGGATCCGCACGCCGGCGAAGCTGCGACCGAGCGAGGCTTCGAGGGCCGCGCGAGCCTGTGGCTCGATCGCGTGTCCCTCGCCGGAGAGGAGTCCGCCCATGCCCCGGTTGCCGATCCGTCCCGCGACGTGCTGGATCGCTGGCGAGCGGCTCGCCGCGGCGTCCGGGATCGGCCGTAGCCGCTCTGTTCTTGTCGTTCGCTCGTGCATCCGCGTCGCCTCGCCGCCGAAGTGGGTCCGGAGCCGAACGATAGGCGCGAGCCAAAACCGCGGTCAACGCGCGGGGGTATCGTGGAGCGGTCTTATGCTTCGCGCGGCCGATCTGAGCCTGAAGGGCGTGCGAAAGGGCGACACGGGGAGTCGGCCCGGCCCTGCGACGACACCGAGCGCGATTCGTGACCTGCACGCGACCGTCGGCAACGCAGTCGCGTCGCGCATGCTTTCGTCACAGCAGCCGCAACTGAAATCACCCACCGTCGCGTCCACCTCTGCGCCGCAGAGCCAGAGCGCTGCTGTGAGCTACCCGCCGACCGCGGACGCCTTCGCGTCGATCGCCCCCTTCGACGCCGTCGGTCCCGACGTCCTCACCGGCAAGGCGACGTTCACGCCGGGCGTCTACCGGTCGACCTGGTATTGGGTGGCGCCGCAGTGCCGTCGTGTCGGCGAGCAGACGCAGGTGTTCGCGTACCTGGCCTTCAACCCTCAGACGGGCCGCAATGAGTTCGTCGTCGGACCGAAGGTGCTCTCGGAGTTCTTTGCACATGAACGCGACTACCGGGATCGCGCGCACCTTCCGACCGTCGCCGAACTGAGCCAACTGAGCACGGAGGAGACCGCGCAGGGAACCATCAGCCAGCCGCCGACGGCAGATGCCTTCGACGACATCGCTCTCTACTACGTCTTCGGCGACCCGTTCATGGCTAGCCGCGACGTGTTTTCGCGTGGCCTGTACAAGTCGAAGTACTACTGGCTCGTCCCCCAGTGCCGCCGGAGTGGCACGACGGTGAGCGTGTACGCCTACGTCGCGTACAACCCGGACGTCAATCGGCGGGAGTTCATCATCGCCCCGCGGCTGTTGAGCTACTTCTTCGACCACGAGATGTTGTTCAAAACGGCGGCCGCGAACGCGTACCCGCTGGCGGGCGGCGAACCTGAGACCTATGAGGTGGAACACGGGCGGATGGTCTACGCGGCTTTTCACGGCGACACTGCCGCGATGCTGCAGCACTATGGATACTCATGGCGGGCGGCGCCGCGGTCGCGCAAGTTCTGGGTCCAGTCGATCACCGCGACAGCGCCATTGCTGAAGGGCGCGTCGCCTACGACGACGACGACGCCGCCGCCCGAGCCCGCCGTGACGACCGGCACACCTTACGTGCCCCCAGAGACGACGACGATGACTCCGGTGCCCGCCCGCGGCGTGACGACGTCCACGCCGATCCCGCGCAGCGGTACGCCGTCGTCAACGTTCCCCGTTGCTGCGCCGGTTCCCGCGAAAGCTGCACCGGTTACACGTATCGCTCCGCCAGAGCCCACTCCGCCTGCCGCGGTCGTCACGGAGCCGATGGCGATACTGCCCAGCGGCCGCGCCATCCCACCCACAAGTTACGTCGGCGGCTACCATGCACCGTCCGAGCCGATCACGCTTGAGCAGGCGTTCAGAGAGGGGTTCGCGAGCCGTGGTGGCGACTGGCGGCTGCTCGAACACGCGCAGCCTGGAAGTGAGAGTGCCATGCCGCACCTCGGTGGTTCAGCGTTCCGCGGCACGACGCCGACGCCCTCCTCCCTCGGGATGTCAGGGCAGGGCGCCGCCGACTGGGCCGGCGAGGGTGGGTATGTCTACGAGATTCGGAACGTCCCAACGTGGCACCTCGAGCAGGCGCTCGAGGGCCAGATCCGTGATCCGGCGGGCACGTTCGGTCGACAGCTCGTCGTCAAGCCCGAGCTGGAGTCGGTGGTACCCGGCCGGATCCCGCCCGAGTGCATCGTCCGCGCGGGGAAGGTGTCGGCGCTGCCCGACGGCCGCCTCGTCGTGCGGCCGGGTGACTGGATCGCAAACCCGAATTACCGACCGCGCTGAGGGGAGCCGCCTGCGACTGCGCTCGTCCTAGGCCTTGACGGGCGCGAGCGTCGGATGCGTCAGCTGGAGAGCGCGCTGCGCGCTGAGCGCAGCCTCCCTGAATCGTTCGCGTTTCACGAGCGCCGCGAAATGCAACTCGTATGCGCGCGCGACCTGGCTCCGCCCGAATGGCTGAAGCGCTTCGAACGCTTGCTCGAACGCGGCGTTAACGGCGCTCAATGGTGCATCGCTAGCGGCGAGCGCCTGTGCGCGTACCAGTAGCGACAGCGCGCGCCCGCGCTCGGAGCTGCCGTTCACCGCGATGCTCGCGTCGGCGAACTCGACCGCCCTCGTAGCGTGACCACGCGCGAGCTCGAGCTCAGCTTTCGTCTGCAGCACATAACCGCGGAGACGCGCATCGCTCGTATCGGCAGCGGTTTGCTCGGCCTTCGCGAGCGCTTCGTCCGCACGCCCGAACTGCTGGCGCTGTATGTATACCCATCCGATCGTGTTCCATGCCGATCCGATCATCGCGCGTTGACCGAGGATCTCGTACGCGTGGAGCGCGCGAGTGGCATACGCGAGCGCCGCGTCGAAATCGCCCTGCTCTTGTCGAGTGATGGCGAGGCTCTCGTAGAGCTGCGCGACCGCGCGTGGGTCGGCGACGTCTTCGGCCAATGCCCTTGCCCGCTCTGTGCGAATGTCCGCCGAGCCGTAGTCGCCCAGGGCGGCGTAGAGCCCTGCGATGAAGCAGACAACTTGAAGCTCGAGCGTGCGGTCGATGGCCTCGCCTCCCAGCAGTAGCCGCTCGGCCTCGAGCGCCATATTCAGGGCTTCGCCGCGCTGATCGAGGCGACTGTGAACGCGGGCGAGATCGAAGAGGCAGCGGGCGATGGCGACGGGGTCGTGTGTCGTCCGGAGCACGCGGAGCGCTTGGTCGAGCAGAGTCATTGCCTCGCGAGGCTGGCGCGCATCGAGCAGAATGAGCGCCTGGATGCGATTGACCCGCGCTTTCAGGACGCCGGTCGCGTTCTGAACGGCGGCATCAGCGAAGTCGCGTGCCTCGCGTAGCCGACCCGCGCGCAGCTCCAGCTCCGCTCGGGTCATGAGCAGGTCGATACTCCGGGCCCCATCCGAGCCCGCCTCACGAAGCAGGTCACTGATGCTCGTTCCGAGGCGGGTCGCGATGATCTCGGCAGCACGCAAGGACATCCTGGTGCGACCGGTCTCAATGAGGCTGATGAAGCCTTTCGTGAACAAGGTGCCAGCGAGCTCGGCTTGGGTCATGCCACGGGCGATCCGTAGTTCACGGACCCGCCGTCCGGTCGCGGGGTTGACGGGCCCCTTCCTCCGCTGCCGGATGGTTCGGGATCTTGTCTTCGTCGCCACGACGCGCTCGTCCTCCTGTCTCGCTTCTTCAGCCTTAGAGACTAGTTGTACAAGACCGCACGGCGATCAGGTTACGAAGGGCCGCTGTTGGTACAGCGGCCCTTCACGTCGCGGTGAGCGCCGCTAACAACCGTCGCCAGGAGGACAAGGACCAGCCAACGCACTAGATAAGAGTGCGAGAGCCAGCCACAGGACCGGGACCGGGACCGGAACGCCACGGACGAGTGCGAAGAGACGCGACCGCATAGAACTCCCCTTTTCTGCGCGGGGTTGGGTGCACCAACAGCCGGCGCTTGCGCGCAGACTACTATTACTTGTCTACTCGTAAGATCACTCGACAAGCAAAAGGGGCAACCCGGACGGGGAGCGGAGGGGAAGCATGAGCGACAACAAGTCGGCGTCCGTAGCGGGCAATACCAATGCGTCGGTGTTGGACACTATCGCGAAGCGGCTGAACGATCCGGTGTTGCTGTTCGGGCTGGCGGTAGTCGTCGTCTTGCTCATGAGCGCCGGATTCCTCAGCGACAACCAGGCACCGCTCTACGTCGGCGCCATCCTGGCGGTCGCCACCATTGCCCTCGCGGTGTGGGCGCGGTCGGCGCGCACCGGATCGGGCCGCATCAAGGCCGAAGAGATCGACGCGCGCGGGGCGACGCTTTTCGACCGCAAGTACGAGAAACGCGATGCCGACGACCCCACATGTGCCCACGGCCGAGGCGAAAAAGAAGCTCGACTTAAGTAACGCGCGCTTCGGGAATGAAGAGGTCACGTACAGCGACGCGAAGCAGGATCCGACCATTGTTCATAAGCCCCAGGTGACCCACTCATGACCTCTGACACGGCCGCGTTTCCGACCAGGTGACCAAGGGCCACGATCGGCGACTGCCTCTGAGCCTGACTCCGCGAGGCTCTCTCGCTCGGCGCGCTCGTCTCAGGATGCGCATGAGCTCTGCGCGTCTTACCGGCGTGGTGGGCCGGAGCGTGAGTGTTCACGGCGTTCGTTCCCCATGCGTTCTGGCCGCACGGTGGGTCGAACGGCCCACACGCCGAACACGCCCGACAGTCTTTGACGTGGGGTAGCCCTCGAAGGGACTCGCGCACGCCCGCCTGGCGCCACGTACTCGGCAATTGACGACCGGCTGCGAAGCGCCCATACCTGAGGCAAACCAGGTCGGTAGACGCTGGCGTAAGTCGTCACTGACGAGACAACGGGGGAGGAGTCGTGACACTTCAGACTGACGAGGCAGGGCTGAGAGACCTGAATCTCAAGATTGCCGACGCGGAGATGCATCGCGACGACGGCTTCCTGAGCACGGTCGTCGCCGACGACTTGATCTTCAGACGGGCCGATGCCTCAATTGCGACGAAGGATCAGTACCTCGCCGGAATTCGCAACCCCGAGAACACGTACTCGCAGGTGGAGGCGAGCAACGTTGAAGTATTCGTGCACGGCGATGGGCTCGCGTTAGTCTCGCTCATAGTCCGCGCCGCCGGCGTGCGCGGCGGCAAACCGTTCAGCGGCACGTTCCGGAACACGCGAGTCTTCTTGAGGCACGACGCCGGCTGGCAATGCGTTGTGTGGTTCAACACGCGTGAGGGCGAAGCGCGGTGACACGGGGCGAACGTGATGCAGGACAGCTGGCGTGAAGGGCGTCTCAAAGCAGCCCGCTCACGACCGCGATCACCGCCGTTCATCCGTGACGAGCGCGCCCCAACAAGCCCCAATGGCCGATCGGTCGGTGGCAGGCGCCGTGTCGCGGCTACAGCAGGTCATCGCAACGCGCAGACCGCGGCGCTCCTCGGCGCATCAATCTCGGTCGCCGAGGGGCACGGCGCTCCGGTGGGCAACCGATACCCGAGCCTCTTCGTGGAGGACTCGAGTCTCGGCTTGGCCGCGACTTTTCTTTGGTAAGGCTGCATGACGGCACAGCAGCGGATGCAGCCGCGCGATCCGTTGGTGCCGCTGCGTTCACCGTGGGCAACGACATCGTGTTTCGGGCTGGTGTTCGACCAACCACTGCCGATGGCGCACACGTGCTCTTGCACGAGCTAGTCCACGGGGGAAGTCCATATCTCGTTCGCGAGACGCCTGACCTCCGCGCGCAGCTGGACGAGACTGCGGCGCTCGGTTATCTGCAGATCCTGCAGATCGACTTCCCGACTAACGAGGGCGACGAGCTCGTTTACGGTGACTGGCCGTTCGCGGACGGCGTGTTTCACCTGTTCGGTCGCCCACCTTTCGACTCCGATGCGTGGCGGTGGCTCTGGCAGCGCTGAGAGTCGTCTTACGAGGGAAGCTAAGAGCGATCGATGACCCTGAGTGTTCCTTCCTGCGAGTCGTGCACTAGGGGAGCGATGAGCGAGCGGCTCGACCGCTCCCCCTTCCACACCCTTAGGTCTTATCGATCGTGTCGGCGCCAGCGGCCTCAGCCTTGACGACATCAATGCCGTGCCTTGCCGACTGCTTTGAGTTGTAGGCCTCTGACTGCGCAACGATTTCGCTGTTTGTTGCCTGGAATCGCCAGCGGAACTTACTCGGGTCGGCCTTATCCTTGAAGAGTTCGAACTGCGCCTTTGGCATCTGTTCCTCCCCAACGAGCTTTGCTGCTCAGGACTTTCTACTCCTAATTAGTACCTCTTGACTAGACCCGCACACACACTCGCGGTTGCGTGCGAGGGGCTTGTCTGCCTCGGCGGTGAGCGTGGCTGTCCACAACGAGGCAGGTGCCCCGCCCAATCGTGTTTACCACCCTGTCGTGTGAGCCGCGTGTCGATTTGACGACTGTCGTTCCCCGAGTCTTGAGTTGTCGGTCAACGCGCTAGCGAGCGCCCTCTCAGCCTCTTACATTCCTCTCCGAACTCGCCGTAAAGTCCCGTCTGCGTGAGCGCGTACACCTCGGGATCCCTCAGCATCGACATCAGTTCGTACTCGAACCCTTGCTTGACCTCCTCGTCAAGGAGCCCCTTTTGTAGGCCGAAGTAGGTAACGGACAGAGGATTCAGCATGAGATAGGAGAACCACTTCTTCTGCAACTTTGCGATTGAACTTTCACCAGACGCGCTCGGATACATGACTGCCTCGGCAACTCGCAGTAGGTTGCCATCCGACAGCGCAACCTGGTCGACGAGCATCCAAGCGGTCCTCAATTCACGATCGAAGTTCTGCTTCGTAGAGCGTTGGGACTCGCGATAGGACACGATTGAGATACCCGCGGCGGCTGCACCGATGACGACTGCCGCGATGGCTTGAACGATCGAGGTCCAGGCTTGGACCTGCGCAAGCTGATTCTGGTCGAACACGGGGGGCGGCCTCCTTCATTCGAGCGAATCTATGCGCGTATGACTACTCTTCAGTCTCGATTACCGCTCCGCAAATGGTGTGATGGACCTTGTGTCTAGCGTCGCCGCCATACTGCGGCAGTGGACGCAATCAAGATCCGGCCCTTCGACGAACATGTCGAGGGAGTCCGGGCAGCACAGACGCTCGATATCGGCGGCTTCATCCGGGGTGAAGCCCTCATTCTCGCGGTGCTCGGTCGTGAATTCGCCGTGTCGGCGCGAGCGATCAAGTCCGACGAGCTCGGTGTCTACGCACTACTCGACGAGTCCGAGCAGCGCCTCGACTTCGGTGGCGTCTTACGTGTGAGCCACGAATACGTGCTGGACATGCCGCCCGGCGGGGAAATCGGCCTGGTGTTTGAACAGTTCTCGCGGGAGCGCTGGGAGGCCGCAGCTCGCGCGCAGGGCATCGATCCGTCGAAGGTGCACCTCATCGTCCCGCCCCAGCGAGCTGTGAGCGTGTACTTCGATTTCGATGGGCGTGTTAATGGACGCGGAACCCTCGGCTAGTTGATTTAGCCTTCCGCCCCAGGCATGGTCTGACAGACCAAGCGCGCGCAACGCCTGAATTCCCCAGGGAATCCGGCGAGTTAAGCGAACCGGCCGAAAGTTAAAGTGTTGACGGTCAGGATTACTGTTCGCTCGATAAGAACGTCAACGTAGGGGCTGTGCAGGAGGGGAATTCTTTGGCCACTTACATCGTGACACGCGTGCGTAAGGAGCTGTCCGCAGACGGGACTCATCGGCACATCGAGGGTGTTTGCACGACGTCGGAGACGCACTACACACGCAGGCAGGTCGTCGACAGCATCGATACGGGCAACGCTTGGAGGACCAGCGCGGACGGCTACGAAGCTGTGATTACCAAGATCACTTATTGCCCGCGTCCGGCGTGCATGGCGACGCCATACATCAAAACGAACCCGGACAGCAGCAAGAAGGACAATCTCGAAAACCTAAACCTCTGTTGAACCTGATGCGAAGCGCACGGTCCGGAGCACTCGGGCCGCCGAGCGAGAGACGAATCGCGTGCTGCACGAGTCCCGTCGGGACGCGGGGATGAGTCTGACCCCGAAGCAACCAGGGAGTGCGCCCGCGCTTCGGCCTGTGCAGCCGATTCGGATCATGATTTCGAGCCGGTGTAAAGACACATTCGCCGGCGCGCCGCTGTCCGCGTCCCGCACAAGACTGCAGACCGCGATCGAGAATGCCCGCATTTTCGGTCAGCGCGTCTTTGAGGTATGGATAAATGAGCGCGCCGGTCCGGCGCCGGCCACGCAGAACTGGTGGCACTGGTGTCTTGAGCAGGCTCGCAACTGCGATCTGCTGATTGTGCTCTACAACGGGTGCAGCGGCAGTTCTCTGATGTCGTCGCAAGGCGTTGGCATTTGCCACGCCGAGTTCGCTGAAGCGATGGCGAGTGCTCCTGACAAGGTACGCGTTGTCCGGCTTGAGCCTGTGCAGGCGGTTCGAGCCGGAAGCGACCGCGCCTTCGCGGACGACCTCGCCCGCTATCGCCTGTTCTCAGTCGCGGCGCGGACTGCAGCCGAGCTCGATGGCGCGGTGCAGCAGAGTGTGCTCGACGGTCTGCGCGACCTCGCACTCAAAGGAGCGCGCGACACGCGTCGAGGCGTCGCGTTCTTCGGTCCGGCCCTCCAATGGAGTCGTCTCGACTATGCCGGACGGCGCCAGGCGATGCGAACGGTCATGGCTGCCCAGCTTTCGCAGGGTCCGTACCGGCAGGGCGACACAACTGTCGTGACGCAGATTGATGGACAGAACGTACTCGCCGTGTGCGACGCGATTCCCGCCGCATTCTCGGTCGCTCAGGCGCGCGAACTCGTCGGACAGCCATTTCTGCGCGATCATCAATTGGCCCCGCGCCTCAAGGGGCTTGCCGGGCCGGTGCACTTCATCGCCTGTCATAAAGGTGTCACGGAGGCACAGGCGATACGTCAACTCGGCTACCCAGACGTAACCGTTGTCAGCCCTCCGTTCGGTGTGTACGTCGCTGACGAAGTTCAGAAGATTCAGATGATCTTCCTTCGTGACTGCAAGGACGCGACGACGACGCAATCACGGGTCGATGAGGCGCGCGAATGGCTTGATCGATCACAGGAGGCACCTGAGCTACGACGCCGCGCTCACGAACGAGCGCTCATCGTCCAGCAGGTCTTTGCGGTGCAACGCCGGCCCGCACCGCGCACGGTGACGGCTGCACTACAGTCCGCGTCACCGGCGCCGACCTCTCAGACGACTCGGGCGCCGGCAAGTCGCGGCCGACCTTAGCCAGCATGTGGTGCGTCCTCGCTCCTCGAGGCGCTTAGTCTGCAGCCTCCGTTCGACGACGATCCCGCACCGCGGACCGATTTGGAACCGCCGCATCTTCGTTTCTCGATACGCCTTGTCTCGCGCCGCGGCCACGATGCTCTCCGTCGAATCGGCGAACGAATTCGTAGTTGGCTCTCCGGACTTGTCGGGCCGTGGTGTGATGGACCATGTTGCGCACCCGGCTGCAGCTCGCGCAGTCGGACTTGGGCGCGTTCGCGGCTCGCGTCTTCTTCGCACCGACTTCAGACCACTGCCTGGTGCGCAATGCCTCGCCCTCCGAGTGACACGAGCGCGTCGGCCCGACGAGGGTGAACTGGCGTGACTTAGCGTTGTGTGGGTGACAGACCGCGACTGGAAGCCCACGCCGATCGACGAGATCCGACGGCGGGCCAACCTCACCCCCGAACAGATCGAGTTTCTGCGCGCTGTGCGCGACGAGATCTGGAGGGGCAACGGCATCCTTCCGCAGGAATCCGAGATGCACCGGAAGCTCATTCAACGAGGCAAGCGCGACGTTCTCAAGGCAGGCCTCGAGCTCTCCGAGTGGCTGCTCATGCGACACCAGAAGGACCACGGGGACATGAGCCTGTCGCTCACCGCGCTCCGCCTGGCGGTTCCTGACGCTGTCGAGCTCGAGTGCATCTGGGCCGTGATCGGTCGCGCGATCAAGCGCTATACGACCGAAGGAGAGCCCGACACCGTGTCGAGCGCGGAGTTGGAGATCGCTGGCGCCGAGCTACGAGAGACGAAGCGCTACGTCGAACGCGGTTACATCTGGTTCCTGCGGGCGAATGACCAGCCTGACGGCGCGACTGTCTGGAAGATCCACGACGATATCGATCCGTACCTGGAGGCCACATCACTCGACGATGTGATTGGGATCGTCGAGACGCGTCGCTACGCCGACTCGCAGGCGCGCCTGGCGCCGCCGACATTCGACGGCATGCCGATGCCGAGCTTCGACGCGCCGATTGTCCAACTGCACAACGCCCCCATCCCAGAGCACTCGGATCCGGTAGTCGCCGAGCGTCTCCGGCTTGCCGAGGAGCGATTCTTCCGTCTTGGCGCCACCGACGACGACCGCCGGGACGCCCTCGTGCATCTGGCTGCCGCTCTTGAGCATCTGCGCGAGCGCCTCGCGAACGTGCTCCTCGACAACAGAGACGACGACGCCCTGTTCAACATCGCGAACAACTTCTCCATTCGGCATGAGAACGCCCGCCAGAGGCGCGAGTACTCGACTGCGTGGCTCGTCTGGATCTTCCACGTGTACTGGGCGACGGTGCGAGTCGGACTCGAGTTGTTGGACGACGCGTCGCGGGGCGACTAGGTCGGTTGTCGCGCCGACAGCACGCCCGGGCGCAGCGAAAGGCGGGCTTAAAGCCGTCTACTTTTCACCTGAAGTGCTTCTAGAGATCCTCGTCGAACTGAGCGCGATCATTGCCGGGAGCTCAACTGGTTTGCTGCTCTACCTGTTCGGAGCGGACGCCCTCTCGACAGTCGCTGTCGGCACCGATGTCGCGATTGCGGTGCAACTGGTGCGCTTGATCCGCGGCTACCGAGGTCGATCGCGGTGCCGGAGGACCGTCGCGTTCGCCGTGCGCTCGATCTTGGACACGCACTTGGAGTTGACGCGAATCGATCCGGTCGGGTTCGGCGACTACGTGACGTTGCGCCATCTCGCCGCAGCCGCGGACGAGCGGCGCTTGGACCTTCTAGTTTCGTTCGGCGGCCCCGCGCACACCTTGGGGCGTGTAATCCAGGAGCTCGCAGCATGGCTCGAGGATGAAACGGGCCGCTGCTACCACGAGCTTCGCGGCGCTGATCGCCGGCGGGTCGACAGGTTCGCGGATGCGCTACGACTTGCGAGCTCCGCATGCGCCGCGATGCTGCATGCACCGCCCTACGATGCCGACGAACCAGACAAGGCGAGTGGGCATCTCCGCGCCGACTTGGCCGCGGCGCTGGTTGCCGTCGTCGGCGCGGGGGACCGACTCGACCGAGCGTTCGACCGGGGCGCATCGCGTGGGGCTGCGGATGCGCGCGAGAGATCGGCCGCCGAGAAGCAGCGCGTCGAGGGACACGCTGCTGCGGTTCTCCTCAAGACGGCGCGTGATGCCGCGCAGACGCTGCAGCTCGCGCATGTTCAGAGTCAAATCCCCATGGTCCCGCTGCCCGAGCTCCTCGCCCGACTGTCAAGAGCCAGTGAGCAGATGCGTGATGTCGACGCACGCGCGTTCCACGAGGCGACTCATGACGCGCGGAATGCATTTCGTCGCATCCATCATTTCGACGTCGGCGAGGCATTGGACGCTCTGCGCCGCCTAGCCACCGATGCGAGCGATGCGAACGCCGAGGAGGTCCTTCGCGATCGTCTGGCGCGCTTCCCCGGGGATCTCGCGACTCTCGAAGGTGTTCGCGACGGCCGTGTTCGGGACGTCGCTCCGTGGCCGGGGGCACGCGACGTGACAATGCCAACATTGCGCGCGCAGTGATGCGCACCGGTTGCGGGTCCGGGGTCGAGAGCACGTGACGATCGATCCACGTGCCGGTGAGCAGAGCCGCTGGCTTGCCGCAGGCTACGAGTACCAGGACGTGATTGCTGCGCTTGCGATGGCGCGCGCGCTCCTTGAGGGATTCCGGTCGGTTGGCGTAGTTGTGCCCATGATCGAGGGCGACGCATTCGATGATCTCGTCGTCGTCGCGCGTGACGGGGGCGAGGACCGGACGCAGGTGAAACACAGCGACGGCGTTGCCGCGCTCACCGAGGCAGAGTTCCGGACGGCGTCGGGCCGTCTCCCGATCGATAAGCTGCTCGCCTCGGCGGCAGCGGCGAGCGCAGCGACCTACCGACTCGTTTCGAACTGGTCCGCGCCGGGAGTCGCCGAGCGCGCGGGTTTCCTTGTCCCTACCGAAGCGTCACGGCTGGACCCAGCGCTTCCGACGACACTCTGGCGTCTCGATTCTGACGCGATCTGGCCGGTAGGCGGCGATCCGCGCTGGTCGCAGTTCGGCCAGTTCACGCGCAACGAGTTCGTCACCTTCTGTGGCCACTTTGTAATCGAGCTCGGCGCGCCGGGCATGTCCGCATCGCTCGCCGCTCCCGGTCCGCTCGAGACGCACCTGATTCGGTTCGTGCGTGAGCGTCTCGAGGTCGAACGCCACCCGAATCGCCGGCGCGCCTTTGACGTCGCCGGGCAGCTCGTCGCACTCGCGACGGCGACGCGGTCGCGGAAGACGCGCACGCTGGCCCGCGCGGAAATCCTGCACGAGCTGCAGCTCATCGTCGATCAGGCGCCGCTCGATGAGCCCTTCCCGATCGAGCCCACCCAGTACGTGGAACCGCCCGCCGCGACATTGCTGGCAGACGCTGCTGCCCAGGACGGGGTCGTCCTATTGGTGGGCGATCCTGGGGCAGGGAAGTCCTGGACCCTCGAGGGCCTTGTGTCCGAGCTGCGCAAGGCGGGCGGCATTGTCGCGCGCCACTACTGCTTCGTCCGACCGGGCGATCCCGCGCTCGCTCAACGGGTCGAGCTAGTGACCATGTCCGAGAACCTCATCGCCGAGCTCCGGGAGGACGAGCGCCTGGGCGAGGTCACGTTGGGCTTCGCGCGGGACCCGGATGCACTCGCGGCCTTCCTCCCGAAAGCAGCCGCGCATCTTCGTGAAGCGAGGGGCGAGTCCGAAGCGCACGACACAAACAGCGAATCAGGGTCGAACGGTGCAATGAGGGCGCCGCAGTCCCGAGCCGCGGTCCCGCGGATCGCCATCATCGTCGACGGCCTCGACCACGTCATGCGCGTCGGCCGCGAGCGTGGCCCTCAGGACACGGACGAGTTCGTCGCGACGCTCGCGGGGCTCAAGCTGCCTGCCGGCACGACGCTCATCCTCGGCTCGCAGCCCGGAGACTTCTTAGAGGCGTTCCGTGCCGTGGGCGCGCGCGAGATCCGCGTCCCACCCTTCGACGCCGCGAAGGTTGAGACGCTGCTCGCGCGTGTCGGCGTACCGCTCGACGGGATGCCAAAGGACGAAGGGGAACGCCTGGTAGACATCGTCGTCAGGCGCTCCGCCGGGAATCCGCTGTACGTGCGCTTCCTCGCACAGCAGATTCTCGGCGCCATCGCCGATCGCCACTCGATTGATGAGGTGCTCCTCTCCGGCGACGCAACGCCGTTCGGCGACCTTGCCGCGTACTACGAGTCGCTTATGGGTCCGGAAGACACGAGCGCGAGATTGATCGCGGAGCGGCTTGCGGTGATCGAATTCCTCGTCACGCCGGACGAGCTCATCGCGATCCTGCCCGAGCTCGGCCGGCCGCGCGTCGACGCTGCCCTCAAGCAGCTGCGACCGGTCCTTAACGAGTCGGTCGCGGGCGTACGCGTCTATCACGACAGCCTCCGCCAGGTCGTGCTCGCGCGGCTCGCACGCGAGAAGCGTTCACTCGAACCGCTCCTCGCACCGGTGATCTCGTGGCTCGATTCGCGCGGCTTCTACGAAGATGACCGCGCGTATCGCTACCTCCTCCCTTCGCTGCGCCGCGCCGGTCGACACCGTGCGCTCCTCGACCACCTCGCGCCCGACTTCGTCGGCCTTAGCGTGAGGTCGCTCCATCCACAGGTGGCGGTAGAGGCGAACGTGCGAGTTGGCGTCCTGTCCGCGCGCGAACTATCGGACGCGCCCGCTCTCGCGCGGTTGTCCGAGTTGCGGCGTAACGCGACGAGCGCCTATCAGGACAAGCTCAGCGATGTGACTGAGTACGCCGCGACCGCGATCGCTCTCCGCGGCCCGAACTTGATTGCGGGTCGGTTGGTCTTCGAGGGACGCCCGTCGTTCGAGAAGTGGAAAGGCCTGCGGATCTGCGCGCTTATCGACGGTGCAGGTGGAATCGCCCCTTGGACCGAGTACCTCGGACTCCCCGGCGACCCGCCGCGCGGCTACGAGGGTCGTAAGAACGATCCCGACCTTGATTCGCTCCGGGGCATCCTGCGTGTACGGCCAAAGCCTCGAATGACCAAGAATCTCGCGGAGTGGCTGGTAGGCGACGCTGCTCGGTCGCAGTTGTGGTACGTGCGGGGCGCGGCCGAGCTCTATCGAGAGGTTCACGGTATCGACGCCCAACGTGAGCTCGTCGAGGGGGTGCCGTCATCCGAGCCGCGCGCCGCTTTCGCACTCGACCTTGCTTTGGCGTACCAGACATCAGGGAACGGCGAGTCGGCTCGCGAGTTCGCTCGGAAGGCCGTCGCCGATGGCCTACCGCTAGCGCAGCTCTACCGCGCGGTGATGGCCGGTGCGCCCGCAGCCGAGGTGGTCGCGAGGGTGCCCGATCCGGCGGAGCTGGTTCCCGACCTCCTGAAGGAGTACGTCGACGACCCCGCTCCAGCGGAGAAGTTCATCTCGGCGGTGCTGGTCCACGCGATGGTCGGGAGAGACCTCGCCGCGCTTCGACCGATGCTCGCGGGCGCAGGGTGGTACCGGCAGTGGCTGCGGTTTGTCGTCGATCTCGGCCTCGCGCGGCAGGGACGGATCGAGATTGCTGCCGCGTTCGAAGAACTCGTTCGCGATGCCGCGCCGTTCACCGGGACGCCCCGGGCGGTCGACCTCTATCGCCTGCACGACACAGTCGCTACCACGATCGCGTTGGGCTTCAAAGACGCGACACCCCAGCAGCGCCCCGAGATCCTCTCCCAGCTCATCACGCTCACACGATTGCTGACCACGAAGCTGCAGAACAGCCCGACCGGGCCGTTCACGATTTGGAGCCTTCTCGCACTGGTCGAGCGTCATCCGCAGCCTGACCTAATCGACGCCGCGCTCGCGACGGTTTCATCGCGCCGCGTCGCCGATCTCTACGAGGTCCACGCGGAAACCGAGCTTAGGATCGCGCGGCTCGAGAAGCTCGCCGGAAGGCCGGAGCGCGCCGAGTCCCACTGGCGCTCCGCCGCGCGCTACCTAGCCGCCTACGGTTTCCGCAAAGACATCACGGTGTTCGGCCTCATCGACGGGCTCGCAGCCCTCGGCCGCGCGGGCGGTGACGCTCGAAAGCGCGCGCTACAGATGCGGCGGCTCGCAGATCTCGCTCTGTACCACAGCGACGGCTCGGAGACGCATGCTGCACCTGGCCTCTGGTTCACGGTCTTCGCCGAGATCGACCCGGTGCTCGCCACTCGAACGGTGGCGGAAACGCTCGTCCACGACGCGCGAATCCCAAGCGACCGCGACGACCGTGCGTTCCGTGACGTGCTCGTTCACGCTCCACACGATCTCGATCCGCTGCTGCTTTGTCTGCTCTGGCGCACTCTCCCGGTGCACGGCCAGGTCCGGGCGCGACTCGCCGCAGTCCAGCGGCTTCGCGCGATCGACTTGGCGCGCGGCGATGAAGCGCTCCGCGAGCTCGCGGCAGCTGCCGAGGGCGACACGCCGCACGCCGAAGGGATCGTGGCAGAGCTCGTCGAGCTCGCTGCTGCCGAAGGGCTGTCGATCGACGGCATGGCCTCAATCCCACATCCGAGCAGCTCGCCTCAGTCGACGGCACCGCTGATGCCGGCGGTCGAGCCACCAAAACCGAGGACTGAGGGGCCTTTCCTGCCCGCGTCGCCATCGCCCTTCGAGCTCCTGCTCGCGCTGCGCGACGCGCGACCGAATTCGTACAACGCCCCGATCGAGGCGGGCGCATTCGCGCGCGAGTTCCGCGGCCACGTCCGGCGCATCCTTGGCGAGTCCGGGCCTGCGCCGCTGCTCGTTGTCCTGCAGGAGTACCTCCGACGCAATCACTTCTTCGAGGGTCGCGACCTGGCTGAGGTCGTGGCGAGTGAGCTCGAGAGCGAGCACCCTACGGCGGCCGCTGAGGCATACGCGCTCGCGTGGTGCGCGGGCCGCCGCTTCGCGGACTACTTCGGAGACCACGACAGCGAGCTGCTGGCGAAGGCGAGCGCACTGGATCCCGATGCCGTACGGAAGCGGCTCCTGGATGAGTGTGCAGCCGTGATCGACGCCGACGAATACTCCTCAGGGATCGCGCGTCGGATCGTCGAAGTACTCGTCGAGCTCGGCGACATCGCGGCGGCGACGGCGGCATGGGACGCGGCGCATGACGTCATCGCGTACCGGCTGCCCGATCTCGGCGTCGAGCAGGACATCTTCCGCGTCCCGGATCCCGAGACCAAAGTCAGCCTCGAAGAGGCGTACGGCTCGCTCGTGGGCGCCGCGGCGGTCCATCCCGTCTACGACCGCCGCGCGGCCGCGCTCGGTGCGATCGCGGAGTTATCTGAACGACACGTTGACGTCGCCGTCGCCGGGCTGCGCTCGCTGTTGTCGCCAGACGCGGCACTCACCGACTGGACCTTGGCGCTCGCGCTCATCACCGAGTCCGCGGCACTGGGAGGCGTGGCGCGTAATCAGCTCCGCGATCGGCTACTCGCCCTTGCGACTCCCGAGGCGCCCTTCGCCGTTGTCACGCTTGCGTCAGAGATACTCGACGCCGACGCCGCGCGTCCCTTGCGGACTTACATCTTCTCGGATCCGAAGGTGACGGAGTCCGAGATCCGGCATGCCATCGCAAACGACTATGACGATCGAATCAAGCTCTTGTCGTCGGTGTGGTCCGACCTGCCCGTCGTCGTCGCCGCCCGGTACGCGCGTGCCCGCCGTGCCGACCCGTCAATCGACGACATCCGCGAGGAGCAGGCCGAGGTACAGAGCTCTCGGGCGGCGTCATGGGTTCCGCCGCTGGCGATACACGACTGGTGGCGAGAGACGCTTGAGCGCGCGCTCCAGGAGGAGCTTTGGGGCCTGCGAGCCACAATGGCCCGACGGGGTATCTGGAGTCGGCGCCGCGAGCGAGAGCTTCTCGAGCTGGTGCTTCCCGACGTGAAGTCAACTGTCGCCCGCGCGCGTAGTCGAATCCTCCGACCACCAGTCCCCTTGCCTGAGTTGGTCGTATCCACTGACGGTCCGGTCGTGACAGAGGCCCGTGGGTCCCTAGCGGGGTGGATCCGTCTCGGCTACTGGGAGACTCAGATCCATTCCGATGATCGCTTCTCCAGGGGGTCCGCGATAACGGTCACCTCGGCTGTCGTCCTCGGCGAGGTCCCTGCACCCTGGCGCGGCGCGGCCCACTCGCGCTCGTGGTTCACGCCGCCGCAATCAACGGACAAACCGACCGACGAGCCGTATCTCGTTGAATTTGGCGGGCAGCAAGACTGCACGGCTTGGACGCCGGTACTCCTGCCCGTGGCCCGCGTGCTGGGCGCGCAGACATTCGCCCCGCGCCCATTCGGTCTTCCTCTCGACCTGGTGGATGCCGACGGGCGGCCGGCGATCAGCCTGCGCTACTGGAGTATGTGGCCCTACGACATCGAGTTCGGACCGAGGACACCGACGTTGTACGGCTCCGGACTGTGGATGCGGCGCGACGTATTCGAAGGCATCGCCGCCGCCGAGTCCGCGACCACGAAGATCGTGGTCGAGACCGAGTCGCTCCCACGCAGGTCGAGCGACTAGCCCGCATCACTCGTACGATCTGCGGCCGCGCGCGGACTGTCAGGCCAGCGGTCCGCGCAATGGTTTGCAGGACCACGTCCTCTCACTTCAGATGCCGGCGCGGCCGGGCACATGGTGTAGGACACACCATGGTCTCCGAGCTTTGACACTGCGATTCGGAGCAATGGTTTCGGCGACCGTGTGCTCACGAGCTCAGAGCATCGCGCACGGCGCGCACTTAGTCCTCTAGACCATTGCTCTCTTTCACAGCGGCGGGACGCGAGAGTTTCCGAGTAAAATGAGGCTCTCGCCGAGGTAGCTCAGTTGGTAGAGCAATGGTCTGAAGAACCATGTGTCGCCAGTTCAATTCTGGCCCTCGGCACAGATTGGCATGGCCAATGCGCGAGTATTCAAACGTGCCGCAGCGGCGATCCCACGGACGCGTCGCCCTAAGATCGCTTGCCCTGTCAGTCGCCGCACTGACGGCCTGTTCCGGCTCGCTCCCATCGACCAGCCCCGAGCCGTCCGTCGCGGTGTCCGTCGCGACGCCGAGCCCGACCCCGACGCCAACGCCCCGTCCTCTCACTGATGTGCGCTCGGTGGGCGTCTTCGGTTCGAGCGTGGCGGCGAGTGGAGACTTCAGCGGACCGGGAAAATCGCAGATCGCTTTGCTGCAGGACCCGGTCGGCGACCAAAGCCTGAAGATCACCGTTCGCGAGGCGAACGCCGACGGCGAAACGTTTTCCGAGTCGACCTGGCTGACGAGCGGGACACGCTCCTTCAATCTCTCGCGTGCGAAGTTCGCCGTCGCGGATGTGAACTTCGACGGGAAGGACGACCTCGTCGCGCTGTACGACGCCGGCGAGAATCGCTCGCAGCTTCTCGTGTTCAAGTCCACGGGGACGGCATTCATGCCGCCCGAGCAGTGGTGGATCGGGAACGACTACCTCTGGAGCCGTGCCCGCTACGTCATGGCCGGGAAGTTCTCCGCGAACCTGCGCGACGCGGTCCTCGTCGCGTACCAGAACGAGAGCTTCGACATGCGCATCCATTACTTCGACTCGACCGGAACGGCGTTCACGTTCGGCGGGACGCAGGGCGTCTACGACTCCGCGCCGGAGCAGGTCGATCTCTCACGCGTGCGCTTCGCCGTCGGCCGCTTCACACGGACCGGCGGCGCGCAACAGCTGGCCGCCCTGTACCAGTACCCGAATGCGCGCGTGCGTGTGAATCTCTTCGACCCGTCGCCGAACGGCCTCGTGCTCCAGTCGAAGGTGTACGAGACCGCCGAGGGTGAATATGACCTGGGCCGCGCGTCGGTCGTCGCGGCGGATGTCACCGGCGACGGGAAGGACGACCTCGTCTCGCTGTACACCGATCCCGATGGCAGCGCGCACGTTCACGTTTTCGACGCGGCAAATTCGTTCCAACCGTCGAACAGCTGGGCGGGCTGGGCCGCGCTGCCGGCCGGCTCCGCGTGCGCGGGCGGTACCGCCCTCGTCGTTGGCGACTGGAACGGTGACCGCAGGGTCGACGCGCTCGCGCTCGCGCCAACGGACGGGATCCTGGCGCGCAGCGCGGTGCTGCGGAATCTCGGCACGTCGTTCAAGGTCACCGCGACCACCGAAGAGACGCTGTGCCGCCGCTGGCCGCTCACCGGCCTTCCGCTCAACGGCGGATCGCCGACGAAGCGTCCGCTCTACGTGAAGGTCGACAACAACCCCACCGCCCGTCCTCACTACGGGATCAGCAAAGCGGACCAGGTCTATGAGTGGCTCGTGGAGGGCCTCACCACACGGCTCGCCGCCGTGTTCCAGTCGCGCGATCCCGACGTGATCGGCTCAGTGCGTAGCGTGCGCATGACCGACCTCCCGGTCGTGCCGAGCCTCGGAGCCGCGCTCGTGTATTCCGGTGGCGGACCCGAGGAGCTGATGACGCTCCACTACGACGAGGCGGTCGCGCACCGATACGTCGATCTCAAGCCCGGATACGGCTGGGGGTACCGCGTCCCGTTCCGTCCCGCGCCCTACAACTACTTCACGACGTTCCGCGCGGTGCAGGATGCGATGACGAACGCGCCCGACGCGGACCAGCCCGCGAACGTGCCCGCCTGGGACTTCCTTCCATCGACGGTGTCCGATCCCCTCGCGGGGGGATTCGCATCGAGCGTCCCCGCGACCACGATCTCGGTGCCGTATCGCGCCTTCTTCGGCGTCCGCTATCAATACAACGATGCAGCGCGGACGTATGCGCGCTTCGACGATGGCGTGCGCGAGGTCGATGCCGCGAACGGTGAGGCCGTCGCCGCGAAGAACATCGTCGTCATCCTGACCGAGGTGCACTTCACCGAGGCGTTCGGGCTCGACCCCGCCGGCAACCCGAAGCTCGACATGGTCCTGACGGGAACGGGGCAGGGGATCGTCTTCCGCAATGGACTTCGTGAGGAGGTCACGTGGACGCGCCCGGACATCTTCGATGTCTTCACGCTCCGCAACGCGGCCGGTGAAGCGGTGCGGCTCGCGCCGGGGCAAACGTGGATCCACATCGTGCCGAAGGACTGGACGATCCCGAGCCAGTGACGCGCGCGGAAGCCGCTCAGCCGATCTGAAAACTCTCCGCCAAGCGGATTCCCCGATGTTGGCCGTTGCGTGTGGCGTCCACGCGGAGTCGCGCTGTAGAGATATTCGCGCCGACGTCGTCGATGGGGACCAGGTAGGTGCGACGGTTCTGGGGGCAATACACGCCGAACGCCTCGATCTGTCCCTGGTACGGGATCCCTTGTGGACGGCGGGCGTCCGCATTGCAAACCCGAAAGCTAATGAAGCCGTGCCTGAGAAGCCCGGTCTTGCACTGGACCCGCACGATTGTTCCATCGCCGTTATCGATGGCGAGGTCATAGCGCAGTCCAGTCGACAGCGGACGCAGCACGCGCTTTCGTATGCGCATGAGAGCCGTAGCAACCTCGAATTCGGTCAGATCGCCGACAGAAGTGGTGTCTTTCATCTTTCCCGTCTAGCCTGAAATCGACACTTGATCATCGGACGGGCCTTGACAGCGTCCTTCGAGCGACCGTCACAAATAGCATATTACAACTAGTGCGGATGAGAGAACGTTGAGACGTCTGACCGTCGACGAGATAGCGAAGCAGCTGGCGCGACATCCAGAGTTAGTGCGCCGTTGGCTACGAGAAGGTCGCCTTCGTGGTGAGCGCATCGGATGGAGTTGGACGATCACTCCCGCAGAACTCGAACGCTTCAAGCGAGCGGCGCCGGAGCGGAGGCGCCGCTGACGATATAATTCCCGTCAGTCCGACGTCTCGCGGAAGTGGCGCAGTGGTAGCGCATCTCCTTGCCAAGGAGAGGGTCGCGGGTTCGAATCCCGTCTTCCGCTCCAGTGGCGCCGTTCGAAGGTTGCACCTCGAGGTCCGCGCACTTCGCCCGGTCCTTGGTCGCGGGACGCGACTAATATCCCGACGGTGGGCGCGCCATGAGTACGGAGGGCCGCCGAGCGGCAATCTTCGCCGTTTCCTCGGACACCGCTGGCATCAGCGGTTGGTTCGTGCGAATCAGCAGGCGCCGCTACGGCCTCGCGCCCGGCATCATGCGAGTGCTCCTCACCGACCTGCCCGTCGGGATCCTCGCGAGTCTCCTATACAACCGGGTGAACTTCGGTGCACGCTCGGTGGGGGCGCTCCACCGCGAGATGGTCGCCACGGTGGTCAACGGGAAGATCGGCGGCGCGCCCTGACTCGGGCTGCACTCGGCGGCCGTGCGCCGTCTCATGGGGACCGAGCACCGCGACCGCGAGTTCGCCACAACCTGGCGCGAGTATGACCTTGATCTCAAGACCCGTGCGCTCCTTGAGTACGCCGAGAAGCTCACCGGTGAGCCGAGCGTAATCGACGACGCGGATGTCGACGCCCTCGCGACGGCTGGCTGGGACGACGCCGGGATCCGCGAGATGACGCGCCTCATCGCGTTCTACAACTTCACTGGCCGTCTCGAGGCGGCCTCCGGGCTGCCACAGGACGAGCCCGACGATCGAGGCCTCGACCGGTTTGTCGGCCCGCTCAAATCCCGCGCCCCCTAGCCGCGCGGACGATTCGGGCCCGTCGCCGTCAGCCCAGCGTCGATGCAGAGAACGCGGGTCAGGCCGAGCGACCATGCAAACGAGATATGCATTTGGCGGCGCGGCTTCTATCTGTAGATCAGTTGCCGTTCGAATCAGCTCGCAAGTCGGAGTCATCCGCGCTCGTCTCGGACTAGTCGGGCTGTTTCAACACTGGGGACATAGAGTCCCGTCTTCCGCTCCGAGACCGATCCCTGGTCGCACCGAGACGGTTCTCCGGAGTGCCTCTCCCGCCGGCTCTAGACGGACGCGGTACCTCGCTGTCCTGATGCGCCTTTGGCGGATTCGATCATGCCCAGGTGGCGATTGGCGTGGACGAGAATGCTCACGACCCAGGATCCGATCGTCGCATCCTTCATTTCATTCGTCTTTCCACTCTTCAGAGGCGTGTCGAACATTTCTTGGTCGAGGTCCGCGACGGATGTGTCTAAGGCACTGAAGCTCGCCCGGGCATAGCGCTCGATCTCGCTCTTCGGCGGCAGCGCAAGCTGCGCTGAGACACCCTCGTCCATGCCCATCCCAGTCTCCCAGGCGCCAAGTTTCGCCGAGTCCCAGCCCCAGCGGCTGGGTAAACCTTCGCGCTCCCATATCGACCGCTCGTCCACGCCACGTGTTCCGCCGATCTGTGCCTGCAGCCAGTCCGCCCAGCGAGCGATATGCCACAAGTTGAAACCGATCGAATTAGAGCGGCCGCTGCGTTCGCGAAGAGCGGCGTCATCCAGGTCCTCGATCACGTGTAGGACCCGCTCGTGGGTCAGCGCCGAGTACCCCGCGACGGCCTGCGCAGTCGACCGATTCACAGCCGAACTCACGGCGAGGGGAACCTGGGGATCGAGCAGAGCTGATTCATCCCGGCACGTTCAATCCCCTGCCCACGATCCCGTGTGTCCATGTGCGCCTGACTCTACCCCTGTTCATCCATCGCGGACCACGCATGCAGGTCACGTTCGGGGCCGAACCGCAGGTTTGACGAGCGCTTCGACTCTGTTCGTTCTGGCGCGATCGCCCTCGCCCGTCTTCGGCTCCTGAACTCGGTGCGCCTCCATCGGCTGTCGGGCAGCCGCCGTTACCGCGGGTCGAGCCGCAGGACCATAGGACGTACGACGACATCAACCCGAGGCCAACCGGCGTGGGCATGACGATCTCGTCATGACAGTCGAGGAGACGGGCTCAATCCTGGCCACGCGACACTCCGGTGGAGGTAAAGCCCGTGATTCGGCTTGCGATACTTGTAGGCGCGCTCGTCTTGTCCTCTTGCGGCGGCTCGGCGGGCACGACTGCGGCGACTCCGACCGCCGCTGCTCAGACCGTTGCGGCTTCTCCATCGGCGGCCGCCGTTCTCTTCACGCCCGTGAGCTCCGCACTTCAGCAGTTCCAATGGGTTAAGGCTCCCGCGGCGTATCCGGCCGGCGCGGAGATCGTCGTCATGGAGGGAGACTCATCCAAACCCGGCCCGTACGCTCTGCGACTCAAATTCCCCGACGGCTACACGGTTCCGTTGCACTCTCACCCCGTCGACGAGCACGTGACGGTGATTCAGGGCACGATCTTCCTTGGCGTGGGCCCAACCGCGAAGAGAGAGACAGCCATGGAGCTGCCAGCAGGATCGTTCTTCCTTATCCCCAGCATGACGCAGCATCAGGTTTGGGCCAAGGGCGTGACGATCGTACAGGCGCATAGCGTCGGCCCCAGCGCCCTCGTCTACGTGAACCCAGCGGACGACCCGCGCAAATAGGACTGAAGCCTTGCGCCAAAGGCCTCAACCGAGACGTTCTCGCGTGCCGACATTCTCGTCCGTCTCGCGATCCTGCGGACGGACGGCGTGGAGAAGCGAAACAGCCTTCAGCTAATCGAAGGTAATGACGTGCGTGCGACGACAGAGCGAGCGAACCGCGTCTACACGGAGTGGTTCGTTCGGGGCATGCGACTGGATTCGTCGGCTTCCAGAGCACGGCAGGCACGAGGAACGCGCGGATCGCGGCGCTGTTCAGTACGCACTTGGAGAGGCTGGATTCAGCCCGCCAGCTGAAGCCACCCGCGCTCGTCCTGAACGAGCCGAGCTGTTATCACTTCCGCCTGCTTGACCACCGTCGTCCGCTCCGAAGTTCGTGAGTCGGTACATGGCAGCATTCGTCCTCCGCTAACGAGCGACGCGGAATGAATCCTGCAGCGCGATCATCGTCCCTGATCGCCGACGTCGAACGTGGCGCACCGTTTGGTTCGAGACAGGAGGAATTCGTGATGGCCAGCAAGATCACTCCGTGCCTGTGGTTCGACGGCAAAGCCGAGGAGGCGGCGAAGTTCTACACGTCGCTCTTCCCGAACAGCCGGATCAACAAGATCAACCGGTCGCCGGCGGACACGCCGAGCGGGCCGACCGGCATGATTCTCACGGTCGACTTCACCGTCGCCGGGCAGCCGTTCATTGGACTCAACGGCGGTCCCGACTTCAAGTTCAACGAGGCGGTGTCGTTCTCGATCGCCTGCGAGGACCAGGCCGAGGTCGACAAGTACTGGGACGCCCTCATCGCCGGCGGGGGAGAGCCAAGCGTCTGCGGTTGGCTGAAGGACCGCTTCGGCCTGTCGTGGCAGGTCGTCCCGCGACAGCTCGTCGAGTACATGGAGAGCCCAGATCGCGAGGCCGCGAAGCGTGCGACCGAGGCGATGCTCCGCATGACGAAGATCGACGTCGAGAAGCTCCGCGAGGCCTTCGAGGGCGTCAAGGTCTGAGGATCATGTTCGTCCAGGTTCTGCCTGCGGGCTGAGAAGCCCGGCAAGACCGTCGCGGCTCCGGCTCAATCTGACAGCTCGAGGTCCGCGCGACCGCATACTCCGCGCCGGTGACAAGGCGGACGGTGGCGCTGGGGCTCGGCATGGTTGCGCTCGTGCTCGGCGATTTGAGGAGTCGGGCATCGCTCGCGCGCCGCTCGAGGATCATCGCGACCGCGAAGGGCCCGATCGAGGTCGAGATCACAGGCGACGGGCCTGGCGTCCTCGTGCTCCACGGAGGGCTCGGCGGTTTCGACCAGGGCTCGTGGATAGCCCATGCGCTCGACCTGCGGGCGCATCGCGTGGTCGCTGTATCGCGCCCCGGATATCTCGGCACCCCGGACGTCGGGAACCTCGACGCAGAGGCGGACCTCTACGTCGCCGCCCTCGACGCGCTCGGTATCGAGCGCATCGCGGTTGTCGGCGTCTCGGGGGGCGGGGTGTCGACGCTGCATCTCGCCGGACGTCACCCACAGCGCCTCACACGCTTCGTCATGCTGTCGGCGGTCAGCGGCCCGGTGGCGGATCCAGGGCCGGGCATCGCATGGTTCGCGCTGCGAGCGAGCGTCGACGTCAATACGTCCCTCCTCGCCGCCGCCCTCGATCCGGCGAAACGTCAGCTAGTCGCCGGGCTCCTTCGGACCTTCGCCTCGCCGGAGCGACGCGTGCGCGGTAGCCTCCGGGATCTGCGGCTCGCCGGATCGTTCCCGCCGCCGGACGGGATCAGGGTCGCGGCGCTCGTCGTTCACGGCACTGCCGACGATGCGGTCCCGTTCGAGCACGCGGAGCGCAGTGTGCGCGGGTGCATCAGCAGCACGCTCATCCCGATCGACGGCGGCCGGCACCTCTCCCTCGTGACGCATGCGCAGGTGGCGGAGCGGGTCCGCGAGTTCCTGACCGCGGCGTGAGCGACAATCTCAGGCGCTCGATGACGGTCCAGCCCACCATTCGGAGCCATCCACGCTCGTCTCGTACCAGTCGGACTGTTTCAACATTGGGGACGTAGAGTCCCGTCTTCCGTTCTGATGAAGCAACAGGTTGCTCTTGCCGATTGGCGGGGCAGTCCGGACCGTGGTCATCAGGTCATCGAAGCGCTGATCTCTGTCGGCTCTGTTTCCCCGCCGCGGCGTATCCGCAATGTCATCGGCCCTCGGGAGCGTGACGTCGAGCTGCTCGCTGCACAGCGCCAGCGTCGAGATCGGTCGCGATCTCCTGACCGTCGATCGCGATTAGGCGGTCGCCTTCCCGCAAACCAGGCGCCAGCGCCGGACTGTCGGCTCGTGGACGACGGACCTTTCTTGCGTCCATTTGCGATACCCAGCTAACAGAAGAACCCGCGGCCCTCACGGTCAGGAGGATGATCCGCGTGCCCGTCGTCCACGAGGATCACGAACGTCCCGTAAGAGATCTCGTGGCGGGCTCCGGCTCACGTTCGAGGATCGGGGCACTCATGTCCTGAATGGCGTTCTCGGGGGAGTGGCAACTGTTCGCAGTGTGAAGATCCCCGCCTGAAGCGGTCCTCGATCTCTGGGCGCAGCACTCGTCTTGACAACGGCGTCCGCGAGGTCCTAAGTTATCGCTATTAACTAGTGTGTGCGTCGTTAACTACTGCACCTCGCGGCAGGCCAGTGCCCTCTGTCGCGGAGCGCCGAAGGCGGAACCGCCAGGAAATGGTCGACGGCATCCTCGCGACCGCGCGCGCGCAGATGCGAGAGGACGGCGTCGCCGCGTTGAACCTCAACGAGGTCGCCCGAAGGATCGGCGTGACCACGCCCGCCCTCTACAAGTACTTCCCAAGCAAGATGGCGCTCTACGACGCCTTGTTCCGGCTCGGCACACGCCTCTACGTGGAGGAGTTCACCTCGCTCAATCTCGGAGAGTGCGCCTCGGGCGGGACCGCCATCCGCGCCGCCCTCGAGCATCAGCTGAGCTTCGCGATACGCAACCCGGAGCTATACCAGCTCGTTCTTCAGCGCCCGGTGCCGGGCTTCGTGCCATCCGACGTGGGCTTGGCGGAGGCAGCGCAGGCCGAGGGGATCGCCGGCGCAACCATGTTGCGCTGGATCGAGCGCGGCCTCATCGCGCCAAAGGGAGCGCCCGAGCGCGCCTTCGCCTTGTTGGCGGCCTTCGCCGAGGGCATCGCCAGCGCTCACATTGCGAACGAGCCGAATCTGCCTGTCGGCGAAGGCCAGTTCGGCAGCCTCGTGCCGGACGCGGTCAGCCTGTTCGAGCTGGCCTGGGCGCCGGCGAAGCGAAAACCGAATGTGCGCAAGGGCGCCCGGCCGCAGGTACGTGGAAAACGTGAAAAGAAGGAGGCGACGGGGAAATGAGCGCGAAGGCATCGCCAGAACTAAGGCAGGTGGACGGCAGCACTGTGAGAAGTGGACGGCGTGAAGAGGACGCGGCCGAGCGCCGCCGCGTCGCGGTCGTGAACGGCCTCGAAATCTCACGGGTCGAGTTCCAACAGCTTCTCGGCTCGTTGAAAGAAGCGGATCTGCTCGTCAAACGGCCGGGCTCGGTTTGGAGCGTGCGGGAGGTTGCGCTTCACCTCATCTCGTCGATCGAGCACACCCCGACTCTTATCGGCCGGCTGAGACGCGACAACGACTACCTGAATTTGCCGCTCCCGATGGCTGAGGTAATCAAGCGCCTTTACACCTGGTGGGCGGCGCGCAATGCCACTCGGCAGGACCTCGTACGGCGTTTCGATTCCGCTTTTCCGCCGGTCCTCGCGTTCGTGGACACGATCGAGTGCAACGAGTGGGATCGGGGCGGGTACGCGTACGGCGAGGGTCATTGGACAGTCGAATATGCATTCCTGCATCAGCGGGAGCACGTCGAGGGACACATCCGGCAGATCCGGCAGCTGCTCGGGCAGCTGACCTGATCTTCACGAGGAGGGAAGGGATGTACGTCGTTGTTCTAGCTGTGCTCCAGTGGTTGCACATTCTCTGCGGCATCTTCTGGTTCGGTTCCGTGCTGACCGCCGATTTCATCGTGCTACCGACGCTGCGGACCCTGAGTCCGGATATCCAAGAGACCTTCCTCCGTGCCTTCGTCACCCGAGCGCCGAGGGTCGTGACGGTTATCGGGGGGATGACGATCCTGCTGGGTGTCGTCCGCGGCATCGCCGGCGGCGTGCTAAGCGATCTGGGAAGCGCGTACGGGTTGACCTGGTTGGTGGCTTTCATTGTCGGGAGCAGCCTTCTGTTCCTCGGTACGCGGATCCTGACGCCGGCCGCCCGCCGACTCATCAATCTTCCGCAGGGCCCTCAGTTTGAAACCGCGATGGGGCACGTGAAGCGTTTGACGCTTACCGAGCTCGCGGGATTCTTGGTCATCCTCGCGTTGATGATCGCGATGCGCTTTGGTTATTGAGCTCGGCTCGCGCCGGTTCGTCATGCTGGTCGCCGCGGCAGCAATAGCCTGGCTCGGCATGCTGGCGCACAACATTCTGTCGTTACCGCTATCGCCTCTCAGCGCAGAGAACGTCGGTCCGCTCGCGATCTGGGCTGGGCTCCTCGGTGCGTATGTTCTGTCCCGCGGAGCGAATGCCGCACGCTTTGGACTCCTCGCGTGGACCTTGGCGAACCTGGTTCTCGGAGGCATCCTCTCCGTTCTTCCGCTGACGGTCTGGCCATGGTCGCCCGAGCAGAGCATTGGGCACTACGCAGCTCACGCCATATACGCCCTCGCCCAGGCGCCACTTCTCTGGCTTCTTCTGCGACCGGGAAGGATTGGCCTCGCGTGACGCGGGTGTTTTCGTCGCGCCTGTTCTACGACGCGATGTATCTCGTTGGCGCGCCATGGGAGGGCGCACCACGATCGGAGCTGGTCGACCTCGTGAGCTCGCGGCGTCTGCCGATCGGTCGGGCGATAGACCTTGGCTGCGGATCCGGAGCGAACAGCATCTTTCTGGCGGAGCATGGATTTGAAGTCGTCGGAGTTGACTTCTCGCCGGTCGCGATCCGCAAAGCGCAACGAAAGCTCGGAACGCGCCGCGCTCCAGTTCGCTTTGTCCAAGCCGACCTTACAGCCTCCTCGCTCGGCGAAGCCGAAGGTGAGTACGACCTCCTCGTTGACTATGGAACGCTCGACGACCTCACCGGCGACGCGCGAGCGGCGATGGCGCTGACGATTCACCGGCTCTCGAAGGCCGGATCTCGTTTCCTTTTATGGTGTTTCTACGGCCTGCCCCAGGAGTTGCCCGCCATCTCATTCACGGGGCCTTCGCGGCTCACTCCCTTGATCGCACCTGGCGAGGTGGAGCGCCTTTTCGGCGGCGCGTTCGATATCGAACGGCTCCCCGAGCCGGCCGAGAAGAGCGGCGCCGCATGCTTTCTCATGGTCCGACGCGCCTGAGCGATCCGTTTCATGGTCGGCGCGCAACCTTGCAGGTCGTGCCGTGCGCGAAGACTGCATCAACGTCCGGCTCCCGCGATCCCGCGCTCGATGTAGTTCCCGGGGCTGAGCACACGCCACCTGATGGCGGTAGCGTTGCCGCGTGAGCAGGGCAGTCGAGGACTTGAACCGCCGCCTACTGCGGGCCCGCGACGCCATGGACCGCGCGTACGCCGAGCCGCTCAACGTCCGCGTCGTCGCCGCGGTGGCCCATCTCTCCGAGGCACACTTCATCCGCAGCTTCCACGCCACCTTCGGGGAGACCCCGCACCGTTACCTGCAGCGGCGGCGGGTGGAGCGCTCGATGTTCCTGCTGCGCGAGACCGACCGCAGCGTCACCGACGTCTGCTTCGACGTCGGCTTCACCAGCCTGGGGACCTTCAGCCGCACATTCCGGGAGATCGTCGGCGAGACGCCTTCCGATTACCGCGCGGCGAACGGACCGGTTCTAGCACCAAACTGCATCTGGATGGCGGGCACGCGGCCGCGTGCCGCATCGAGGGTCGCGATGCGATCGAGCAGTTTCGGAGAAGCGGACGCGCCCGCGGGCCCATAGCCTCGTCCCATCAAGATTCGCCAAGGAGAAAAACGATGATCACCAAGCTGAACGTCGCATCGATCTTTGTCCTCGACAAGGACGTGGCCCTCGACTTCTACGTCAACAAGCTCGGGCTAGAGAAAGGCCACGACGTGCGGCAGGGCTCGTACCGCTGGCTGACGGTGCGCGTCCCCGGCAACGGTACGGAGATTTCCTTGGAGCAGCCGGGTTCGCCACTCCACGACGAAGCCACCGCCGCGCAGCTCCGTGAGCTCATCACCAAGGGCGCGATGAGCTCCCTCGTGTTCAACTCGGATGACGTCCGCGGCCTTTACGAGACGCTCCAGTCGCGTGGTATCACGGACTTCACACAGGAGCCTATTGAGCACGTCTACGGCACCGACATGGGCATCCGCGACCCCTTCGGCAACGCCATTCGGATCCTCCAGCAGGGAAAAGTCGCGCAGAAAGTGACGGTCTGACCATGGCTGAGAAGAAAGCTGAGAAGAAGACCGCGA
>Ga0207646_10000220_pt1 | contig 78145 bp, 65 predicted proteins | sample KBSK5502metaG_FD_184343 | JGI IMG/M metagenome (GOLD analysis project Ga0207646, IMG submission 184343) | Corn, switchgrass and miscanthus rhizosphere microbial communities from Kellogg Biological Station, Michigan, USA - KBS K5-50-2 metaG... | ecosystem: Host-associated > Plants > Roots >... | reverse complement strand
GCAGGAGAGGCGTTTAGTACCGTGGCCGGCGAAGTGCACAACGTGAAGAACGCCAGCGCCAGCGAGCCCGGAAAGGCGCTCGCCTTCTACATCGCCAAGAAGGGCACGCGTCTCGAAGACCTCTCCCATCCGGCAAAGTAAGAACCGCACGCCGTCGTCGGCTTCTGTCCACCCAGTCGGGAAAGCTCGGTACGTGGCAGCGAACCCCACTCAGGGGATAAAGGTAGGTCCGCTAGCGCGCGACTGTAGTGATGAAGGCGTTATGGCCCGCGCGCAGGTCTCGGCCGTAGCCCAGGATGAATTCGAAGCTGCTGAGCACGCGTAAACGAAACTGGAAGCCCGTGTCGCAGAGCCATTCGGGCGAGCCGAAGACTTTTGATGGCTCGGTGATGCGTCCGCAATCAAGGAATGGTCCGGCGCGGATGGTCAGGAAGCCGCCTCGATAGATTTTCCTGACGTAGTCGAGATTCCAGAGCAGGTAGTTCGTTCCCAGCGGCGCATTGCCCTTCTTTCCATCGCGCGTTCCGGCGTGGCCGCGGAGCCAGAGATCGTTATCGCGTTCGAAGCCAAGCATCGCAAGCTCATCGAAAGAGACCCGGCCGAAGGTCCGGCCACCGCGCAGCAGACTTTCGATTTCGTCGTCATCGCCGCGCGCCCGCGGAAGCCACTGCCACCGCAGCGAGCCGGCGAGGCGCGAAAAAGCTCCCAGCGACGTGGCGAAATGGGTTCCGAATTGCGCCGTCACGCTGGTATCGAGCGTGACACGCCTTTCGGGCAGCCGCCAAAGGGCATGTTCCAGGCTGGCCTGGTAGTGCGCCTCGGAGCCGTCTTCGAAAAACCGTGCGGCTTCGGGCGGAATACCGCTCAGGTTGCGATAGCGCCGGTAGGAATAGACGATGCCACTCGTCCAGCCCCAGCGGCCGTTGATGACGGAGCGAATTTCCGCTCCCGCCTCTGCGCGTTCGACGTTCACGCCCGCGGCAGGAGCTGCCGGCGTGAGAACCACTCTGGAAATATCCCAGTTCTCGTTCCGCCCGTCGAAGTACAGGCGGAAACGCCAAGAAGGATCATCGCCGAGCGGCACAGAGACTTCGGAAGCCAACCGGCGCTTCTGCGCATCCCAGCGCACCAGCGACACCCAGTTCAAGGCTGAGCCGCCAAGATTGTAGAACTCGGGCGTAACTCCCTGGTACGGGAGCTCGCGGAGAAGCGAGAGTGCCCCTTCGAGCGCACCCGTGCCCCAGCCGCGCCGCTCGAATGCACGAAAGGTCAGATCGAAGGAACCGTCAGGACGCGCGCCGAGGTCAAATCGCTGGCGGGTGAAGACTCCCAAGTTTTCAATCCGCGCACGAGTCTTCAAGTAATCCGCGACGGTCCATTCCTCGCCCAGGGAGAACTGGAACGCTCGATCAAGCAGAACCGGTTTCGCGCGCGGCTGGGGATCAAAAGATAAGTCGGCCAGACGCGGCGTGCCGAGGCGGTTCCAGTATTTGAGAGCTGCTTCAAGATTGCCTTCCAGGAAAAAAATCGAAGCGAGAAAATTGTTGACGTAGGCATCGCCCGGATCGAGTTCGAGCGCCCGGCGGAGATCGGATTTCGCTGCGGCGAATTGTTTCTGTTGGTAGGCAACGCCAGCGAGCTCGATGGGAAATCGCTTGTCGCGCGGCGCCCTGGCAAATCCTTGGGTGAGTACGAGCTTCGCCTGTTCGAATTGTCCCAGGTGGGCAAGCGCAATCCCGCGGTAGAAATCTATTTCCGGAGTCGCCGCCGGAGAGGCCGGGAATCTCCGGAGCAGATCTTCCCACTTTTCTTCCCTAGCGAGCTGCTCTGCTACGGCAACGTCTTCGCTGGAATTTGAAGCGGTTTGTGAAAGTACAGGGAGGGAAAGGAGGAGGAGGGCCAGCAGGCCAATCAATCGCCCGGCCACGGAATTGCGAGCAAGGTCCAATTCCCGGCAGCCTTCCATTCGTTTTCAAAGGCCTGGCGCGAGAATCGCAGCAGCTTTCCCCGGGCCGGGTCGTTCAGGAAGATGAAGCCGCGCTGCGTGTCGAGTCCCGCGACAACGACATAGTGCAACAACCCTTTGCGCGCTTGCGGGGCGAGGCTGACGATGAGCGGCCGGCCGAGCCCAACGTGGTGTTCCAGGTCGCTCCACTCACTTCGGAACGCGAACGCACGAAAACCGTTCTCCTGGAAATATTTTTCCATCGCCGATGCGGGGATTCCGGCTGCCTCGCGGGAATAAAGCACCGACTGAATGCGCGCCACATCGGCGCTGGGAGCAGGCCCCCGGCCGTCCTGCCTGGCCCAGTATTGCATCACCATCGAGATCACCGCCGCTCCGCAGCCCTCTCGTGGCTGAGAAACGAACGGTACATCGAGCCAAAGCGCGGCGCTCGTGCCAGCAAACGCACAGGCAGCCGCGCTGGCTACGACCAGGATCAGCCGGCGGATGGCTTGAAGCTCCATGACCTCATCTGGCTACGACGATCACTATGATGAGCACCGCCGTGGCCAAGGCAATAATGATGTAGGTGATTTCCTGGTTTGTGAGCGCACCGGCGGCGAAATCGCGCTGCGATTTGTCCGCACGGGCCGCGAGCCGCGCCAGCTCCTGATCGCTCAGCACGCGGACCGCACTCTGGACCTCGCGCGAATCCATATGTGCCGATTTCAGCGCCTTCTGCGCCACGTCAGAGGAGAAGAACTTCTCAACCTTCGCGAGATTCACCTCGCGAGCCCGGGAAGCCGCCACAACGTCCTTTTGCAAGTCCGCCGCGCTGACCACATGGCTCTGGGCAAACGCATCCTGCGGAATAGCTAGAACTGCGGCCAGCAAGAGCGCGAAAAGCACGTCGAGGGTGCGAGCAAACAGGGAATTCATCGAGCCTCCAGAACAGTCAAGAATTTGGCTAAACGGGCGCAGTCTAACCCGCGCTTCAGGGCAGGACAAGGAAAAACTTTCGAGATGAAGGGAATCCGGCAAGTCGTCGGCGCCCAGAAGAGGGCGGGCTCCTTTCCACACTTCCATTGTGGAAACCAGAGGCGTTGCGGGACGAGGGGAGCCTTGCAGACGAGGCCTTAAGGCAAGTCAGGCTTGCCCGGGGAGTTTGCCGATTTTGCGGGAGAGGGCGGACGCTTGCCTGGAGCAGGCTTTTTCGGGCGCAGGTGAAGTGTGACGTTGGTCTGCCGGCCGGGGTCCACCCACACGTTGTGGCGCCATTCGGACAAGCGGCCGTTGGAATACGCGCGGAGGTCATAGAGCCCCGAGGGGAGCGAGGGAAACCAGAAACGACCCTGGGCATTGGTTTTCGTCGTGTGCGGGTGCCTGCCATCAGACCACTGCAAAGTGACGCGTGCATCCTCAACAACCTTGCCGTCCGGGCCAAGTACCTGGCCCCCGATTGTGCCCAATCCGGTGGCTTGGGGCGCGGCGCCGGCAGCCAATGCCGCCCAGAGGAGTCCCGCGGCCAGCAATCGAGGTCGCATAGCAGGGTATCGCGATGAGGCTTTTCTTATTCTACGCGGGAAACTTGTGGACTGCCTGCGTCTGTGCCCGAAGCGAAAACTGCCGGGTGGTGTCGCTCCGAGCGAAGCGGGTAAATGACAGCCAAAAACATTTTTTGAGCAGCCTCTTAATGGGCGGCAAGAATGGCTGTCGCCGCCACCGGAAATCGGCTACGATGTTTGAACGTGTCGAACCTACTGGAAATTCCGCGGCCTTCCAAGGCACCCGAGCAGTTGAACCCGCAGCAGCGCGCGGCAGTGGGGCACGGCGAAGGCCCGCTGCTGGTGGTGGCCGGAGCGGGCACGGGCAAGACCCGCGTGATCACCGAGCGCGTCCGCTACCTGCTGGAGTCGAACCCCGAACTCTCCGGCGAGCACATCGTCGGGCTGACGTTCACCGACAAGGCCGCGGCGGAGATGAAATCGCGCGTGGTGCGGGCGGTGGGCGAGCGCGGCAAGGGCGTGTGGATGTCCACGTTCCATTCCTTTTGCCGGAACGCCATCCTGCTGCCACGCAGACCCGAGCTCCAGGTGCTCGACAACGTGGACCACTGGATCCTGCTGCGGCGCAACCTGGCGCGGCTTGCGCTCGACCGCTTCCGCCGGCTGGCCGAGCCCGGCCAGTTCCTGGGCGATTTCGTGGAGTTCCTGTCGCGCTGCCAGGATGAGCTGGTGACTCCGGAGGACTACCAGCGCTACGCCGACAGCCTGGCGCACGCGTATGAACGCGAGAAGGCGGCGCTCGACCCCGAAGTGCGCCGCGAGCGCGAGGAAGAAGTCGCGCGGCAGCAGGAGATCGCCCGCGTCTATCGCGCCAGCGAACAATTGCTGCGCGAGCGCAACCTGCTGACGTTCGGTCGCCTGCTGCTCGAGACCGTGCGGGAGCTGCGGACAAACCCCGCACTGCTGGCCGAGCTCCAGAGCCGCTACCGCTACATCCTGGTGGATGAATTCCAGGACACAAACATCGCGCAGCTCGAACTGCTCTGGCTGCTGGGCAGCGGGCACCGCAACCTTGTGGCCGTGGGCGACGACGACCAGGCCATCTACCGCTTCCGCGGGGCTTCCTTCGGCAGCTTCCTTGTTTTTCTGGAGCGGTTCGCCGGCGTCCGAGTGGGTTCCGGCGACCATGCCCGGCACATCAAGCCGCTGACGATCAACTATCGTTCCACCGCGCGCATCCTGCGCGTGGCCGGGCAGGTGATCGCGCAGAACGAGAAATCGCCGGTCCTGCCGAAGAAGCAACTGGCGCCGCAAAAGCCCAACGGAGAAAAGATCCGCATCGTGGAACTGGGCAACCCGGAGGAAGAGGCACAGTGGATCGCCACGGAACTCGAGCGGCTGCATCGCGCCGACCAGCCGTGGAGGAGCCTGGCGGTGCTCTTTCGCATGCACGCGCACCGGGACCGCCTGGTTCAAGCGCTCACTGCGCGCCGCATCCCCTTCGTGATTCGCAATCTCTCCATCCTGCACTACACGCTGGTGCGCGACGTCGTGGCTTACCTGCGCCTGATCGCTGTGCCTTCGGATAACGTCGCTTGCGCCCGCGTGCTTGCGGCGCCGGGATGGGGCCTGGACGCGCGCGACCTGGTGCGGCTGTGCGAGCGCGCCGCGAAGAACCGGGGCCTCGCGCTATGGGGCGTGCTGCAGGACGCGCAGGGCGAGCTTGCCTTCCGCAAGGATCGCCAGCGGACCGCGGAGCTTGTCGCCCTGGTGAACAAGCTGCGCGAGCGCGCCAAGCACCTTTCGGCCGCGGAGTTGCTCGACGAGCTGGCCGCAGAGCTCGAGCTCGGTGTGCTGGCCGCAGAGACCGACCGGCGGTACCTCGACCGCTTCTCCAAGTTCGTGCGCGAATGGGAGCTCAAGAGCGGAACGAAGGGCCTGGGCGAGTTCGTCGAGTACCTGGACTACTTCGAGCAGGCGGGCGGGCAAATCAACCTCGAGGAGGAAGCGGCCGCGGACGCCGTACAACTGATGACCGTCCACGCCGCCAAGGGCCTGGAGTTTGACCACGTCTTCGTGATGCGCGCGGTGCAGGGCGGGTTCCCCGCGAACCTGCGGCCGCGCGTGCTGGAATTTCCTGAGGAGTTGATGAAGGAGGCGAAGCCCCGCGGCGATTTTCACATCCAGGAGGAGCGGCGGCTGTTCTACGTGGCGCTGACGCGGGCGCGGGAGCGCCTGACGCTGACCACGGTGGTCAACCGGCGTTCGAAGCCGTCCGTTTTTCTGGACGACATCCTGATGGAGGCGGCGATTCAGCGGAGGGACGTCGAACGACTCACGCCCGCGCCGCCCCCGCCGGCGCGCGAGGCGGCGCCGGCGCCTCGAGCGGGCGAGCTTCCCCTGTTCGACCCCGCTCGAGACCGCAGCCACGTCTACTCGCAGATCGCGCGCTGGGCGGAGAGCTACCACCCGCCCGCGGCGGAGCCGATGCAACTGAGCCCCTCGGCGATTGAAACGTACCACACCTGCCCGCAGAAATACCTTTTCCAGCAAGTCTGGGGAATCCGCGGCGGCCCGCGGGCGGCCACCAGCTTCGGAAGCGTGATGCACACGACCATCAAGCACTTCATCGCCGAGCTGCGCAAGAACCGCCGCGTGCCATTCGACGAGGTCCGAGCCATTTTCGAGCGCGAGTGGACCTCGGCGGGCTTCGAGGACACCTACCAGGAACAGGAATACAAAAAGGACGGGCTCGAGCAGTTGCGCGCCTTCCATGCAAGCTGCCTCGAAGCCCCGCCCGACGTGATTGCACAGGAGAAACGCTTCGAGCTGCCGCTGGACAACAACGTGGTCGTCATCGGGCGCATGGATCAAGTGAATCGGATCGGACCGCACGAAGAAGAGATTGTGGATTACAAGACCGGCAAGCCGAGGCTCGAACAACACGCCAACAAAAGCCTGCAATTGAGTCTCTACGCGCTGGCGGCGAGGGAGGTGCTCGACTACAAGCCGGTGCGCCTGGCGTTCTACAACCTGGAGACGAACACGCAGGCGGTCACCACGCGCGAAGACAAGCAATTGAATCAGGCCAGGGAAATCGTGCAGGAAGCGGCCGCCGACATCCGCGCCGGCGAGTTTCCTGCGCGTCCGGGCTTTCCCTGCAGGAGCTGCGAGTTCCAGCCGCTCTGCCCAGCGCACGAGCAGCTTGTTTCCCTGCATCCCGCCAAAACCTAGGCCATCCCATTCCGGAAGTTGCCCTATCGGGACAAGGCGGAGCCGCCTCTACAATTCTGCGGGATGAAAAACACAAACGGGGCGCCCCGGGTCAGCCGGAGCGCCCCGCCGCGAACGCTTCGCGTTCGCGAAGCCTACTTGCTCTTCTTCGGGGTTTTCTTGGGTGCCTTTTCCATCGCGCATGCTCCTTCTTCGGCTCTCCCCTCAAACTTCGCAGCGCCGGCGCTCGCACCCGCAAACGCCTCGCTCGCCAGATTCCTTTCTATACGAGCACACGACTTCGATGTCAAGAAAAAACTATACCGCGAAATGCGCGCACAGAGCGAGGAGCTTGCAACTCACGGTTTTGCCGGAACGTAATAACCGTCGCGCGCCAGCAAAGTAAGGTCGGGCCGGCGCAAGCGCACCTCGATGCTGTGGTATTCGACGGTGCGATCGGTCTTCTGCGGCACATAGCCGAGCGTGTACTGGTTGCGGGCCTGCTCGGCGACCCGCGAGTAGAGTGCTTCCAGGTCCGCGCGGTTCGACGCATAGAAGACATCACCGCCGGTGGCGTGCGCGTACCGGGAGAGCACGCTGGTGGCGCGGTTCAGCCCCGCGTCGCCCACGCCGATCGCGTAAACGGAGATATCCGCGGAAAGCAGGAGCTTGATGGTGTCGGAAAAACTGACGGTGTTGTTGCGCGCATTGTTGCCGTCGGAAACCAAGTAGATGACCTTGCGCCGTTCGCGCTCGCGGCCGCGCAGCAATTGCCCCGCGGCGAAGACCGCGTCGTCAATGTTCTTAGCATCTCGGTCGCCCAGGCGGGTCTGCGCTCGTGTCGGCGCGCCCGGCGTCGGCGCTGCATTGATGCGCGGGCCGGCGGTCATCGGGCCGGAACCCACGCCGGGAAACGTCCGATCCAGCTCGAGCCGCTTGAGCTGGGTGAGCAGCTTGTCGTTATCGGCGATGAAGTCGCTGAGCTGCTCGAACACCGCGTCGAAGCGGCAGATGGCGACCTCGTCTGACTCGCTGAACCCCCCGGCGATGGCCGGCAGGCTGGTCGCGACCTGTTCGGCGGATTTTTGCTTCAGCGCGTTATCGAGCACCAGCACCACCGAGAGCGGGAACGGGTCCACCGAGAACAAAGAGATTTTCTGCTCGACGCCGTCCTCGAATACGCGGAACTCGTCCTGGTGGACGTCGTCCACCAGGCGTCCCGCGCGGTCCTTTACCGTCACCGGGACAACCACCAGCTCGACGGTGGTGCGGATGCGTGTGCGGGGATCGTCCTGCGGGAGAGCGGCGACCGGCGCCACAAGCGACGCCGCCATCGCGATGGCCAGGATTTTCCGTGGACAAATCATGCGCGTCAGGTCAGTATCGCTCCCGCGGCGATGACGCAGTTCCGCGGAACATCTTTGTCAACGAGGTCTGCATCCAACCGATGCGAAACCCGAACCAAGGCGATTATACAATGCGTCTTCGCGCGCTCTGCTCGTTTCTATGCGTAACGGTACTGGCGGTGAGCCTGCTTCTCCCGCGTTACACGAGCGCAGAAGTGGAGCGGGGTCCCGCTCCCGCGCCGGCGGCTGCCGCGGCGCAGAATCCGCAGGGACCCATCCGCATACAGGTTGAGCTGGTGAACCTGTTTGTGACCGTGCGCGACAAAAAGAAGAAACTCATCACCGACCTAACCAAAGACGATTTCCGCGTTTCTGAGGACGGACAGGAGCAGAAAATCGCCTTCTTCTCCCACGAGACTGCCCTGCCCATCACGCTGGGCCTGTTGATCGACACCAGCGGCAGTGAAGGGCGCATGCTCCCGGCCGAGCAGGAAGCCGCCACGCGTTTTCTCCAACGCGTGCTGCGCAAGACCGACCTAGCCATGGTGATCAGTTTCGACCTCGACGTGGACCTGCTTGCCGATTTCACCTCCGACCGCGATCAGCTCGAGCGCGCCATCCAGCGCGCCCGCATCAATGCCCCAAGCGTGCCCATCTCGGTGCAGGGCCCCCTGCCCCAGCGCGGCCCCAAGGGCACCGACTTCTACGACGCGGTCTATCTGGCCTCCCGCGAGAAACTGGCCAGGGAGGCGGGCCGCAAGGCTCTGGTGATCCTCACCGACGCGGTAGATAACGGCAGCAAGGTGCGTCTGGAAGAGGCGCTCGAGGCCGCGCAGCGCAGCGACACCGTCTTGCACATCCTGCTGGTTTACGATCCCGCCTATGGCGCCAACGAAGGCGCGGCCAAAAAACTCGCCGAGGAAACCGGGGGGCGCATGATCAGCGTGCGCAACGAAAAAAAGCTCGAAGAGGCGTTTGACCAGATCTCCGAAGAGCTCCGCAGCCAGTACATCCTCGGCTACTATCCCACCAACACGACCCGCGACGGCCGCTTCCGCAAGATCAAGGTCGAAGCCACGCGCAAGGACCTCCAGCTGCTCGCGCGCAAGGGCTACTACGCGCCTAAGAATTAGAAGGGTGAGATTACCGAAGGCGGCCCCGCCAGGGCACTACTGGCCCGGCGGGCGGGGGAGGGCTTGGCGAGTTCCGCGGTGGCGCGCGGGGCGTAATAACCCTTGCGGGCACGGATCAGCAGCCCCTTGCGGTTCACCTCAATGCGGATGCGGCGGAATTTTCCGTCGGCGCTCTTGTTGCTGGGAACGTAGGCGAGCGAATACTGGCTGCGCAGCTCGTCGCCGATGTCCTGGAAGGATTGCGCCAAGTCGTCCACGCGGTATGGGAAGAACGCGCGGCCACCGGTTTCTTCGGCAAGCTGCTCGAGGACCTTGTCGCCAGCGTCCTTGAAATACTTCCGGTTGCTCCGCTTGTTCGGGTCGGTCTCCTCCCCCGTCATGACCCACTGCGTGCTGGTGCTGATGGCATAAATGACCACGCCGGCGCGCTGTGCCATCTCGATGGCTTCGCCGCGGGAATGCGCGCTCAGGTTGTCGTCACCGTCGCTGATCACCACCAGCACCCGCCGCACGTCGGGATTTTCGCCCGCGGGCAATGGCGGATTGCTCAGGCGCTGTTGGCAAGCCGTATAAATCGCGTCGTAGAGGGCGGTGCCGCCGCCGGCGCGCTGGCGGAGGATGACATCGCGCAACTGGCCCACGTCCTCGGTGTAGTCCTGGATGATGCTGGGCTCGTTGTCGAAGATCATCAGAAAGGCTCGGTCCTTCCCGCGCCGGATTACGTTATAGAGGAAATCAATCGCCGCCTCCTGCTCGAACTTCAGGCGTTCGCGAATGCTGTTGGAGGTGTCGAGCAGCATCCCCACGCGCAGCGGCAGGTCGGTCTGGCGGCTGAAGAAGCGGATTTCCTGCGGCTGGCCCTCTTCAAAGACAGAGAAGTCCTCCTTTTGCAGGTCGGTGATGAATTTTTGCCGGCGGTTGACCACGGTGAACGCAACGTCCACCAACCGCACCTCGCGGCGGATGGGAGGTTGCTCGGCGCGCTGTGGCGGGGCCGGCTGGGCCTGCTGCGCGCGCACACGAGTTCCGGGCAGCGCCAGGGAGGCCAGCAGCAGGGCCACGAAAAGTGAACGTCGCATCACCGAGAATTATAGGTACGGCCGCAAAGCAGCGTCAATCGCGCCCGGGTCCATTCCGAGCGCCTCCGTAAGGCCTTCCAGGTACGCGCGCAACTCCGGCGGCAGCGGCGCGCGAACTTCCACCGGCTTCGCGCGCCGCGGATGCTCGAAACGGATGCGCGCAGCGTGCAGGAAATTGCGGCCGAGCGGCGGCAGCGTCCGGCGGCCCGCGCGCGGGTGTCGCGGCGCGCCGTACAGAGTATCGCCGACCACCGGATGGCCCAGCGCAGAAAAATGCACGCGGACCTGGTGCGTGCGGCCCGTGTGCAGGCCGACTTCGACCAGCGTGAAGCCGGCGAGGCGTGCGAGCACGCGCCAGTCGGTGCGCGCCTCGCGGCCCGCGTGTCGCCGCGCGGTCATGCGGGTGCGGCGCCGGAGGTCGCGGGCAATCGGCAGGCCGATGGCGCCTCGATCCTGCTTCAGATTGCCGTGCACCAGAGCGAGGTAGGTCTTTTCGACGCGCCGCGCGCGAAACTGCTCGGCCAGTTGCCGATGGGCTTCGTCGTGCCGCGCGACAATCAGCACGCCCGAGGTGCCGCGATCAAGCCGGTGGACAATCCCCGGCCGCAGCGGCCCGCCGACGCCGGAGAGTGTTTGCAGGCGGTGCAGCAGTGCGTTCACCAGCGTGCCGCTGGCAGCACCCGCGCCGGCGTGCACAACCATTCCTGCGGGCTTGTTCACCACCACGAGATCCTCGTCTTCGTAGAGGATCTCGATGGGGATGGGCTCGGGCGTCGCCCTGAGCGGCGGGCGCGGCAGGACTTCCACCTCGATACCTTCCCCGGCCGCGAGGCGATGCGCCCGCCGCGGCGCCCTGCCCTCGATGCGCACGCGGCCTTCGTCAATCAACTCCTGCACGTGCGTCCGGCTGAGCTCAGGCAAGCGCGCGGCGAGGTAGCGGTCAAGGCGCTGGCCGGCAGCTTCGCTGGCTACGAGGAAGCGGTGCTGCGTCGGCGTTTGCGTTGGAGACATAGGAAGGGCCACAAAATCCTGAGCTGCCGATACTAGGCACGCTGCCTTTCGGGCGCCGTATGCCCTCTCCCGCGCAGCAGAAGCCAGGCTCCGACGAGGATCAGCGCGACGCTCACCACCTGCATCAACGAGAAGGCGCCGCCGGCTAGCGGCGTGCGGTCCGGGTCGCCGCGGAAAAACTCAATCGTTCCGCGGGTCACGCCATAGAGCAGCGCGTAAGCACCAAAGAGCTCGCCGGTAAAGCGCTGCCGGCGGCCAAGAATCAGCAGAAAAATGAACGTCAGGAATTCCGCCGCGGCTTCGTAGAGCTGCGTGGGGTGAAGCGGAACCCCGAGCGGCGTGCCCACCAACTCGTGGGCGAAGGGATTGGTGAACGTGACGCCCCAGGGAAGCGAGGTCGGCTTGCCGAAGCAGCAGCCCGCGGCAAAACATCCCAGCCGTCCGATGGCGTGGCCCAGCGCAAGCGGCGCCGCATAGACGTCCGCCAACGGAAGGAAACGCATCCGGAAGTGGCGCGCATAAAGGACCGCCAAGACCAGCGCCGTCAGGAAGCCGCCGTAGTACGTGCCGCCGGAGAGCAGCGTGCCAAAACTGAAGATTTCGCGCGGATGCTCGACGTAGTAGCTCCAGTCGGCCATAACCAGCCACAACTTGGCTCCCACCAGCGCCGCCAGGATCATGTAGATGCCGAGGCTCCAGACGCGCTCGGGGTCGAGGCCTGCTCGCCCGGCTTGCCGCTGCGCCAGCCACAGGCCCAGCAACACTCCAGTGGCTACCAACAAGCCGTAGCTATAGAGAGTGAAGGGCCCGACGCGGAATAGCACCGGATGCACAGTTAAACCCTCTGGCTTGTAGGATGCCGGCGGGCAAACAGGAGTTCCAGCACCACCAGGGCTGCGCCGATGGTGATGGCTGAATCGGCGACGTTGAACGCCGGCCAGTGGTAGCTGCCCAGCCGCACTTCAAAGAAGTCCGTTACGCTGCCGTGTAACACCCGGTCCATCAGATTCCCCACCGCTCCTCCCAGGATCAGCGCCACGCCTGCCCGGCCGCGCGGCCCGCCGGCACGCTCCGCGGTCAGCAGCCAGGCAAGCACAACGATCACGCCCGCAGAGCTTGCGATGAGCAGCGCCGGCAGCCACTTCGATCCGATACCCGCGAACATCCCGAAGGCAATCCCCGGATTGTGGCTTTGCACCAGCGTGATCACCCCGGGAACGAGGACGTAGCGAAAATTCTCCCGCGTGTACGCTTCGATGGCGAGTTTTGTGCAGCGGTCGGCCGCCAGGATCAGAAGCGACACCCAAAACCAGCGAGCGCTTCCGGAGGCGGCCATCAGGAAGCCGTGGCGCTGCGCTCGATTTCCTCGAGCGCGGCGAGGCAACGTTCGCAGACGGTGGGATAATCGGCGCTTTCCCCGACGCGCGTCGAATAATTCCAGCAGCGCTCGCACTTGCTGCCATCGGCGCGCCGGACGCTGACCTCGAGACCCGGGAGAGCGTCAGAGCAGTAGGCCTGGGGCGCGGGGTCGCGCGCGAGCGCAACCTGGGAGACGATGAACAACGCCGGCAGCCACCTCTGATAGCCGGCGAGCAGGCCGCCGAGGTCCCCATCAGAGCTCAATTCCACTTTGGCTTCGAGCGCGCTCGAGATCAGCTTCGAATTGCGCGCCGCCTCGAGCGCCTTCAGCACCTCCCCGCGCACGAGCAGCAGTTGATTCCAGTTCGCCCCCTTGGCCGGGTCCAGGCGGGTTTCGAGCTCCTGGGTCCGCGGGAACAGCGCCATGTGGACGCTTTCTGTTTCGCCCGAGGCATGTGGCAGATGCTTCCACACTTCCTCGGCCGTAAAAACGAGAATCGGCGCCACCAATTGCACGAGCGCGCTGGTGATCCGATAGATGGCCGTCTGCGCCGAGCGGCGCGCGGCGCTGCGCGCGGCAAAGGTGTACAGGCGGTCCTTGAGGATGTCAAAATAGAACGCGCTCAGATCCACCACGGCGAAATCGTGCACCGCGTGGAAGACGCGGTGAAACTCGAAGGCGTCGTACCAGCCGCGGCACTGGCGCACGAGCCCGGCCGTGCGCTCGAGCATCCAGCGGTCCATTTCCTCGAGCTGCTCGTCGGGCAGGGCATCCCGTGCGGGGTCGAAGTCGGCCAGGTTGCCCAGCGCAAAGCGAAACGTGTTGCGAATCTTCCGGTAGGCCTCCGCGAGTTGGGTCATGACGCGCTCGGACATGCGCACGTCGGCTGTGTAATCCTGCGCTGCGACCCACAGGCGCAGCAGGTCGGCGCCCCATTTCTCGCACAACTCGCGCGGCTCGACGGCATTGCCAAGCGACTTGGACATGGGCTGGCCGCGCTCATCGAGCGTCCAGCCGTGCGTCACGACGTGACGGTAGGGCGAGGCGTCGCGCACGCCGATGGCGATCAGTAACGAGCTGTGGAACCAGCCGCGGTATTGATCCGGGCCCTCCAGGTAGAGATCGGAGGGCCAGGGAGTCTCGGGGCCGCCTAGTACCGCCAGATGCGAGGCTCCGGAATCGAACCAGACATCCAGGATGTCCGTTTCCTTGCGCCAGTGCGTGCCGCCGCACTTGCAGCGCACGCCGGGAGGAAGCAGCTCCTCGGGCGAGCGGCGGTACCAGGCGTCGGCGCCCTCGCGCTCGAACCAGCGCACGACGTTGCGCAGGGCCGAGAAATCTTCCAGCTGGCTGCGACACTGCTGGCAATAGAAAATCACCAGCGGCACGCCCCAGACGCGCTGCCTTGAAATGCACCAGTCGGGGCGCTCCTGGATCATGGTGTGGATGCGCTGCTCGCCCCATGCGGGAGTCCACCGGACTTTCTTGACCTCCTCGAGCGCGCGCTGCCGCAGACCGGCGTGTTCGAGGTTGATGAACCACTGCTCGGTGGCGCGAAAAATCACGGGGTTGTGACACCGCCAGCAGTGCGGGTAGCTGTGCGTGAGCTTGCCCTCGCCCAAAAGCGCGCCGCGGCTGCGCAGCAAGCTCACAATGTGCGGATTGGCCTCAAAGACAGTGCGACCTTTGTACTCAGGCAAGCCTTCGAGGAAGTGGCCTTCGTCATCGAGCGGCGCGTAGGTTTGCAGGCCGTACTTCTGGCCGATGTAAAAGTCTTCGGCACCGTGGCCCGGCGCGGTGTGCACGATCCCGGTGCCCTGTTCGAGCGTCACGTAGTCGGCCAGCACCGCCGGGACGCACAAATCGAGGAAGGGATGACGGAACTCGATGCCCTCGAGCTCCTTGCCTTTCCACGGGCCGCGCAGGCGCGAGGATTTCAGGCCCAGCGCCTGGGTGACGCCGGCCAGGCACTCAGCCGCCAACAGCAGCTCGCCTGCTGCGGTCTCCGCCACCACGTAGTCGTATTCGGGGTGAAACGCCAGGGCGCGGTTGTGCGGCAGCGTCCACGGCGTGGTCGTCCAGATAACGGCGGCAACCTCTTGGCCGAGCTTGCCGGAGCCGCTGCCGGGCACCACGGCAAACTTCACCCAGATCGAAGGGCTGGTGTGGTCCTGGTACTCCACTTCCGCTTCAGCCAGCGCCGTCTTGTCGAAGATGCACCAGTACACGGGTTTGAGCCCGCGATAGACGTAGCCCTTTTCGAGGAACGTGACGAACGTGTCCGCGATGCAGGCCTCGTAGGGGTTGCTCATCGTCAGATAGGGGTCTTCCCACTGGCCGAAAATCCCCAGGCGCTTGAAGTCGCGGCGGTGCTCTTCCACATACCGGAGGGCATATTCGCGACACATCCGGCGGAACTCCGTCGGAACGACGCTGCCTCTCTTGCCGCCCAGCTCCTTTTCCACCTGGAGTTCGATCGGCAGGCCGTGGCAATCCCAGCCGGGAACAAACGGCGCACGAAACCCGGCCATGGTCTTGGACTTGACCACCAAGTCCTTGAGGATCTTGTTGAGGCCGGTGCCCAGGTGGATCGTTCCGGTGGGATAGGGCGGGCCGTCGTGTAAGACGTAGTAGGGAGCGCCGGCGCGGGCCTGCTGGATGCGCCGATAGAGACGCCCTTGCTCCCATTCCGCCAGTTGCCGCGGCTCGCTCTGCGGCAGGCTGGCCTTCATCGGGAAGGCGGTGCGGGGAAGATTCAGCGTGCTCTTCAAGTCGAGCGCTTTGGGCATGTTCGATTCCGTTCCCGCGTGCGGCGCGTCTGAGCTTGGCGTTCCGCGCGTTGTCCTGGGAATCAACTGCTCACAACCGGGAACTTTCCATGGCGATGAAACGTCGTATGTTACAATGAATCGTGGATGGTGTCAGCTTCAGGAGGGCGTACATCCTTTTCGCCACGGACGAATCTAACCTTTAGGGCAGAGGAGATCTGTGGCGATGCACGTGAACGCGGTGCAAGAACTGACCAACTCGAGGAGGAATGCTCCGGAGAGCCCGCGGCCTGCGCTGGGACCTGGGACTTATCGGCCGCGCTTTGTCATTGAGCAGGAGCCCTGGACCAAGAACTTTTTTGCCAGCCTGAAGGATTTCCTCACCGAACGGCCCGGCAAGGTGCCGCGCGGAAACGTCGAGGGCGCGTTCCTTCCGGAAGCCTTCGGGGGAAGCTTCCTGGAAAACCTGACGGAGTGGTTCCGACCGCTGCCGCGGCAGGCGCGGCGCGGGTCGCGCTCGCGGATGGAAGTCGAGTGGCGGCCCGGGTACCGCGTGTTCTGGGGAAACCTGCGCGACGCGATTGCGCCGCCCAAGCTGCCACCCCTCAAGGTGACCAGCCAGCCCGTCAAGGTGCGTGACATCTGGAGCAAGAACGAGCAGTTCCCCCGCGCGCAAGCCCTTTCCATTACCTTGCACGTGGCCGTGGCCGCGCTGCTGTTCGTGCCCTTGGGTTTCCAAATTGTCCAACCCCCGCCGCCGACCGTGAAGGCTGCCGTCGACATCACGGACATTTCGCCCTACTTGCCCAAACTGCCGCCCGGAAAAGACAAGGCCGGGGGCGGGGGCGGCGGCGGCGAACGCGTGCCCACTCCACCTACCAGAGGAAGACTGCCGCGGTGGCAGATGGTGCAATTGACGCCGCCTATGGCTACTTTGCGGAATCTCAATCCAAAGCTTCCCGCTCAGCCCACCCTGCTCGGGCCGCCTGACCTGAAACTGCCCAGCCCGCCGTTGCCCAACTACGGGGATCCGCTCGCGAAGCTCATCACCAACTCCGGCGGCCCCGGCGGCGGTGGCGGCATCGGCACGGGCGAAGGCGGCGGCATCGGCAGCGGCAAGGGCGGAGGCCTGGGGCCCGGCGAAGGCGGCGGCACGGGCGGCGGAGTGTATCACGCGGGGAGAAATGGCGTCGGCTATCCGACGTGCCTCTATTGCCCCGACCCACAGTACTCCGATGAAGCGCAGAAGGCTAAGTGGCAAGGCACGGTCGTGCTACAGTGCATCATCACGGCAGACGGGCGAGCTACCAACCTCAGTGTGGTGAAGAGTCCCGGCCTTGGTCTCGACGCCAAGGCTCTCGAAGCCGTGCGGAACTGGCGCTTTAGGCCAGCCATAGGTCCCAACGGCAAGCCGGTGAGCGTGCTGCAGACCATCGAAGTCACCTTCCGGCTGCTCTAGCCGGAGTTCTCTCCACAGAACAACGAGTCTCGACCGGGCGCACGGGCGGAAGTGAATCTGCTAGGATGAAACCGTGCGCGCCTGCCAGTTGACCCGAACCCTTGCATGCCTCGGCGCGGTCTTGCTGGGCGTCGCGCTGCTGCCGCTCGCGGCGACTCCCGCTCAGGGGCAAGCGCGGCAGACGGGCGCCATCGAGTTTGTCGCCCAGGCGACGCCCACCGCCGGCCGGGCAGAGCCGGTGCGGCAACTGACGTTCTACCTGCTGCGGAAGAGTTTCGCGGACACCCTGAAGGAGGCGGAAGAAAGCGAACCGAAGCCGGACCTGGATCGGTTCATCGAAGGCTTGGAGGTCTCCAAGGAACTGAAGGCCTGGATGAAGAAGCAGCACTCGGTTGATCTTTCTGGCCCGGATTTCATCCGGCACCTGACGGCGGACGAGGTCATGGACGTGCCGGAATTCTACGATGCGTACGTGAAGCGCAACTCCGGCGACGTCGCGCTGGGGTTCCCCACGCCGAAGTACCGGCCGCAGGACGCCACGCAGAACCCGGCAAAATACAAGCAGAAGATGGAGGAATACCGCAAGCAGGTCCGCAGGTTCGTCGAGAACAACCCGCAAAGCATGGAAGGAATCAACATGCAACTCGACGCCATCAACCCCGGGGCGCGTTGGGCGCAACAGCAATCCGAGCAGCGCCGCCGCAGCCGCCGGCGCACATTGCAGTTGGCCCAGACGCGCCACCTGGTGGCGAAGACCGACACCGATCTCGAGGGCCGCGGCACGTTTGCGGGCATTCTGCCAGGCGAGTACTGGCTCAGCACCCTCGAAACCGAGGCGGTCGCCGGCGATGCGCGCCTGCGCTGGGATCTTCCGGTGACGGTGCGCGCGGGCCAGACCGCGCGCGTCGAGCTCTCCAACCTCAACGCGATTGAGCCCCAGCGGGCCGGAAAGTAGGTCGTGACTGCGGTTCCCGGCCGGGGCGATACTTGACCAATGCAAAAACCGTATCCCGACAAAAGACGTCGGGACGCATAAACCGCGCTTCCTCTTTCCCGCCCCCGCGAATACACTGACCGCATGGTGCGACCCGCTCCGCCATCCATCCCCCGACGGAGCTGCGCCTGAATGGGCACGCTCTGGCTGTGGATCGGGTTCAACGCCTTCGTCCTGCTGATGCTGGCGGTGGACCTCGGCGTGTTCCATCGCCGGCCGCACGCCATCTCGCTCGGCGAGGCGGCGGCGTGGAGCGTCGTCTGGGTGGTGATCTCGCTCGGGTTCAACCTGGGGCTGCTGCACTGGTACGGGAAGACGCCCGCGCTGGAATTCTTCACCGGCTACGTAATCGAAAAATCTCTCAGCGTGGACAATCTTTTCGTCTTTGTGCTGCTGTTCCGCTACTTCGCGGTGGAACACCGCTACCAGCACCGCGTGCTCTTCTGGGGCATCCTCGGCGCGCTGGTGATGCGCGGCGCGCTGATCGGCGTGGGTGTGGCGCTGATCCGGCACTTCGAGTGGGTGCTGTACCTGTTCGGCGCTTTCCTGGTGTATGCCGGGTTGAGAATGATGTTCCACGAGGAAGAAGAGGTGCACCCGGAGCGGAATCCGGTGTTCCGCTGGGCGCGGAAGTTCCTCCCGCTGACGAAAAGCTACGAAGGGCAGAGATTCTTTGTGCGCGATTCGAGCGCCACAGATGCCCCTGCCAGAGACCGGCAGGGGCACTGGCTGGCCACGCCGCTGGTGCTCGTGTTGCTAGTGATCGAGAGCACGGATCTGGCCTTCGCTCTGGACTCTATCCCCGCCATCTTCGCCATCACGCGCGACCCGTTCATTGTGTACTCCTCGAACGTCTGCGCCATCCTCGGCCTGCGCGCCTTCTATTTTCTTCTCGCCGGCGTGCTGCCCTACTTCCGCTATTTGAGCAAAGGGCTTTCCATCGTGCTGATGTTCATCGGCCTCAAGATGCTGGGCGAGCACTGGGTGCCCATCCCCACGCACATCTCGTTGGCCGTGGTCGGAATCGTGCTGGCCCTGGCCGTGATTGCCTCCCTCTTTGCGGCAAAGGCCGAAGCGCGCTCCTGCCGAAGGTCGGCCGAGCATGACAGCCTGGGCGAGCTGATTGCGCGGCTCGCCAGCGAAAACAGCGCCGCGCAAGAAGCGGCAGCGGCCGAGCTCCATCGCCTCGGCCGCGCGCTGGGCGACGCGGCGCTCCAGCGCTGGCGCGCCCATGCCGATTTCGCGCGGCTGATCGTGGGAGAGCCGACGGTGGGCGTTGCTGTCGGGCCGGAAAGCTTCGAGAGAATTCGCGCGGCCCATGGCACGCCGCGACTCGCCGAGGTGCCTCCGGACCAGGACGCGAAAGAGTTTGAGTTGCACTTCGGCCGGAGGATCAGCCTGGACGTCCTGACCACGAAAACTCCCGGCGGAGACGGCGCGATCGCTCGCTTTCTCGAAAAATTTGGCGAAGGGATCCAGCAGGTCGAGTACCTGACGAGCGATGTGGATCGCGCCACAGAGCTGCTGCGTGAGCGACTGGGCCAGCAGCCCATTTACCCACAGACGCGTCCCGGCGCCGACGGCACCCGCGTCAACTTCTTCCTCGCCAGCGATCCGCATGGCAAAAAGGTCTTAATCGAACTAGTGGAGATTCCGCGGGCGCGCTAGATCAGGCCGACGATTTCGCCGCCTTCCGAAACTTCCGGCAGGCCAGCCACGCGCGCAGGACTTCGGCGACGGTCCATGCCTGGGCGATGCAGCCACGCGGAGCGAATGGCGCGTCGCCATCGAAGATTTCGCCCAGGGTACCGAGCCCGTAGGTTGTCAACTGCTGAGCCGTCGGCTCGAGGAGCGAAAGCGCGCGGGCCGGGTCGCCATAGACGCGCAGGTGCGCCAGCACAAACGGCCCCAGCAGCCAGCCCCATACCGTGCCCTGATGGTAGGCAGCATCGCGCTGCGCCGGCGGCCCGCCGTAGCGACCCTGATACTGGGGATGATCGGGAGCGAGGCTCCGCAGGCCGTACCCGGACAGCAGGTGCTGGGCGCAGACGTCCACGACTGCGCGCTGCTGCTCGGGCTTGAGAGGACTTTCCGACAACGAGACCGCGAAGATCTGGTTCGGCCGCAGCGAGGCGTCGTTGCCATCCGGGCCGTCCAGCACGTCGAAGCACCAGCCTGCCGCCGCGCTCCAAAAGCGCTCGAAGCTGCTGCGCGCTCGCCGGGCCATCTCTTCATATCGGGCGGGAGGCTTCTTGAGCGCGCGCGCAAACTGCACCATGCCGGTGAGCGCGTTGTACCACAGCGCATTCACCTCGACGGGCTTGCCGATGCGCGGCGTCACCACGCGGTCGCCCACCTTGGCGTCCATCCAAGTGAGTTGGACTCCCGGCTCGCCGGCGGCGAGCAATCCGTCAGCGGGATCCACGTGGATGTTGTAGCGCGTGCCGCGCACGTGCCAGTCCACGATCTCGGCCAGCAGAGGAAAGAATTGGCGGACGAGGCCAGCGTCGCGCGTTGCGAGGTAATACTGCCGCACAGCCTCGAAGAACCACAGCGTGGCGTCTGCAGTGTTGTATGCGGGCGTTTCCCCGGTCCGCGGAACCTGGTTGGGCAACATGCCGCGGTCCACGAGCCGCGCGAAGGTGCGCAGGATGCTGCGCGCCAGCTCCGGCCGGCGGGTCGCGAGCGTCAGGCCCGGCAGTGCGATCATCGTGTCCCGGCTCCACTCGCCAAACCAGTGGTAGCCGGCGACCAGCGAGCGCGCGTCGGCGTCGCCCGCAAGGGGCCGGCGGACGATGAACTGGTCGGCAGCCTGCACCAACTGCCGCACCCAGGCGGGAGCGTCGCGCGCGGCCTGCGGCTGCGCAGCGGCCCAGCGGGTGAGCAGGTCCTGTTCGTGCGCCTGCCGCGCCCGCCAAGCGGTGCGGCCGTCGAGCTCAGGCGCCGGCTCGGTGCTCAGGACAAACGTTACCGACTCGCCGGGCCCGAGCCGCGCGCGGAACGTGCCGGCGAACAGGTGGTCTTCGCGGTCATCGAGGCCGCGGCAGCGTTCGAGGGCGAGATCGAAGTCGCGATACCAGACGTGCGCCGGCTCCGCGGCGGCCGATGCGCTCAGCAGATAGAACGGCACGGCGCCCTCAAACGCCACCACGCGCAAGCCGTGTTCGACCGGAGTGATACTCATCCGCCAGTCGCCGGCGTGGGTGCTTCCGTGGAAGTCGCGATAGTTGACCAGCGCTTTGAACTCAAGCTCCAGAGGCTTTGCTGCAGCCTCGGCGCGAACCCGCTCGTAGCACACATAGGTCGTGTTCGACCCCTGCTGCATCCAGATGCGCTTCTCGAGCAGCGCACCGGCGCAGGAAAACGTCCAGACCGGCGTGGCGCCCTCGAGGCGAAACCTCTCGATCTGGAGGTAGCCCTGCGGATCGAGCGTAGCGTCGCGCCAGCGATTGGTGGCCAGCGGATAGACTCCGCCGTCGTAGCGAGCGGTTTCGTCGAGCTTCGCGACCAGCAGGGTCCGGCCGAGCGGAGGCTCAAGCGCGGCCACCAGCAGGCCGTGGTAGCGGCGCGTGAGCAGGCCGGCGACGGTGCCGGAGGCAAAGCCGCCGAGGCCGTTCGTCGCCAGCCACTCGCGCTGCTCTGCAGCATCGAGCGAATCGCAAATCTCCCGGCCAAAATCCACGATCGAGGCGGCGGAAGATGCGGCGGGTTTCGCGGCAAGCGCTTGGGGTCTTGGGGTCACAGGTCGCGGTTCTCCACCGCTCTGAAGCCGTCGGCTTCAACGGCCTAGAATGGGGCCACTTCGCAGAAGACCTTGATGGCGTCCTTGGCCTCGGTGAGCGCCTTCATCAGTTCCTGGAAGCGTTCCAACCCCTGAATCCGATGCGTCAGCAACTGACAGAGCCAGCCGGGATAGGTCATCTCCGCCTGGGCAAGATCCTTCACGCCCATCTCAAAATACTCGCGGTTGGCATTCACGCTGCCCACGGCCACCTTGTTGCCCAGCACAAAGCCGAGATTGATTTTATCGGCCGGAACTTCCGCCTTGCGGGCGCCGCCGGTGACGCTGACCAGCACAAGCACACCGTTTTTGCCCAGCAGGTCCATGGCTTCAAAGACCAGCGGAGAATAGCCGGTGCCTTCGAGGATGAGGTCGAAGGGCCCATACTTCTGCGAGACCTGTGTGAGCGAGAGGTCCTGCGTGCTGAAGTACCGCGCGTCAAGGTTTTCGACGAGCTGCGAATTGAGGTACGGCGGCCGCGTCAGGCCCAGCGTGACGACCTCCAGCCCGCGCAGCCGTAGGAACAACGTGGCCAGCAGCCCCAGAGAGCCCGCGCCCAACACCGCCGCGCGGCGGGGCCGCCAGATGCGCAAGCGCCGCTGGATGCGGTAGGCCTGCTCGATGGCCTTTTCGGCGATGCTGGTCGGCTCCATCAGCACGCCCACCTGCTTCAACCCGTCCGGCACGCGGACGATGTATTCGGGATCGTCCACGTAGTATTCGGTGAGGAAGCCGTGGCGGAGGTTGATGCCGCGCTCGAAGTAAACGTCATCGGTGGTCATATCATAGGTGCCGATCTGGTCGTAGAAACTCGAGCCGGGCCGGCGCACCGTGGCCGTGACGTACTCGCCGGGCTTTAGTTCGGTCACCTTCGGCCCCACGGCCTCGACGCGCCCAAAACTTTCATGGCCGGTGATCAGATAGTCGTCGCCCGGGGGCGCCGCTCCGTAAAGCGCCGCGTTGATTTCCTTATCGGTGCCGTCCACACCCACGCGCAGGACTTTCACCAGCACGCCGCACTCGTCGGGCACATCCTCCAGGCGCGGCTTCTGCACCTCCCGCAAGTGCATGCTGTTCGGCTTGCCGGGAATGACTGCGACGGCTTTCATGGGTCATTCCCCGCTCTGTTCGATGAGTTTGGCCACCAGCCCGGTCCATCCAGTCTGATGGCTGGCGCCCAGTCCGGCGCCGGTATCGCCGTGGAAGTATTCGTGGAAGAGAACCAGATCGCGCCAGTGCGAATCGGCCTGGAATTTCTTGTTATCGCCGAAGGCGGGACGCCCTCCGTTCGGCTCGCAGCGCAGGAAGATGCGCGTCAACCGGCGCGACACCTCCGCCGCCACCTCCCACAGCGTGAGCATCCGCCCGGAGCCGGTCGGACACTCCACCTTCAGGTTGTCGCCGAAGTAGTGGTGGAATCTTTGCAGCGATTCGATCAGCAGGAAGTTCAGCGGGAACCACACCGGGCCGCGCCAGTTGGAGTTGCCGCCGAAGAGCCCGGTGGTGGATTCGGCGGGCTCGTAGTCCACGCGGCTCTCGTGGCCGTTCGCACGGAACACGTAAGGATGCTCCTGGTGGAACTTGGAAAGCGCACGGATGCCATAGGGCGAAAGGAACTCCGCCTCGTCGAGCATGTAGCGGAGGAGGCGCACAAGCTGGTCGCGGTTCACCAGCGAAAGCTGCCGGCGCACGCCGCTCGGCGAGCGCTGGCTCATGTCTATGACCGCGGCTGCCTCGGGCGAGTTGTCAATGAACCACTGCATGCGCCGCTTGAACCCCGGCAGATTGTCCATCACTTCCGGCTCGAGCGTCTGCACCGCGTACAGCGGGATCAGCCCGACCATCGAGCGCACTTCGAGGAAATGATGGCTGCCGTCAGGCATGTGGAGCACGTCGTAGTAGAAGCCGTCCTGCTCATCCCAGAGGGCGATGCCTTCGCCGCCGCGGTCGTTCATCGCCCGGGCGATGTAGATGAAATGCTCGAAGAACTTGCTGGCCACGTCTTCGTAGGCAGAGTCTTCGCGCGAGAGTTCGAGCGCGATGGCCAGCATATTCAGGCAGTACATGCCCATCCAACTGGTGCCGTCGGATTGCTCGAGGTGCCCGCCGGTGGGCAGCGGCGCGGAGCGGTCGAACACGCCGATATTGTCGAGACCCAGGAAGCCGCCCTCAAAGATGTTCATCCCGTCGGGGTCTTTGCGGTTCACCCACCAGGTGAAGTTCAGCAGCAGCTTGTGGAAGACACGCTCCAAAAATGCGCGGTCGGCGCGGCCGCGGACACGCTTCTCGATTTTGTACACGCGCCAGGCGGCCCAGGCGTGCACCGGCGGGTTGACGTCGCTGAAGGCCCACTCGTAGGCCGGCAGTTGCCCGTTCGGTTGCATGTACCATTCGCGCAGCAGCAAGATGAGCTGCTCCTTGGCGAAGTCCGGGTCCACCAGCGCCAGCGTGACGCAGTGGAAGGCCAGGTCCCACGCGGCATACCAGGGGTACTCCCACTTGTCGGGCATGGAAATCACGTCGGCGTTGTAGAGACGCGTCCAGTCGTGGTTGCGCCCGCGCTTGCGCTCGGGCGGCGGTGGCGGGGAAGCCGGGTCGCCTTCGAGCCACGTGCGGACCTCGTATTGGTAGCACTGCTTCGACCAGAGCATCCCGGCAAAGGCCTGCCGCTGGACGTTGCAGGCGTCGCCGCCGCGGCATCTGCCGCTGCGCGGGGCGTAAAACCCGCCGGCCTCTCGGATCCGCTGGGCAAAGACGGTGTTAAAGCCCTTGTCAAACATGGGGCCCGAGGGCTTCTGATCGGTAAAGCGCAGCCGCAGGGTGGCGCTGGCGCCGGGCGCGATCTGCAAGCGGTAGAGCGCGGCGGCCTTGGTGCCCGTCTGCGCGGGATTTACCGCCTGGCGCGCGCCGTGGACAACGTAGTCGTTGATGCTGTCCTTGACGTAGGGCGCGCGGTTTTCGACGCTGAAGAGCCGCTTGTAGTTCGTCTCGTTTTCGGTGAAGAGCAGCTCCGGCGTTCCCTCACACGCCAGCCAGCGCAGGCCATAGGATTTGTGCTGCGCCTCCATCACCCGCCCGCCGCAGGCAGTTTCGAGCGCCGCCGCAGCACGCGAAAGATCTGGCCGGTAGGGGTCGCGGCCCCAGGACCACGTGTTGCGGAACCACAGGGTCGGCAGCAGGTGCAGTTCGGCGGCTTCCGGGCCGCGATTGTGCGCCGTGATGCGGATCAGGATGTCTTCGGCGGTGGCCTTGGCGTACTCGACGAACACGTCGAAGTAGCGGTTCGCGTCAAACACGCCGGTATCGAGCAGCTCGAATTCCGGCGCCTGGCGCCCGCGCCGGCGGTTTTCTTCGACGAGTTGCACGTAGGGGAATTCTGCCTGCGGATACTTGTAGAGGAACTTCATGTAGGAGTGCGTCGGCGTGGAGTCGAGATAAAAGTAGCATTCCTTGACGTCCTCGCCGTGGTTGCCTTGGTTGCCGGTGAGCCCGAACAGGCGTTCCTTCAGGATGGGGTCGCGCCCGTTCCAGAGCGTCAGTGCGAAGCAGATGAGCTGATGGCGATCCGAGATGCCGCCGAGGCCGTCCTCGCCCCAGCGATAGGCGCGCGAGCGGGCGTGGTCGTGCGGGAAGTACTCCCAGGCCGTGCCGTCGCGACTGTAGTCTTCGCGGACGGTGCCCCACTGGCGCTCGGCAAGATACGGCCCCCAGCGCTTCCAGTGCACCTTGCGCAAGCGCGACTCTTCGAGCCTTTGTTCCTCTGCCGCCATTCGAACAAACCCTTGGAGAACTCCGGAACTCCCTGCTGGCTAGATGGCTTTTTACGCCGCGAAGAGTCTACACACAAGGATTAGATACAAAACATCAGATTCTGGGCTCAGACTGCTCGCGCGGGAGGAACACAGAAACAGATTCCGCCGCAGGACAAGACTCACACCAGCAGGCTGGTCAGAACATCGCAGAAGAAGTCGTACCGCTAGCCGCTCTGGATTGCGAGCGGAAAGACAGTGTCCATCAATGACGCCCCACCATCGACCGCGATGACCTGACCCGTAATCCAGCCGGCTTCCTCCGAGCAAAACAGCACCACGGCGCTGCCGATGTCGGCAGGAGTCCCCCCAGCCGTCCCCCGGGAGTCCATCCACTCTCGTGCCACGCGCGCGTGGCGTCCAGCGCCTCTTTCGGCAAGGAATTCAAAACACTGTCTTCAGTCGGTCCGGGACTGATGGCGTTTACCGTGATGCCCCAATAGCGATGATTCTTCCGCCGTTCCCCATCAGCCGGGCCGACTCGCGCACGCCCACCAGGAACGCCTTGGCCTGGGAATCGAGCGCCACGTCCCAGTTCTCGAGCGAAATGTCCAGCGGCTTGCTGTAGAACGTCGGCAGCTCGGTGCGCGCGTTGCTCACGAACATATCGAGCTTGCCGAATTCCTCCTCGACCCTCTTGAACATGCGTCGGATATCCTCTATACGCGAGACATCCGCCTGAACAACGAAGCCATCCGACCCGGCCTTCTTCACCCGGCTGAGGGTGTCCTTGGCCGCTGCCTCCTTCTGGTAGTAATGAACCGCCACACGGACTCCGTTCTCCGCCAGCTTCAAAGCGATGCCCCGGCCGATTCCCCGCGAGCTTCCGGTGACCAGAGCGTGCTTGCCCTTGAGAGACATGGCAGCCTCTTGCTTTGCAAGGGAGAAGCGAAACCGAAGCCCGCATTCTAATGAGGGCAGGAGCGAAAGGGCAAGAAAAGAAATACGTTGGCTGGGAGGCCTGGACTCGAACCAGGATAATCAGATCCAGAGGAACCCCAAGCGCCCCCTGCGCCTGGGCTATCGCAGGCTGGCCGAGGCGGAGAGTCTTTCATTTGGCGATCAGCCCTTGCGGTGTTTGAAGAATTCGACTTGGCGGAGGCGCTTTTTCGCCTGAGCAAGTGTCTTGTAGGGTCCACCGAGGTTCTTGCCCTTGCTCGAGAGCACTTGATAGCCGCCCTTCACCTTTTTAATCATGGCCGTTCACGTCCTGCTCGCTACTTTTCTACCTGCTCGACCGGATGAATCTCCCACCAGTGATGGCCGATTCCGGCGTCATACCGACTGATTCCCCGAACCGTGATCGGCTTTCCGATTCGAGGCACCTCGCACGGAAGCTTCGGAATGCATTTGGCCATGATGCAGTGCGCCCGATCCATGCTCTCTACTTTCGGGTTGTCACAGATGCGGATGCCTATGTCGCCGGTTTCTTCTCTTCCGGCGTGAGTGACAAAGCCACTCACGGCAACATGCGTTCGCATTTTCTCCGTCCAGCGATTCGGATCTTCGCCGACCAGCTCGCTAATCGTCAGCGGTGCATATACACGATTGGACGATCGACCATGGTTCTTGCGAGCCTTCCCGTGTTTCGTGGTGGTAGCCTTGGTTTGCTCAGAAGTTTCTTGTGCGGGTGCCTCGGCTTTACCTTTGGTTTTTTCCTGGCCCTGACCGAGAACAAGCGCCGGCGAAAGGAGCAACAACATCGCCAACCGCATCGACAACGCCGACCGCATCTTCCCTCCTGATTCAATCAAGTCTGGGCAGAAACGAATCTACCACGGGCCAAGCCTACTGGAGCAGTGGGAATTTCCCTGCCGGGACCAAGGCCACGGCGCCAGGACGCCAGTCCGAAGGAACTTCAGGCGCGCACGGCCGGCTTGCGGGCGAGGACATTGGCCCCGTGCACACCGTACTTGCGCGCGGTTGTTTCCTTCTTGGTCGCGCGGAAGCAGTCGAAGCGGGCCGTCACACAGACGCCCTCGAAGCCCATGTCTTTTAAGAACTGGACCAGCTCTGCCTCCGGCAGAGCGCCGGCAATTCAACCTGTCCACAGATCGATGTTGCGACGAACATCTTCGCCGAGTTCGGCGTCGAGCACGATATCGGCAAGCTGCAGGCGGCCGCCTGGACGCAGCACACGGCGTATTTCGGCGAAGGCTTTGTCTTTCTCGGGGACCAGATTGAGCACGCCGTTGGAGACGACGACGTCCACGCTGGCATCAGGAAACGGAAGCGCCGTGGCGTCCGCGCGGTAGACTTCCACGTTCCGGAGACCTGCAGCCGCAGCGGAGGCGCAAGCACGGTCGCGCATGGCTTCAGTCATGTCGATGCCAATCGCGCGACCCGTGGGGCCAGCGCGGCGAGCAGCCAGCAGCAAATCCATCCCCGCGCCACAGCCGATATCGAGAATTGTCTCACCGGCGATAATTGCAGCGATGGCATGCGGGTTGGCGATGCCGGCGAACGAAGCAGTGCAGTCGGCTGGGAGCGCGGCCAGCTCAACTGGATCATAGCCGAGAAACTCGGCCGCATAGGCCGGCCCGCGGTGGAAATGGAAGTCGCCGTTTGGATCGGCAGCGACGCGCGCGTAGATTTTGGACACCTCAGAACGCAGCATCTGCGTGTCGAGATCAACGGGACACGCAATAGCCATAGTCACCCCCAGCATGACTGAGGCTTCCAGAATGGCTGATATTCTACACCCGCAGATATAGGATGAGGACGGGGAATGGGTCGCTCGCACGCTTTGGTCAACGATACCGAAGTCCGAATCGGCAGAGCCCTGTTGCGACACGCCTCATGGCACGTGAGTGGTTTTTGGAACAGTTCAGTGCGATTGCGCTGGCCAGATGGACGGCTCCCAGAGTTGTGCCGGAAGGATGCATCGCCAGAGCCTTGCAACTCGCTGACTCTTCGACGCTCTCTGGCAGTGGCGAAAGCACATGATTTCGGCCCGGGGCGGGCCGGGGGGCGAAGCCATTCGGGTTTGCAAAAATGAGCTAGCTAAAAAAGAGTCCTTGCTTTGATCTTCCTACGATGGACCAAGGCTAAGGTGCATTATTGACGTGGACCGCAGCATTCAGCGGGCCGGGGGGAACCGTTGCAAGCGTTTGTCCACCTAGCAGTAGAAAACGCGGCGTCCCCGTGGAGGACTGTAGGGGGCTGACGACAGCCGCTGCATTATAGACATTCGCGTTGATTTGGTTCGAGCTGGCCGTGATGCCGTTCCAGGAAGCCAGCGTGCCCCCAACCCTGGTCAGATCGTGAGAAGAAATTCGTCCTCAACGACCAGACCAGAAGTCCCGGAGTAAAACGTTCCCGAACAATGGAGGACCAGCAGTTGCTATGCCTAAACCATTGAATTTCGAACGAGGCGCCCGGTCTTTGGGATCGAGCGCCTCGTACTTACGGACCCGCTCGGAGGGATGGGGTCTTGGGATGCTCGTTCATGCGGAGGTTGCTTTCAGTCCGAGCAGCTCTGTCAGCTAACTTCACTTGTGCAGCGGGTGAAGCGCCCGTCAAGGCTTGCCTGGCCGCACCCCTCGCAGGTCTTCATGGCTCTCGAGCAGCTCTTGAGGCGATATCGGCGTCGAGATCTGACCTGCCCGATGTTTTGTACCATCGAGTGGGATGTTAGTTTGGTCTGCGTGTGACCCGTCCCCCGAGATCAAGACAACTCAGGCATGGGTGGTGCTTGAAACAATCGCAGGCAGGGTTTCGCCAGCCACCGCGCCCATCGGCCGGCGCGGTTCCCCCGCGCACTGTCGGTGGCGATACCAGTGTTGGCATACATTTGCCGGTAGAGTTTCGAGATCAATACAAACGCCAGGCGGCCGCGTAGGGACTTGACACAGCGTGACCGCTTCCAGATCAATCGGAGGGTATAGAAACGGTCCCAAACATCCTGGGTGCGCCGGCGGATCTCCTCGCCGGACATAGACGGATGCGACATGTACACTTTGGGTCGGAGGGCCTGGGGAATGAGCCAGTGTCGCGTGAGAGGAATGCCTGCAATTCGGGTGGGATCAGTCTCCATCAACTTTTCCCAGCGCTGGAAGTCCACCGTACCGGGAAAAGGCGTCAACAGGACGAACTGCGCGAAGGTCAAATCAGCCTCCGCCGCCAGCGCGACGGTAGCCTGGAAGGTATCAGGGCGGTCGGTGGGAAGTCCAAAGATGAATGAGCCCAGGACGTGTACGCCATGTTGGCGGAAAGTGCGCAGCCGATGCACGAGGTCCTTGCCCGCGGAGTTGAACTGCTTGTGGACGGCCTTCAGTCCTTCTGGGGTCACCGATTCGATTCCGACCAATGCTCCCCTAATCCTGGCCCTGCGCATGGCATCCAGGAATTCAGAATCTTCTGCCGCTTCCATGGTGATTTGCGTGAAGAACACCATGTCCTCCGGCAGTTCGGCCAAGCGTCCCATCAGTTCAAATCGCTCGTCGCGTATGGCCTGCAGTTGGTCGAGTCGGTGTTGGGCATTTTGACGCCTAGCCAGCGTCATGTCTTCAAACGTGACCGGATAGAAGTTGTCATCGGCGAGCGCGATGAATCGGAAGCCCATGCGACGTAGTTCGACAATTTCGCGGATGACCACATCGGAAGAACGCTGACGAGGTCGCTGGCCGTCTGTGCGCCAGACTGAGCAAAACGAACAGTGCTTGGGACATCCCCGCACAGTCTGAACCGAAGCCCACATGTAGCTATCGGGCGGCATCAACTCCCACCGCGCGGGCAGGAATTGGTCTGCCTCGATGCGCCCACCTTCATAGAGCTGTTTGAGGCATCCGTTCGTGCAATCGGCTAGAACCCTCGCCCAAACAATATCTCCATCGCCCTTCACCACCGCATGTGCACTCCCCAACAGGAACACTTCCTGCGGGTAGTGGCTGGCGTGAATACCCCCGAAGATTACGTGCGCTCCACGCTCACGGGCTATGCGCCCTAATTCGTAGCCACGCAGCGCATTGCCACTATGTATCCCGATCCCGACCACATCCCCCGGTTGAATCTGCGTGCTGGCGATTGGCGCAAGCGTTTCATCGACAAGCACGGGGTCTCCGAAGGAACGCGGAGTGGCAGCGGCAAGTACGTAAAGCCATCGCGGCGTAATAACGCCTACGCCAAACGACAAGTGATTAGGATTGACGAGATGTACAAGCATGCGACCTTCTCTGTTCGAGGATGCACCACTGGCCGAGCGTCTGGTCAATCATGGGGGAGATAACTACCTCTGGGCGGCCATCTTAGGCTGCGCCCGCAGCCAAGTCAACGCGCGCCAAACGGGGTGTGTTCTAATCGGCGGTCCTGCTGTAGTTAGGCTGTGCCGTAATCGTTCCCTTTCGGCGTGAAACCCAAGGCATCCGGCAAGGCGCCAAGCGCTCGCATCTTAGTGCATGCCAAAAGAGTTAATCGAGGATTACTGTACAAGTCTTAGCCGCTTACAGGGGCAGCCAGCGAATGGTTCTTGGAACGTCCCTGCGCGACTCTGTGAACCGTTCCGATGCCCACTCCCAAGCGCGCTGCGGCACATCGGCAGTTTTCACAAGACATGGAAGTCGGCCTGCAAGCGGGCAGGATTAGCCAGGCTGCTCCTCCACGATCTGCGGCGCACCGGCGTTCGGAATCTGGTTCGGGCCGGCGTCCCGAAGGCGTGGCAATGGCGATTCGGGCCACAAAACGCGAGCCGTGTTCGAGCGCGACAACATGGTTTCCGGGCGTGATCTCAAAGACGCCGCCAAGAAGCTGGAAGCTTACCTGGCCGGCCAGAACGTGGACAATCGAGGTACAGTCCGGAGACAGGCCCTCGCTAATCCACTGAAAAGTTTGGCTGGGAGGCCTGGACTCGAACCAGGATAATCAGATCCAGAGTCTGATGTCCTACCGATTGAACGACCTCCCAGCCGAGGGAGGCAAGGAAAGAACGAGTGCAATCTGGGCCCGTCCCGAAGAAACGTCTGCAGCGACAACAACTCGCAGCAATGCCCAGCGACTTGTCCTCCCTACTGTAAACAGGAAAGCAGAAGGCGTCAACCGCGGCCGGAACGTGGCGCAACAGGCACCAGGCTGCCCTTGTGAATGGTGAACTCAAGGCCGCGCCAGCAGATGCGATTGGACGCGAAGCTGGCGAGCCACACAGGGAACGCCAGGGCATCGCGCAGCGGCACCAGATACAGTCTGCGCCGCAGCAGCGGGTCGCGCAGGCCCCACACACCAACCGTCCAGGCCATCAGGAAGCGCAGCACAACGTACGCGCAGAGGTAGCCTGCCGCCACGGCCGCTGAAGGCGCTACAGCTGCGGCCGCAACCGCCCAGGGCAGGCCCTGCGCGAAAAGCAGGCCGAGGTGCCCCTTGGGGTGGATGTGGCGCAGGCCGATGGCCCAGCGCAATTCGTGCCGCAGGTACTCGCCAAACGTTTGCCGGGGAAAGACCATCCAGACGGGCTCAGAAGCCAGCTCGACGCGATGGCCGCGCGCAGCGATGCGACTGCCCAGCTCGAAATCGTCCGAGTGGCGGTTCACCAGCGCCTCGAAACCGCCGATTTCGGCCAGGCGGTCGCGCGTGGTGGCCATCGTCGCACCCAGGGCGAACTTGATGCCTTCAAATTGCCAGGCCACCAGGACGCCGGCGCAGAACTCGGCCGACGAACCCACGCAGTCGAGCGCGGCGATGAAGTGGGAGTCCTCGACCCCGCGGAAGAGCGTCGTCACGGCGCCGACGTGCGGATCGCGAAACGGCGCCACGACGTCGCGCAGGTAGCCGGAGTCCACGCGGACGTCGCTATCGCTGATGACGAACACATCGTACTTCGCTTCACGCACCAGGCGGCAGAGCTTGCACACCTTGCTGCTGGCGCCAAGCTCTTCAGCGCCCACAAGCAGGCGAATCGGCCGCCCGGAAAAATTGCGGATGAGCCTCTGGATGACAGGAATGGCCGGGTCGTCGGCGTCGCTGACCGCGAAAAGGATTTCGTACTCCGGGTAATCCTGGCGGCAGAAGCTCGAAAAGTTCTCGTAGGCTTCGCGGTCGAGCCCGCGGATGGGCTTCAGGATGCTGACCGGAGGCGCGAAATCGCCCGCAGGCGAAGCCACCTTGCGTCGCGTGAGGAAGAAGCGCCGCGCGGAGTAAATGGCCAGGAGGTAATAGCCGAACGGGACGAGCGCTGCGATCAGGACCACCCAGCGCAGCGCCGCGAACGTCATCCAGGATTCCTTGCGGAGATTGCTATCCGGCCCAGGCCAGGGCCACGCCGAAGCAAACCAGCAGCACGCCGATCCAGCGCACGCCGTTGATCCGCTCGCCCAGCAGGAACTTCGCTCCCAGCGCGCCCACAGCATAGCTGAGTGCCGTGGCCGGGATGACAAAGCTCACCGGGTTCCAGGAAAGGAGCGCCAGAAAGGAGTAGAACGAAAGCGCCATCAAGCCGATGCCCAGCCACATCCAGCCCAGGCGGAACGCGCGGCCGAGCGCCGCCAGCACCACGCGCGGAGCAAAGCTCTTCACCTCGCCGATCTGCTTCATCGCATGCGTAGCGCAGATCTCCCCGCCGGTGCCGGAGAAAACCACGATGGCCAAGAACAACGCGGTGCGCATGGTCATCCTGGCTCCGTGGTGCGCGGCGACGTGCGTCCGACCAGCATGACGCCCAGGCAAATGAAGGCCACGCCGGCCCAGCGTGTTGAGGTCACGACTTCGCCCAGCACGATGTAGCCAAGAAACGGCACGACGGCGTAGCCGACGGCTGAGGCGGGCATCACGTAGCTATAGTCGGCCCAGGAGAGCACCAGCATATAACAGACAAAAAACACGAGAAAGCTGCCGATGCCCAGCCACACCAATCCGTTCGTGACGGTGTGCAGAAAAGCCATGCCCAGTGATGCGGGCGAGGCCACGCTGACTGAGCCCACCTGCTTCATCCCCTTGCTAAGCAGGATGTCGCCCAGCGAGCTGAACGCCACCATCAGAACAATGAGAAAATTTGTCTTTCTCCTGAGGCTCTTCGTCGCGGGCATCTACTCCAATCCCGGGCTCGGGCTGCCAGGCTACCCTCGCCCTAATCTCCGGGAAGCGCTCTCCGGCAAAAAAGCAATTGTACTCGAAATGCTGGCCCGCTAAAAAGGCGGCGCGGCCTGCGTTCCCTGTGCCAAAACGGGGACGTAGCAGGGCGCCTACTGGAATACCTTCGCCAGTTGGCCGGTTGCGCGGAGCAGCTCAAGCTGGGCCTGCTGGCGCTGGTAATCGGTATCGAGGAAAGCCATCCATTTGTCGCTTTCGTCGAGGCGGGCCTTCTCGAGATCGCGCAGGCCGGCCCGACCCTCCTGGAACCGCGCTTGGAGGAGCTGGAGGTTTTCCTGCGCGAGTTGCAGCTCCAGGCGGGCGACGTCACGGTTCAGTTCGAGCTCTCGCGTGCGGCGGGCCTGGCTGCGCACCTCGATCTCGACATCGCTGCGCTTGCTCTTCAGCTCAATTTCCGCGGCGCTCAAGTCGCTTTTCGCCAGCGCCACGGCCGCCGAAGTGCGCGAGCTGAAGATCGGAATCTTTGCCGCGATGCCGAGGTTCAAGCTGTGCCGCTGGAACCGCCGGAAGAACTGGTCGAAATTGTTGACGTTGCTGTATAGGCTGTATTCTCCCACGAAGTCCAGCGTCGGCCAGTAGCCGCCGCGCTGCCCCTTCAGGATGTGTTCGCGGGCGCGCCGCTCGGCTTCGGCCTGTTTCAGGGAGACGTTGCTCGCCAGGGCCAGGTCCACCAGCTCGCGCACCGGCTGCTCGGCGCTGGCGGGCAGCTCCTCGGCGGAAGCTTGGATCGGCTGATCCGCCGGCAGCCCCATCAGGCCGCGCAGCTCGGCCTCGAGCGCCTCTTCGCGACCCTCGAAGTGTGCGATGCGCTGCTCGACCTGCGCTGCCGAAAGCTGCGCGCGGGTGAGCTCGATGGGCAGTTCGAGCCCGGCGCTCAGCCGCTCGCGGGTGACGTCCACGATCTTTTGCGCGCTCTCGCGCTCGCGCCGCAGCAGGTCGAGCGAATGGCGCACCTTGGCCAGTTCAAGATATGCGGAGGCCGCGCGCACGATCACGGCGTCGCGCGCCTGGTCCACCGCCAACCGGCGCGCCTGGGCGCGCACTTCGGCCGCGTGGAGCTCGCCGCGCAGGGGAGGATTGAAGACGGTCTGGACGTATTCCGTGTTGAGGACAGAGGGCGCGCCACCGGCGGCGGTCAGCGGGAATCCATGGGTGTAGGCGGCGCCGGAGCCGGTGTACAGATTCGGGCGGAACTGCGCGCGGTCGAGCGCTGCGGAATTCGCGGCGACGTTGTACTGTACCCGGGCCAGCGCCACGTCGCGGCTGTTTTGCACCGCCAGAGTTACCGCCTGTTTCAGGCTGAGCGTTTGTGGCGCGGCCGGTTCCTGCGCCGCGGCCGAAAAGGATACGAGGACAAGCGTTCCCGTGCAAACCGGGGTCTTCCAGTTTATTTTGATCATGGCACGTCCCTATTTTTCTATTCGTAGCGCAACGAATCGGCTGGCTGAAGCTTAGCCGCTTTACTGGCCGGGAGGTAGCCGAACAGCACTCCGGTGGAGCAGGAAACCAGGAACGCTATGGCGACGGAGAGCCCCGAAATCGGCACGCGGAGATTGCCCGGCAGCAGCGGCTGGATGAGAACGGGGATGCTGACGCCAATCAGGATGCCGACCACCGCGCCGGTCCCGCTGATCATCAGCGCCTCGATCAGGAATTGGTAGAGGATGTCGCTGTGCGGCGCGCCGACAGCCTTGCGGATACCGATCTCGTGCGTCCGCTCGGTCACGGTGACGAGCATGATGTTCATGATGCCCACGCCGCTGATCATCAGCGCAATCAGCCCGATGAGCAGCAAGACCACCGTCAGCGCACGCGAGACGTTCCGCGCCACGTCCAGGATCGACGTCAGATTCTGCACGTTATAGATGGCGCCCGCCGGATGGCGGCTCTTCAGGATGGCATCAACTTGCCGGGTGACGGAGAGCACATCCTCGGGCTGGCGCGCCTGCGCGTAGAGCACCTGGATGATGGCCTCGCCGGTGTAATACTTCATCAACGAAAACGGAATGAGCGCGGAGTCGCGCTGGATCTCCGAGAGCCCGAAGGTGGCCACCCGCTCGCGAAACACGCCGATCACAGTGAAGCCAAGCTCGCCAATGCGGATGCTCTTGCCGACGGGGTTTTCGTAGGGAAACACGTGCTTCGCCAGGTCTTCGGTGAGCAGGCAGACCTTGCTCCGGGATTGCATGTCGTCCTCGTCGAAGAAACGCCCGCGCAGGATGACCAGGTGGCGGATGGTCTGGAATCCATCGGTGACGCCGACCAAGCTGATGGGCCGCTCCCTCCCGTCCAGCACCACGGTCATGGGGATATCCCGCGTGCCGGCCACATCCGCTACCCGCGGGATGCCCTGCTCCACGGCCTCGAGATCGGCCGGGGTCATTTCGTAGCTGAGGGCCATGGGTTGGTGCGGGTCGCGCACCAGCTCGGCAAAGACCAGATTCGAGCCCACGCCCTCGATCTGCCCGATGACGAAGCGCCGGCCGGTCAGCGCAACCGTCACCACCAGGACCAGGCACGCGCTGCCAATCACCACACCCAGGGTAGTGAGAAACGCGCGGAGCTTATTGGCTCGCAACGCATCGAAAGCCGTGGAGATGGTCTCCATTCGGAGCATCGTTCTTGGAGGAATGCCCTCCGATCAAACTATAACAAACCCGGAAGGAAAATGGCTCGTCGGTTCATTCCCCGGGCGGGCATCGGCGCAGGCGCCGCACGGCGTCGCGCGCCGTCTTGCTCCGGGGGTCCAGATCCAGCGCCTTGCGGTACTGCTCGATGGCGGCGTTGCACTTGCCCTCGCGCTCGTAGAGCCGCCCGAGCCACTCGCGCGCCGAAGAGTGCGCGGGAAGATCGCTGCGCCGCGGTACCGTCTCGAGGTACTTGTTCAGCCACTGCTCGGCCTCGGGCAAACGGTTCCCCGCCAGGACGCGCTCCACGGCCCGGTAATAGATCAGGCGGCGATCCGCGGAGTTGACGCGGGCAGCCGCTTCGACGGCCTCATCCATTTGCGCTGCGTCGTTGCGGCTCAAGTAGAAATCCGCAACCTCGAGATAGGGCGAGACACGTTTCGGCCGGGCGCTGAGCACCTGGCGGAATTCCGCCTCCGCCTGTTCGGGCTTCTTCTTGTTCACCCAGTAGTCGCCGCGCGCCACATGGCCTTCGACCGGGTCGAGAGCCGCGAGCGCCTCCATCTGTCGCAAGGCCTTGTCGTCGCCTCCGCCGGCGATGCCGGGCGCGCGATAGTAGAACTCGATCAGGTCGCGCTGCGCGGCGAAGTTCGAGGGATCGAGCCGCACCGCTTCCTCAAATTCCTGCCGCGTTTTCTTCGCCAGAGAGAGCCCGGAGAACCATCCCGCGTGCTCGGCCTTGGCTCCGTAGGCGCGGCCGAGCCGGAGGTGATACTCCGAATTACCGGGGGCGAGCTCCACAGCACGTTGTGCGCTGGCGACGGCGTGGTCGGAGTCACCCAGCTCGTAGTAAGACCGTGCCAGCCAGTAGTGGAGGGCGGCATCCTGCTCGTTTTGCTGAAGCGCCGCCTGAAGGATGGCCACGGCCTGCTGGTAGTTCCCAGCGTCAAACTGGCGGGAGGCGTCAACGACCGGGCTGTTGGCGGCGAGAGAGGCCGCCAGCAGGACAAAAACAGGGAGCGTGACGGCCAAGAGGTTCAGGGCCCGCCATCGGGCGTCACCTACTTTTCTCCCGCGGAACATCTCGACTGCGCAATTCATTCAATCTGCACTACGCGGACGCTCATGCCGTTGCGCAATTCCACGTCGCTGGGCAGCGCCACCGTCTCGCCGTCGCGCAAACCGTCCAGCACCTCGTAGTTGGTGGCGCTGGCGATGCCGACGTGGATCTCGCGCTTCTGGAGCCGGCTCGCGCGGAAGCTTCCGTTTTCCACGACGAAGACGTACCGGCGCGTGCCTTCCAGATGCACGGCCCCGCGCGGCACCACCAGAGCGTTCTGGCGCTCGCGCAGATGGATGCGGACGTCCACATTGGTGTTCGGCAGCAATTCAAGTTTGTTGTTCTCCACCGAGCAGAGCACTTCGGCCACGCTGCGCGTCCCGCGGGTGACCACTTGTTTGGGGATCAGTTCGGTGCGGCCGTACCAGGTGCGGTCGGGCATCGCGTCCCAGGTGATCCCAACCACCTGGCCGGGCTCGAGCGAGCCCAGGTCGGGCTCGTCAATGAACGCGCGAACGCGCACGCGATGCAGGTCCGCGACCTCAGCGAGAAGGTCGCCGACTTTCACATAATCCCGCGGATGGACGCGCAGGGAGTACAGCGTGCCATCCACCGGCGCAACGACCTGGGCCGAGCGAACCTGTTCTTCGAGCGCGCGGACCTGTTCGCGCGCCTGCTGGGTCGTCAGCGCGGCGCGCTTGACGTCAAGCCCCGCCCGGCGAGCGAGTTCGGCTTTGGTCTTTTCGAGCCGCTGCCAATCGGTCTCGGCGTTCTGGAGCGCAATCTGGTTTTGATCGAGCTCCTCTTTGGTGGCCGCCTGCTTGGCTACCAGGCGCTCGAGCGCCTCGCGCTCGCGCCGCAACCGGGTGCGTTCCGCCTCCGCCTTTTGCAGGTCGCTTTCGATCCGGGCGCGCTCGTCAGCCGGGCCGCCAGCGTGCGCGGCGCGCAGTTCATCCTGCGCGGCGATCAGTTGTTCCTGGGCGCGGGCCAAGTCCGCACGGACCTGATCACCGACGAGAGTGAGCAGCACTTGCCCGCGCTTTAGCGCCTGGCCTTCCGTGGCGTACACGTTTTCGACAAAGGTCGGAAATTGCGCGCGAATGTCGTATGGCATGATGGGCTCGACTTTGCCATTGCTCGAGACGTTGGCATTCAGGTTTTCACGCACTGCATGCACCACGGCGACGCGCGCGACCGGCTGGCGGCCGCTGAGTCTGACCAGGACGACCACCAACACCACCGCCACGACGAGAATCACCCAGATTCGCTTTCTCAGGATCCACTCCATGCGTGCCCCTTGGGTCCCGAATGAGGCTCGAGGACGCTCCCCCGTCTGCGGACTCCGCCTGGTGTGCACTCAACGAGTCCGCGGGGCCGCTCAAAATCGCTGCATTCTAGCAAAGAGTCAGGACAATTGCCTATATTCGGGCGCACCGACGTTCCTCCAGCTCCCTTCTGTAGGGATGCTATACTTTCGGCAAGGGATGTCGAGTCACAGATCTCGACGTCCCTGCCGGGATGCCGACAGTATTCGTCATTTCTAGGGACTGGACCTTGCGCGTCACCGTCCGCGCAGAACTCCTCCACGAGGGCCTCGAAGCGCTGGGAATGGAATCGGTGGATGATGCGGTTCGGGCGCTGGCCCAGGACAACATTCCTTCGGCGATCGTGCTCGATGCCGCGGAGGCGAACGCCACGTCTTCCACAAGGGCGGCGCTGAGCCATCTGGCCAAACGGATTCCGATGGTGGTGGTGGCCTCGCGGGCGGAGTCGGCCGCGCCGCTCGAGGGTGCCGCAGCGCTGCTGTACCGGCCGGTCCGCGTGAGCGAGATCGTAACGCGGGTCAAACAACTCCTCGCCGGTCAGACGGCTTAGCCGATGCCGCCCTCTTCTCCTCTCATTCCTCCTCCGGTGGAGACTCCGGAATCGCCGGCGCCGCGCGTGCCGCTGGACTTGTTTCTGGCGCCGGGCCATGGATGGTTCCGGGCGCTGCGGCACGGGGAATACCGCGTGTTCTGGGCGGGGAACTTCGTCTCCAACATCGGCTCCTGGATGCAAAACGTGGCGCAGGGCTGGCTGGTGCTGCAACTGACCAACTCGCCCTTCTGGCTGGGCTTGGTGGGATTCGCTCAGCAGATGCCGGCGCTGGTTTTTTCACTCCTGGGCGGGGTCATTGCGGACCGCACCTCGCGGCGGCGCCTGTTGCTGACCACACAGACGACGATGATGCTGCTCGCGCTGCTGCTGGCGGTGCTGACGGCCATGCACTGGATCACGGTGCGACAGATCGTGCTCATCGCCGTGCTGGCGGGCACGACCATGGCGCTCAATGCTCCCACGTACCAGGCGGCGCTCCGCGACCTCGTGCCGCGCGAGGACACGCTGAATGCTATCGCGCTGAACTCGATCCAGTTCAATCTTTCGCGCGTACTGGGGCCCTCCTTCGCCGGCTTCACCATCGCCGGCTTGGGCATCGCCGCCTGCTTCTACCTGAACGCGCTCAGCTACGTTCCGCTGCTGTTGGTCATCGCGCGGGTGGATTTCCCTGCTCTGCAGAGCCGCGAGGTGAACTCCCTCCGCGCCGAGATGGCCGAAGGGTTCCGCTACGTGCGCGAACACCACGCGATCCGGACGCTGGTACTGCTGGTGGCCCTGGTGAGCATGTTCGGCCTGCCGTATCTGGTGATGATGCCGGCGTTTGCGCGTGACGTCCTGAACGTCGGCGCCGCGGGGCTCGGCTACCTGGTGGCCGCGGCAGGCGCAGGAGCGCTGCTCGGCGGCGTCCACCTGGCCATGCTGAAGTCCCACCGGCGCCGCGGCCCAGTGGTACTCGGGGCAGCCATGATCTTTTTTGCCGCCATCTTGCTCTTCTGTCTCTCGCGCAACCCTTTGCTCTCGGCGCTGCTGCTCGCGGTGGTGGGCGGGGCGATGGTGAGCTCCGTGGCCACAGTCAACAGCCTGATCCAGACCCTGGTGCCGGATTCCATTCGCGGGCGAGTTCTGAGCATGCACACGATGGCTTACCTGGGATTCTCACCGCTGGGCAGCCTGCTGGTGGGCGCGCTGGCCGAGCACTGGGGCACGCCGGCGGCGCTGGCCTGTTCGAGCGGCTTTGCGCTTGTGGTGACTGTGGTCATCGCGCTGGCGGTGCCGGCGGTCCGCCGGCTGCAGTAGTTTTCGAACCGTGCTAGAATTTTTGCTATGAGCGCTGAGGAGAGCACCGCCACACACAAGGCCGAGCACGAGAAGCCGCCCCGCGAGGGGCGGGTCCTCCACCGCGTCTGCATCACCTGCAACAATATGTTCCGCGTGACGCCGGATCACTACGAAGCCAAGCAGTGCCCCAATTGCCGTAAGGAAGGTTAAGACACGCGAGGCGGCGCTTCCAGAATCTGCCACCTTACGGCCATTCCGCGCGCAGTTCGGCTACAATCTGCGGGCCACCGTCAGGAGATGCGATGAAGATCCACAACGATTACATGACTGTGCACACCAAGCAGAGTCGCGAGTTCATGAACATCACTCCGAATGTTAAATTCGCCGTGGAGAAGAGCGGCATCCGGGACGGCCTCATCCTGGTTTCGACGCTGCACGCGAACAGCGCGGTGTTCGTCAACGACGAAGAGCCCGGCCTGCTTGAGGACGTGAATGAATGGCTGGAAAAAGTGGCGCCGCAACGCGACGACTACAGACACGGGTCGAAGTTCGAGAGCAATGCAGGCGTCCACCTGCAGGGTATCCTGGCGCACCATCAGGTGGTCGTGCCGATCTGCGACGGAAAACTCGAACTGGGCCCGTGGCAGCAGGTGATCTACGCGGAGCTCGACGGCCAGCGACCCAAGCGCATCTTGATCAAGGTCCTGGGCGAGTAAGGACCCCGGAGGTTCGGGATGTATCTCCATGATTGAGGCCAGGCAGCTCTCCAAGCAGTTCCACGACAAGAAGCGCGGCCCCATTCGCGCCGTGGATGGCGTCAGCTTCCGCTGCCACCCGGGACAAATCTACGGCCTGCTGGGCGCGAACGGCGCCGGGAAAACCACCACCCTCCGGCTGCTGGCCACCATTCTCGAGCCCACCGACGGCACCGCCGTGGTGGCCGGCTACGACGTGATCACCCAGGCCGAAAAGGTGCGCGCCAACGTCGGCTTCCTCTCCACGGCCACGGCGCTTTACGGGCGGCTGACGGCGCAGGAGATGGTCGAATACTTCGGGCGGCTGCATGGCCTGGAGGAGGCCCTGCTGCGACGGCGCATAGACGAAATTTTCGAGCGGCTGGAGATGAACGAGTTCCGCGACCGCCGGTGCGACAAGCTCTCCACCGGGATGAAGCAGAAAGTCTCCATCGCTCGCACGCTGGTGCACGACCCGCCGGTAATGATCTTTGACGAACCTACGCTGGGGCTCGACGTGATGGCCGCGCGCACCATCATCGGTTTCATCCGCGCGTGCCGCGAAGACAGCAAGACGGTCATCTTCTCGACCCACGTGATGAGCGAGGTAGAAAAGCTCTGCGACACGATCGGAATCATCCATGACGGCCGCCTGCTGGCCGAAGGCACGCTGGTCGAGTTCCGCGCCCGCTACGGCAACCTCGACCTGGAAGAGATTTTTGTCCGCGTTGTCGAAGGGCGGGTCCCGGAGGGAATCGCGAGCCGCCCATGAGCCTGCGCAACATCGGCATCGTCTATCGCAAGGAATTGACGGATTCGCTTCGCGACCGCCGTACGCTTGTCTCCATGATCGTCGTGCCCATCCTACTGATGCCGTTACTGACCATCGGTATGGGCGTGCTCACCGCGAAAATCATCGGCGAAGCCATGAAGGAGGTGCCCCTGGTGATGGTGCTGGGCGGAGAGGATTCCCCGGGCCTGATGGAAAAGCTAGGCAACCTGAGAACGGTGCAGGTCGTGCCTGCGCGTCCGAACTACGCCGACCTGATTTCCGATAAGAGGATTCGCGCGGCCGTGGAGATTCCCAGGGGATTCGAGGCTGCCCAGGAGCGCGGCGAGACGCCCATCGTCGAGATCGACATCTACGAGGGCGAACTGCGCTCCACGCTCGCAGCGCATAGACTCGAACGGTTCTTCCGCGGGATGCGCGACACCAAAGTGCGAGAGCGACTCATGGCCCGCGGCCTGCCCCCCAACTTCATCCGGCCATTCGAGATCACGGAGAAGAATGTGGCTTCGCCGGAGAAGGTCTTCGGCAACACCTTTGGGGCCATCTTTCCCTACCTGATCATCCTGCTCTGTCTGACCGGGGCGATGTACCCGGCGATTGATCTCACGGCGGGAGAAAAAGAGCGCGGCACCATGGAAACCATCCTGTGCAGCCCGGTTTCGCGGACGCACCTGGTGTTGGGCAAATTCCTGATGGTGCTGACGGCTTCGCTGGCAACGGCAGCGCTGGCCACCTCCTCGATGGCCCTCACGCTCTTCGGCGCCCGCACGATGCTCTCCGGTGCGGGTCCCAGCCAGTCGGCGATGTTGCAGGCGAAGGTCCAGCCCGCGTCCATCCTGGCCATTTTTCTGATGGTGCTCCCCATCGCGGTGCTGCTGTCGGCCGGCCTGCTGGCCATTGCTCTCGTAGCGAAAAGCTACAAAGAAGCGCAGAGCTACATTTCTCCCCTCATACTCGTCATCATCCTGCCGGCCGTGACCGCCGTGCTGCCCGGGGTTGAGCTCAACCCCGGGCGGGCGCTCATCCCCATCCTCAACACCAGCCTGATCTGCAAGGAGCTCATCACCGGCACCTATCATTGGAAGTACATGGCGCTGATTTTTGCCTCCTCCTGCGCCTACGCTGCCGCGGCGATCTACCTCGCCGTGAAGATGTTCCAGCGCGAAAATGTGCTCTTCCGCACCTGAGCCGCGGCGGAGCACCGTGCTAGAATCCACATTCCATGCCCGCGTTGATTGACGTCCGCGAGCTTTCCAAGCATTTCCGCACCTTCCGGCGACGGGAGGGGCTGTGGGGCGGCATCCAGAACCTGTTCATCCGCGACTACCAGACCGTGCGGGCGGTCGAGCACATCACGTTTGAAATCGAACCTGGCGAGATGGTCGGATACATCGGGCCGAACGGCGCCGGCAAGTCCACCACCATCAAGATGCTCACCGGCATCCTGGTACCGACCTCCGGCGAGGCGTGGGTGAGCGGCTTTGTGCCTCATCGCCAGCGCACCGCGTACGTAAAGACGATCGGGGTGGTGTTCGGCCAGCGCACGCAGCTCTGGTGGGATATCGCCGTGGTCGAATCGTTCAAGCTGCTGCGCCGGATCTACGACGTCTCCCAGCGCGATTTCGACGAGCGCATGGAGCTGTTCAACCAAGTGCTGGGCCTCGGCGACTACCTGCACACGCCCGTGCGGAAACTTTCGCTCGGCGAGCGCATGCGGTGCGACCTGGCCGCGGCGCTGCTCCACAATCCCCCGCTGCTTTTCCTCGACGAGCCTACCATCGGCCTGGACGTGGTCGCCAAGGACCACATCCGCCAGTTTCTGCGAGCCATCAACCAGCGCTATCAGACGACGGTCCTGCTCACCACACACGACCTCGACGACATTGAGGAGCTCTGCCGCCGCATCATGATCATTGACCATGGCCGGCTGCTGTACGACGGCCCGCTGGCGCTGCTGAAGCAGAAGCTGCTGCGCACCAAACAGGTGAAGTTTGCGTTGCGCGATAGCGAGCAGGTTCCCCGCGTGGGTGCGCTCGCCCGCGCCCTCCTGGACGATACCTTGGCACTCGAGCCGGTGGACGAGCTCACCTACCGCATCCGCTTCGACCGCACCCGCGTTTCTACCGCGGAGCTGATTCGCCAGATCCTGGGCGCGGTCGAGGTGCGCGACCTTTTGATCGAGGACGAGCCCATCGAGGAGATCGTGAAACGCATCTACGCCGGCGAAGCCCTGCGGGAAGTCACCGCCTGATCCGGCGAGGCTGACCCAATCGAGAACATGACCGCTGCCACCCAAGCTGTTGTCCTGCGGCGAATGATCGGCGATGCGCGCCTCGGAGCATATCTGGAGTTCTCGCGGGTCGGCTTCGTCAACATCCTGGCTTTCCGCCTGCGCTACTACACCGGCATCCTCACCTACTTGATCAACGTCACGGTGTATTACTTCATTTGGCGCGCGGTCTACGGCCCGGCGTCCGGCGCGGGTGCGACGATTGCCGGCTACGACCTCCCGCAAATGCTCACCTACGTGGCCGTCGGCTGGATCATTCGGTCGTTTTACTGGAACACGATTGATCAGGAGATGGCTTACGAGGTCTTGGAAGGCAAGATCGCCATGGAGCTGATCAAGCCCGTCTCGGTGCAGTGGATGTGGTTGGCGCGAGCCGCAGGCGAATCGGCCTTCCGATTGGGGATGCTCACCGCTCCGACTGCGATCCTCATCGCGCTGGTGTTCCCCGTGCGGCCGCCGACCTCGATTTCCCACTTCGCGTTGTTTCTGATCGGCGTGCTGGGCAGCTTCCTGTTGATGGGTGCAATCAACTTCATGATCGGCACGTGCGCGATCCCGCTCAAGTCCATCCTCGCCCTGATCCGCGCCAAATACTGGCTGATCGAGCTGCTCTCAGGTCTGCTGATTCCCATGACTTTTTTCCCCGCGTCGTTGCGGACGATCTCGGCCTGGCTACCGTTCCAGCACATCGCCTTCACTCCGTTGCAGATCTACCTCGGCAAGCTCAGCCTCCAACAAGCGGGGTGGGCGCTCGCAACGCAATGGGTGTGGGTGGCGGTGCTGCTGTGGCTGGGCGACCGCTGGTGGCAGCGCGCCACCCGCAAGATCACCATCCACGGAGGTTAAGCGTGGCTCGATCCGTACTCTCACAGTTGCGCCGCCACCTGGAGCTCTTGCTCGCCTACTTCGTTCAGTACGCCAAGGTGCGCCTGAGCTACCGCGCGGACTTCCTAATCGGCTTGGCTACGAGCCTAGCGGCGACGCTGTTTGCGCTGGGGTTTGTGCTGGTGCTCTTCGGAAGGATCCCGAGGCTGGCCGGCTGGCGCTTGGAGGAGGTGCTGTTTCTCTACGGCTTTTCACTGATTCCGTTTGGGCTGTTCAACATCCTGAGCATGAACATCTACGAGTTTGGCAACACGTACATCATCGAGGGCAAATTCGATCGCGTGCTCCCGCGGCCGATCAGTTCGCTCTTCCAGGTCCTGTTTGAAAACTTTCGCATCGAATCCCTGCAGGAGGTTTTCACGGGCGTGGTAGTGGTTGCCTGGGCATCGCAGCGCCTCCAGATTGAGTGGAACACGCTCGACACCGTCTTGCTGCTCCTGTTCAGCTTGTGTGGTGGAGTCATCTACATCGCCGTCTTCCTGCTGTTGACTACTGTCTCGTTCTGGTTCGAGGACCGCATCGGCATCCACCCGCCAGTCTGGAACATGATTGCATTCGGCCGCTACCCGCTTTCGATCTACGGCAGCTTCATCCAGTTCTTTCTGAGCTGGATCATCCCGTTCGGCTTCGCTTCGTTCTATCCCAGCGTGCGGCTGCTCGATCGGGCCGAGTTCCGCAGCTACGCGCCGCTGGTGCCGGTGGTGGCCGCCGTGTTTCTGGGACTGGCTCTGTTCGCTTGGAACCAGGGAGTCCGCCAGTACGCCTCCACCGGTTCGTGAACACCGGGGAACAGGCAAGAGGGGAGATCCGGGGGGTACCCATGGGCTAGGCGGAGCGGACGTGATCGTGCCGGCTCTCCCAGGCATTGCTGAGGCGGCGGACGATCTCCCGTAAACGCACGGCGAGCTCGGCGATGGTTTGCAGGCGTTGCTCCGCGGCGAGCGGCCAGTGATCGCCGTTTTTCTTTTTGCACTCGGCCAGAGATGCCGATCAGGCCGCCGAAGCCGGGGCGGCTGCGCAACTGCTCACGTAGCACGCGGTTTTCCTGGTCCAGCTCGATGGCGCGCACCAAGCGTTCCAGTTTGGCCCGCAACTCGTCTACGTGAAACGGTTTGGTGACGTAGTCCATCGCGCCCAGGCGCGCGGCTTCGACGGCCGTCTCAATGGTGCCGTACTGGGTCAGCACCATCACCGCGATTTGCGGGTAGCCGGGGCGGATACGCTTCAGCAATTCGAGCCCGCCCAACTCGGGCACCTTGAGGTCCGTAATCACGATATCCACCGGATACTGCTCGAGGATTTCCAAAGCCTCCTCGCTGGTGGCCGAGGTGCGCACACGAAAGCCAGCCTGGATGGCGACGTCGCTACACAGGTCTGGCGCAGAGACCTCGTCGTCCACAATGAGCACCGTGATGGGCGTGAAACTCACTTCCGGCTTGTGCTGTTCCTTTCAATCTCCACAGTTTTGCTCTCTGTGTGCCTGCTTGGAGCAAGGGCTGTACCAAATCAGGAGCCAAAAGCTAAGTTGCCCAAACCGAACAAGTTGGGAAGCGAAAATAAAGGAAAGGCGGGAGTAGGTTAATCCCTTTTCAGGAAATATATCAAGTGGAGAAATGTACAAATAAGTATAATACCAAGAATATGAGCCAGATACAGTTTTGGGAACGATTCCAGTTCCAATGCGGGAAGAGCCTAGAAAGCATCAGGCCCGGTCGGGTCTGCCTCCCGCCGGGCCCGGTGTGTCTCTGCCTTTTACTTGGCACTTAGCCTTTGACCTGAATGGTTACGGGTCGCGTGAGCTTGAAAGAGAGCGGGGTCTCGGCAGGCAGGGTGATGTCCTTCTTCCCTGTGGCCGCAGCAGCAGCCGTGCCGGCGCCTGCGCCGGCGGCAGCGCCAATCGCCGCACCCTTGCCGCCTCCGGCGAGGGCGCCGATCAATGCACCCGCTCCAGCGCCGCCACCGATGAATTCAATGTTGCGCTTCTTATGGCTCGGCCCGCTCCGGCTGATCGAAGTGGTCTCCAGTTCGTAGGTCTTCGAGCCCACTTCCACCGCACTGAGGGCGATACGCAGGTGCGCCGGATGTGACAGATGGCCGGACGCATTCGCATCTACGACGCGGCCGCGCACGCGTGAGTTCTTGGGGATTACGGTCTTCCCGCCCACAACCACCGGAGAAGACACAGTGGCATCAAACTGGTCGCCGCCGCGATTCTGGGCGCTGGAAAGCGTCTGATCCAGCACGACGCTGATGAGCGTCCCTTCCGGAATGGTGATGGGTTTCGAGGATTCAAGCAGCTTGCCGAGGACGCTACCGGACTTGTCCGATTCCGTGCTGGAAGTTTGATCCGGGTTCGGTTTCGAAGAACACCCGGCGAGCGCCAGAGCAGCTACCAGAAAAACAGCCAACCTCGTATGGCCGAGAGCTTCACTCTTCTTCACAATGCACCTCCGTTCAAACTCAACCCTGTAGGTGAGCACCTTAGCTTCCATGGCCAGTTTCTCTAAGTGATTGCTGCGTAATAGGATGCGAAACGCAGGGCGCAAGTTTGCCGTGTAGGAATTACACGGACAGAAGCCGCCGCCTAGGGCCCGTGCCCCTGCGCGTTCGAACTGGTGGAGGTCGCCGGGCTAGCCAATTCGACAGCGTATAGTCCTTCAGTTGCCGAAGCCGCAAAAATCGTGGCATGGGCGCCGCGCGTGGTGACCACGGGAAAATATCCTTCCGCCAACGTACCCTCGATCCGCGTCCAAGTTCTCCCGCTGTCGTAAGAGATATACAGCCCGCCGGTCTGCATGGAGGCGAGAAACACAGAACCCACGATGGCGAGATCTTGGATCGGCGCCGCCGGAAGGCCGTAAGCGGCCTGGAGCCAGCGGTCGCCAGCGTCGCGCGAAATGTAGAGGCCATTCCGGGCAGCCGCAGCGAGCGTCTGGCCGTTGGCGCTGCCCGGGACCACATCCAAGCGCAGGGCGCCGCCGGCTTCAAGCGGGAGATCATGCCAGCTCCAAGTCTTGCCAGCGTTGCGCGAGAAGACCAGACCGCGCACGGAAACGACCCAGAGGCTCTGGCCGTCCGGCGAGACGCGGACGGAGCTCACCGGCAACGTGGTCATCGGGCCCACCGGGAAGATGGACCAGGTGGCTCCCCGGTCAGCGGAGGAGAGCAGGCCGTTCTCGGTGGCCGCGAACCAGCGATCGCGGCTGAAAGCCATGTCATTCACCAAGTGCTCGAGCGAATGAGGCCGCGCCGCCCGGGGAGAAACGACGCGTTGCGGCGAAGCCACGCGGCGCGGGTCATGCCGCGAGCCCGGCTTGGGCGCGTTGTCCGCGGCCCGGTATACGGGCTGGGGGCTGAGCGCCGCCTCACCCACAACCGTGCCGGCGCGCATCCACGCACCTTTTTGCTCGTCGTAGCGCACCAGGCCGCCGTTATCGAGAGCCGCCTACCAGCCATCCGGCAAGGCGTAGACGCGGCGAGGCCCCTGCGCGCCCCGGCCCGAGCGGCGCCCAGTTGTGACCGCCGTCCTCGGTGGCTAGGATCGGCTCCGGAGCGTTGGCCAGCACGGCCAGGACGCGCTCAGGGGGTTCGCGATCGAGCGCCAGCGCCACGATCTGCCGGTGGAAGAAGCCATCGTTGGCGGCGCGAAAATGCTGGCCGCCATCGTCGCTCACGAGCACGCCGAGTCTCTCCGTGCCCACCACCACGCGGTTCGGCACCTCACGCGGCGCCACCAGCGCGGTGATTACCCAATCGTTTGGAGTCACTCGTTGCCAGGAAGCGCCGGCATTAGCCGTCTTCCAGAGGCCTTCGGTAGTGGCCGCATAGACGATGGCTGCGCGATGCGGGTCCTGCAGAATGAGTGTCGCGCGGGGACGCGAGCAATGCCTCGGCGCCAAAAAAGAACGGGCTCCGTGCCGCACGGCACGCGGAGCCCGGAAGAACAGTAGAAGTCTAGTAGGTGGCTCCTTCAGGCACCCAGACGATGTCGATGCGGAGATTCTGCTTGCCCGCACCGGCCTGGCCACCTGCGGCGCGCACGTTGACGCGCGAAGTGTCCACGCCCTCGCTGGCCAGGTACTTGGCTGTGTTCTCGCCGCGTTCCTTGGCTAACCGCTCGGGCCTACGCTCCTTCGGGTCGGCGTAGCCAACGACCACAACGGAAGCCTTCGGCTCGTTCTTCAAGCGCAGGGCCACGTCGTCGAGGATGCGCTTGCAGACGTTGTCCACACGCCCGCTGCCCGCGCGGAAAAAGCACTCATTGAGTTTGCTGGCCTGCGGCGGCGCAGGAACCGCTTGCACGTCGATGCCGACCGAGCAGTCGGCGGCCCCGCCGCGCCCGTCGTCCACACGACCGGTGACGTTGTAGTGGCCGGGGGCGACGCCGGTCGTATCGAGCTGCACCGAAGGGCCAGAGCCGATGATCTGGCCGCCGTTGGTGCGCCAGGTGTAGGTGAGCGGATCGTTATCGGGATCGCTGGCCACCGCGGTGATGTGCACGCGCTCGCCGACAAACACGGTGCTGCGGTCGGCTGAGCAGCTTATCGTCGGCGGCCGATTCGGCCGCAGCTCAACCCGGATATCCACCGCGCAACTGGCTGTGCCGCCCCGACCGTCATCCACGTGCACGGTCACGGTGTACGTCCCCCGGGTGGTGCCGGCCGAGTTCCAACGCACTTCCGTGCCGCTGCCGTCCACGCGGCCGCCGGTCGCGGTCCAGGTATACGTCAGCGGATCGTTGTCGGGGTCGCTGGCCTGCACGCGTACCGTCACGCTCTCGTCCGATTCCGCATAGACGGAGCTTTTGTCCGCCGAGCAGGAGGCCACTGGCGGATGGTTCACCGGCGGCTGCGACCAGTACACCGCGCCCAGCTTCACGACGAAGCCGTGGCGGTCGTGGGCGTCCCTCAGGTTGAGCATGTAGCGATAGCCGACGTCGAGCGCCACGCTCTTCCACGGATACAACCGGAAGCCCCAGACGCCATCCACTGGATCGCGCGCGCCGAACGTGGTGTTGGGCGTCGCCGTCCCCACGAACACCACGCCGGTGTATTGGTTCATGATCTGGAAGCGGCTTTGCGGAAACAGAAGGAAGCCGGCGCCGCCGCGGACCTGGTCCGCCTGATTCATTGCGCGCGTGCCGCTGGCACGCGGGTCGCGCGTGAACCGGTAGCCCGCGTTGCCAACCAGGGTCATGAAGTTGCCCCACGTCTTGCCCAATGCCAGATTGAAGCCGTAGTTGAACTGGCCGCTCTGCGTGCCGTTGTCAAGCAGGTCGAGCAGCGTGGTGCGCGTCGGGAAGATGAAATCACTCCGCACCGAGAAACTCACCGGATTCCCGCGCTTCTCCGAGAGAAGCCCCAGCACCAAGCCCGCCGTAAACTCGCCCACCCCTCCATCATTGGTGAATGCAAACGGATAATCTTCCACGTAGGCGGGACGCAGGCCGGGGCCCAGGCGGCGGTAAATCGTGGGATTGATCGGGTTCGGGAAGGGGGGGGAGCTGACTGGCGTGTTCAAGCTCAACTGCGAGGGCGCGCCGATGTGCACGTGACGATACGGCTCAAACTGCGCGTACAGCGTGAGCCAGTCAGTGAGTCCCACCCCGAAATTCCAGCCCAGGTTCAGCACCGAAACGCTCCCCGGCATGCGGGAGAATTTGTTGACGTAGGTGGAAAACGAAAATCCTTTCTTCGGCAATGTTTCGCCCGTGTCCACAGTGAACAAACCCAGCGCGCCGGAAGTGGACGGCATCAGTGTCCACTTGGGGATTTCTTTATTCGTCGCGCGTGCGCCGCGAGGCTTCTGCGGGGAGGACGCGGGCGCAGCGAGAACCGCGCCGGCGGTGGGCTCGTTCTTTTCGCTTTTGGCTGCCGGTTGGGTGTCGGCGGGAGCCGCTTCCGTGCTGCTGGCCTCTGTCTTTTTCGATTTGGCCTTCGCCTTGGCAGGACCATCCGCGAGGCTTGCCGGCACCAACAGAAAACTCATCGCCAGCACTGCGCAAACTCGGCACACGAATTTCATCCTGACCTCCCAGAGCTTATCAGCCCTCGGCACTGCTGCTTTCACACCCGCCTGAAAAAGAATTCGTATCGATGCCCAGGAAGGACAGGCTGGCTGCCGGCTCACCCAGAAACAGCCGCTGGTCTGCAAGTTAGCCACACCCAAACCGCTGCCCATCTGGGAGAAGGGGACCCCAAAGACGGCGCTCATTATAATGCAGACGTTTTTAAGCCCAAAGAAAATCTTGTGCTTCTTCTCTTCCAGCAAAGCGCACGCAAAACACCTTTACTCGCAGCCGGGGGTGTGTGTAGCGTCCCTCTGGCCCCACGGCGAAGTTCTGGGCGCCCGCGCGAGCCCGTGCGACCGGGAGGGAGTCTGTACCTTCAGCGAGCCGCTTTCCCCGCACCAGGCACCCCAGCCGAAGAGGCCACGCGACACCCCGGAAGCGCCGGACTACAGGCCACCCGCGAGACGCCGCCACCATCTGAGCTAGGAGAACCGGCGCCGGATGGCTCTGCTGATCGAGAGCCCGACGCTACGGAAAGGTCGCCCCGGCGACCGAAGGAGACCCATGCAACCTCGAGCGACCTCAGCCACCTGGCCCCGCATTTCCCGCACCGCAGGCACGCTCGCCGCAGCCACCCTTGCGGCACTCGTGAGCGCTGCCACTTTCCCTGCCCCCACCCTGGCCCAGCAAGCTTCCCCGCGACCCTCGACCACCATGGCCGCCACCGTGCCCACTGGCACGCGCTTCCTGGTGCGGCTGGCCGACGAGCTCAGCACCCGGAAAATCAAAATGAACAAGAAGTTCAAAGCACATACACTCGAGCCGCTCCAGACCGCCGACGGCACGATCCTTCCGCCGGGCGCGGAGATTCGCGGGCACGTCAGCCGGATCGAACCGGCGGGAGTCACCGGCCATGCCCGCCTGTGGCTGACCTTCGACGAGATCAAAACGCGCGCGGGCAAGATGCCCCTGGTGGCGGATGTGGTCAGCGTTCCCGGCGACCACAGCGTGCGGCCCGGCGAAAGCAGGGAAGGCGAAATCGAAGCGCGGACCAGCAAGGGCCGGCGCGACCTTGAGGCCGCCGCCGCCGGTGCGGCCATCGGCGCTGTGGCGGGAGCCGCAACCAAGGGCGGAAAGGGCGCAGGGCTTGGCGCCGCCATCGGCGGAGCCGCCGGCTTCCTGATCTCCTCGGGCATGGGCCAGGAGCTCGATCTGCCAAAGGGCACCAAGCTCGAACTCGAGCTGGGCCGCCCGCTCTACGTCGCCAAGGCATGGTAGCAACTCGCGGCCTTCTTGCGCCGCTTCTTCTTGGCATTCGCTCATGCTACTGATAGATTCGGTGGTGCAACTCAGGCGCTGGCATGAGCGAACAGACCAAGACGGTTGAGCGAAGCGTCGCGACGCAAGCTCCCGCGGACCGCATCCTGATCGTCGAGGACGAGGAGAACGCCCGCAAGGGTTACGAGTCGTTGCTGCGCAAATGGGGCTGCGAGGTCCTCGGTGTTTCGAGCGCCGAGGAAGCACTAGCCCGCCTCACGGAATTTCGCCCCGCCGTATTGATCGCCGACGTTGAGCTTCCCGGCATGGACGGCCTGGAACTGCTCCGCAAGCTCGGCGAAGAACTCCAGAATGTTCCCGCCATCATCATCACCGGCAAGGGCAGCGAGGAGCGCGCCGTCACGGCGATTGACGCCGGCGCGTTCTGGTACATCGAAAAGCCGCTCAAAGCGGCGGTGCTGCGCGCATTGCTCGACCGCGCGCTGGGCAAGGCGCGCGACCGCCGCCAGGTGGCAGCGCTCACCCGCCAGTTGCGCGAGGCCGGGCGGCTGGGCGAGCTGGTCGGCGCGTCGAAAGGCATGCAGGAAGTGATGCACCTGATCGAACTGGCCGCTCCGTCCACCGCTTCGGTGCTGGTCACCGGTGAGACCGGCTCCGGGAAAGAAATCCTGGCGCGGACCATCCACCGGCTTTCCCCGCGCTCCGAGCGGCCGTTTGTGGCCATCAACTGCTCGGCCATCCCGGAGACGCTGATGGAAAGCGAAATCTTCGGCCACGAGAAAGGTGCATTCACCGGCGCAGCCGAGCGGCGCATCGGTTGCTTCGAACTGGCCGACGGCGGCACGCTGTTGCTGGATGAAATCGGCGAGATGCCCGCGCCAACGCAGGCGAAGTTGCTGCGCGTGCTCGAAGACCACAAGGTGCGCCGCCTGGGCAGCAAGACCGAAACGCCGGTGGACGTGCGCGTCATCGCGGCCACGAATAAGGACCCCCAGCAAGCCGTGGCCCAGGGACAGCTCCGACAGGACCTTTACTTTCGGCTAAACGTCTTCCACATCCACCTGCCGCCGCTACGCGAGCACAAAGACGACTTGCCACTGCTGGTCGAGTACATGCTGCGCGAGATCAACGCGAAACACGGCAAGCACGTGCGCGGCGTCAACGCCGACGTGATGGAGCTGTTCTCGAGCCACACCTGGCCGGGCAATGCGCGGGAGTTGCGCAACGTGCTCGAGCGCGCCGCCATCGTCTGCGACCGCGAGCTGATCGGCCGCGCGCACCTGCCGGCGGACTTCGGTCGCGCTCCAGCCCTGGCCACCTCGGAGCTCTCCGCACTGCGCTTCCCCGTGGGTACCACGGTGGACTCCGCCGAACGCGAACTGATCCTGCAAACCCTAGCGGCCACCAACAACAACAAAACGCGCGCCGCCGAGCTGCTCGGGATCAGCCTGAAGACGCTCCATAACAAGTTGAAGGAATACGAAGCGGCGCGGTCGCAGGCGCAGCGCGGATGAGCCTGGCGGCTGAACCACTTGGGATGAGCGGAGTCAAACCATGCAGCTCCGCCTGAAAACGAAGATCACGCTGACCACGGCGCTGCTGGTGCTGGCCGTGGTGGCGCTGGTTTCCGTGCTCTACGTGGCCACGCTCACCCGCGAGGTGATCCGCGAGGCCGACGATAGCGCGCGCTTCCTCGCGCAGATGGTCTTCCTCCAGGCGCAGCACGCCCTGGCCGACGCGGGCCGGGAAGGCGAAACCCCGGCGTCGGAAAGCTCGGCCGATCTCCACGAATACGTCCGCAAGGCGCTCGACGAAAACGACGGGCTGACGTCGCTGATTGATGCGGCGGTCGGCTACTCGCCTACCATTTATGAGGTCACCATCATCGATCGCGACGGCACGGCGCTGGTTTCGAGCGATGTCTCCCTGCCGGGACGCCCGGTGCTGCGCGCCGCCAACCTCAAGGAGCTGGCGAGCAGCAGTTTTTCCGAGCAGCTTGGCGTGCTCTATGGCCCGCCACGCGTGTACGAGTATGCGTATCCCTTCAAGCTCGGCGCCGAGCCGTTCGGCGAGATCCGCATCGGGTTGCAAACGGGACTGATGCGCGAGGCCCTTCTGCCCAGCCGGCGAACCGCCAGCCTGATGGTGCTCGCCGCAATCGTATTCTCGACGCTGCTGGCGGCCATCATCAGCCACATTTCGCTCGCTCCTCTGGCGCAGATCTCCGCGCAATTGGACCGTATCTCTGCGGGCGAGTTCGACCAGCAACCCATCCAGCGGGGCGACGAATTCGGTCAGATGAGCACGAAGATCAGCCAGATTGGGCTGCAACTGCGCGGTGTGCGCGAGATCTTCAGCACGTTGCGGGAAAACCTCGACCAGATCATGGCCGGCCTGGAGGATGGCCTGCTGTTGTTCACGCGCGAGGGCCGCGCGGTGATGGTGAGCCCTGCGGTGGAAAAGTTCCTGGGCGCGCCCGCCGGCCAGTTGCTGGGCCGCCGCGCCGAAGACATCTTCCCGCCTGAGCACCCGCTCCGGCAGGTGTTGCGCCTGGAGGGCGACGTGCTCGAGCCGGTGGCCGCCGCCGAAGTGGAACTCAACGGCGCCGGGGGCGCGCAGCGCGTAGGCTTGAGCGTGCAAGTGATCACCGAGGGCGGGACGCCCATGGGCTCGCTCGTGACGCTGCGCGACCTCGAATCGCTCGAGCGCATCACCACGCAGCTCCAGGTGTCGGAACGGCTCGCCGCGCTCGGGCGCGTCACCGCCGGCGTGGCGCACGAGGTCAAGAACCCACTGAACTCGATGCGCCTGTGGCTGGAGAACCTGAAGGAAAGCCTGCCGGGCGACCCGGAGATGTCACAGCAGGCCGTAAAGGTGCTCGATAGTGAAATTGATCGGCTCGACGGCGTGGTGAAGCGCTTCCTCGATTTCACCCGGCCGGTGGAATTGCACCTGGAAGAAACCAACTTGGCGGAGCTGCTCGGCGAGATCGTCGCTATGGCACGGCCGCAACTCGAGAGCGCGCGCGTCGAGGCGGCCACCGAGTTGCCCGGCGACGTTCCGCCGGTGAATGTGGACCGGCAACTCCTTACGCAGGCCGTCCTAAATCTCGTGCTCAACGCCATCGAAGTCATGCCCAACGGCGGCCGGCTCCGGGTCGCGCTCGCGCGGCGCGGCGAGATGGCGGAGGTGAGCGTGGCCGATACCGGCACGGGCATCGCCCCGGAGCATCGCGCGCGCATCTTCCAGCTTTTTTTCACCACGCGGCCCGGCGGCAGCGGGATCGGACTGGCCGGCACATTCCGCATTGTGCAGCTCCACAATGGTTCGATAGACTTTGAATCGGAGGTGGGTCGCGGCACCACGTTCCGCATCGAGCTGCCGCTGGCCGGTTCTCGCGCCTTCCTTCGGGATAAATAGATGCCCAGCCGTCACGTCGCGATGATCGTGTTGCTCGCGAGCCTGGCGCTCGGCGTGTGCGGGTGCAAAAGGCAGACCGCGCGCGCCACGCCCCCCTTGGTGGATACGATTCCGCCCGCCGAAGCTGCTCCCGAGCCGCCGGTGGCGCCCGCGGAGAAGAAGCTCGAGTCCCCGCTCGAGCCCACACCGAACCCGCCGGCGCTCGTCGTCCCGCCTGCCAAGCCCGCGCCGGCAAAGCCCACGCTAGCGCCCAGGCCTGCTCCGCCGCAAATCTCGCCGCGACTGAGTCCCGCGGAGGAGGCCGAGGCGAAGCGCCGAACCAGCCAAGACATCAACGCGGCGGAGAGGAATCTGCAATCGGTCTACGGCAAGCAACTCAACGCTTCCCAACACGACCTGGTCGAGAAGATTCTCGGCTTCCTGGGGCAAGCGCGCGAAGCGATTCGCGCATCGGACTGGGCGCGCGCGAGCAACCTGGCGCAGAAGGCGCGCGTGCTCTCCATCGAGCTGATCAATTTGCTCTAGCTCTCTTCCCTGCCTACGCCAAACTGCCACCCCTAACGAATGCTGCTAAGATGATGGCGTGAGCGCGTTCGACGTAGCCATCGTCGGCGGCGGGATCATCGGCGGCTCGATTGCCCTCGAGCTGGCGCAGCAAAAGCTGCGTGTCGTGCTCCTGGACCGGCAGCCGCCGGGCCAGGAGGCATCGTGGGCCGCGGCGGGGATGCTTTCGCCCGCGCCAGATAGCCCCGATTCAATTCCCCTGGTGCCGCTGGGCCGCGCCAGCCTCGAGCTCTATCCTCAATTTATTGCCGCGGTCGAGGAAGCTTTCGGCCGCAAGGTCGGCTACCGGCGCGAAGGGACGCTCGAAATCATCTTCGGCGGAGATGCGCAGCGCGAGCTGAGCACCTTGGTTGCGCTGCACCATGGGCTCGGCCTCGCCACCGAGGCGCTCCCGCTCGATGAGGCGCATGGGCTCGAGCCTGCGCTCAGCCGCGAGGCGCGCGGCGCGGCGCTACTCGCCTACGAAGCTTCGGTGGACGCGCGCGCACTGACCGAGGCGGTGCTGGCGGCCGCGGCGAAGCATGGAGTGACGATCCGCGCGGGCACGGCGGTGACGGCGCTCGCGCGCGAAACCGGCCGCTGCACCGGCGTCATCGCCGGCGGGCAGAAGCTGCCCGCCGGGCACGTCGTGCTTGCGGCGGGGTGTTATTCCGGCGGAATCGAAGGCTTATCCGCGTACGCGCCAACGCGCCCGGTGCGCGGACAGATGGTGGCGCTGCGCTCGTCAAAGGCGAAGCTCACGCGCGTGCTGCGCTCCGGCTACGGCTACGTTGTTCCGCGCGACGCCGCGCGCCCGCAGAAGCTGGTCGCCGGCAGCACTCTCGAAAATGTCGGCTTCGAAAAGGAATTGACCGCAGGGGGGCTCGGCCAAATCCTTCGCGCGGCGCAGGAGCTCGTGCCGGACCTCGCAGGCGCGGCGATCCTCGAAACCTGGTCGGGACTGCGACCGGACACGCCCGACCACCTGCCCATCCTTGGCCCCACGGACATCGAGGGCCTGACAATTGCCACCGGTCACTACCGCAACGGCATCCTGCTCGCCCCAATCACTGCAAAGCTCATCCGTGAATGGCTGACTGAGGGGCGCACGTCGCTGCCGATCGCAAGCTTCAGCCCGCTGCGGTTTCTGGCGGCCCGGCAGTCGTCGGCGTGTTAGAACGGGATTTTGTTGCGCTGTGGCTGGCGATTCGGCGGGCCGGCCAGCGTTGAGGCACGACCCGGGTCGGTGAACTGGACTTTGTCGGAGTCCAAATAGAGTGGGCGATCGAGCACAACATCGAGCGAGGTGCCGCGCGGCAGCTCGACCTCCGGCCCGCGCGTGAGCAGAACGGTGCCCAGCCCCAGCGCCGCGCCAGCGCCCGCGCCGATCCCGGCGCCTTTCCCGCCGCCGGCAATCCCGCCGATGCCCGCGCCGAGGCCGGTCGTCCGGATCACCGTCCCGACGTCAGTGGCCTTATCGGTATCTCCCTTGATCTTGCCTTCCTCTTCGACCGATTCGTTGCCACCTGTTCCAGCATCGGTGGGAACGGCGTTGAAGCTGACCGTATAGCCGTTAGGAAGAATCAGCGTGTTCAGCCGAATCCTCAGCTCGCCGCGGCCTTTGACGCGGCCGGGGCGCCTTGCCTCGAGGATTTCACCCTGCACGTAAGAGCCTGCGGGAATGAGGATGTGGTTGTCCTGCACGATGGGAATAGCGTCTCGAGATAGACCGGGTCGCCCGGGCGATTGTTGCGCGAGGTGATACCGTTGTGCAGCACCAGCGGCAGCCGCGTGCCGGCGGACACGACCACCTTGCTCGGACGCGGCTTCGCCGCGGGCTGAGCGCCAGTCTCTGCCGCGGGTTGGGACGGTTGCGCTGCAGGAGGATTCGCAGGAGGCGCTTGCTGCGCATGGGCTGGATAGAGAGCTGCGCCGGCCAGCGCGAGAGAAGTCAATGCGGTCCAGAACAGGCGGCTGGATGCCTTACCTCTCATGATTTCCTTCCCTTCGTACCCTGCCACTTGCGATGCCCTCCGCTGCGGGCCGGGATGCTCGGCCATGAATAGACAGGATGCGCGAAGCCCGCCCGCGGCCTAAAGTTTACTCCTTTGGCCAAGGCCGAACCACAGGAAAGGCTCGCTCCCGCCGGCAGCCGAAGAATTGGGTGAAGCACGAGTCTGCAGCAGACCCATTTGACGTTCGCCGAAGTTGCGGTCATGATTCAGGTTCTCTGTACAGGCCACAGCAAGTTTTGCGCGGCGGCGCTCGGACGCAGCCGCCGGAAACTAAAGGCACGGAAGGAGACGCGGATGGCGAAGCTGGCGCTGGTCTACGGGATGCGGCTGTTCCCGGCCGAGGATCTGGCCGAGGTGCAGGACGCCGGGGTCACGCTGAAGAGTGGACGCGCGGCTCGCGTGACGATGCATCTGATCGAAGGTAGCAAGGAAGAGATCGAAGCCACCCTGCGGCAATCCATCCAAGCCTTCTTTGAGATGTATCCGGAGATCTGACGGCCGCCCGCGTTTCAGCGATTGCCGAAATTCTCGGGGTCAGCGTCGGCGGAAACCGGCGAGGTGGTCAGAAGGACGACGGTCTGGCCAGTCAGCTCGAAGCGCTTGCGGCAGCGGATGTTGCGGCAGGCCACCATCTCGTCCACGCGGACCATATAGGAGCGCGCGTTAGCGAAGCGCTTGCGGTCTTCGTCGCCCGCGCCACGCGGCAACTCCTTCCTTTTCGTGCGTACCATCCAGCGGATGGGATAGGTGTTTTCCTGGCGGCAGTGCGGACAGACGAGCGTGAGGTTCTTGGTCTCCGGCTTCTCGGTGTAGAAGTTACGTTCGTCCATTTTTACGGGCGTGCGAGCGCGGCGCCACCGGGTGCTAGCGGCACCGCCCTGGCGGCATCGTCCATTGTAACAAACTCGAGACCTGCGTCCCGCCAGCGCGGGAGCCAGTATTCGAGTGCGCCGAGCACGTGCCGGCGGTCGGCACCGAGCCAGCCATCGTGCAACACAACGATGTCGCCGCGGACCACGCGCCGCAGGCGCTCGATCAGGCGCGAAGCGGGCTGGGGCTTCCAGTCGCAGGCGATCACCGTCCACATCACCACTCCTCGATACCCCTGCTGGCGCACCACGGCGTCCAGTTGCGGCCCGCGAAAGCCGTACGGCGGCCGCATCCAGCGCACCGCGTCGCTCCCCGTGGCCGCGGCGATGGACTCGCGGCAGCGCTCGAGCTCTTCGGCAATGCGCGTCCGAGAGAGCCAGATGAGGTTGGGGTGGGTATCGGTGTGGTTGCCGAGCGAGTGGCCGCGCGCGGCCATCTCGCGCGCGAGCTCGGGGCACGCGCGCACATGGCGACCGACCAGGAAGAAGGTTGCGGACACGCGGTATTGATCCAGCAGGTCGAGCAGCCGCGGCGTTATGGCGGGATTCGGGCCGTCGTCGAACGTCAGCGCAAGTGTTTTCGCGCCGAGCGACGCTGGTAGGCAGTGCAGGGTGGGGCCAAAGAGTTGCGCCGCGGGGTTCCTGGCTCCCAAGGCTGCGAGGCCCGCAGCCGCCGCAGCAGACAATGCGCCCAACGACGATATGGCCCACGGATTCACGCTGTGATCGTCACTCCGGGAGTTTCGCTCGAAGCCTTCGAGGCGTATTCTCGCATGCTGGCTGGCCCCGCGCTACTCTCAGAGGAACGGTAACTATCTGGCGGGGCAATACGTCTAAAAGGGTCATAGAGCGAGCCCGCTTGCGGGCGCTCGCCAGGTCAGAAGGGCGGGGTTGGTTGTTCGTCAAGAAAGTCGCTCCCCAGATTGTTTGCCTGTTGGGACTGCTGACCATCCTCCACGTGCCGGCAGGCGCACAAACTTCTCCCGCTGCGGGGCCAGATGCGGCCGCGCTCGTGCGGGCGGCGGGCATTGTCCGCACGGCGCAGGGCCTGCCCGTGCCGGGCGCAACCGTGCGCCTGGTGGAACCCTCCTCCGGCCGCGCCTGGCTGAGTTGGACGGATGAAAACGGAAAATTCGAGTTGCCCGTGCCGGCGGGGCGCTACCGCGTCGAAGCCGAGCAGCTTGGCTTTGAGCCGGCCTCGAAAGAAATCGTCCTCGCCGCGCCCGCTGCCGGAAATGAAGCCCCCATCGAACTGACGCTGCGCGTTGCCGCGCTCGCCGCCGCGACACCCGCGGCGCAAACCGCAGAGGCAACGAGGCCGGCGACGCGCCAGCCCGCCGGTGGGCTGAGCGGCGCGCCCGCAGCAAAAAAGCAAGGCCAGCAGGCGCCGCCCAACGTCGCGGAGATGATTCGCCAGCGCATGAACCGCGGTGGCTTTCAGCAGGTGGACTTGAGCGGGCAACCCTCCGGCCCCGAGCAGGACAGCACAAATCCGGCGGACACCAGCCCACTCGGCGAGGCGTCATCTTCCGATGCGTTTTTGATCAGCGGCACGGTAGGCCGCGGCGCGAGCGCAGGCGGCGAAGGGGGTTTCGCTGGGTTCGGCGGCTTTGCGCCGATGGGCGGGTTCGGCGGGCCCGGCGAAGCCGGGGGATCCCCCGGCCAGCCGGGCGGGCCAGGCACGATCATCATGCAGCAGCGCATGGGCCCGGGCCAGCTGCCAGCACAGGGCGGCGGCCGTCAGGCACAAGGCCAGCCAGGGCAGGGCCAAGGCGGACAACAGGCGGGCAAGGGCGGGCCACAGAGGGCGAGCTTCGGCGAAGGAACCGAAGCCCTATGGGGATTGCAGCGCATTCTGCGGCAGCAGGTGAACCGCATCCACGCAAGCCTCTACGACCGCTACGGCAACTCGGTGCTGGATGCGCGGCCCTACTCGCTGACCGAGGCCAATCCCGCCAAAATCGCCACCTACCGCGAGCGGTTCGGCGGGAACCTCGGCGGGCCGCTGCGGATCCCGCACGTGTACGACGGCCGCGAGAAGACCTTCTTCTTTGTGAACTACAACGGGGCGCGCACGCGCGACCCGGTGGACACCTTTGCGACCGTCCCCACGCCGCAGGAGCGCCTGGGCGACTTCTCCGACCGCGGTGCGCAACTATTCGACCCGCGCTCGAACCTCGCCGGGCCGCGCGCGTCGCTGGGCAGCGCCATTCCCGGCTCGCTGCTCGATCCCGCCGCCGTCGGCCTGCTGAAATTCATTCCGGTGCCCAACCTGCCCGGCCTGGTGCAGAATTTCCACCTGCAGACGCGCGTGCCCACGGCAACTGACAGCGTGAACGTGCGCCTCCTGCACACCATCTCGCCGAAGCTAAACGCGCAGGCCACCTACAACCTCAGCCAGACGCACACGCACGCCTTCCAGAACCTCCCCGGCTTCGAGAGCAACACGAGCACGCGCGGGCAGAACGTCATGCTGGGGCTGACGCAGAACTGGACGCCGCGGTTCATCCACGATACGCGCGTCTTCTGGAACCGCAGCCGCACCCAGGCGCTCAACCTGTTCGCGTTCAACCAAGACATCGGCGCCGCGCTCGGCATCAACGGCATTTCCACCGACCCGATCAACTTCGGCGTTCCGGTCGTGAGCTTCACGAACTTCAGCGACCTCAACGACCCCGTGCCCGCGCTGCGCCGCAACCAGACGCTGCGCTTCCTCGACAACGCCTCCTATTCGCTCTCGAAGCACACGCTCCGCGCAGGCCTCGAAGTCCGCCGCTACCAGGTGAATACGCGCACCGACCCGATGCCGCGCGGCGCGTTCACCTTTACCGGCCTGATGACCAGCCAGCTCGATTCCTCCGGCCGGCCGGTGCCCAGCACCGGCTTCGACTTCGCCGATTTCCTGTTGGGCTTGCCGCAATCCACCAACGAGCGCTTCGGGACGTCGAGCACATATTTCCGCAGTTGGGGCTTCGTCGGCTACTTCCAGGACGACTGGCGCATCCATCCGCGCTTCTCGCTGAACTGGGGCCTGCGCTACGAGGCCGTGACGCCGCCGATCGAGCTGTTCGACCACATCTCCAACCTTGACGTGAACCCCGACCTGACCGCCGTGGCCACGGTGATTCCCGGCGAGATAGCGCCCTTCAGCGGGCCGCTGCCGCGGTCGCTCGTGCGCGGGGACTACAACAACTGGTCGCCACGCATCGGCATCGCCTGGAAGCCGCCGTTCAAGTGGATTTCGCCGAAGCATCCCGTGGTCGTGCGGGCCGGCTACAGCATGTTTTACAACCAGTCCATCTACACCCAGCTCGCGGCCTCCATGGCCAACCAGCCGCCTTTTGCGCAGGCGCAGACGCGATTGACGAGCGCCGCGCAGGTGCTGACGCTGGAGGACGGCTTTCCTCCGGCGCCGCCGAGCACCGTGCGCAACACCGTTGCAGTGGATCCGAACTACCGCGTGGGCTATGCGCAGATCTGGAACTTCACGATAGAAACGCAGCTCGCGCAGAACACCGTCGCCGAAGTCACCTACACGGGCACGAAGGGCACGCATCTGGACCTGCTGCGCGCGCCCAACCGCGCCCCGCCAGGCAGCCCGCTGGTTACCGACCAGCAGCGGCGCATCGCCAACGCCCTCGGCTTCACCTACGACACGTTCGGCGCGTCCTCGATCTATCACGCCCTGCAGGTACGCGTGCAGCGGCGCATGACCCGCGGGCTCATGATCTTCGGGCTCTACACCTATGGGAAGTCCATCGACAATGCCAGCTCGATCGGCGGCGGCACACCCATCGTCTTGCAAGACGACCGCAACCCGCAGCTCGACCGGGGGCTTTCCTCCTTCGACATTCGCCACCAGCTCCGCGCCGGCTACTTTTACGAGCTGCCCTTCGGCGAGCGCAAGCACTGGGCGCGCAAAGGCTGGCGCGCCGCCGCGTTCGGCCACTGGCAGGTGAGCGGCAACACCACGATCGCGACGGGGACGCCCTTCACCGCGCGCGTGCTGGGCAACCTGGCCGACAACACCGGCACCGGCGCAAACTTCTCCGAGCGCGCCGACCAGGTGGGCAACGCTTCGCTCCCGAGCGGCCTGCGCACGCCGCTCGAGTTTTTCAACACCGCTGCGTTCGTCCCGCCGCCGGCGGGCCGCTTTGGCGACGTGGCGCGCAACACCATCCCCGGCCCGGGCAACGTCACCTTCAATTGCGCGCTGGCGCGCTGGATGCGCTTCGGAAAGGACCAGCAGCGCCGGCTCGACCTGCGCTCGGAATTCTCGAACCTGTTCAACACACCGAATTTTACGGGCCTGGCCACGGTGGTGAACTCAGCCACTTACGGGCGCGTGCTGGGCGCGCGGGCGATGCGCACAATGGATTTCGTGCTGCGGGTGAACTTCTGATGCAGCCGCGAACTCCCACTTCGTGTTCCGATCGCGCCGCGCGTCGCTCGCACAGCGTTGCCGAGCGGCTGCTCGCGCTCGCGGCAATGATCGCGGTCGTCGCGCTGCCCACGCTCCCGCAACAACAGCCGCCGGTGAATCCGCGCGAGCAGGTGCCGCTGCCGCCGCCACAACCGGCGCCGCAGGGCAAGGGAGTGATCCGCGCGTTCACCGATTTGGTGGAGATTGACGTGCAAGTGACCGACCGCTCGGGCAAGCCGGTGAAGGGCCTGAAGCCCGAGCAGTTCAGCGTGCTCGAAGACGACAAGGCGCAGAAGATCTCGTCGTTCGATTATTACGACATCGAAGCCGTGGAAACCGCCGGCGCCGAAGACGCGCGACCCATCGTCGTGCCGCTCGGCACCGTGGCACCGCCCGAGCAGGTGCGGCAATCCGTGCGCGACCACCGCCTGATCGTGCTCTTCTTCGACATGACCTCGATGCAGCCGGATGAGCTGCTGCGCTCAACCGATGCCGCCCAGCGCTTCCTGCGCGAACAGATGACCCCGGCGGACCTAGTGGCGGTGGTTGCGTTCGGCAACCAGCTCCGCGTGATGGCCAACTTCACCAACAACCGCAAGCTGCTCGAGCGCGGCGTGGCGCGATTGGTGCCGGGCAGTGAATCGCAGCTCGCGGCGCTGGCTGACGCCGCTCCCGCGCCCGGCGAGGAGGCCGTCACCGAGGATACCGCCGCGGCCTTCACCGCCGACGAGACCGAGTTCAACATTTTCAATACCGACCGCAAGCTCACCGCGATGGAATCGCTGGCCGATCTGCTGCGGGGCATCCCCGGCAAGAAGGCCGTGATCCAGTTCACCGGCGGCATCACGCAGACCGGCGAGGAGAACCGCTCGCAGCTCCGCGCCGCCACCGACGCGGCGAACCGCGCTAACGTCTCCTTCTACGCCGTGGACTCGCGCGGGCTAATGGCCACCATCCCTGGCGGCGACCCCAGCGCCGGCGCGGCGGCGGGCACGGCGATGTTCTCCGGCGCCGCGGTGTTCCATCAGGCGCAGTCGCGGCAAGACTCGCGCGAGACCCTGGCCACGCTGGCGACGGATACCGGCGGCCGCGCGTTCTTCGACGTCGGCGACTTCCGCGAAGCGTTCCAGAAGGTGCAGGGCGATGCCGGCGGCTACTACCTGCTCGGCTACTACAGCACGAACCGGCAGCACGACGGCCGCTGGCGGCAGGTGAAGGTGCGCGTCGAAGCAGCACCGGGGCTGCGCGTCCGCTACCGCGAAGGCTACTACGCGCCGAAAGACTACGGCGTGTTTACCGCCGAAGACCGCGAGCGCCAGCTGGAAGAGGCCATGCGCGCCGAAACGCCGCGCGTTGAGCTGGCCCTGGCGCTCGAAGCCGATCATTTCCGCCTGAGCCGGGACGAAATCTTCGTCTCCCTCGCCGCCAAGCTGGCTTCGAGCGCGCTCCAGTGGGCCGAAAAACGCGGCCGGCGCGAGACGGAGTTCGATTTCGCCGTCGAGGTGCGCGACGAAACCACAGGGCGCACGGCCGGCGCGCTACGCGATACCATCCGCGTGCGCCTCGGCGCCGAGCGCTTCCAGCAGGTGCAGCAGCGCGCGCTGGTCTACCAGGGAGGGCTCATCCTCGGCCCAGGCCACTACCGGCTGAAATTCCTGGCGCGCGAGAATGAGACCGGACGCATCGGCACGTTCGAGCAGGAGCTAGTGCTGCCGCCGCCGCAGCCCGAGCAACTCGAGCTCAGCTCGGTGCTGCTCTCAAGCCAACTCGAAACCGCGCGCAAAAACTCCGAGGTCGCAAAGAAGGCCCTCGCCGCCGACGCCAAGCTAAAGGCTTCGCCGCTCGAAGTTGCTGGCGAGCGCATCATCCCCAGCGTCACCCGCGTCTTCACGCCGCAGCAGAAGCTTTATGTCTTCTTCCAAGCCTACCTGCCGGCGGCACTCGATCCGTCGAAGCTGCGCGCCGGGCTCGTCTTCTTCCACAATGGCGAGCGGACGAACGAAACGCCGCTGGTCGAGCCAGCCGCAGTGGACGCGAAGACGCGCACCGCGGCGTTCCGCATCAGCTTGCCGCTCGAAAAGCTCGCACCGGGCCGCTACACGGTGCAGGCCGTCGCGGTCGAAGCCGGCGGCGCCCAGGTCGCTTTTGCCCGGTCCTACTTTGCCCTGCGCCCGCTCGCCAAGCCCGCCGCTTCCTCCGCTCACAGCTCCCCCAGCAAGTAGCTCCGCCCCTCAAGGCCGCTCCTTCCATGCCTGATGTAGCGGCACCCTTCAAGCCCGCATCTGCCAGAGCGGGTCGGAGGCCGGCGGCGCCAAAACAACCGCGCTTTTCGCTTGTGTGACGCCGATGCGGTGAGTACATTAGGCGGCTCATTTGGCAAGCCCTGGTGGCGGGAGTTTCTTCCCCGGGTGACGACGGAGTGAAGATGAGTAGGGTTCGACCCGAGGCGGTCGGGAGAACTGCCGCGGTCTTGTGTCTCGCGCTGGTCTGCGCGGTAGGTCTGGCCGCGCAGCAGCGGTCAACGCGACATTCCTGGAGCGAGCGGCCGCCCACCCCACAAACCGCGCACAGCCGCACGTTCACCCAACGCGGCGCCGGTGCGGCGCCCATCCAGCACGTGATCCTCATTTCCGTGGACGGGATGATGCCGGAGACCTATCTCCATCCCGACGCCCATGGGCTGAAAATTCCGACGCTACGCGAAATCGTGCGCCAGGGAAGCTCGAGCGACGGCGTGCTGAGCGTGTTCCCATCGAGCACGTACCCGGCACACACCGCGATGATCACTGGCACAAACCCTGGCACGCACGGCATCGTCGCCAACAACCCGTGGGACCCGCTCGGGCAGCTCCGCGGCACGGTACGCTGGTACACCGAAGAGATCCGCGTGCCGACGCTCTGGGACGCCGCGCGCGCGAAAGGCCTGACCACGGCCATTGTCTATTGGCCGGTGACCGTCGGAGCCCGCGCGACCGCCATCACTCCGGAATTCTGGCGGCAGGACCCGGGCACGCCAGAAGACGCCAAGCTGAACTTCGCCATTTCCACGCCCGGCCTGCTCGACGCCGTGGCCAAGCGCTTCCCCGACTTCCGCGCGAAGTTTGTGCCGCCGCAGGCGCAGGACGAAGCGCTCACCGACGTCGCCGTGCAGGTGATCGAAACCCTCAAGCCCAATCTCCTGCTGCTGCACATCTTCGACGTGGACGACCGGCAGCACGAAGACGGGCCGCTCACCGGGCGCGCGCTCCCGGCGCTCGAGACCGCCGACGAGCAGATCGCGCGGGTGATTGCCGCGGCGAAGCGCGCCAGCATCTGGAACCAGACAGCGCTGGTCATTGTGTCCGATCACGGCTTTCAGCGGATGTCACAACTCCTCCGGCCAGGCGTCTGGCTGCGCGAAAAAGGCCTGGTTACCGTGGACGAGCACCACAACATCACCGACTGGAAAGCCTACTGCCTGGTCAGCGGCGGGTCCGCTTACCTCTATGTGAAAGATAGAGACGATCAGGAAACGCAGCGCACTTTGCTTGAGATGTTCCAGCAGGCAGCGGCGAAGACTGGCAGCGGCATCCGGCAGGTCTTCACGCACGACCAGATCGTCGCGTTCGGTGGTGACCCGGAAGCGTTTCTCGCGCTCGATGCAGCGGACGGCTGGGCGTTTGCTGGCGGCGTTTTGGGCGATGCGGTTTCGGCGTCGCGCCTCCTCGGCAACCACGGTTATTCGCCCGAGCGGCCGGAAATGCGGGCTTCACTGCTGGTGTACGGCCCGGCCATCGGCCACGGCAAGATCGCCGACGCACGGCTGATTGACGTCGGCCCCACGATCGCGCACTGGCTGGGGCTGAGGCTCGAGCGAGCCGAAGGCGCTCCTCTCAAGATTCGCCTGCGCCGTACGCCGGCAGCGCCTTAGCTGTGCGGCCGTCACGGAATCAGGCCGAAACCCAACCGTACTGCGTGTGACTTGGCGCCGCCGCGCCCGCCTGCTTGTAGAGCTGCCGCAACCGGTCCGCCCCGGCGAGGCCGGGACTCGAAGTGACAATGCTTCCGCTTCGGCGCCTAATCGGATTTCCGCATCGCGCGCAGGTCGATGCCAAGTTGCTGGCACTTTTTGTAGAGGTGGCTGCGCTCGAGGCTCAGCGCGCGGGCGACGTTGGTCATGTGATGGTTGTGACGCTTCAGCTCGGCGAGCAGCACTTCGCGCTCAAACGCCCGGACGCGCTCGGCCAGCGTGCCGCTTGCGGCGCTTGCTGGGACGCCGGTCGTCGCGCCCGCCGCAACGCCCGCCGGCAGCGCCAGGCAGACGGCCACGGCGTCCACTTCCGGGCCGCTCGAAAGCAGCAGCAGCCGCTCGACCACGTTGCGCAGCTCGCGGACGTTCCCCGGCCAGGAATAGCGCTTGAGTTCTTCGATGGCCTCGGGCGCGAAGATTTTTTCCTTCCAACTATTCTGCTGGGCCACTTGCCGCGCGAAGTGCTGCGCCAGCACGGGAATGTCTTCGGGCCGCTCGCGCAGCGGCGGAAGGACAAGTGGATAGACGTAGATGCGGTGGTAGAGGTCCGGGCGAAAGGCGTTCTGGCGCATGAGCTCATCGAGGTTGCGATGCGTGGCCACGATCACGCGCACGTCCACGGCGATGGGATGGTCGCCGCCGACGCGCTCGATTTCGCCTTCCTCGAGCACGCGCAGCAGCTTGGCCTGCATGACGAGCGGCATGTCGCCAATCTCGTCGAGAAACAGCGTGCCGCCACTCGCCTGCTCGAATTTCCCCACGTGCCGCCCGGCCGCGCCGGTGAAGGCGCCCTTTTCGTGGCCAAAGAGCTCGGATTCGATCAGTTCGGCCGGCACGGCCGCGCAGTTCAGCGTGACAAACGGCCCGGCGCGCCGCGCGCTTTTCTCGTGTAGCGTCCGCGCCACGAGCTCCTTCCCCGTGCCGGTTTCCCCCAGGAGGCACACGCGCGTTTCGCTCGCCGCCACGCGCTCCACCTGCGCCAGCAGCCGCTCCATCGCCGGGTGGGCCCAGATGATTTCGTGCTTGCCCAGCCGCTGGCGCAACTGCCGGTTTTCGTCTTCGAGCCGCACCAGGCGCAGGACGTTTTCCACGGTGACGAGCAGCTTGTCGCTGGAAATCGGCTTCTCGAGAAAATCTACCGCGCCCAGCCGCGTGGCCCGCACGGCCATCTCCACGTTGGCTTGCCCGGAGATCATCACCACCGGCGTCGCCACGCCCGCAGCCTTGAGGTCTTCGAGAAGCGAAAGGCCGTCCTTGCCGGGCATCACTACGTCGGAAAGGATCAGGTCGAAGCGCTGCGTCTTGATCCGCTCGAGAGCGCGCGCGGCGCTGTCGCAGACGGTGGCCTCGTGCCCTGCCAGGCGGAACGCGCGGGCCAGCGAGGCCAGCGTATTGGCGTCGTCATCAACCACCAGCAGATGAGCTTTGTGCGCCACCGCGGTCGTCCCTCTCCTTCGCCGCTAGTCCGCGCCAACCTTGGCGCGGCCTGGCAGGCTGCCGCTCGATTCGCCCGCCGGGGCGGGCGGGTTTGCGGGGAGCTCGATGCGGAACGTCGTGCCCAGCCCGGGTTGGCTTTCGACCGAGATGGTGCCGCCGTGGTCGCTCACTACCGACTGCACGATCGCCAGGCCCAGGCCAGTGCCGTGCAGCTTGGTGGTGTGGTACGGCGTGAACAGGCGTGCGCACTCCTCCGGCGTCAGCCCGGTGCCGGTGTCGCAGACTTCCACACGCACCGCGGCGTCGCGATTCTGCGTGCGGATGGTCAGAGTGCCGCCGGCGGGCATGGCGTCGAGCGAATTCAGCACCAGATTTTGGAGCGCGCGGTGCAGCAGGTCGGCATCGGCCTGGATCGGGCCGATGCCCTCGTCGAGAAACAGCTCCGGCGTGATGGGGGGTCGCCCCACCGCGCCGAACTGCGGCTCGAACAGCCGGACCGCCTCGCGGACCACCTCGTTGACGTCCACCGGCTGCAATTGCGGCGCGGGCATCTTGGCAAATTCGCTGAAGCGCCCGATGATCGTATTCAGGTTTTGCAGCTCGGTGCGCAGCGTCTCAGTGGACTCGCGAAAGACTTCGTCAAAGTGCTCGGGACTCTGCTCGCGGGCGCGCTGTAGATTCTCGACGGTGAGCTGGAGCGGGAACAGTGGGTTCTTCAGCTCGTGCGCCAAGCGGAGCGCCACCTCTCGCCAGGCCGCGACGCGTTCGGCCTGCACTAGGTGCTCGCGCTGTTCGACGAGCTGCCGCGTCATTTCGTTGAACGCGCGGGCGAGCTGGCCGATTTCATCGCGTGAGCGCACCGCGACGCGCGCCTCCCAGTTGCCGGCGGCCACTTCGCGGGCGCCGGCGGCTAGGCGCTCGACCGGGCGCGTCACACGGGCGGCCACCCACGAGCTCAGCAGGACGCCCAGGAGAATACCGGCAAGGCCGACCGCAACGGCGAGCCAGCGGATGAAGTTGGAGAGCGTCACGAGCTCCCGCCGCGAGCTGCCCAGCAGCAAAACGCCCAGCAGATCGTTCTGCCGGCCGGTGAGCAGGATGGCGTGGAAGGTCTCGGCGCTGGCGGGATCGCTGGTCCACTGAATCGTTTGCACCGTGGAATGCGGCTGCTTCTGCACCTGCTCGATCAGCGCGGCGAACCGGTCCGCCTCGCTCGCCGGCCCCGAAGGATCGGTCAGGGCCGCGGGCACGAAAGCCGGCTCGAGGTTGCTGTAGAGCAACGCGCGCATGCCCGCCGGCAGCACGAGCGAGCCAAGAAACTCCTTGTCCAGCCGCTGGCCGCCGATGATGTAGAGGTTCTTGTCGCCCACGCGCACCGTGCGCACGGCCGTCAGCGCCAGCGCGATTCTGTCCGGCAACTCTTCGCGGCGGAGGAACGCGCCCTGCGTTTTCCACTCTTTCTGCTGCGTCACCCAGTCGTTCTTGTACCCGAAGCGCGCCGGCCACTGCGCCGAGGAGATCACCGCGCCGTTGTCGGCCACCAACTCAACGAAATCGAGCTGATGCGAGGCGGCCAGGCCGCGCGCGTCGTTGACGTAGAGCGAGGGGTCCGCCTGCGGGCGGCCCAGATCAATGGCCGTGCGCAGCGTGGCTTCCCCGTCGGCGATGCCCTCGACCTGGTGGACGACCTCCTCGCCGCGCGCCGCAAATTCGCGGCCGAACTGCGCCACGAGCGCCTCCGTGCGCTGGCCATCGAACTGTTCGAACGCGCGCCGGGTGTACGTGGAGACGCCCCAGGCCACCAGCGCGACCGCTGCCACAACCGTCAGCGCGAACACGACAACGAGTTTGGCGCGGAAGCTCACGGCTTCTCCCCCACCGACGCGGGCGACGACGTCTCGAGCCACACGTCCTCGAGCCTCCAACCGCCCCAGCGCGGCGCGGTCCAGTTGCGCACGCGCGGGCCCAGGCCGTACGTCTCGGGCAAATACGCCAGTGGAATCACGCGAAAACCTTCCACGATCGCCCGCTCGGCGGCGTAGAGCTGCTCAGGTCCCGAAGCTTCCGGACGCTCGCCGGGCGGCAATGCGTCCGCCAGGCCAAGCGCGGCCGCGAGTGCGGCCAGCGCTGCGCGGGGCTCGCTTGGGACCAGGTGTACTCGCACCAGACGCGCGTCGTGTGTCCCGGCAGCGCTCGCCGCCTGCGCGGAGACTTGCGCGGCGATCCCCACTTCGCGCGCGTTCACCGCCACGCGCTCGGCCACCACACGCGCCTCCGCATCGGCTGCATCATAGACCAGCACAAGCGGAAGCGCGGCGGAAAGTTCCGCGCGCAACGCCCGGGCGCGCGCGAGATTGGACGACGTCGCGAAAAGAAAAGCATACCCAGACAGCCATTGCGGCAAAAGGCATCCAGCAGCCTCTCCCTGCCGGTGCAACAGCACGTTCACGATGGACGTGCGGTCAATCGAGAGGGCAAGCGCCTCGCGAAGACGCGCGTCCCGCGCCGCCGGCCGATCGCGGTTGAACTCGAGCGCCAGCAGCTCGACCGGCGCCGATGCGCTCGCCCTCGCGCCGCTCTGCGTGGCGCGACGCACCTGCTCGGGCGCGAGCTCCACCAGGTCGCCCTTGCCGAGCTCGAGATCCACGAGCTGCTCGCGCCGCGCCCGGCCCATGTCAATTTCCACAGCATCGAGAAACGGCCGGCCGGCCCAGTAGTCTTCATTCGCGGCCACCACCAGGCGAACGCCCGGCTGCCACGCCGCGACGCGGAAGGGACCCGTGCCGGAGAGGCTTCCGTCCGCGGCGACGTGGAAAACAAAATAGCGTCCGCGCGATAGCTCTTCGAGCAAACCAGGCATGGGAATGTCAGACTCAATCTCCAGCCATTCGCCCGCAGCGCGGATGCGCCGCTCGCTGCCGAAAAAATCCTGCCAGGCGGCGCTGATGGCCATCGCGGTCAGCGGCGAGGCCTCGTGGAATTTCACGCCGGGACGCAAGCGGAACTGCCAGCGCTTGAATTCAGCATCGTGCTGCCAAGCGAGGGCCAGCACGGGCTGCGGCCGGGCGTCACCGCCCACGCTGACGAGCCGTTCGTAGACGAGTGAAGCAAGGGGCTCCGCGGCAGCCGCCCCTGGGGCATCCGCAGTCATCCTGCGGGGATCGAGCGAGGCAACGCGTTCGCGCATCTCCACGCGCAGGCTGCCGCCGTAGTGGGGGTGCGTCGCCGCGACGCTCGGCAGTGCGACCGCGAGAAAGCTAGCGGCCGCAAAAAACGGAAATCTTGTACGCCTCATAACGTCCTGTCTGGAGGTTGCGCGCAACGGCCAGCGCCGCGCCCTCGCCGAGCGGCCCGAGCGCCATCACCGGCCCGGAGAACTCCAGGGCCGGCGCGGCGCCCACAGCGACGCCGTCGCGGATTTCATATGCGCGGATGGCGTCGGGCTGGGTCCAGTCGCCGGGGCGTGTTGCAAGCACCTGCCAGCCACTGCCGCAGTTCGTCTTGATGCTGGAGACATCGCTGCCCCAGCCGGGAACCGTGGCCACCGCCCGGGAAGCCTGATCGTAGATGTGCGCGAGGCCATCCACGCCGGCTGAAATAAGAAGCGCACCCCCGCTCCCCTCCGGTAAAACGCTGACCGAAAAGAACGGGCCCATGGAGCCACGCCAACTTCCGCTGCGGACCTCAGGCCCAAAGAAATTGCCGGTGGGTGCCAGCCTCGCCCCTCCGGCAACTTCCTCCCCGCGGAAAACGGGAAAGCCGAGCGAATCGGTGTCGCCCGGCCCGCAAGCAAGATCCGCGAGCGGGGCATTTCCTTCGAGCGGCAAGCGGCACTCGATCCCCGGCAGGAACACAAGCAGCGAATCGGATGGCCCGAGGCGCTGGCGATAGAGCTTCCCGCGGAGGTCGCGCGGCCAGGGGCGTCCCGCGGCCATGGGAAACATCTGCCGCGGCCCCCAGCCACTATTTCTCCACTCATAGAGCGAGAGTTGGCCGGGCTCGAGCACCGCCATGCGCTGTTTTGCAGCGCCCGCGTCGAGCAAGGCGAGATCCAGAATCTGTCGCTCCTGCCCCCAGACCAGTTCTCTCTGAAGCACCAGCGCCGGCTCCGCCTGTGCCGCCAAAGCTACAGCACTGTGAGGAAGTGAAACCATGACGACCGCGGGCGTGGCGCCGCGGGGAATCTCAGCGACCCACAGGTAGCCTTCAAGATTCTCGGAAAAAGTGACGCGCACCTCGACATGAGTGGCGCTGCCTGCCGCCAAAGGGACGCCGTGGGCTTCGAGCCCGGCTTCGAGCGCGCGCCGGACTGCGGCCACGTCCACCGCGGCGAGCGAAGAAAGATTACGCAGGTCGAGCACAACGGCCTCGCGCGGCGGGAGCGCAGCGCTGATCCGCGCCGCGAGCTGGCGCGCCGCGGCGTCGAGGACATCGGCCCGGGCAACGCCGGGAACAACCAGGAGCAACAGGGAGAAGAAGATGACCGTGAATCGGAGAGAAGCTCGGCGGGACGCCCGCATCGGGATTCGCCACACGTTTTCGCATGGGCATCATAGCACAGCGCGGCGAGCGGCCCAGGCATATAGAGAAGAGTTCACCGCAGAGGATCGAGAGGGCGCAGAGAGGCACAGAGCAGGTGCGGATTTGCAGCGGGCGAATCATTGCCTTTAACGGGGCGCTCCGCAAGGCGGAGGCGGGACCGCTAGCCGGGTGGCGCACCCGGCGGCGGGAGCGGCGGTCCCTGGAGCCGAAGCAAAGCCACCCACAAGGGTTTTGGCTAGCGGCAACTCAAGCTCATCGGCGCTACGGTCGGCCATTCGGCTTGCGCGGCTCGCCCGCGACGATCAACAGGAATTTCAGTAACAGCATGGTTTTGTCTCCTTAGCGATCGAGCTCCGTCTTGCCCAGCCGGGCGAATCCTTTGTGCGCAACGCGCGCCCAGGCGAAGCTCGCGGGGTGCCTCGCGCTATACGTCGCCGCGCCGCGGCGCGCTCTCGCTTGCGGCGAGGGCAGCAGAAGGAACGCGCCGCGCAGGCACAGCCATTCAAGCCCCAGCGCCAGCAACAGCGAGAGCGCCATCACCACCGCAAACCCTCCCAGGGCCATCACGTTCTCCATCGCCCATCCTCCCGAACGAGGTTCAGTCCAGCCCGCCACTGGCTGAGGCTTCCTCAGCGGCGCCAAAGATCTGCGCGAGTTCTTCGCTGCGTTCGCCATGCAGCTCGACCACGTCGCCCACGCGCACTCGCTCAAAGAGATTTTCCACGTCGCGGTTGCGCATGCGGATGCAGCCGTGCGACGCGCGATGGCCGATCGAGCGCGGCTGGTTCGTGCCATGGATGCCGTAGCCCTTCTGGTTCAGACCAATCCAGCGCGTGCCCAGGGGATTCGCTTGGCCCGGCGGGATCACCTTGCCCGGCGCGTAGTAAGTGGGGTGGGGGATGCGATGCGCAACCTTGAATTCGCCCGCCGGGCTGGGGCTCAACGGCGCGCCGACCGCGATCGAGTAGGTCTTCACCACGCGGCCGTCTTCGACCAACGCCAGTCTGCGATCGGGGATGCTGATCACAATCCGCCGCGACGCCACAGCCTGGGGCTGGTCGCTGCCCTCGGCGACGCGCTGGAGTGGAAGGGTCTGCTTTTCCTGCGCGAGTGCTTCGACAGCCGCCAGGACCAGCGCCGCTGCCAGCATCGTCCAGCGGCTCTTCTCCAATCGTTCTAAGCTCTGTGTAATGATCCGCTGCATCTTCGTGTCCTGGTTTGTTGCTCTCGCTCGCAGGGATAGGCACACCCCGCGCCAATCCATATCTATTTGCAAGTGAAGGAGTTAATTGACAGCCCGGGTTGGCTTGTGCGTGGCCATGCACGCACGGTGTGCAACCACAAACGCAGTAGAGGCGGCAGGTGGTGGGTTGCGGGCGAGAATGAACGATTCGTGCGTGGCCGATGGCGAGCCTTGATGCCGTCCGGCGGATTTCCCAACGCCGCGAGGCTTCGGTATACTGCGCGATGGGAGTCAAGCCGTGGTGCGCGGATCAGGAATGAAGATTGGTCGGATTCGGGGCATCCCGATTTACTTGCACCCGAGTTGGCTGGTGATTTTTGCGCTGATCACGGTGTCCCTGGCCGAAGAATTCGCCACGCGACACCCGCACTGGAGCCAAGCGCAGCATTGGAGCCTCGGCATCCTGACCAGCGTGTTGTTTTTCGCCTCAGTGGTGTTCCACGAGATGGGACACAGCGTGGTGGCGCAGCACTACCGCATCCCGGTGATTTCGATCACGCTGTTCGTCTTCGGCGGCCTGGCGCGCATCGGTCGGGAGCCAGAGAGGGCCAAGCAGGAGTTCAACATCGCGGTGGCCGGACCGCTGGCGAGTTACCTTCTCGCTATCGGGTTCTGGCTGCTGACGCGCGTCTTTCCGTCAAGCGAGATGTTCGGCGCCCTGGCGCTGTGGCTGGCACAAATCAATTTTGTGCTGGCCACGTTCAACCTGGTGCCGGGGTTCCCGCTCGATGGCGGGCGCATCCTGCGAGCCCTAGCCTGGGGCGTGACCGGCGACTACACGCGCGCAACGCGCTTTGCCTCGCGCAGCGGCCAACTGCTCGCCTACATCATGATCTTCCTCGGCATCTGGGAAGCGTTGACGCTCCACAATTACATCGGTGGCCTGTGGCTCGCGTTCATCGGCTGGTTCGTGCTGACCGCGGCACAGGAAAGCTACGCGCAGGTGGCCATTCGCAGCGCGCTGCAGGGTCTGCGCGCTGGTGACATCATGAGCCAGGAGCTGCCCACTGTCGGCCGCGACATCTCCCTCGAAGAATATGGCCACGAAATCCTGCGCACCGGGCGCCGCTGCCATCTGGTGGTGGCGAATGGCGAACTGGCGGGGCTGATGACCATCCACGCGCTCAACCACGTCCCGCGCGAACAATGGGCAAATACCTCGGTGCAAGCGGCCATGCTGCCGCGCGACCAAATCCACTGGGCCGCGCCCGAAGAGCCGGTGCTCGGCCTGCTCGAACGCATGCAGAACGAAGACGTCAACCAGATGCCGGTGGTGGCGAACGGACACGTGGTGGGGATTGTCACGCGCGACTCCATCCTGCGAGTGATCCAGACGCGGGTGGAATTGGGGCGCCTAGCCGGGCTCGAAAGCCACTGACGCGGGATCGGGTTTTTCAGGCGCGAACAGCAGCGCCTAGCAGCGAGCGGTGCCTTTCCCTTCCCGCGCCACGGCGGCCTCTACCTCGTGCGGCGCCGCGCCCAGCACGCGCTCCCAATTGAGCACCTGCACCTCAAGCGTCTCGCCTGCCTGAAAGCTCGCCGCCGCGGGCAAAACGATCAGCGCGTTCGATTCCGCCGCAGTCCGCACGAGCACCGAACACTGGTTCGGCAGCGGCGTCACGCCAAAGCCGTCCTGGGCCAGCTCGAGCTCGGCCAGGATGACGTAGTGATGCCCGGGCTTGGATTTCACCGGGCGTCGGAGCGTCGCTGGCACGGTGGGCAGCGAGGTCGAGCGGCGTCCTGCCAGCCGCAGCAGCGCGGGCCGCACAAATTCGTGAAATCCGACAAACACCGCGGCCGGATTGCCCGGCAGGACGCACACCGGCAGGTCGTTCCAAATCCCGAACCCGATAGGTTTCCCGGGACGCACCGCCACCCCACGGAAACGAAACTCCGCGCCAAGCTCGGCGAGCACGTCCTTCACCAGGTCGCGCTCGCCCACCGACGCGCCGCCCGTGCTCAGCAGCAGATCGGCGCCGCGGCGCGCCGATTCGAGCATTGCGCGCAGCGCCTTGCGCTCGTCCGGCGCGGTCCCGGCAAACCGGGCCTCAGCGCCGCATTCGGCGATCAAGGCTGAAAGCGCGAACGCGTTGCTGTTGCGGATCTGGCCATGGCCCGGCGTGGCGCTTACGTCCACCAGTTCGTTTCCCGTACACACCACGCCGACGCGCGGGCGCCGGTGAACCCGCACGCGCGGCCTGCCCACAAAGGCGAGGAGAGCGAGCGTCGCCGGGCGCAGAACGTCACCGCGGCTCAACAGGAGATCGCCGCGGCGAACATCTTCCGCCGGCGGAAAGATGCAGTTGCCCGGTGGCGCGGGCGCGGAAACGACAATGGCATCGCCATTGCGTTTAACCTGCTCGTAGGGCAGGACCACATCCGCGCCGCGTGGAACCGGGGCGCCGGTGGTGATGACCATGGCTGTGCCGGGTGCCAGCACGGCCTCGCCTTCTTCTGCGAGGACCTTGCCTGCCACCGGCAGCTTGATCGGATGCCCCGGCGCGGCTCCAATATCGGCGGCGCGCAACGCATAGCCGTCCATCGCCGAGCGCGCATAGGGCACCAGGTCCGCATCGGCGACCACGTCCTCGGCCAGCACGCGCCCCAGCGCCTCAGCCAGGGGCACAGACTCCGCCGCCAGAGGCTCTACGGCGCCAAGAATGACTTCGCGGGCTTCGTCAAAGCTGATCATGCTACTCGCTCAAGGAGCTAAGGCCTCTTCCGCGGACGGCCATTATACCCCTTCCTTCTCATTTGCCGCTGTTGGGTTCTGTCGCTCGATTTCGCAGCAGCGCCCCAGCTAGCATGCCACTGTTGAGGGAGCTCGCGCCGCGAGTAGCTCGGTCATGTTGCATTACGGGTTGGTAGAGCGGGCCCCGGATCCGTAGGGTCCCCAAACTCGGCTGCTAAACCACCAAGAATAGCCATTTCTGAGCACCCGCGAGGCGAGAACCCGCTTTCTTTTCAATGTGATGAAGGAGTTCGCTAATGGACGGCCCCTGGTGCCCCCCAAGCTCAACCGCCGCCGGGCCCTGTTCGTGCTGGCCAAGATCGAGGAGATCTTGTTCTGGGAACTGAACACTGAGCGGGAACGCGAAACCCGCTTCGTGGAGCTGGGCCGCTATCTCTGCGAGGCTCGGGCAGGGCAGTACTGGAGGCTGGACAACCTCCGCTCCTTCGACGAGTTCCTAGAGAAGAAATTCCCGGGGTCCAGACGGAAAGCCTACTACCTGATGGCCATCCACGAGCACCTGCCGCGGATCCCTAAGCCCGAGCTCAAGATGGTGGGGTGGACCAAGGCGACGGAACTGGTGAAGGTGGCTCGTCGGGATGGG